>ERZ1292640.3361-Hain-H43-02um-R1-3361-length-12474-cov-6_pt1 | contig 12474 bp, 9 predicted proteins | sample MGYA00564404_ERZ1292640 | MGnify/ENA primary metagenome ERZ1292640 (study PRJEB36523, sample SAMEA6512636) | groundwater metagenome | collected 2019-01-08 | study: AquaDiva: Metagenomics assemblies of 32 groundwater samples | reverse complement strand
AGCCGCCAGCAAGGTCGCCATTTCCTTGGGGGTGAAGATTTGAATTTCGCCTTCGACTTCTTTCGCTCTGGCCACAACGGAAAAATCAAGATGCCCCTTGGGCAAATAGGCGCTCGCCTCAGCAAACTTGAACAGGGTGCCGATGGAGAGGCGATAGTTGTTGCGACTGCGGCCTGAACATTGGAGCGCGCGCAGGAAAGCGTTCACTTCCGATGCAGATACACTCCCGATCTGGCATTGAAAGGCTTCGGCCAGCTTTCCAAGCCGGAATTCCAGGTCTTTGAGATAGACCGTGCTGGCGCCGTCCGCCGTCTTGGCGGCCAGCAGTTCCCGGTAAACGTCAGTGACGGTTTTGTGCGGAAGCGAGCCCGGGTTTTTCTGAATGAAGAAATTGACCGCTTCAGCCAGGGAACGTCCGCCAAGCTTTTGATGCGCCTCGGCAAATTGCGCGGCTGCCAGTTCAAGCGCAACGCCGGTCGGTTGGAGAAATTCGAGTGCGCGAAGGTATGCAGCCCGGTCGCTGCTGGTGAGGCTGAGAACGTCGCCTTGGCGGCTGGCCAACTTCGTGGCGATCTCCGTGGCTTTATCCCGTGCATCCCGTTCGCGGGCGAAACTGATGAACTTCCGCGCGCCGCCGGAATAATCGACAACGTCGAATTGATCGTAAGTGTTCCCGCCCTTCTTTCGCCGGGACCGATAGACTTTGACTTGGACGTTGCCGACTTTGATCACGATGGGTTTTTGATCTGGTTTCTTCATATCATTGCCTAAAGTGTCGGGAAAGTGTCGGGAAAAGTCAAGAAGTATCGAATTTGCTAAGGAAAAAGATGGTGCGCGTGGCGGGAGTTGAACCCACAACCTTCGGCTCCGGAGGCCGTCACTCTATCCAATTGAGCTACACGCGCAACCTGACGATGGAAGGTAAACTAGGCCAAACCTCGGGACCCCGCAACAGTTTTGCGCAAAAGAACTGCCGGATCGTTCAGGACTGCTCTACGGTCCCAAACAGGCGCGTCATCACGGGGCGGAAATGCCGAATTCGAATGCCGAAATCCGAAGGCCGAAAGAGGCCCGAAGCCCGCAAAACCGACACCGTCTGGCAGGAACATCGCCTTTCCACCCGGGACCGAAACACTTTTGGCTTTGGAGTCCGAACCTTAATCGACGAGACGGTACCAATTGTCGCGCTGGCGCGGCTCATACCCGAGGTCCTTGATCAGGCGATGCATGTCCGCCACGCTCATGCGGAAGGTTGTTCCAGCCTGCGAGACAACGTTTTCCTCGATCATGATGCTGCCCAAATCGTTCGCGCCGAATTTCAACCCGATCTGGCCAATGTCCGGCCCTTGGGTGACCCAGGAGCTCTGGATATTTGGAATGTTATCCAGATAAATGCGGTTGAGCGCCTGCACGCGCAAGTACTCGTGCGCGCTGGCGGTGGGGACGCGCAGCTTCGTGTGCTCCGCTTGAAACGTCCAGGCGATGAACGCGGTGAATCCATGTGTTTTGTCCTGCTGGGCGCGCACGCGTTCCAGGTGTTCAATCCGGTCCTCCACCGTTTCCACGTGGCCGAACATCATGGTGGCCGTCGAATTCAATCCCAACCGGTGCGCCACATCCATGACGCTCAGCCAATCGTCGCTCATGGCTTTGAGGGGTGAAACGCGCCGGCGCACCCGATCCACCAGGATTTCACCGCCGCCGCCGGGAATGGACCCCAGCCCGGCCTTGACGAACCGGGAAATGATTTCCTCGAGCGGCAATTGAAAGACCTCGCGAAAATGAATGAACTCGCTCGGGCTGAAGCCGTGGATATTGATCTGCGGGAACTTCGCTTTGATGTGGGCGAGCAAATCCAGATACCACTCGAGCGTCAGCTTGGGATGATGCCCACCCTGCAAGAGAATCTGCGTTCCGTCCAGCGCCAAAGTCTCCTCAATCTTCCGATCCATCTCCTCGTGGCGGATAACGTAGGCGTCTTCGTCGCCTTCCAAGCGATAGAAAGCACAGAATTTGCAATAGACATTGCAGATGTTGGTGTAGTTGATGTTCCGGTCAACGATGTAAGTGACGATTTCATTTCCCCTTCCTTCGTAGGCGCCGGCCTTGGCCAGTTGGCGCCGCCGGTCGGCCAGAGCGCCCAATTCCCCCAAGGGCAACTCGTAAAGCCGCAAGGCCTCGGCCGGGTTGATCCGCCGGCCTTCCCAGACTTTCTGCAGCAAATCATCCAATGACGTGTCGTAAATCACCGCGCAGATTTTACGGATCAAGGCGGTTGGCTTCGGTGGGGTTTACGGTCCAACTGCCTGCCAAGGACCAGTCGTTATTCCAGCGACGATGCCATTTCTCATTCCTGGGATCAATGACCTCGTTGCGCAGAGCACTTTCGGCGTGACCGTCACAGAACATTACAACCGTGCGGCGTCTGTGGCGGTTGGAGGGCCACTCGGTGGCGGTGGTGGGGTCCACATTGCCATCGAAGCTCCGGTCGGGTTTGCTGTCCGCCAGCATGAGCATTTCGGTGGGCTTGACAACCTGTGACTCTTTCACTTCCGGCCAGCCATCGACATCCCCGCCCAAGCCCTTGTCGGAGAAGGCAGGGGATGCCCCCCAGTCGTTGTAGCCAAGTGAAAAACGCGCCGTTTCACTGATCCCCCAAGGATCTCGGGCCGTGCCATACATCACACGCGCTCCTAACGTGTTGTTAACGTTCGTGTTCCATTGGCTGTCGTACCTAGCTGCCGGACACCAGAACACGGCTCGATTCGTTCCCAATTGGGTGAAGAGCCTCAACGGCCAGACATAGCGGAAGCCGCCTTGGGCGAAGAGAGTGCCAGGATACTTTCCATTGTCATGCACGTACATCAAGGTTGCGATGCCCAGTTGGCGCATGTTGTTTAAACAAGCGGTCTGTTTGCCCTTGCTCTTGGCCTTGGCCATGGCCGGGAGCAGAATGCCCGCTAGAATGGCAATGATGGCAATCACCACCAACAATTCTATGAGCGTGAAGGCGCCTTGGGTTCGCCGGGCACATTGCGTGTCGATCTCTGAAGAGTGGCGCCCGCCGCCGGCCAAAGTTCGCGAAGCTTCTGCGGACCTGCCGGTAGCGGCTTGGACTAAAGTGGTTTGGGTCGCATTCATAAACGGCCTTTCTGGCTACACCAGCATCCTTACTCCGACTTGGCCCGAAATCAAGCGCTCTTCCGCGGATCGCATCCGGTGCGTTCACAAGTTGTCGGTCTGGGGCACGGATGCTCTTATCCGCGGCGGTGGCGTAAGGCGGGTCTTGCGGCGGATGCAGGCATCCGCGCACTCAGACTCCAAGAGGGGCCATCGACAGCTTGGGGATACGCGAGATCGCATGCGTCATTATTTTTCCGCCTAGCATGACTCTGTTAAGTTCGCCAATAGCCGAAGGAATTGCCACACTTTGCAAAGTGTGACTTTGAGCAGTAACATCAAGGCTTTCATCAACGTTAACAGGCTCGGAGAAAGGTTTGAAGCATGGCGAGTTTAAGCGAGTTCTACTAGCCTGCCCGGTCCAGGCGTGATAGGAATAGGAGCCGAATGACACCGGTAACGAATGTGAGAATTGACAAATGGTTGTGGGCCGTCCGCGTCTATAAATCGCGCAGCCTGGCGACGGAGGCTTGCCGCACCGGTCGGGTGAGCATAGCCGGACAACCGGTGAAACCCTCGCGCGACGTGAAGATCGGCGATGTCATTTCGGCAAAAAAAGGGGAGATGAACATGACCATCAAAGTCCTCGGTTTGATCGAACGGCGAGTGGGAGCACAGATAGCCAAGGAACACGCCGAAGACCTGACCCCTGCCTCGGAATATGCCAAAGCGCGCGAGCCAAAACACCAATCTCTCTTTTATCGGCCAAAAGGCATGGGCCGGCCCACCAAGAAAGAGGGCCGCGTCCTTCGGCGTTTGGTGACTCCCAATCAATGAACCCATGAAAAGAGTAGCTGTCATTCTCTCCGGCTGCGGCGTGTTCGATGGCGCAGAAATCCATGAATCCGTTCTCGTCCTGCTGGCCTTGGACCGCGCCAACGCGCACGTCATCTGCACGGCGCCGGACGTGCTCCAGCATCACGTCGTCAATCATCTGACGAAACAAACCGTGCCCAACGAATCGCGCAACGTGCTGGTGGAATCGGCACGGATCGCCCGGGGCAACATCATTCCGCTCAGTCAGCTTCAAGTAAGTGAAATCGACGCGATCGTCCTGCCGGGCGGATTTGGGGCGGCCAAGAACCTCTGCACCTTTGCCCTGGCGGGCGAGAAGTTCGAGATCAACCCGCAGGTCGCCCAGGTATTGCAGGCAGCCCATCGCGCCGGGAAGCCGCTCGGCTTTGTCTGCATCGCCCCGGCCATCGCGGCTCGATTGTTTGGTCCTGAAAAGGTGGAATTCACCATCGGCACCGATGCCGCCACGGCCAAAGCACTGCAAACTTCGGGCGCCCAGCACGTCAACTGCACCGTACACAATGTCGTGGTTGATCGCCGGCTCAAAGTCGTCACCACGCCCGCCTACATGCTGGCCCAACGCATCACCGAAGCCGAGGCGGGCATTAACAAACTGGTCCAAGCCGTCCTTGAGATGGCCTGAAGGCTGTAGTCTGCGGCGCCGGCTGAGAAGTTGAGAGCGTGTACGGGAATTCCGTCGGTTCGTCCTCGTTCTCGTCGTCCTCCTCGTCCTCGAAAATGAAGGCAACATCGAGGACGAGAACGATGCCCCAAATCGATTTTCCGTACACGCTCTGAGACGTTCAGGTCCAGCGACGTTCCGGGCTGAATAATCCGCCTTGATCTGCCGGTGCAACGGACTATCCTTGGCCGCATCCCAAACAACCCACTCCGGGTGGGTTGCCCTTGGGGAACAACTGGACACTGAATATGAAAATATTGTTCGCCTGCTGCATCAAATGCCTGATCGCTCTGCTGCTGATCTTAAACATTCTCCTTGGACCGGCGGCTCACGCCGGACAGATGAAAGTCATCCTCGACACGGACATCGGCGGCGATATTGATGATGCTTGGGCCTTGGGATTCGTTCTGGCTTACCCCGATTTCGATCCGCTGGGCGTGACCATTTGCGATGGCAACACGCCGGCCCGGGCCAAAGTGGCCTGCAAACTCCTGCACCTGACCGGGCGCAGCCACATCCCGGTCGCGGTCGACCGCAAAACCCATGACGGCCAGGACCACCAATTTACCTGGGCCGAAGATTTCGCGGCCGTGCAGCCGGTGGCCCAGCCGGCGGCGGACTTCATCGTGCAGACCGCCAGAAAACACAAAGGCGAAGTGACCTTGATCGCCGTCGGCCCGCTTCAAAACGTCGCCGATGCGTTGCGCCAGGAGCCCAGCCTCGGCCAATACCTGAAGCGGGTCGTCCTGATGAGCGGCTGCGTCTATGGAACGGCCAGCAGAACCAGCCCGATCGCCGAGTGGAACGTGGTGGCTTCGACCGCCGACGCGCAAGTGGTCTACGGCTCCGGGCTGCCGCTGACGATTGTGCCGCTCGACTCGACCACCCACGTGCAATTGCGCGAGGAAGAACGCGAGCGCGTGCGCAAGCATGCCTCGCCGCTGACCTATTCGCTCGAATGCCTTTATCGGTTGTGGCTCAACAGTCCCGGCAGCCGCATGACCTTGCACGATCAATTGGCGGTGGCGGAAACGGCCAGCCCCGGCACCTTCTTCGGCAAGAAGGAAACACTGCCGCTGCTCGTGGATGACAAGGGCTTCACCCGGATCGACCGCGAGCGGGGCAAGCCGGCGGTCGTTTGTCTCGAACCCAAGCGCGACGCGTTTATGGAGTATTACATCGCGCGGCTGACCGGACAGCGCCTGGGTCAGAAGAATTAGCCAAACAAGAAAGTCAGCAGCAACAAAAAGAAGGAGCCAAACATGAGTGCAATCCACATCGGCCTGAACGCGGAGTTCTCGCGCAGCTCGGACAAACCGTTCGAGTGGGCCGTGGCCAAAGCGGCGGACATGGGCTTCAAATACTTCGAGCCGATGGTTCATTTCGGCCGGGAGTTGATGAGTGAAGCCGGCTATTTCCACACCGTTTCCATGTTCGACGATCCCTTCCGGATCAAGGACGCCTGCGATAAAGCCGGTTTGACGATTTCCGGCCTGCAATCGCATGGCCCGTTGGGACGCCCGGACGTTCACGGCGAATACCTCAAGCTGGCCATTCGGGTCGCGGCCGAGATCGGCGTTCCCGTGGTCAACACCGACGAAGGCATCAAAGCCAAATGGACCACGGTGGAAGAGGACCATGTCTTGATCAAATACACGCTCCAGGAAGCGGCCTTCATCGCCGAACGCCGCGGCGTGTTCATCGGCCTCGAACCTCACGCGCAATACTCGCGCACGCCGGACGGGCTGGACCGGATTTATCACCTGGTCAAATCGCCCGCCCTCGGCATCAACTTCGACACCGGCAACGCCTATCTGTGCGGGCACGATGTTTATGCGTGGCTGGAGCGCGTCGCCGAGAGGCTGGTGCATTTGCACGCGAAAGATATTTCCACCGCTCACTCCCAGGCCGAGCGCGGCAAGGTCACCGGGACGCCGGTAGGTTGCGCCTGCGGCGAAGGGGTGATCGATTGGGCCAGGGTCATCGAGATTGTCCGCCGGAAAACCCCGCGCGACATTGTGTTCTCGGTGGAGTGCGGCACTCCCGAGCAAGCCGCCAAAAGCCTGAAGCACCTTGGCGGGCTGCTGGCCTGACTCCTTTTCATTTCGGAATAGCCTTCCTTGCCAAAGCTCTGGGCGGGCGATAGCGTTGCGCCAGGATAACCACTGTCGAGGCCGTTTATGAGAAAGGGATGCTGAAATTGCCCGGCCTGCTTCCGTTGGCGGAGCAGTCGCACGTCCTTGTGACCATCCAGACCGGACCTGAACCCACTCTGGACAGCGAACGCGCCGCGTGGCTGAAGCTCTCCGAAGAGACTCTGCGGAGAACCTGGGACAACCCCGGCGACGAAGTTTTCAATGAGCTTCTCCAGAAATGAGGTGGTCCTGCTTCCGATTCCGTTCACCGACCTGACCAGTCGCAAGGTTCGGCCCGCCGTGGTCATCGGCCACAGCACTCACGCCGCCGACCTGTTCGTCGTTCCCATTTCCTCGCAGTTGCCAAACGTGGACTTGGTCCTCCAAGACTGGCCGGCGGCCCCCATTATCAATGGACCCGCAAGGTCCGGGGCAAAACCGTGAGCGTAGCCCTGTCGCGCGAACAGTATGAATGGCTCAAGAGCGCCATCGCCAACTGGCGGCAAGTGCAACAGACCCTCAACCTAAAAACGGCGGTTGAGAAGCGACGCTCCGCCATCCCAGCGGCGGAAAATTCCTAAGCTGGCACCTTTTCTGGCCTGGGTTTCGCTCGCTGCCGCGTCTTTCACCCACTCGGCGCCAGCAAAGCCGCGACGGGTTGGCGAAAAGGTACCAAAATTCGGTTCCAAATGCGCTTCCAGCGCTCCTCCGGCTTCAACTGCTCCGCAGCATTGAGCAGCCCGCTTAAAAACACGCTCAGCCGGGTTAAAATTTTTTGCACCTCGGGCGCTTCCGCGTGATGGCTCGTCAGCCGCAGAACTGTTTGCCTGCCGCTCTGCACGATCCGCCCCACCGCGTGCAGCAACAGGGGACGGCTCGTGATCGCTTCCCGAGCCCGCTCCGGTTGCTGGAGCCGAGTGTCCGTCTTCATCAGGAGTCGGGGTTTCATTCGTTTTTCGGAACGCCGCGTCAAGCGTGGTTCCACCCGCTTCAAGGCAACACCCGAATGCGGTAGAAGCGTGCCCCCCCCCTGCAACGGAAGCTGAACTGCGAATTTCCCCGGCTCACCAGTGGAGGTGATCGTGGCATTCGTCTCCACGACCCACTGGATTGGGCTGGCCAAGAAGGCTGTGCTTTCCATGACAAAGGACGGCGCCGAATAGCCAGCCGCCTCGAAGGTCAGCTTTCCAGTCCCAGCTTCGTTCACGATCCTGGCGATTGTTATGGCGCCTTTGCTTGGAACTGTACGTATTTGCGCTACGAAGGCGTCACTACACTGGAAGGCGCAACCGCAGTTCGTAGTATAGCCGCCACTGACCCAACTTCTTGAGGTGGTCGTGCCCGAAATCAAGACGCTGCCGGAACTGTCCACAGCGATCCCATAGCCACAGTCGTCACTGGTTCCGCCCAAATAAGTGGACCAGAGATGCTCGCCGACGGGATTGAGCTTCGTTGCCAGGACATCCCAGCCTCCGTTGGCAGTGGTGTCGAAGGCGCCGCTGAGCAAATTAGTGGAAGTGCTCCGCCCGGTCGCCACCGCGTTGCCGAAGGCGTCCACGGCAATACCGTAAGCAGCCTCGTCGCCGTCGCCACCGAGATAGGTGGACCAAAGCTGCTGCCCCGCCGAGCTCAACTTCGCGACAAAGGCGTCTGTCTGTCCACCGAGGACCGAGTCGAAGCCACCCCTCCCTGGCCCAGTTGGTAGAATACGTTTCCCCCGTCACGAAGACGTCTCCAGCACCGTCCACCGCGACAGCGTGTGCCTGATCCAGATAATGTCCGCCCATGTAGGTGGACCATAAATGTTCACCGACGGGACTAAGCTTCGCGACGAAGGCTCTAACTCTGGCATCTCCATAGTCGGAATCGAAGCCACCGCTAACCCAACCGGCGGATTGGGTGCGGCCGGCAACGAAGACGTTGCCGGCGCCGTCCACAGCGAGGCCATTGGCCCCGTCAGTATCGCTACCGCCGAGGTACGTGGACCACAGGTGTGCCCCGGATGGGGCGAGCTTGACGACGAAGGCGTCGCCCACGTAGCCGCCGTTGTAGTTCGTGTCGAAACCGCCCCGTACCCAGGAAGTGGAATCGGTTACCCCCGCGACGAGCACATTCCCTGCCGCGTCCACCGCAATGCCGTGCCCTTCGTCATCGCCTCGTCCGCCCAGATAGGTGGACCACAGATGAGCGCCGCTGGGACTGAGCTTCGCCACGAACACGTCGTAACTATAGAAACCACCGCCGTGGTAATTCGTGTCGAAGCCACCGCTCACCCAGTTCGTGGACGAGGTTGAGCCCGTCACCAGCACGTTTCCCTCACTGTCCGCAACGATACCGCGCCCCTCATCAGCACCCGCGCCTCCCAGGTAGCTGCGCCACAGCAATGACCCTTGGGGACTGAACTTGGCGACGAACGCATCGTCGCTACCGTGGTGGTTGGTGCTGACTCCGCCGATGGCCTCGTCAGCGGAGCCGGAAAAGGCCGAGCCCGTCACGAGGACATTTCCCGCGGCGTCCGTAGCCACCGCAAAGGCGGCAGGGTGTCGGTTCCAGGCCAGGCAGGTGGACCACACCAGCGACACGTCATCGTGGCCGTGCGCATACGCGGCGCTGATCCGCGTGGTGGCGTCCTTGGTGATCGCCACCCGGGGCGGGATCGGCACACTGAAGCCGGGGGTGTCCCTGAACTCGACCAGGTATTTGCCGATCGGGACGCCGGTTTCGGTCTCGTCGCTGCTATGCCAAGGCAATGATCCCAGCCGGCGCCATTTCGCTCCCGCGTCGCAGGCCTGTGGCGGACCGATCGTGACCTGAAGCGAACCGGTGTGGGGCACGTAGGTTACGGTCGCAACGGTCACGTCATCTTTGCGAATGAGCACGCTCTGATCCGCTGGCTGGTACCACCCGGGTGGATTGCTGAACTCGATGGCGCATGGGCCGGCGGGAACGCCGTATTCGACTTCATCACTGTCACGCCAACGGGAAGTTCCGGCTCGTCGCCAGCCCGCTCCGGCGTTGCAAGCCTCTGGTGGCGTAATCGTTACACTCAAGACCCCCACGTCCCGCCGCGGGATTCTCGCCACGAAGGTGTCTCCCTTGCCGTGGTAATTCGTGTCGAACCCCCCGCTCATCCAACCGCCGGAATCCGTGGTACCGGCCAAGACAATGTTGCCCGATAGATCCACGGCGACAGAAACTCCAACTTCACGCGTTTCGGCCTTGTCATTGCCCACGTAGGTCGTTCCGAGGAGCTGACCTGAAGCGGTCAATTTCGTCAGGAAGACGTTTACGTAATAGGGGCCGTGGTAGGTACGATCGCTACCTGTAACCAGGACGTTTCCCGCTTCATCCACGGCAATGCCGTGTGCGGTTTCGGTGCCATTACCCGCGACGTAGGTGGACCACAGGTGCTGACCCGCAGCGCTGATCTTAACGATATATGAGCTGGTTTCATCCGTGAAAGTGGTGCTGAACCCCCCACGGACCCAACCGGCGGAGGCGGTGCCGCCCGTTACGAGGACGTTGCCGGCGCGGTCAACGGCGAGCGCGTCGCAGGAGTCACTGCCGGTTCCGCCGACATAGGTGGACCACACGAGCGCCCCATCAGGACTCAGCTTCAGCACGAAGCCATCACTAAACCCCCCGTTGAAACTCGTGTCGTAGCCCCCCTCGATCCAGTTTGAAAGTACTGGATAGGTGCGACCACCGACCAGGACGTTCCCCGCGCCGTCCACGGCGATGCACTCAGCATAGTCCATGAAGTCACCGCCTACGTAGGTGGACCACAAATGCGCTCCATTAGGGCTTAATTTCACGACAAAGCCATCGGGGCCATTGTAACTCGTGTCCAATCCACCACTGACCCAGCCGCTCGATCCGGTCGACCCGCTAACCAGCACGTTGTCGGCTTTGTCCACGGCAATGCCGGTCCCCGCATCATCACCACTCCCGGTAGTGTGCGCATTGTAGTCGCCCCCCACGTAGGTGGACCAAAGGTGCGTACCGGACGGGCTGAGCTTGACCACGAAAGCATCCCCATAGGAGTAGCCGGACGTCCCAATGGCGTTGAAACCACAGCCGCAGCTCGCGTCATAACCACCGCTGACCCATCCGTCTGACTGCGTATAGCCGGTCACGAGAACATCGCCCGCGCTGTCCACGGCGATACCCCCAGCCGACTCATTCTGGCTGCCGCCTAAGTATGCGGACCACAGGTGCGCTCCACTGGGGCTGAGCTTCACCACGAATACGTCGTTGCTGCCACCGAAGCTCGCATCGAAGCCGCCGCTGACCCAACCAGTGGACGTGGTAGTGCCCGTCACCAGGACGTTTCCCTCAGCATCCACGGCCACGCCTTTCGGCTCGTCCAATTCGTTGCCACCGAGGTAGGTGGACCATTCAATACCCGCGGTCGACACCGCCGGCGGACCGTAGTCACCAACGGCATATGTTCGCCGCGCGTAGTTGACCATGACGGTGGTGTTGGCCGGCGCGGTCCAACCTCGAACTTCGCGGAACTCCAGGCTGTGCGAGCCAGTCGGAAGGTCGGTTTCGGTTTGCTCACTGTTGAGCCAGGTAAAAGTGCCGACACGCCGCCATTTCGCTCCGTCGTTGACCGCATCGTAAGGGCCTATCGTTACCTGCAACGAACCGGTCTGCCATATATAGGTCGCACCGACCATCATCGTCTTGTTCTTGAGGACCGTCACGGTCTGGGGTGGCGCCCCTTTCCACCCATTGGCATCGTTGAACTTCACGACATATTCCCCCACCAGAACGGCGGATTCCGTGTCACCGCCATTGTGCCATGGGGTAGTTCCTACTCGCCGCCACTGGGTGCCGGCGGCGACCGCTTCCGGCGGCTCGATCCTTACCAGAAGCGCTCCGGTGTCAGGCGGGGTATCCCTGATTTTTGCCACGAAAACGTCGGTGAGGCCGTTGAAGGATGTGTCGAACCCGCCGCTGACCCAGCTGTCGGACTCGGTATAGCCCGTCACGAAGACGTTGCCTGTGGCGTCCAGCGCGATGCCGATGCCCAAGTTAGAATGGAAAAAATCGCCACCGCCGAGGTACGTGGACCACAGGCGTGCTCCGGAAGGGCTCAGTTTGGCGACGAACGCGTCAGTGCCGCCGTTCTGGGACGTGTCGAAGCCGCCGCTGACCCAGCCGGCGGAACTGGTGTAACCGGTCACCAAGACATTGCCCGCACTATCCACGGCGATACTCTCAGCCGAGTCATCCTTGCCGCCACCGAGGTACGTGGACCACAGGCGGGCCCCAGAAGGGCTCAGCTTGGCCACGAACGCGTCACCGCCGCCGCTCTGGGACGTGTCGAACCCGCCGCCGACCCATGCGCCGGACCCGGTGTCACCGCCAACCAGGATGTTCCCTTCGGCGTCCACAGCGATGGCGGTGCCGACGTCCCAGGCGCTCCCGCCGAGATACGTGGACCACAGGTGTGCTCCGGAAGGGCTCAACTTGGCCACGAACGCGTCAGTGCCGCCGTTGAGGGACGTGTCGAACCCGCCGCGGGCCCAGCCGCCGGACTGGGAGTAACCGGTGACCAAGGCGTTCCCTTCGGCATCCACAGCGATGGCGGTGGCGACGTCCACATCGCCACCGCCGAGGTACGTAGTGCCTGGCATAAAACTCATAATATATTGCGCTGCAATATGATATATC
>ERZ1292640.775-Hain-H43-02um-R1-775-length-26538-cov-7_pt1 | contig 12475 bp, 10 predicted proteins | sample MGYA00564404_ERZ1292640 | MGnify/ENA primary metagenome ERZ1292640 (study PRJEB36523, sample SAMEA6512636) | groundwater metagenome | collected 2019-01-08 | study: AquaDiva: Metagenomics assemblies of 32 groundwater samples | reverse complement strand
GGGGCCCCCCCCCCCGCGCTCCTCTCGCCCGGTTCGCGGTCCCAATGCGCACCAGAAATGGCGTCGAGGCTTCCCATGAACCTGCCTATGAACCTCCAGGTAGGGCGCATCACTCCGTGCGCGCCGCAAGATCGAGCCTGGCACCCGGACGGCACGCACGGCGTTGACGCGCCCTACCGTCCTGAACGGGTTCAGGGGCGCAAGGTGCAAGGACTTGCTTCGGGGCATTCTCTCCCTGGCCGCCGGTGATCAACAGCGCAACTGCGCATCTCGGCGGCTCTTCGAATTGTGCCTCGATGGTGCAGGAGCCACCGGGAACTCCTAAACCGGAGCAAACGCGGGGATTTGGCAGGCGCTGATGGTCCATTTGATCTCCTGCAATAACAGGTTCAAGTTCACCGGCTTATTCACATAGCCGGCCCCTCGTCTTTGCGCCAACTCTCTCAAGAACTCTCTGTCGATGATCTGGCCGGTCATCATGACCACCGGCAAGTCCGGGTAATCAATCTTCAAGATGGTCAGCAAATCCAAACCGTCCAAGTCAGGAAGGCCCAGGTCCAGCAGGACCAAATCCACCGCCTTCAGCTTCAGCACGGCCAGGGCTTCTTCGGCTGTTCCTGCGGTTGAAACCTGGTAGCCACGCCGCCTGAAGAAGCCTGAAAACAGTTCGCAAATCGGCTCTTCATCATCAACGACCAGGATGTGCTTCATCTCTATTATGCTCGTGGTTGCTCGCATATCATTTGCTCCATCGTTTGCGCCATCATTCGTTCGTTCCGCCCCGGAGTAAGCAGCACTCCTGCCAAAACCAAATGCCGGCAACCACTTCGGCTGCCCGCACCCTCGCCGGCCCGCCAAAGACCAAAAACAGGACAGTGTGTCGGCTGTTGAGTCAATTCCGCCCTTGGACTTCCGTGTCCTGCGGCAAAAAGTGCTATGGATTCAATCGTGCCCCGGCAAATCTCGCCCAGCCAGGCCGGGGCGGACCTGCCGCGACCGGAAGCCGGGAGACTTCATCCAGACAACGCTAAACGAGCCGTTGCCGGGATGAATTGACACCAGCCAAACTGAGATTGTGCGTGCATCCAGGCGGTTGCTTGCTCCATACTCGGCCATCATTTCCATACGATCAGGATTTTGCCAGAAGACTTATGAAAAGTTCCTCAACTCCTGCACCCGGGTTTCTTGGCCTGGCCTGTTGCTGCATCGCGCTGGTGAGCGTTTGGGCGGCCCAGGAAACCGCGGCACCCTTGAGCGAGAGACCTGCAGACACTGATCCAGTTCCAAGCATCTCATCCGCCAGCTCCAGCCAGCCGGCGCCTAAGACCGGACCTCCGGCCGCTACTGGGCTGCTTTCGATCAGCAGTCTGCCCAGCCAGCCTGAGTTCACGGAAATCCGGCCTCTGACCAACCGGGAAATTGCCTTGAAACTCTCGGCGCCACGGGATTTGAGCTTTCGCCTCGATACCTCGACGAATTTGCTGGAGTGGTTTCCCTTGATTACCCTGTCTAAAAGCGCCGGCTCACTCGCACACACCGATTCCGCCGCCCCCTATCTGCTCTCCCGGTTTTACCGGGCAATCCAATTGACAGCCACCAACACCATGACGGGCGATCACCTCGTCACGGAGAACGGCGACGTGGTCATCCACCCGATCAATCACGCCAGCTTCGTCATGAGTTGGAACGGCAAGACGATCTACAACGATCCCGTGGGCGGAACGACGTCTTACCAGGGCCTGCCGCGCGCCGACCTGATCCTCGTCAGCCACGCTCACGGCGATCACTACGACAGCGCAACATTGAGCGCGGTGCGCGGGACCAACGCCGTCATCATCGCGCCCCAGGCGGTTTACAATCACTCGGGCATGGCCTCGCTGCGAAGCTCCACCATCGTGCTCAACAATGGCGCCAGCACGAATGTTCTGGGGATCACGATCGACGCCGTTCCGGCCTACAATTCAAACCACCCCCGGGGCACCGGCAATGCCGGCAATGGCTACGTCCTGACCATCGGCGGCAGGCGTCTTTACATGACCGGCGACACCGGCGACATACCCGAAACACGAGCGCTGTCGAACATCGACGTCGCCTTTGTGAGCATGAACGTGCCCTACACGATGACCGTGAGCCAGGCGGCCAGTGTCATCCGGGCCTTTCGGCCCAGGATCGTTTATCCGTATCACTACCGAAATCAAGACTCCACATTCGCCAATTTCAACTCGTTCAAGCAGCAGTTGGGGACCGATCTCGGCATCGAAGTCCGCCTCCGGAAATGGTATTGACCTGAATTCGGCAGTTGGGAAACGAGAAAACCGCAGATGGACGCAGATACACGCAGATAAAACAGGGACAGCAGTGCTCGCGCAGAAGGTGAATCCTGGCCGCTATTCAACTCGTTCTTATCTGCGTTCATCTGCGCTTATCTGCGGTTGAATTGCCCTTTTTAGGATTAACGCGCTCGTGACCTTCCGCCGTTTGCCGGGAGCGTCGTCTCGGCAGGCTCTCATATTTTTGTGGCGAAAAATCTGTGGCAGACTTTCAATGCCGCCATGACTACGAAACATCATTCTGCTCAAAGCCCGGCCACAGACCGTTCCCGCCGCGAGTTCATCCGCCGCGCCGGTGGGTCCGCGCTCCTCGGCGCGATGGCCTCACCGGCTCAATTCTTCCCGCGCCTTGCGGCTGCGGAAGCTCCAAGCGCCGCCACCAATAAAAAGACCCTGATCGGCTCGAACATTTACGGCTGGGGCCAATACGCCCAGCGCGACAAGAAGAAGCTCGAGGTCGAGGACGTCATCTCCGCCCTGCGCGACTGCGGCTACGATTACCTGGAGAACTTCATGGACGTAGGCCATCCCGAAAACAACGCCAAGTTTGCCGACCAGCTTAAAGCCAAGGGCCTGCAGCCGGTCAGCCTCTACACCGGCGCGCGCGTGCATGAGGCCGGCCAGGCCGGCGAGACGGTCGCCAAAATCGTGGCGGCGGCGAAGGTCTGCCTGGCCGCAGGCTTCCAAGTGATCAGTTGCAATCCCGACCCCATCGGTCGCGAAAAGACGGACGAGGAACTAAAGACGCAAGCCGCGGCCCTGACTGAACTGGGCCAGGGTTTGAACGCGCTCGGCCTGAAGCTGGGCGTGCATCATCACATGCCGGAGATGGCCGGCCAGGCGCGCGAGTTCCACTACAACTTCCGCAATACCAAGCCCGACGTGGTCGGCTTCTGCTACGACGTGCACTGGGTCTGGAAAGGCGGCGTGGCACCCATGGACGCGCTCAAGGCCTACGGCGACCGCGTCGTCACCTGGCACCTGCGCCAGAGCCGCGGCGGCGTATGGTGGGAAGACCTGGACAGCGGTGACATCGATTACGAAGCCGTGGCGAAGTATGCCAAAGAACACAGCCTGCCGCGCCGTTTCACCGTCGAACTTGCGCTGGAAGGCGGCACCAAGATCACCCGTTCCGCCGTGGAGAACCACCGCCGCAGCCGGGAGTGGGTGAGGAAGGTGTTTGAGGGGTGAGGGTCGGAAAAAGGCCAGCGAGGTTCCGCCTCAGGGATTGACGAGCGCTTGATATTGCTCCGGGGTCAGCAAGGCGTCCAGATCGGCTGGCAAAGCCAGTCTTACCTTATAAAACCAACCTCCGTTATACGGCTCGGCGTTAACCAAGGCCGGATTATCGACGACAGCGTGATTCGCTTCCACGATTTCGCCGCTGACGGGCGAGCAGATGTCGCTGGCGGTTTTGACGGATTCAACGACCGCGCACGTTTCTCCTGCTTTAATTTGGCGGCCAAGCGCGGGCAATTCCACAAAGACGATGTCGGTGAGTTCGCGCTGGGCATGATCGGTAATGCCGACGGTAGCGAGGCCACCGGTCACCCGCACCCATTCATGGGTTTTGGCATATTTGAGGTCGGAAGGAATATTCGTGTTCATAAAAGTCTTACTATGATGTGGCCACAGATTCCTGGAATCAGGCTGCCTTTCGATAAATCGGTTTGCTTACGACCACGGCTGGGCTGCGTTGGCCGCGAATCTCGATTTCGAGGAGCGAGCCCGGTTTGGCAAAAGGCGGAGGGACGTAACCGAGGCCGATGCCAATCCCCAGCGAAGGGCTTTGCGTGCCACTGCTCACTTCCCCGATCCTGGCCGCCTCCGCTCCGCTGCTCCATATTGGATAATGAGGACGGGGTGGAGCAGAGCGATCCGTCATTTGGAAGGCCACACATCGCTTGCTCAGCCCGTTGGCCTTTTGGTCCGCCAAGACCGACCGGCCCACAAAACCCGGCTTGTCGAGCGCTACGAAGAATCCCAAGCCCGCTTCGAGGGGAGTCGTTTGTTCATCCAGTTCGTGGCCATAGAGTGGGTAACAAACCTCCGTGCGCAACGTATCCCTGGCCCCAAGACCCGCCGGCTTCAATCCGTGCGGCAATCCGAAATCAAGCACCTTTTGCCACAGGGATTCCATGATTCCAGCCGGCGCTACGATTTCAAAGCCATCTTCGCCCGTGTAACCGGTGCGAGCGACAAATCCGCCATAATTCAAAGCGCCTGCCGAAAATGCGACCGGAGCGATTTGGTTCTTCTTGAGGTCAGTAGGGCGGAAAGATTGTGCGGCAGCGGTCATTCCTGTGGCCAGACAGGCATCGATGAATTCAGCCACGCGCGGCCCTTGCACCGCCAGCGCACCGTAAAGGGCGGAGGCATTGGTCAACTGGACCTCGGCGCGATGTGGCGAGGAGGCCAAAAGCGTTTCCAGCCTATGAAAATCCGGCTCAATTCGGGAAGCGTTGACCACCAGCAGGTACGATTGCTCGCCGATGCGATAAACGTAAAGGTCGTCGATGACGCCACCGAGATCATTGCACATCAAGGTGTATTGTGCCTGATGGACGTTGAGTTTGCGCACGTCATTGGTCAAAGCTTGGTTCAGAAAGGATTCGGCTCCGGCGCCACTGACGAAAATCTCGCCCATGTGCGAGATGTCAAACAAGCCCGCGGCAGTGCGGACAGCCTGATGCTCCTCCATAATGCTGGTGTATTGCACCGGCATTTCCCAGCCGCCGAATTCGACCAGGCGCGCTCCCAGTTTCTGATGGGCGGCGAAGAGTGGCGTGCGCTTGAGCAGGGAAGGATTCAAGGTTTCAGATTTCAAGTTTGAAATTTGAGATTCAGAAAGTCCCGGTCGCGCTTCTATCCCCACTTTTCCGTTTTAATTTGTTCCTTGGGTACTTTGAGGTCGAGCAGGACCAGGCGCTCGGTCGCTTCCACGAGTTCATTAGGGCCGCAGGCGTAAAAGATGGTATTGGCCAGATCATAAATATGTTCCCTGACCCATTCGGCATCGATCCGGCCCCGGCGGCCCGTCCAGGGGTCCTGGAGGTGCAGACGGGTGCAGGTGACGAAAAAGTTGAAGTTGGGATTCTGCTGCTCCAATTCCCGGAATTCCTCATTGAAGATGATGTCGTTGGTCGTGCGCACGCTGTAAAGAATCGTGATCTTGGTTTCCAGTTGCCGGCGGGTTGCCTCCCGCACAAAACCTCTGAAAGGTGTCACGCCGGAGCCGCCGGCAATGCAGATCAGATGTTTGTCCGGCTCGTACGCGGGCAGAAACTTTCCGGCCGGCTCTATGACACATAATCTGTCTCCGGATTTTGCCCAATCGACCACGCGCGTGCCCATCTTGCCATCGCGTTTGACGGTCACCTCGTAGAAACCGCGATCGAGCGCGCATGAGGAAAGAGAGTAAGCCCGCTTGTAACCGGGCGCATCCGGCCAGTAGAGCGTGATAAACTGGCCGGTTTTGAACGTGACGTCGTACCCTTCCGGCCACCGCAACCGAACGGTCTTCGTGTCCGGCAATTCCATCGCGACTGACTCGATCACCATCTCAACTGTTTGCTTGGCCATACATTTTGTTGCGTGAATTGTGAGCGGTGAAGATAAATGGAGAAGCGCGGCACTGTAAAGGACGCAGCGCAGCGGAGCCGCAACTCAAAGGAGCGCGGACATTCTTGTCCGCCAAAGGAACGACCCACGCCCCGGGAGCGGACAAGAATGTCCGCGCTCCTTTTCCTTTGAAGAGTCTTCGCAGCCCGCGAGGATTTTGACGGATAGCAGTGCAATGTGGCGCGGCTATCATTGAGTGGATTGGGGTGAGACATCGAAACTTGGGCCACGATCGCGTGGCCAATCAGCGGCCTGGGCCAGCCTCTGCAACAACTCCTGCGTCAGCACCTCATAAGCGGCGGCGCCGGCGCTGTACGGATCGTAGTAAATGATCGGCTTGCCGAAACTCGGCGCCTCCGCCAGCCGGGTGGCGCGCGGGATGACCGTGTCAAACACGAGTTCGCCAAAATGCTGGCGGACTTCACCGACCACCTGTTGGGAAAGTTTGGTGCGCCCGTCGAACATGGTCATGATGACCCCCAGCAATTCCAGCCGCGGGTTGACTCCGGAATCCCGCAACTGGCCAATGATGCGGTTGATCATCGAAATGCCTTCCAGGGCGTAATACTCGCACTGCAAAGGAATGAGCAGCCGGTCGGCCGCCGCAAAAACGTTCAAGGTCAGGATGCCCAGGGACGGCGGACAATCGATGATCATCAAATCGTGGCGGTCGCTCTCCCGGAGCGGTTGCAGCGCCTGGCGGAGGCGCTGCAGATGATTCTCCAACCGCGACAACTCGATTTCCGCCCCGCACATATCGACCTCGCTGGGAATGATGTCCAGCCGGTCGAAAGCTGTGGATTGGATTTTATCGGCCAATGTTCCTTCGCCCAGGAGCGGTCGGTAGGCGCTGGCGCCTTCCGCTTTTTCCAGTCCCACCCCGCTGGTCGCATTGGCCTGCGGGTCCAGGTCCATCAGCAAAATCCGCTTCCCGACCGCCGCCAGGCAGGCAGCCAGATTGACCGCCGTGGTCGTTTTCCCAACGCCACCTTTTTGATTGGCGACGGCAATGACATTGGTTGGCACGCGTCAGGTTTAATGAACCAACCGAGGAAGTTCAAGCCCGGCCTCATTTCCTTTCCGGACGTGCGGCCTGCCCTGACTTTATTCTGACTTTATTCTGCGTGCAATAGGCGGGATTTCGCTCCAAACTTGGCCATGGTTTTGCCTGAGCCAGGCTTGTTCCAGAGCACGGCGCCAGCGACCTTTGCCACCACGCATTGGAGCGTGGTGCTCGCCGCCGGCCATCCCGACTCGCTGCAGGCGACCGACGCCTTGGAAAAGCTCTGCCGCACTTATTGGTATCCGCTCTATGTCTTCCTCCGCCGGCAAGGGCACAGCGCCGAAGATGCGCAGGACCTGGTTCAGGGCTTCTTCCTTCACTTGCTGCGAGGGGACATTCTGCAGACGGCCGAGCCGGGCCGAGGCCGGTTCCGCTCGTTCCTGCTGGGGACGCTCAAGCACTTCCTTTCCGATGAGAAAGACAAGGCGGAAGCCCAGAAGCGTGGCGGTGGCCAGCAGTTCATTTCCTGGGACTTGGCCGGCGCCGAGAGTCGGTTCCGACAGGAACCCGCGGATGAATCCTCCCCCGATCGGTTGTTTGAACGTCGCTGGGCCATGACCCTTCTCGAACAAGCCTTGGACCACCTGCGGGCCGAATGCGCCTCTGACGCCCGGAGTGAATTGTTCGAGCAACTGCAAGGCTTTGTCACCGGCGAGAAGGGGCCGGTGTCCTACGCCGAAGCGGCGGCCAGCCTGGGCCTGAGTCTGAGCGCGGTCAAGTCAGCGATCTTTCGCCTGCGCCGACGTTACCATGAGCTGGTTCGGGACGAAGTGGGCCACACGGTGGCCGAGCCGGCGGAAGTGGAAGAGGAGCTGCGCTACATGCTCGACGTTTTCAGCCGCAGTCCATGAGTTGGCCCCCCTGTAGCGGCGTCTCGTCAGAGCGCCGCCCCCCCCCCGCTACAGGAATGTGAGATATCGGGGTGAAGAAACGCAACTTTTTAGTACGATTGCCCCAGTAAAGAGTGGCCATGCCTGACACGACCTCCAGTACCAACGTGTGCGCGGTTTGTGGAGAGCCGCTCCCGGCCGGCACGCGGGGGCCGGTTTGTCCCGGTTGCGCCTTTGGCGGCGCGCTGGAGGAGGAGCGAAGGGCGAGAGGGCGGAAGGCGGGAGACAGTGGTCAGTCATCAGTTACCAGTGGTCAGTCATCAGTCACTGGTGGTCAGAGCGCAGCGAGCAATGAGCGGAGCACAGGGGACCATGCGCCACTGATCACTGATCACCGGTCACTGATCACTCCAAGCTCTTTCGGCGATTATGAATTGCTCGAGGAAATCGCCCGCGGCGGCATGGGGGTGGTGTACAAAGCCCGGCAGGTCAGCCTGGACCGCCTCGTGGCGGTGAAGATGATTCTCGCCGGCGAGTTTGCGACCCAGCAATTCGTCCAGCGCTTTCGCACCGAGGCCTCCGCCGCGGCGGTGCTGCACCATCCGAACATCGTCGCGATCCATGAAGTCGGGGTCCAGGCCGGCCAGCACTACTTCTCGATGGATTTCGTGGATGGTCCCAGTCTGGCCGCCCTGGTGGGGCACCAGCCGCTGCCAGGCCGGCGGGCGGCCCAGTACCTCAAAACCATTGCCGAGGCGATTCACTACGCGCATCAGCAAGGCATCCTCCACCGCGACCTCAAACCGTCGAACGTGCTCATCGACGCCAACGACCAGCCGCGCATCACCGATTTCGGCCTGGCGAAACGCCTCGTTTCGGAGGCGGTAGGGACGCGTTTCACCGCGTCCCACTCTTCCTCCGGCGAAGTTAGGGACGCGGTGGAACGCGTCCCTACCCACGTCGAGGATGGCCTTACGGTCTCGGGCCAGGTGCTGGGCTCGCCCAACTTCATGCCACCGGAGCAGGCGACGGCCAAGCACGGCAAGGTGGGCCGGTACAGCGACGTCTATGCCTTGGGTGGGATTCTCTACCACCTCCTGACGGCCCGCCCGCCCTTTCAGGCGGACTCGTTGGAGGTCATCGTCAGTCAGGTGCTGACCGCTGAGCCGGTCTCGCCGCGGTTGCTCAACCCGGCGGTGCCGCGCGACCTGGAGACGATTTGTTTGAAGTGCCTGGAGAAGGAGCCTTCGCGCCGCTACGCCACGGCCCAGGCCGTGGCCGATGAATTGGGCCGATTTCTGCGCGGCGAACCGATCCTGGCGCGACCGACGAGCCGGGCGGAGAAAGTCTGGCGCTGGTGTCGGCGGAAGCCGGCGTTGGCGACGGCACTTGGGGCAGTGGTGCTCGTGGCAGTCGTGGGCTTCGTGGGAATTCTCTCGCAGTGGCGACGGGCGGAAGCGCAACGGCGGAATGCGGAATCCAACGAGTTGCTCGCCCGCCAAAACGCCCAAGCGGAGCTTCGACAACGCGAGCGAGCGGAAGCCGGCGAATACGCTGCCGACATGCACCTCGCGCAACTGGCCCTCTCGGACAACAACCGTTCTCTCGCGGTCAGCTTGCTGGACAAACATCGGCCCGCCGACTCTTCACTCGCCACTCGCCACTCGTCACTTGCCACTGACCTCCGCCACTGGGAATGGCGCTACCTGTGGCAGCTTTGCCAGGGTGACGAGTTGTTCACGCTGCACAAGTATCCACGTTCTATCCGCGCACTGGCGGTCTCGAAAGATGGAACGGTATTGGCGCTGGCGTGCGGGGACCAGGTCGCGCTCTGGGATTTGACCACCAAACGGCCATTGACTGCGTTGCCCATCGCCACCACAGAAGCCCTGGCCTTCTCCCCCACTGGCAACCTTTTGGCCGTGGGCATCTGGAATGCGACCGGACAACCGGCGGTTGATTTGTGGGACGTAAGCGCAAGCAAGGTCACCAGGACGCTCACGCACGAGGCTCAAGTCCGATCCGTGGCCTTTTCGCCCGACGGCAAGCTGCTGGCGACGTTCGACAATCGGGGGAACATCAAGGTGGCGGACTGGGCGTCCGACCGAACGCTCACCAACTTCACGGTGCCGCCCCCACGACGCCGGCCCGCCGGTGTCGTGGTTTTCTCACCCGATGGAAACCGGTTGGCCATCGGAGAAGATTACGGCCATATTCAACTCCTCGACTTGCGGACGGGAACCGTGGTGCCTTTGCAGACGCAAAGCAGCGCAGGCGTCGTCGCACTTGTCTTTTCGGCGGACGCGAGACTACTCGCGGCGGGCCTGGGCAGCGCGGTTCGCCTCTGGGACGCCAACTCCGGGGAGCCTCGGGGGCAACTGACCAACCACACGGATTCGGTGAACGCACTCGCCTTCACGCCAGATGGCCGGCAATTGGCCTCGGCGAGCGGCGACGGAACGATCCGGATTTGGAACGCGGCTGACCACACCGAGCTTCGTTGTTTGCGGAGTTCCGGCGAAGGGCTGCCGGCCCTGGCTATGATGCCCGATGGCCGCACTCTGGTGACTGCAGGCTATCGTGGTTCGCTCTGCTTTTGGGACGCCACCGCCAGCAGCCGAGCCTCCGCCCACACCAATTGGGCCGTCGGCTTCGGGTATGACTCGATCGCAGAGCTCGAAACCTCGCAGTTCGCGCTCAAGACGCTCGACCCGAGGGCAGCGCCCCGGCTTGGCTTCGCGTTCACGCCGGACAGCCAAAGCTTCATCACGGCCGACCGCTACGGTTCACTCGCGCTCTGGGATGCCCGGTCGATCCGGGTTACGGAAAACCTGTCCGCGTTGGGCAGCAACCACTGGGGCGTAGCCCTGTCACCGGATGGCCGTTGGCTGGCTGCGGGCAAGACTCCGGGAATACTCACCATCTGGGATTGGATGGCCCGCCGTGCGGTCACCAACTTCACCGTTCCCTGCGAGTGGTACGGCAAGCTCGGCTTTTCTCGCAGTGGCAACTTCCTCTTCGCCGTCACTCTCAACAATGAGTGGGTGACCAGCACCCGAATCTGGCAAACCGGCGACTGGGAGGAGGTCGCCCTGAAGGGAAACCAATCTGCCGGTCTCTTGTCGGTGGACCTCTCGCCGGACGACCGGCTCCTGGCCGCCGGATACCAAAATGGGTCAGTGAGGCTGTTGCGCTTTCCATCTGGACAGCACGAAACCACGTTCACCAACCATCAAGCAATTGTGACGGGAGTGCTCTTCTCGCCGGATGGACGGGAGATGTTTTCAACCAGCTTCGACAGTTCTACCCGGCGGCTTTGGGATGTGTTTGCCCGGCGGGAACTGGCGACTTTGCGGGGCCATTTCGGCATGGTTTGCGGTGCCGCCTTGTCCCCCGATGGCCGACGGGCGGCCACGGGCGGATCCAGCCCAAGAGATGCCGTGAAACTGTGGGATCTGGTGGCGCACCGGGAACTTCTGACCTTGCAGGGCGAGGGACAACACTTCATGCACGTTGCCTTTTCTCCTGACGGGAACACGTCGGCTGCCGTATCGCTCGATGGTATTGCCCATCTCTGGCGCGCGCCGTCGTGGGAGGAAATCGAGGCGGCGGAGAAAGGAGCAGTGACGCCGTGAATACTTACAGAAGCGATTCCACCGACGGGATTCGGCAGGGCGCGCTCTGGCGTTACACCCAAAGCACGGGCCTTTACCGTTGCCCTTCGGACAAATCGCTTTGGCGCTACGGCGACCGCCAAGCATCGCGCCCGTTCAACGTGGCGCTGAGTTCGGCGATGAACGGCGGGTACAACGGTGACAACGGTCGAGCGATGCACCCGGTGGTTGTCGAGAGGCTGACGGAGCTGCGACGGCCCGGCAGCGTGTTCACCTTCATGGATGAAGAGGAGGCGAGCATGGCGTCGGGGGCATTCTTTGTGCAGCCAGACCAGACCGGCTTCTGGTACATGATTCCTGGCTACCGAGACAGGGGTTGCGGAGCGAACCTGGCGTTTGCCGATGGGCACGTCGGTTTCAAGAAGTGGCAATACCTGGGCCGCACACGCACGGGGCCAGAAACTCCTGTCCGCAACGAACAGGACCGCGCCGATCTGGCGTGGGTCGTTAGCGCTCTGCCCAGTGCCAGAGAGCCGTGAGGGCTGGGGAACTGGAGTGATGAGGTGTGAGGGGGTGTTGGAAAGGCCGACTGCTCCGCCACGGGCACGATGGAGGAGAGCGACGAACAACTGGGTTAACCCGGCAGCCGCCACAGAAACTCAGCGGGTTTGACGATTTCGATTCCAAACGGCTTGCCCAGGACCAAGAGGTCGTGGTCATAGGTGACCAAGCACTTGGCTTCAGCGGCGAGAGCGGCGGAGAGGTAAGGATCGTCCTTCGGGTCCCGGGAACGCTGTTTGCCCAAGGGTGCCGCGGTCACCCTGCGCACCCGGCTCAGGTACCACGTCAGCCGCCCCGCCGTGTTATGTTTGGGCCGTTTCTGCCGAATGAGCCGGACGGCGACCTCCTTCGTCTCCGCGAGGGTTTCCTCCGTGCCAAAGGCCAAGGCGTGCCGCCGGGCCAGTTTGACCAGGCAGAGATACGCCTCGCCGTCCCAACAGACTCCAGAGGCAATCA
>ERZ1292640.1551-Hain-H43-02um-R1-1551-length-18875-cov-9_pt2 | contig 12476 bp, 12 predicted proteins | sample MGYA00564404_ERZ1292640 | MGnify/ENA primary metagenome ERZ1292640 (study PRJEB36523, sample SAMEA6512636) | groundwater metagenome | collected 2019-01-08 | study: AquaDiva: Metagenomics assemblies of 32 groundwater samples | reverse complement strand
CCAGCGTGGCGCCGTCAGGCAACTGGGCAAAACCGATCAGGTACTGCTTGTCCTGGCCGGGCACAAAGCCGCCGGGCACAACCTTGAAGAGGCCTGCGGTGGCCAGCACCAGCACCAGGTACACGCCCAGCATCACGGCCTTGCGCGAGATCGCGCCCTTGACGCCCCGGCTGTAGTTCTCGGAGCCGCGGCTGAAGGTCTTGTTGAAGGCGCGGAAGAATCGGCCGAACACCTTGTCCATGCCGCGTGTCAGCGCGTCTTTCGGCGCGTCATGGCTCTTGAGCAGCAGGGCGGCGAGCGCCGGCGACAGGGTCAGCGAGTTGATGGCCGAGATCACGGTGGAGATCGCGATGGTCAGGGCGAACTGCTTGTAAAAGGTGCCCGACAGGCCGGTGATGAAAGCCAGCGGCACGAACACGGCGATCAGCACCAGCGCAATGGCGATGATGGGCCCGGACACTTCGCGCATGGCGCGGTAGGTGGCGTCGCGCGGACTCAGGCCCGCCTCGATGTTTCGCTCCACGTTCTCCACCACGACGATGGCGTCGTCCACCACAATGCCGATGGCCAGCACCAGCCCGAACAGGCTGAGCGCGTTGATCGAGAACCCGAACAGGTGCATCACCGCGAAAGTGCCGATGACGGAAATGGGCACAGCCAGCAACGGAATGATGGAGGCGCGCCAGGTCTGCAGGAAGATGATCACGACCAGCACCACCAGCGCCACGGCTTCAAGCAGCGTGTGCACCACCGCCTCGATGGAGGAGCGCACAAATTGCGTGGTGTCGTAAACGATTTCGTAGTCCACGCCCTCGGGCATGCTCTTTTTCAGGTCTTTCATCACGGCCTGCACGTCGTCGGAGATCTGGATGGCGTTGGAACCCGGTGCGGCAAACACCGGCACGGCCACAGCCTGCTTGTTGTCCAGCAGCGAGCGCAAGGCATAGTCCGAAGCACCCAGTTCCAGGCGGGAGATATCGCGCAGGCGCGTCACGGCGCCGCCCTTGTCGGTCTTGACGATGATGTCGCCGAACTCTTCTTCGCTTTGCAGGCGGCCCTGCGCATTGATGGACAGTTGCATGTCCACGCCGGGCAGGCCGGGGGATGCGCCCACCACACCGGCGGCGGCCTGGATGTTCTGCTCGCGGATGGCGCGCACCACGTCGCCGGCGGACAAACCGCGCTCAGCCACTTTTTGCGGATCGAGCCAGACGCGCATCGAATAGTCGCCCGAGCCGAACAGCTGCACCTGGCCCACCCCGTTGATGCGTGCCAGGCGGTCCTTGACATTGAGCACCGCGTAGTTGCGCAGGTAGGTCATGTCGTAGCGGTCGTTGGGCGAGAGCAAGTGCACCACCATCGTCAGGTCGGGTGAACTCTTGATGGTCGTGATGCCCAGGCGGCGCACTTCCTCGGGCAGGCGCGGCTCGGCTTGCGAGACACGGTTTTGCACCAGCTGCTGGGCCTTGTCGGGGTCGGTGCCCAGCTTGAAGGTGACGTTGAGCGTCATGATGCCGTCTGTCGTGGCCTGGCTGCTCATGTAAAGCATGCCGTCGACGCCATTGATGGACTCCTCCAGCGGCGTGGCCACCGTCTCGGCGATCACCTTGGGGTTGGCGCCGGGGTAGTTGGCGCGCACCACCACGGTGGGCGGCACCACATCGGGGTATTCGGCAATTGGAAGCGATCGCAGTGCGATCAGCCCGGCAATGAACATCAGCAGCGACAACACGCCGGCAAAAATCGGCCGGTCGATAAAAAACTTGGAAAGATTCATGGCAATTCTTCTTGATCAGGGAAAGGCAGGGGCAGGCGCTGCGCTCAGGACTTCGCCGCTACCTTGACGGGCTTGTCGGCATTCAGGAGCTCCGCCTTGGCGGACATCTCCACCGGCTGCGGGTCGACCAGCACACCGGGGCGGATGCGCTGCAGGCCGTTGACCACGATGCGTTCATTGGCCGCCAGACCGTCCTTGACCACACGCAGACCATTGACCGACGCGCCAAGCGTGACTTCGCGGTAGACCGCCTTGTTGTCTGCACCCACCACCAGCACGAACTTCTTGTTCTGGTCGGTGCCGACCGCACGTTCGTTGACCAGCAGCGCCGTGGCTTGCGTCGCCTGGCCCATGCGGATACGCGCGAACTGGCCCGGCATGAGCTGACCGTCCTTGTTGTCGAAAACCGCACGGGCGCGCACCGTACCGCTTTTGGCATCGACCTGGTTGTCGACCAGCTGCAACTTGCCCTCAAACGGCGTGTCGCTGGTGGCGGCGGTGCCCATCTGGACGGGGATGCGCTCGAGCCTGCGTTCGCCGCCGCTACTAACGTCCTTCAGGGCCTTGGCCACCACCTGCTCGTCAGCATCGAAACTCGCGTAGATCGGGCTCACGGAAACCAGGGTGGTCAGCACTGGCGCGCCAGGGCCCGCCGCAACCAGATTGCCCACCGTCACTTCCAGTTTGCCGACCCGGCCGGACACCGGTGCTCGCACCTGGGTGTAGCCCAGGCTCAACTGGGTCGTTTGCAGCGCGGCCTGCATGGCGCGCAGGTTGGCATCGGCTTCACCTTTGCCGTTGGTACGCTCGTCAAACTCGCGCCGGGAAATGGCCTGCTCGCTCCACAACCGCTGTGAACGGTCATGCTCGCCTTTGGCCTGGGCCAGTCGCGCCTGCGCGGCCGCAACCTGTGCGCCGGCACGCTCCACTTCAGCCGCATAGGGTGCCGGATCAATGGTCAGCAGCAACTCGCCCTTCCTGACCAGCGCGCCTTCGCGAAAATGCACCGCCTGGAGGGTGCCGGCCACACGCGAACGGATGTCCACCCGCTCCACCGCTTCCAGTCGACCGGAAAACTCGTCCCAGGCGGCCACTTCGGTTTGCACGACGGTGGCGACGGAGACCGGCATGGCGGGGGGCGCAGTGGCCACATCCGCACGGGCACCGGCGCCGGACACACCAAAAACGGCGACAGACATGCCCGCCATGACCAGAACGCCCAGTGTGACCGCCAGGAGACGGTGCTTGTTGTTGTGTAGTTGAATCAATGACCTGGTGAACACCTTATGGGGGATGAAGAAAATTTGGAACTCGGCGTCCGGGCAACGCAAACATATCGATGCCCCGACAGCGAACAGGAAAACGGGCAACTGGCGGCTAACCGGCCCTGGCCATCGGGACCGCGCAGCGCCCGCGGTTCATGGCGTCAACAGGAAATCCGGTCATAAAACGTCCTTGACAATGAAAGAAGGAGTGAACTTTCAACCTTCCAACGATGGCAAGGTCAAGCCATAGGGGCCAAACCCCCATACCTCTTGGGGAAATAGTTTTGGCGTGATGGTTTTCTCCAAAGGAAAAACAGAAAAAAAGCGGATCAAGGGAATCAAGGACCTGACAGCAGGCTGCTTTGCACGTTTTGGGCGGCGGCCATGCTGGCAAAAAAGTCGCCGAACTGCTTTTGCACAACCGCCGGCCAGCCGGCCTGGTCATGGTCTGCCTCCAGGTAGCTGCAGGGCCATCCGGTCGGTCCGGGCAGCACGGCCTCGTGGGCAAACAGCCCCGCAGTGCGCAGCCGCCCTGCATAGGCCTGTGTCTCATCACGCAGGGGATCGTCCTCAGCCGTGATCAGCAGCGTGGGCGGCAAACCCGACAGGCGAAAGACCGAACCCGGTGCTGCATACGGATGGCTGGCGTCTTCCAGGCGAGGCAGGTAGCTGTGCCAGCCGTCGGCCCAGATACAACCCACCGGACCGGCATGGACATCGCGCAGCGACGCGGTACCCAGACAGGGGTCCAGCATGGGCGACAGAAGAATTTGGCCGGCAAGCGCAGGGCCATGCCGGTCCCGTGCAAGCAGAGCCACGGCTGCTGCGATATTGCCGCCAGCTTCCTCGCCGGCCACAAACATCGGGGCGTCGTGTCCGGCCAGCTTGTGCCTGGCCTTCCAGGCCCACACCAGGGCGTCGTAACCGGTTTCCACCGCCTGCGGGAAGGGATGGGCCGGCGCCAGCGGATAGTCCAGCGACATCACCACCGCACCGCTGGCCGCGAGCAGGCCGGCAATGCATGAGCCACCTTCGAGCGATCCGCCGACAAAGGCCCCGGCGTGGAAGTGAAGCACCAGCGGCGAAACCTGGGCGCCTTGCCGACGCCCGTAAAAACGGGCCGCCATCGGCTCGCGCTGCCCGATGGCGATCTGCTTTTCCACGCAGGGCGGCGGGGCTTTCGGGCTGGCCTGACTGGAATGCTGCTGGCTTGTCATCATCTTGAACCGCAAACGGCTCCTTTGTTGCAATGCAGCAGAAGATAGGCGCGATCAGCAGATCAATAAATGGGCAAAGCGTGTTTACTTTGTTCCAGAAATGGAACAATCGGCCCTTAAACGCCCCATGTTTCGGGCTATTCTTCGCAGCCCAGCTCAACAGGATTTTTCCGGATGGACAAGTTTTCTGCCATGCAGGCCTTTGTACGCGTCGTGGAGGCCGGCACGTTTACCAAGGCCGCCGATTCGATGGCCATGCCCAAGGCCACGGTGACGCGGCTGATCCAGACCCTGGAACAGGAACTGGACACCAAACTGCTCAACCGCACCACCCGCCGGGTGACTGTGACGGCCGATGGCGCGGCCTATTTCGAGCGTGCCGGTCGCCTGCTGAGCGACATGGAAGAGCTGGAATCGAGCATGTCGCGGGCCAAGGCCAGTCCGCGCGGGCGGCTCAAGATCGATGTGCCCTCATCGCTGGGCCTGACCGTGATCATTCCGGCCCTGCCCGACTTCTACGCGCGTTACCCCGACATCCAGCTCGAACTCGGCGTGAGCGACCGGCAGGTCGACATCATTGCGGAGAACGTGGACTGCGTGGTACGTGGCGGCGAGATCACCGACCAGTCGCTGGTCGCCCGGCGGATCGGGGAGTTTTACCTGATGTCCTGTGCCTCGCCGGCCTATCTGAAACGCCACGGCAGACCGAAACACCCCACGGAACTTGAGAACAACCACAAGCTGATCCGATATGCCTCGCCACGCAACGGCAAGATGTACAGCTTCGAGTATTACCGCGACGGCGAAACCATCACGCTGGACGGCCGCCACCTGCTGTCGGTCAATGATTCGCGAGCCGGTGTGGTCGCCGCGCTGGCCGGTCTGGGTGTGCTGCACACAGCGACCTTCCTGGTGCAGGACCACATCAGCAGCGGCGAGCTGGAGCCGTTGTTCACCGAGTGGTGCGGCGGGGCCGTGCCGCTGCATGTGGTGTACCCGCCCAACCGCCACCTGAGCAACAAGGTGCGCGTCTTCGTGGACTGGATCGCCGAACTGTTTGGCAAACACGACCTGATCCAGCGCAAGAGCACCCTCCCCGTCCGCGCAGTACGCGCGCCGGCCGCCGTGGTGTAGGGCCTTTCTCATGCGCTCCAGACCTAATGCGCTTTTTGCCATCGCGCTGCGACAGGTTCTGGGCGAAAGCCGCGGCCGCCTCGTCCAGGCCTGACACAGCAGGCCTGCCGTCCCTGCATGCTGGTCCTACAAGGGACGCGGGCACGTCTTACATGCCGCGCTGCACAAGAGGCCTACATTGGCTGCTTCATTGAAGGAGTCCCCATGGCCCGGCTTGACGCCTCCCGTACTGCGCGCAGCACCCCCCGAAGTCTTCCCGTCACCCCGCAGGCGGACGAAGCCACTGCGACGCCCCACAAGGGCTGGCCCTTTGCCGAAGGATCGCAAAACCACCTGGATGAAACCTCGGCACCGTGGCCACGGCCTTCGGCCAGGCCGTCTTCTGGCCAGCCCGACCGGCCGTCGCCAGGAAAATAAACGGCTGCCGGCTTGGCACAAGGTCTTAGTAGCTGCCGATGTAGTCCTTCTTGCCGATCTCCACACCGCTATGGCGCAGGATGGCATAGGCCGTGGTGGTGTGGAAAAAGAAATGCGGCAAGCCGTAGTTCAGCAGGTAGGACTGGCCGCTGAAGATCTTTTCCTTGGGCGTGCCGGCCTGCGTCACGATCTGGCGCGTTTCGCTGCCGTCGATCTGCGCCGCGCTGAGGCTGTCCATGAACGCCAGGGTTTTGGCAATGCGCGCCTGCAGGTCGGCAAAACTTTCTTCCTTGTCTTCAAAACCCGGCACCTCCACACCCGCGATGCGTGCCGACACGCTTTTCGCAAAATCGCAGGCCACCTGCACCTGGCGCAGCAGGGGAAACATGTCGGGGTAGAGCCGCGCCTGCAGCAAGGCAGCGGGCGTGATGCTGCGGGCCGTGGCGTGTGCCTCGGCCTTGGCCAGAACGCCGCTCAGGCCTCCGAGCATCTGTTTGAAAACGGGCACGGAAGCCTGGTACATCGAGAGGGTCATGGAAAGGGTCCTGGGAGTAATGCAAAAAAATGGGTTGCCCGGCAATGGGCCCGCGGGGGCGATGAATGCCGGAGCTGGCTGGCAGGCGCACCTTGCGGCGCGCCTGACATTATGGCCAATCGTGCTCAATAGCGCTGACTCCGGCTGGCGTGACCTTCAGGCGGGCTTCTGGCTCCGCATACGCTGGACCAGCGTCACCGCGCCCAGCACCAGCGCACCGCCGACCATGCCCACCAGCGCGTCGGCCAGCAAAGGGGTGACCGCGCCGAGCACGCTGCCGGCGCGCGTGGCCAGCGCTTCGATGGCGTGGTGCAACGCAGGAACGCCATGCGTCAGGATGCCGCCGCCGACCAGAAACATCGCGGCCGTGCCGGCCACCGACAGCGCTTTCATGAGCCAGGGCGCCGTCAGCACAATGCCGCGGCCCAGGCTGCGCCGCAAGCGGGCCGCCCCGCTGTCGCCAGTTTTCTGGCTCAGGTAGAGCCCCGCATCGTCAAGCTTGACGATGCCCGCCACCAGGCCATACACCCCCACGGTCATGACAATCGCAATCCCGCTGAGAACCGTGACCTGGGTGATGAAAGGACTGGCCTGCACCGTGCCCAGCGTGATCGCAATGATTTCGGCCGAGAGGATGAAGTCGGTCCGTATCGCGCCCTTGATCTTGTCCTTTTCGACCGCCACCAGGTCCACCGAGGGGTCGGTCAGCGCCTCCAGCAATTGTTTTTCACGGGCCTCGTCTTCGGCCCGGCTGTGCAGAAATTTGTGCGCCAGCTTTTCGAAACCCTCATAGCAGAGGAAGGCGCCGCCGACCATCAGCAGCGGCGTGACGGCCCAGGGCGCAAACGCGCTGATGGTCAGTGCCACCGGCACCAGAATCGCCTTGTTCAGGAAAGACCCCTTGGCCACTGCCCACACCACCGGCAGCTCGCGGTCCACTTTCACCCCGGAGACCTGCTGGGCGTTCAGCGCCAGGTCGTCACCGAGCACGCCAGCGGTTTTCTTGGCGGCCACCTTGGTCAGCAAGGCCACATCGTCGAGCACGGTGGCAATGTCGTCAATCAGCGCAAACAGGCTACTGGCCATGGGGGTATTCCTGAAAAGTGGGCGAACGGAAAAAACATATTGTCGTCCGGGATGTGCCATCACGGCGCCTGCCATGGCAAATCCGCGGAGAATGGCCGCAGCCATGAAAAAAACACTGACCGCCTACCTCGCCGCCCTGCTCTTTCTCGTCGTGGCCGACGGCATCTGGCTCGGGCTGCTGATGCCGCAGCAGTACCAGGCGTGGATAGGCCCGCTGATGCGTGCGCAGCCGCTGCTGCTGCCGGCCGCCGCGTTTTACCTGCTGTACCCGGTCGGCGTGGTGGTGTTTGCCGTGCTGCCCGCCCTCGAGCGAACCAGCTGGGCACGTGCTGCCGCCCTGGGTGCGCTGCTGGGCCTGCTGGCGTACGGCACCTACGACCTGAGCAACCTGGCCACCCTGCAGGGCTGGCCGCTGCAGCTGACGCTGGTGGACATGCTCTGGGGCACCGCCTTGACGGCGGCAACTGCCACGGCGGCTTTCTTTGCTGCCCGCGCCTGGGGCCGCCCGCGCGTCTAGCCGCTCCCGGGACTCTTGTATTTGGCCGCTTTGCAGCCAGTTGATACAAGCGCTCCACTTCCAGGCCTGTCCATGCCGCTTTTGCTGTTTTCGTCTTTTCTGCACGCCTACGTGGGCATCCGACTGGTTCCCGCCTTGGGCGGCTGGCCGGTCGCGCAACTGCTGCTGGGCTTGGTCCTGCTGGCCTCCACGGTGCTGACGCCGCTCGGGTTGACGGCCCGGCGCTTCAAGTCGCAGCCGCTGTCGGACCGCATGGCCTGGACGGGCATGCTGGCCATGGGCCTGTTTTCCTCGCTGTTTGTGTTGACGCTGCTGCGCGATGCGGCCCTGCTGGCTGGCCTGGCGGTGCTGGCCGTGGCGCCTGCGGCCTTTTCGCTCGATGCCGCGGCCCGGGGCTCGGCCGCCGTGGTTCCCTTGGCCGGGCTGTTCATGAGCCTGGTCGGCTTCGTCAATGCGAGGCGCACGGCCACCGTGGTGCAGGTGGACGTGCCGATCACCGGCCTGCCCGCCGCCCTGCACGGCTTTGCGATCGCGCAGATCAGCGACATCCATGTCGGCCCCACCATCAAACACGGCTACCTGCAGGCGATCGTGCGCGCGGTCAACACGCTGCAGGTGGACATGGTGGCAGTGACCGGCGACCTGGTGGACGGCACGGTGGCCGAACTGGCCCACCATGTGGCGCCGCTGGCCGGGCTGACGTCCACCCACGGCACCTACTTTGTCACCGGCAACCACGAGTACTACTCGGGCGCACACGCCTGGATTGATGAACTGCAGCGCCTGGGCGTCCGGGTGCTGATGAATGAACATGTGGTGTTGCAGCACGGCCAGATGCATGCGCAGCAGGCGCTGGTGCTGGCCGGCGTGGCCGATTACAGCGCCGGGCATTTCGACGCCAGCCACCGCAGCGATCCGCATGCGGCCATGGCCGGCGCACCAGCGCATGCACCGGTGCGCGTGTTGCTGGCGCACCAGCCGCGCAGCGCGCACGAGGCTGAAAAAGCCGGCTTTGACCTGCAGCTGTCGGGCCACACCCATGGCGGGCAATTCTGGCCCTGGAATTTTTTCGTGCGCTTCCAGCAGCCTTTCACCGCCGGACTGCACCGGCTGGAAAAGCTCTGGATCTACACCAGCCGCGGCACCGGCTACTGGGGGCCGCCCAAACGTTTTGGCGCGCCCTCGGAAATCACGCACCTGCGGCTGATTCCTGTGTGAGACCTGCCGGCGCGGCTGATCAGTAGCGGCTGGCGGTCAGCCGACCCAGCACAAAACCGGCCAGCACGGCAAAACCGACGGCCTGCAGGGGATGGTCCTTGATGTAGGCTTTGGAATGGTCGATAGCTTGCAGAGGCGCGTCGCTCAGGCGGTGCGCCTGGTCGCTGAACTTGCCGGCCACCGAGTTGGCGCCGCTAGCCAGTTTGTCCACCGTCTCGTGAGCTGCGCTTGCAGCACGGTCCACGGTGTTGCGGGCAGGTTCGGCCACCTTGTCAATCGTGTGGTGAAGCGTGCTTCCGGCCTGGTCCACACCGCGCATCAGTGCGCTTTCGCTCGACGAGGTGACGGAACCGGGGTAAGCGCTGGCGGTGGATTTTTCCATGATGAGGTCCTTTGGTGAATGCGATGGGATCGGAAGTGAAAGTGGCGTCGCTGGTCATGCCGGGGCAGGGCCTGAAGCGCACAGTGCACTTTCCCGCACGCAAGGCCTGCACGGTGTGCGGAGGGGGAGGTGCTGGCTGTAGGACAAGGGAGCCAGTGGCCCGGCCTGCCGGGTGCGGTACGGGACGCGTCAGTCGAACAGGCCGGGCGTGCCGCGCATGGCGCCTTCGATGAGCAGCAGCCGGAGCTTGGTGCGCACGCCGCCGCTGGCTGAGAAACCGCCCGGCTTGTCACCGGCCGCCAGCACGCGGTGGCAAGGCACCACGGGCGCAAAGGGGTTACGCCCCAGCGCCTGGCCCACCGCACGCGCCGCACCGGGTTCGCCCAGCCGGGCCGCCACCTCGCCGTAGGTCAGGGTCTGGCCCGGTGCAATGTTGCGCGCCACGGCATACACACGCTGGTGAAACTCGGGCACACCGCGCATGTCGAGCACCAGCGTGCTGAAGTCGTGCGCCTGCCCGCGCAGCATCGCCACCACGCCTTCGATGGCGGCCTGCACGTCGGCGGGCGGCGCAGCCTCCTGTCCGCCCGGAAAACGCATGCGCATGCGATCGCGGGTCTGCTGCGCCCCGCCCTCGGGCAGCTGCACACCCTGGATGCCGGCGTCGCCCCAGGCGATGCCGCAGCAGCCGATGGCGGTGTCGAACAGTGCAAAAAAAGAGGTGGCGGTGGCAGTGCGCATGGAAGCAGTCATCGTAATACAGCGCGCAGCCCGGTCACGCCGGGCGCCGCCCTGCTGGCCGCACGGCGCTATTCAATGCATAGCAGGTTGCGCAATACAGACAAGGGCTGGAGGCCAAAATCGTGCATGAAAACCAGCCCCAAGCGCTGCGCCGGTGCGCCGCTCTGTCGGCCTGCGCTGACAGGCGAACAAGGTTTTTCCCAAACGCTGGTTGTGGCAAACGGCGCAACATGGGCCTCCACCACAACCCAGCGGAGCACATGATGCCCTCATCGATCGCCAGCGACAGCGGACGCCGTCACCAGGACAGCCCCGAGGAAACCACCGGCCAGGACGACACCGACGACCTGCCGCTGACTCCTGAAGAAGACATGCCGGTGATTCCGGACGACGAACGCGTGATCGACGTGCCGTCCTGAGCCCGGTGCCGGGCTGCTTCAGCCCACGTCGCGCTTGAGGCGGATTTCCTCGAGCTTGACGGAACCGATCACCACGGTCTTCAGCGAGGTCATCTCGCGCTTGAAGCCTGCCCGTTCATGAAAGCGCAGCGCACGCTCGTTGCGCACCGGGACCCAGATGGTGACCTTGGTGCAGCCTTCTTCCTTGAGGCCGTCGTTGGCCGCATCCCACAGGGCCACGCCCACACCCTTGTCCCAGTGCGCCGGGTCCACAAAAATGGCCCAGATCTCGCCGCAGGTGGAGGGTGTTCCCTTGTCGCGCGAACGGTCAAAGCCGACAAACCCGATCACACGCTCGCCGTCGGTGGCCACATGCACCTGCGGCTCCATGTATTCGATGGCATCGCGCCAGAACTGCTGGCGCTTGTCCACCGCCAGCGTGCCCAGCTGGTCGTCGGGCACCAGGCCCTTGTAGGCGGCGCGGGAAGAAGCGTCGTTGATTTCGGCGATGGCTTTGGCATCGCGCACGGTGGCGGGGCGAACTTGGTAGCTGGACATGAAAAAAGACGCGCTGAGGAATCGTTGTTGGGGGACCCGGATTGTCGCAGCAAATGCATCCGTGCCCCCGTGCCGCGCCCAGACAGCCTTCACACCGCTGTCAAGCCACCATCGACCGTGTGGGCATGCCCGGTGACAAAAGAGGCCGCGTCCGAACTGAGCCACAGCACCACGGCCGCCACTTCATCGACCTCGCCCAGGCGCCCGAGCGGGTGCATCTGCGCGGCGGCCACGCCGATCTGCGCATCGGCCGCCACGGCACGTTCGTACATGGCGGTGCGGATCACGCCGGGGCACACTGCGTTGACGCGTATGCCCTTGCGCGCGTATTCGATTGCTGCCGATTTGGTCAGGCCCAGCACCGCGTGTTTGCTGGCGCTGTAGGCCGCCATCTTGGGCGCGCCGACCAGGCCGGCCACCGAGGCGGTATTGACGATGGCGCCGCCGCCCTGCTGCTGCATCTGCGCGAGCTGGTACTTCAGGCACAGCCACACGCCCTTGACGTTGATGCCCATGATGCGGTCGAAGGTGGCTTCGCTGCAGTCGGCCAGGCGCAGGTGTTCTTCCTCGATGCCGGCGTTGTTGAAAGCGCAGTCAAGCCGGCCATAAGTGGCCACCGTGTGGGCGACCATGGCCTGTACCTGGTCCGCCTGCGTCACGTCGGTGCGGATGAAGCTCACCGCGCCGCCCGCGGCCTTCACCAGCGCCACCGTCTCCTGGCCGGCATCGGCAGCGATGTCGGCCACAACGACACGGGCCCCGGCCCGCGCAAATGCCAGCACGGTGGCGCGTCCTATCCCGCCGCCGCCGCCCGTGACGAGGGCGACCCTGTCCTTGAATGATGTTTGCACCTGAGGAATCCTTGAACGACAAAAGGGAAAATCATACGGACGGCCACGCCGGAACCTGTCCCGCCTGGGACCGGCCGTCGCCTGCGCGGCAGCGCCTAAACTGGCGCCATGCCCGCCACCCCCGACGACAACGCCGTTTTCCAGGCCCGCCTGGAATCTGCGGGCCCGCCCTTCGCGGCACCCGCCTCGCAGCCCCTGCTGCAGTCGGCACTGCAGGCCGGCATCGTGCTTGAAAGTTCCTGCCGCAATGGCACCTGCCGCAGCTGCATCTGCCGCCTGGCCAGCGGCCGGGTGGTCTACCGCATCGAGTGGCCGGGCCTGAGTGCCGAAGAAAAGGCCGACGGCTACATCCTGCCCTGCGTCGCCTACCCGGTGTCCGA
>ERZ1292640.3360-Hain-H43-02um-R1-3360-length-12477-cov-9_pt1 | contig 12477 bp, 11 predicted proteins | sample MGYA00564404_ERZ1292640 | MGnify/ENA primary metagenome ERZ1292640 (study PRJEB36523, sample SAMEA6512636) | groundwater metagenome | collected 2019-01-08 | study: AquaDiva: Metagenomics assemblies of 32 groundwater samples | reverse complement strand
GAGCGTCGGACTACGAATCCGAAGGCCAGAGGTTCGAATCCTCTTGGGCGCACCAGAAAATCAATACGTTGGGGGGGGCGGTGACGAGCCGCCCCTTTCGATTGTGCGGGAATTGTGCGGGTAAGTCTCCAGGTTTTCGTTGACGCCAGAGCAGAGGGACAACATGCAGCATCCGGGGCCCCCGGTAAAGCGGAGGACGGCGGGTGCCACTGTTTCTTGAAGGCGATATCGGCCGCGGTCAGTCCTACTGACGTGGAGCAATTGGGGAGTTCTTGATGGATCGGCTTCCAGGGAATTGGCACGGATATGCGAATCTCGAAGGGGTCGCCTACCGGTGCGGTTTTTGCTCGGCCGATGTCGGCCCCAATAAGTGCTACCACATCCAAGAGAGTGCGAATATCGGCCACATCAGAATTTGTACCGTATGCAATCGCCCGACATTCTTCGACAACAAAAATGTTCAGCATCCCGGTGTTCCTTTCGGACAGGCCGTTGGAAATCTTCCTCGCCAGATTGAATCCCTCTACACCGAGGCCCGAAACTGCTCGTCCGCTGGAGCATACACGGCAGCGGTGCTCGCCTGCCGGAAGATTCTCATGCACATCGCCGTGGATCAGGGATCGGAGAAAGGACTCGCGTTTATTGACTATGTTGACTATCTGGCGGCCAAGGGATTTGTGCCGCCTCACGGTAAGACCTGGGTAGATCACATCCGAAAGAAGAGCAATGAGGCCAACCACGAGATCGTCTTGATGAACCAGAACGATGCCCAGGAACTCATCACTTTTCTTGAGATGCTCCTCAAGTTCATTTACGAGTTCCCAGCGCGTGTTCCAAAACCTACGCCTTAGCCTTCCTGTTTGCGCGGGGGCGGGTTCCAGAGAGCCACAGATGGGCGTAAGTGGCCGGGAGCGAGCGCACAGGATCTTCTGGTGCTTACAGGGGCGCTCTGGAGAGTGAGCCGGCTGCTGAGGGACCGGCAGATCCAACAGAACGTCGCCTGTTGCCCCCCGGAGGGCTCCGCACCACCCCTCGGCATCAGCCCATAGGACTTGTAATCCGAGGGTCGGAGGTTCGACTCCTCGCAGGCGCACCACGCCCTCCTTCAGCGGAAATGCCCGGTTGAACCAATCCTCGTTGTTTCCTGGGCGGGAATGGTCTTCATGGGGCACGCCCGGAGAACCTTCGCGGCCACGGCGTTGCGTGTGCCACGCAGTTACCCCGCATATGAAGCAGGAAAATGATGCAATGAGCTCATTGATTACAACATGCGAACCATACCAGCATCAGTCGTAATTAATCGAACGACCGGTCGGACTTTCTTAGATGAAAATTTCTCACCAGGGTCTGCTCCCCTCCCGGCCTCCTGCGGGGCCGGGTCGCACCCGTGGGCTCGGCCAGGACGTCCGAGCCCGGTCGGGGTCGGAGCAGGCCTCGCCGGCAGGCCCCGCCGGCAGGCCCCGCCGCCGGCTCGATGATTTTCGCTATTGGAAGGTTTTGCGAATGGCCCCCAAAGGGGTGGATCCGAACCGGCCCGCGATCGAAGCCAACATCCTGCTAACCGCTGCCAGGCTGTTCGCGGAGCGCGGGTATAGCGCAACTTCGATTCAGGACATCTCCGAAGCCGTCGGGTTACAGAAGAGCAGCCTTTATCATTACGTGTCCGGAAAAGAACAACTGCTCTTTGGGGCTCTCGCGTACGGCATGGAGGTGGCCCTGGACCGCCTGGAGCCGATCCAGGCGAGCCATGACACCCCCCGGGAGAAGCTGCGAAAGTGCGTCGAGGCGAGTGTCTTAAGCGTCCTCGAGCGGCGGCACATCGTGAACGTTTTCTTGGGCGACCGGCGTTACCTTACGCCGGAGCACCGGGAGCAGTACGTGGCCTTGCGTGACCGGTATGAGGGTGTATTCCGGGAAATCCTGGTGGAGGGAATTGCCGCGGGCGAGTTTGATGATCTCAACCCCTCGATCACGGTCAAGGGCATCCTCGGCATGTGTTACTGGCTCGTGCAATGGTACTCTCCGACGGGACCGATGAGCCCCGAGGATATTGCCCGGTTTTTCGCCCACGTGGTAGTGGACAGAATGCTCATCAGGCTTGGTGGCCAAACGCAGGTGCGAAGGCCCCGGCTTCCGGCTCTTCCCCTTGGATCGGAAGACCGGAGTGATAGCGGGGAGGCCGGAGGCGACCGATGCTAAGCGCCGGCACCGACATTGGGACTCATAAAACGAACGGTCGGACGAAGCAGCGACAGGGGACTGGTGATTGTTCCCCGTGCCACGGGCAGTGCCTTTCCACTGGGGCCAGTGCGGCCGGGGTCAGTGTATTTGCGCCGGCGGCCTTTCAGGCCTTTTCAGGCAACTGGTCTCCCGCTCGGGAAGGAGTAGACATTGGGTGCTAAAAACTCGGATGGGAGGGAAAAAAGATGACGCGCCTTCGCCAGTTGACCACGTGGGTCTCCTTGATCGCACTGGTAACCCTCGTCGTGGCCCCTTGCGCCCCGGCCGCTGCCCAGAAAGCCGCCCCACCTTCCCAGAAAGCGGCGCCCGCCGAGAAGTTTGCCGGCAAGACCGTACGCATCGGCGTGATCCAACCCCTGACCGGCCGGGCCGGCGAATTCGGGGTGCATTCCCGGTGGGGCGCCGAGCTGGCGGCCCAGCACCTGAATGCCGCGGGCGGCATCCTCGGCGCCAAGGTGGATCTGGAGGTTGCCGACGACGCCAGCGATGTGGCCCAGACCACCGCTTTGCTGCGGAAGCAGGCTGCAGACTCCTCCATCGTGGCCGTGGTCGCTCCCACCTTCTCCACCGCCTTCATCGCGGGGGCCGAGGTCGCCCCCACCGTGGGCATCGTCTACATCTCGGCAGGCTCCACGGTGGAATGGCGGGGCGAGTTCAACCCGTGGACTTTCCGCGTCGTGCCGCCGGCCTCTACCTACGTACCGAAGTTCTTTGAATCCCTGACCAAGCTCTACGCCCAGAAGCAGTGGAAAACCACCGGCATGATGACGGCGTCGGACCATGGCAGTATGTATGCCATCGGTGTGACCCTCCGGAAGCTGTTGCCACAGTTCGGCTTGCAGCTCACGGTTGACCTCTCCCACAAGCAGGGGGACACGGACTTTTCTGCCGCCGTGACCGAGACGCTGGCCAAAAACCCCCATATCATGGTCATCAACCAGGTGCAGAACGACGCTGCCCTGTTCATGAAGCAGGCCCGGGCCCGCGGCTACAAGGGGGCCTTCGTGGCTAGTTCCACCGCCATCCAGGACCCCCGCATCTATGAACTCTCGGGAGGAGCCGCCGAGGGGATGGTCACCGTTGCCACATTCCTGGTGGACAACCCGGACCCCATGGTCCAGAAGTTCGTCAAGGATTACAAGGCCAAGACCAACCAGGACGTGCAGACCAACGCCGCCGCCGGCTACGATGCCGTGATGCTCATTGCCGACGCGATCAAGCGGGCGGGCAGCATCACCGACCGGGCCGCGGTGCGGAACGCCCTGGGCAAGACCGACGGGTTCAAAGCCATCATGGGCAGCTACAAGTACGCGGATAAAGGGGACAACCTCACCCCGACGGCTTACGTGGTAACCCTGGCCAAGGACGGGTGGAAGTTGGTGAAGTAGCATTTACCCAACCGCCGTTCCTATCCTGTCGGCGCGGAGCCTGACCAAGCGCTTCGGCGGGCTCGTAGCCGTCAACCAGGTGTGCTTGGAGGTGCCGCCCGGCCAGATCGTCTCTATCATCGGCCCCAACGGCGCCGGCAAGACCACCCTCTTCAACCTGATCACGGGCCTGGAGCCCGCCGATGAGGGCCAGGTGTTTTTCGAGAGCCGGGAGATCACCCGGCTACCCGTCCACCGGCGCATCACCTGCGGCCTCGGCCGGTCTTTCCAGAACCTCCGGCTGTTCAAGAACCTGAACCTCCTCGAGAACGTGATGGTGGGTGCCTACCGGCTGGGACGGTCGAGTTTCGTGGGCAGCCTTCTGGGCTTCGACGCCAGAGAGCGCCGGGCGATGGTGCACCGGGCCGAGGCCGCGCTTCGGGAGGTCGGCGTCGTCGAGCAGCGCTTCCGCTTTCCCAGCCAGGTCTCCCACCTGGAACGTCGGCTGGTGGAACTGGCCCGGGCTCTGGTGGGCGAGCCCAAGGTTCTGCTGCTGGACGAGCCCACGGCCGGTACCACCCGGTCCGAGTCGGTGCACATGGGGGATTTGATCCGGCGCCTGAAAGAGGAAAAGGGCCTTACGGTGGTGCTGGTGGAGCACAACATGTTGGTGGTCATGCGCTACTCGGACTTCGTCATCGTGCTGAACAACGGGCAGAAGATCGCGGAGGATACCCCGGAAAAGGTCCAGCGCCATTCCGAGGTGATCCGAGCTTACCTGGGCGAGGGTGCGGGGCAGCCCGAAAACCTGGCCACCGGTCGACGAGCGCCCGACGCACACCAGCCCTCCCACCCAGCACGGGCAGGGCATAGAGCATGAGCGAGATCGTGCTCCGCGTAGACAACCTTTTCGTGAACTACGGCGTCGCCCGGGCCGTGGAAGGCGTTTCTTTTGAGCTCGGTTCCGACGAGATCCGCGCCCTCATCGGTGCCAACGGCGCCGGCAAGACCACCATCCTCAAGGCCATCCTCGGCCTGGTCAGCGCGGCCCAGGGCAGCATCGAATCACCGGCCGGCCGGCCCATTCAGGGGAAAAAGCCCTACGAGATCGCCCGGGAGTGTGCCATGGGCTACTCGCCTGAAGACCGGGGACTCCTGATGCGCATGACGGTTCAAGAGAACTTGGAAATGGGCATCTACTGCAGGCGGCACCGGCTGGCTGGAAGATTGCCCACCCTGCTCCGGGACATCTATGATTTGTTTCCACAGTTGGCCGCACGCCGGCACCAGTTGGCCAGCATCCTGAGCGGCGGCGAGCAGCGGATGCTCTCGATCGCCCGCGCCCTCATCGGCCAGCCCCGGGTGCTGATCCTGGACGAGCCCACCCTGGGGCTGGCGCCGGTCATCGTAGAAGAGACCATCCGGGCCATCCAGCGGATAGGACAGGCAGGCCGAGGTCTGCTTCTGGCCGAGCAGAACGTGATGGTGGCCACCCGGACGGCTTCGGTCATCTACGTGATGGAAAGAGGCAGGATCGTCTATCAAGGTTCCCCCCAGGACCTTCTGGGGAACGACCAGATCCGCACCGCCTACCTTTCGGGCACGGCCCTGCTGCCGACCGCGGAGGCCGGATAGCCGGGCGGTGGGGCGGCCGGGTAGCGGGGGAGCCAGGCGGCGGGCCATCCGCCGTGTGGGGGACCCGGGCGGAAGACGGAGGGCACAGCCATAGTCCTGTTGCAGTCCATCCTGGACGGGTTGGTCACGGGGAGCACTTACGCCCTGGTGGGACTAGGCTTTTCCCTGGTCTTCGGAGCCCTGCGGGTGCTCAACATGGCCCACATGGATCTCTACATGTGGGGCGCGTTTTCCGGCTTCGTGGCCATCAGCGCCCTGTCCAACAGCGTGGTGGTGTCCATCCTGGCCGGCCTTCTGGGGGGAGGGCTTCTGGGCATCGCCATCCAGAAGGCGTTCCTGCAGTGGCTGCCTTTTGATACCCTCGCCGCCCCGTTCATCGGCACCATCGGTCTGGGCATCTTCTTGCAGAACGCTGCGGTGTGGGTCTTCGGGCCCCGGCAGCGGCTCTTTCCCGGGCTGGTGGGCAGCGAGTACTACCAGGTGGGGGGGCTGCAGATCTCCGGCGTGCAGATCATCATCCTGGTGACCATGGTCCTCCTGGGGTTGGGCCTGACGGCTCTTCTGGAGTGGACCTGGATGGGCAAGGCGATTAAGGCCACCTCGGAAAACGCCGAGGTCGCCGGCACCCTGGGGGTCAACGTGCCCCTGGTCATGCTGGTTACCGTGGGCATCGGTTCGGCGCTCGGCGGGGCGTCGGGCGTGCTGGTGGGCATGCTCTACGGAGCGGTGCTGCCCTTCATGGGCTTTGTCATCGCCGTCAAGGTGCTGGCAGTCATCGTCGTCGGCGGGCTGGGCAATCTCCCCGGCGCCGTCATGGCCGGGCTCCTCCTAGGGGTGGTGGAAGCCCTGGCCACCCGGTTGGGCCTCTCGGCCATCCGCGACGGTGTAGCCTTCGCCCTCCTGTTTACATTCCTGCTATTCCGGCCGCAGGGTCTGCTGGGCGAGCGGATCCGGGCGCGCTGAGGGAATGGGGCGGAAGCCATGCTTGGCTATCTCGAAAATGTGGCCACCACCGCCGGGATCAACGCCATCATCACCATCGGCCTGACCGTGGTCGTGATGAGCGGCCAGCTTTCCGTGTGCAACGCGGCCCTGGCGGGGTTGGCGGCCTACACCGCCGCATCCCTGAGCATCTTCCTGGGCCTTCCCTTTCTGCTCTCGGTGCTCCTTGGGGCCGCGCTGGCGGCGGCCGTCGGGGCGGCCCTGTCCCTGGTCTGCCGGAATCTCCAGGGCTTCTACCTGGCCATCGCCACCCTGGCCTTTGGCGCCATCCTGGTGACGGTCTTCGAAAACCTGCAGGTCCTGGGGGGCGCCATGGGCCTCGCCCGCATCCCCCCCAGAACCTCGTTCTTCAACGTCTACGCGGTGCTGGTGGTGCTGCTCTGCCTGCTCTGGCGCTTCGAGCGGTCCCGTTTCGGCGTCGCTCTGTACGCGTTAGCCGATGACCCCATCGCCGCCTCCGCCATGGGGATCCACGTCGTGGCCCTGAAAGTCCTGGCCTTTGCCCTGGGCGCCTTCATTTCCGGGCTCGGAGGCGGCCTATACGCCCATTACGCCACCGTGGTCGTCCCCGGGGACCTCTCCTTCCACCAGGAGATCAACCTCTATCTCTACGCAGGCGTGGGCGGGCTCACCAGCTACTGGGGAGCGGTGCTAGGCGCCTTTGCGCTCGCCGCCCTCACCGAACTGCTGCGCTTCAGCATCTACGAGCGGTACCTCCTGTTCGGGCTGCTCTTGGCCCTCATCATGCTGCTGAAACCCGAAGGCCTGGTCAAGCGGTTCCCGCGGCGGAACTGAGCCCGGAAGGGGGGTGATGCCGGTGCAGTTCTCGGTGTTCTATGACTTCCGCAACCCGCGCGGTGAGCCTAACACCCGGCTTTATCGCGAGACCCTCGAACAGATCCAGGCCATGGACCGGTTGGGGTTTGATGGTGTCTTCATTTCCGAACACCATTTCCTGGAGGACGGCTACTGCCCCTCAGCGCTTGCGCTGGCAGCGGCCATCGCCGGCCGTACCTCCCGCCTCCGCATCGGCACCTACGTCCTCCTCCTCCCCCTGCACAACCCCGTCCGGGTGGCGGAAGACGCGGCCATCGCCGACATCCTGTCCGACGGTCGGTTCGTCCTGGGTGTCTCCGCGGGTTACCGGGCGGGAGACTTCACCGGTTTCAACCTCCGCCGCTCGCACCGCGGGGCCTTGCTGGAGGAGGGTCTCCAGGTGATCCGGGCCGCCTGGACGGAAGAGGAGTTCTCGTTCACCGGGAAGCACTACCAGTTCCGGAACCTCCGCGTAGCGCCCAAGCCCGTGCAGAAGCCCCATCCGCCCATCTGGGTCGGGGGGCAGGCGGACGCGGCCGTCGACCGGGCGGCCCGGCTGGGCGACGGCTACCTCTTGCCCAGCCTCCACGCCGTCGGGTCCTATCACCGGTACCTAGAGGCGCTGCAGCGTTGCGGGAAACGGCGGGAAGAGGTCTTCGTGGGAGTCAACCTGGTCGCCTACGTGGGCGAGACGGCCGAGCAAGCCTGGAAAGAGGCCCGGGAACCGCTCCTGTACCAGCAGAACCTGTACGCCCAGTGGCATCTGGAAGCCGTAGGTCCCCAGCTGGCGGCTGGCGGTCGCCGGGTGGTCAACACTCCCGAGGAGCTTCCCCGTCAGGATTACATCATCGGGGACCCCGACGAGTGCGTGGCCCGGCTCCGAGCCCTCCAGGCCCGGCTGCCGGTGGATGGCGTTTTCTTCTGCGGTAACCTGCCGGGGCTTGACCGGGAAAAGGGCCTGAAATCCCTGGAGTTGTTTGCCTCCCGGGTCATGCCTCATTTCCGTTGAGGCGCCTCTGCTGAGGCGCCTCTGCGAGGGAGGATTTCTGGATGCTGGGCGGTTACGCCGGTCGCCACCTTCGGGTCGACCTGAGCCGGGGAACCATCGAAAAACAGCCCTTGCCCGACGAGGCCGTGCTGCGCAAGTACGTGGGCGGCGTCGGGCTGGGGCTCTGGTGGCTCGTGCAGGAGATCACGCCCCAGATGGAGGCCACAGACCCCGGCGTACCTCTCCTATTCATGACCGGACCGCTGACGGGCACCCCCGCGCCCAGTTCGTCGAACCTGGCCGTGGTCAGCCTCCACTACGACATCCCCTTCGCGGTGGGCACGGCGCACACCCATGGATACTGGGCGGCTTATCTGAAGCACGCCGGCTACGACGCCGTCATAGTGACCGGGCGGTCGGGGCGGCCGGTCTACCTCTGGATCGACGATGACCGCGTGGAGCTCAGAAGCGCCGCCCACCTCTGGGGCAAGGACACCCGGGACACCGAGCGCCTGATCAAGCAGGAGGTGGGCGGAGACCCCAGCAAGATCAGCGTGGCCTGCATTGGTCCCGCGGGCGAGGCCCTGCTGCACGGCGCCAGCATCCGGAACGACCGCAACCACGGCGCCAACAAGGGCAGTCTGGGCGCGGTCATGGGCAGCAAGCGGATGAAGGCCATCGCGGTGCGGGGAAGCGGGCAGGTCCCCCTGGCCGACCGCGCCCGGTTCGCCGAGGTGGCGCAGGCCTGGCAAGACGCGGGTGTGGCGGAACCCAAGCCGGGGGAGGGAGCGCGGCCCATCGGCTTTTGGGTGCGGGACGCCAGTGTCCCTCGCAGCCGACATATCGCCGGGGCTAAGGGCGCGGTGGCGGGCAAGAACCTTACGGACCCGGCGTGGGGCGAGATCTGGGGCCAGCGTCTGACGGACGCCGCCAAGGACTGGGTGATCACGCCCAAGGAGTCCTACAACTGCCTCATCCGCTGCTCCTATGACTGCCGGGTCACCACCGGTCCGTTCGCTGGCCTGGTGGCCAGCCTGTGCGGGGGGGGCGAAAACCTCGAGGCCTCCGCCGCCATGCTCGGCGTGGAAGAGCCCGGCGCTGTGGTGGCCCTGGCCGAGTATTGCGACGCCCTGGGGATCGACTCCGCCGTGCCTTGCGCGATTCTGGCTGCGGCCTATGAGCTTTACAGTCGGGGCCTTTTGACCCGAGAAGAGACGGGCGGGCTGGACCTGAGTTGGGGCAACTACGAGTCGGCCCTCGCCCTCCTGGAGCAGATGTGCAAGGGCCAGGGTTTCGGCGGCCAGATGCTGACGCGGGGCCTCAAGGACGCGGCGCGGCTCCTGGGCCGGGGCGCCGAGTCCATGGTGTTGCACATCCGGGGCGGTGGGATCAACATGCACGACTGGCGGCCTACCTGGAGCATCCTGCTCGGCCAGATCCTTTCCAGCGCAGGGGTCTGCCACCAGGGCCTGGGGGTCGACCAGTTCACCACCGAGCCAGACCTCGGTTACGTGGAGTTTATGCCCGGCCTGGTCCCCGACGGCAAGGCGGAAGCCGTGGCCAAAACCCAGATGAAGAAGCTGTGGGAGGACACTCTGGGGGTGTGCTGGTTCGCCTGCTGGGGACTCAAGAATTCGCTGAACTACTATACCCCCCGGGCCCTGGCCCTGGCCACGGGCTGGAGCGATTTCGACCGCCACGAGGCCCTGGCCGTGGGCGAGCGGGTGGTCAACCTGCAGCGGCTGATTGCCGTGCGCCGGGGCTTCACCAAAAAGGACGAGTTCGATGTCTCCGACCGCCTCCTGGAGGCGCCGGCGTCGGGCCCGGCCAAGGGCCACAGTATCCGGCCACACCTGGTGCGCATGGTGGAGGAGTACTACCGGTGCATGGGCTGGAACGTGGAAACCGGCAGCCCCACCCCGGCCACCCTGGAGCGGCTGGGATTGGCCGGCGTCTGGTAAGCCTGGAAGTGTCGGCGCGTCAGGAGGGTATCGGCACTTGAGCATCATCGGTCCGCTGACGGTCCTGGACATGGGCCAGAATATCTCCGGGCCCCTGGCGACCACGCTGCTGGCCGCCCTGGGAGCCCGGGTCATCAAGCTGGAGACCCCCGGCCGCGGGGACGGCAGCCGCATCGGGCCGCCCTATGCCGGTCAGGAGGGGGTGACCTTTCAGCCGGGCACCGAGGCGGGCATGGCCCTGAGCTTTCTCAAGCGCAACCGCAACAAAGAGGCCATCACCGTGGACCTGCGTTCCCCGGAGGGAAAGGAGCTGTTCATACGCCTGGTCCACCACGCCGATGTCTTGGTTGAGAACTTTAAGCCAGGAACCCTGGACCGGATGGGCTTTCCCTTTGCCCGGCTGCAGGAGATTAACTCGCGGCTCATCGTCTGTTCGGTCTCCGGATTCGGCCTGAGCGGGCCATATCGCGACTGGCTGGCGTACGACACGGTGATCCAGGCCATGAGCGGCCTCATGTACCACACCGGTTACCCGGACCGGCCGCCGGTGAAATCGGCTCTCACCGTGGCTGACTCGGTGGGTGCGCTGTACGCCACCATCGGGATTCTGGCCGCACTGCAGCACCGCCAACTCACCGGCCGGGGCCAGTTGGTGGAGGTGCCCATGCTGGACTGCCTGCTCTCGCTGGTCTGGGACGAACCCTGGGATTATTACGAGCGCACCGGCATGGAGCCCCGGTCGGGCAACCGGCTGAGCCGCTGCACGCCCTGGAACGTGTATCCGGCCTCCGATGGCCACGTCTTCCTCTGCGCCCTGACTGACGAGCAGTGGCGCCGGCTGGCGGAAGCCATCGCACCCGACCTGGCCGACCGGTACCCGGACATGGCCACCCGCATCGAGCACAACGCCGAGATTGACGCGGCCATCGCCGGCTGGACACAGGTGCGGAGCAAGACGGAGATCCCATGCTATCTGCAGGCCCGGGGGGTGCCCTGCGCCCCCGTACTGACTGCCACCGAGGTGGCCAATGACTCCCACGTCCAGGAGCGCCAGATGCTGCGCCCGGTGCCCCACCCGGATCTGGACGAGGTCCCGGATGCCCTGGTCTGGCAGTTCCCCCTGCGGTTCAGCGCGTCGCCGCCCGTACCCCTGTCCCGGCCCGCGCCCCGGTTGGGGCAGGACAACGCAGAGGTGCTCCGCCAGTTGGGAACGCGCCCTGGCGAAGGCCCAGGCAATTCGGAATCGCGATGCTCCCGAGGAGGGTAGCGCGTGGACAAGTACAGCGGTGATGCGCGTATCACCGAAGAGGCCCTGGAGCGGTTGCGCAAGCAGATCGGTGTCGAACGGGACGCCCGTCCCTGGGCGAGCCTCATGAGCTTCGACACCGCCCGCCACTACGCCCAGTACTGCCTGGGCAGCGACAACCCCCTCTGGCTGGACCCCGAGTATGGCGCCCGCTCGGTGTTCGGGGCCCCCATGCCCCCGCCCACGGCGGAGTACGTGGCCTGCAGCGCCGACAAGCGCCTGGGCGGACCGGGCTTGCCCGGTATCTTTGCCCTTCACGCGGAAGACGAGTGGATCTTTTACACACCGGTGCGCATCGGCGACGTGCTGCGGGCCCGGATCAAGCTGGCCGAGATGGACGTGCGGGAGAGCCGCTGGGGCGGGCGGAGCATCTGGCAGACGGTGGAGATCGCCTTCTTCAACCCGGAGGGTACTCGCGTCAGCGTCTACCGCCCCACGACGGTGCGGGCCGAGCGGCCTCGGGCGCGGGAGCAAAAGAAGTACGAGCCCCGCGAGCCCCACCGGTACACCGACGCTGAGATGGTGGCCATCTTCCGCGACTATGAAGCCGAAGCGATCCGGGGGGCCGAGCCTCGCTACGTGGAGGATGTGCGGCCCGGTGACAGCCTCGGGCATGTGGTCAAGGGCCCCCTCGCGGTCATGGACCTCATGTGCTGGTGGATCGGGGCCGGCGGTCCCTACGTGCAGGCCTTCAAGCAGCGCTACCTGATCCAGAAGCAGTACCCCACCCTGGCGATCCGGGACCCCCGCACCAACATCCCCCGGTCACCCGAAGATGCCCACTTTGATGTCGACTACGCCCGGCACAGCGGTGTAGGGGAGATGTACGACATCGGACGCCAACGCACGGTGTCGGTGGTCCACCTGGCCACCAACTGGTGTGGGGACACGGGCCGGCTCGGCCGGCTGAAGATGCAGTTCACCCTGCCCAATTACACCGGCGACACCACCTGGTACCGGGGTCAGGTGCAGGAGGTGGATGTGGCCACCGGGCGAGTGGTGGTTGCGGTGTGGGGAGAAAACCAGCGGGGCGAGCGGCACACCACGGGCACCGTCGAGATCGTCTTGCCCCGGCGGGGTGGTCTGTAGGTCGTCCCGCCACCGGGAGACTAGGAGCTTGTCGGAGTAGTGGGCATGAGCCGAGCAGTGGTCGAGGAAAAC
>ERZ1292640.3359-Hain-H43-02um-R1-3359-length-12479-cov-5_pt1 | contig 12479 bp, 6 predicted proteins | sample MGYA00564404_ERZ1292640 | MGnify/ENA primary metagenome ERZ1292640 (study PRJEB36523, sample SAMEA6512636) | groundwater metagenome | collected 2019-01-08 | study: AquaDiva: Metagenomics assemblies of 32 groundwater samples | reverse complement strand
GCTGTTACGCACTCTTTAAATGATGGCTGCTTCTAAGCCAACATCCTGGCTGTCTCTGCAACGTGACTTCCTTTCGAACTAAGCATAGATTAGGGGCCTTAGCTGGCGATCAGGATTTTTCTCCTTTTGACGACGGATATTGTCACTCGCCGTCTATCTCCCCGGACTCGGACTGTGGCATTCGGAGTTTGGTTGATCGAGGTAGTCGGGTAGACCCCTGCAATCATCCAGTAGCTCTACCTCCACAGTTTGCATCCGGAGGCTAACCCTAAAGTTATTTCGGAGAGAACGAGCTATCTCCCAGTTTGATTGGACTTTGACCGCCTCCCGTCAGTTCATCGCAGACCTTTTCAACGGTCACGCGTTCGATCCTCCAGGCGGTTTTACCCGCCCTTCAATCTGACCAACGGTAGATCACAAGGTTTCGCGTCTGGCCCATACGACTTGTCGCCCTTATCAGACTCGCTTTCGCTCCGCCTCCGACCCGATGGGTCTTAGGCTCGCCGTATAGACCAACTCGCCGGCTCATTATGCAAAAAGCACGCGGTCATCCCGAAGGACTCCCACCGCTTGTAAGCACACGGTTTCAGATCTCTTTCACCCCGCTCATCGCGGTGCTTTTCATCGTTCAGTCGCCTTACTGGTTCGCTATCGGTCATCAAGTAGTATTTAGCCTTGGAGGATGGACCCCCCATGTTCAATCCGGGTTTCCCGAGCCCGAATTTACTCGTGGGCTCCCCAACTGCAGTTACAGGGCTTTCACCTTCTGAGGCCCGCCATTCCAAGCGGTTCATCTGCAAGATTGGTTTATCCGCTTTCGCTCGCCGCTACTCACGGAATCGCTGTTGCTTTCTTTTCCTCTAGATACTGAGATGTTTCACTTCTCTAGGTTCGCTCTTTACCCCTATGCATTCAAAGTAAAGTACCCTTGCGGGTGGGTTGCCCCATTCGGATATCCCAGGATCACTGCCTTGTTACCGGCTCCTCTGGGCTTTTCGCAGGTTCACGCGTCCTTCATCGCCTCTTGATGCCAAGACATCCACCGTGTGCCCTTGTTGCTTGATCACACCAACCTGACGCCGAAACACTCACTCAGTCAGCCTTTCGGCCTCCTTCGCTCGTGCCCAGTTCCAGGCCGGCAAAACTCGACCGGGGCAAGGGCCCCGCATCGACAGTCCCCCTAGGCAGGGGCTGCAAACCAATACGCCTTTATACGCTGCTCTTCTCGGTTTCTATCTAGCCTTCCTTCTTCTACAGAACGTCCTTTGAACTCCCGCATCTCGTCCACCTTCGTCCGTCCGATTGCTCGGCCGTCCGCTCGTGGACTTCGACGCGATTGTTCGCGTTCTTCTTCTATCCGGTTGTCAAAGAAACCCGGCTCTTTGGCCTTTCGCCGCAGCAGCCCGACACTCGGTTGCCCGAATCTCGTTTCGCTTCCGATTGAAGCGGGAGGGAACTTTAGCGGCCACCCCCCTTGGGTCAAGCCACCTGCGGCACTCTTTCCACAAGTCGTGCCTTCTGACGCCTTTAACCGCTCTTCTCGCCTCAGAATCAGCCTCCGCCCTTGCCCCCGCCACCTCCGCCGCCGCCCTTTCCACCTGGGCCGGACGGTTCGTCAGGTCCCTGGTTGGGCCTGGGCTTGGGCTTTGCGATCACCTTGGGCTGAGCTTCGAGCAGGCCGGCCTCCGCCGAGCTGTTCACCCTCTTGTAGACGGGGCTTTCCTTGTCGGCCTCGGGCGACCGCGTGATCAGGTCGCCCTCGGTCGTCTTGAGCACTGCGAGCGACTTGTCGTCGGGGCCGCTGCCGGGCTTCACGTCCATCAGGAGCACCGTCGCGGTGTCGGTGAAGACCAGCTTGTCCTTGGCTTGCTGCGTGTTGGGAGGCTGCGGAGGCTCGGCAGAGTTGGGCCCCGGGGGCTGGGGAATCCCGCCTCGGTCCCGCTCATTCCTGCCGCCAGGGGCAGGCAGGGGCGCAGCCACGCCGTCGGGCCCGGCCGCGAGCTTCTCAAGGTCGTAGATCCACAGCTTGGGCAGCTTGGTCTCCCCGACCAGGGCATCGCCGGGCTCGAGGGAGACCTCGGCGCGGCGGTAGTACCCGTAGTAGAACTTGTACAGCATCGCCCGAGCGGTCGACGGATTCTGACGCAGCGCGTCGCTCTGCGTGCTGGTCACAAACCAGTAGGCATCGCGGTCGACCTCGACATCGCGGCTCCACTCCGACCAGGCGCCTGCCACCGTGCTGGGCTTGGCCAGCTCGCCCTGGGCCAGATCGCCCTGCTTGAGCATGATGTCCTTCCCGAAGATCGGGTTGTTCATCACCACCCGGACGTGGTACCGATAGGTCGTCCCCGGCACGACGGTGATGTCGTGCGCGTGGATGTGCACATCGCCGTTGTCGAGCAGACGCAGGTTCGCGTTGGTGAGCGTCGGGTTTGCGTCGCTTCCATCGGGCGCTACGGGCGTGGGAGCATCCCCGCCCATGTCCGACAGGCGCTTCTTGTTGCGGTCGAGCTCGGCCTTGATCACGTCGATCTCGCGCTGCACTGCCCGGCGCTTGGCCTGCGGGGTGAGCTCGGGCTTGACCTCCGGAGGAGCCGGGGTCGGGGACCTGCCGCCCCCACCGCCGCCGGGACGTCCACCACCACCACCGCCGCCGGGATCACGCCTGGGTGGGGGCGGCGGAGGAACGCCGGGCCTCTTGTCGTCGGGCGGGAGCTGTGCGAGTTCCTGCTCCTTGTCTTTGAGTTTCTTCTCGAGCTCCTCGATCTTGTCGCGCATGAGACGGATTTCGGCGGGGTTGGAGTGCGACCCCTCGCGCTGCGTCAGGATCGAGGCCGTCGCCCACTCTCCGACGATCATGTCGTAGAACTCGGGCCTGAGGATCTCCTGGGTTCTGGTCCTGGCGGTCTCGACGGCGTTGATGGCATCGCCTCCGACCTTGACCTTCTCATCCCACGACTTCATGAAATCCAGGCGTCCGGGAAGCGTCGCCAGGGTGGTGGCGTTCCCCCATGAGCCGTCGGCCGACTTTTCTTCTCTCTCCACGACGACGCGGAGGATCTCGACCTTGTCGAGCCACCAGTCGACCGGGAGGGGCGAGATCGGGCCGATGCCGTCGGGGTCGGCCTCCAGCGCGGCCCGCAGGGCCTTGCCATCGAAGACCGCCTCGATCGTGGCCGACGCCTTGTCGAAAGGCTGTTCCTTGGGGAGGAACGCGGCGAGCTCTTTGGTGTTGATCGTCTCCATCGGATCGATGGTCCCGCGGAAGGTCGCGGCGAAGATTTTGCCGGGCGCGGGGACCGCCGCCATGGCGTAGAGCGCGTCACCGGTGGGGGCGACCGAACTGCCGCCCAGCGCGTAGGCGTGTCCCATCGCCGGGAGCGATCCGGCGGGCGAGATGGTGCCGGCAAGCGACTGGCTGTATCCCTGGAGCGGGGAGACGTCGGGGGAGGGCGGGAACTCGGGCTTCTCCTGCTCCATCTCGGAGATCAGTCTTTTGGCGGCGGCCTCGACGGGCTCGAACGCGTTCTGGATCGGGACTGGCTCGCCCTTGCCGACTTTGACCTTGGTCTGGTCGAGAAGCTGCCAGCCCAGCACGCCCACGAGCCCGACGCCGATCACGCCCACCACGATCTTCTCGCAGTGCTGTTCGAGGACGTTGATTCCCTTGAGTTTCATGGTCATTCTCTCATCGGACGGCCCGGTGGGCCGCCATCTTGAACGTTCGAACCATCTTTCGTACACATGCCGACACTGGTGTCAATTCTCAGCCGCCGCCGCCACGCTGGCCGGCGCGGCTCTTGGGGTTGATGAACGGCTCGCCGGGGGTGTTGCCGCCTCCCATGTCCTCGGGCATGCTGCTGGGGCCGCCGCCCGATCCGCTGGCCATATCGGCGTCGTCGGCTTTCTCGCCCTCGGGCAGTGCGAGGCCCAGGCGCTTGCGAACGCCCGAGGGGAACATCTTCTCCGTCCAGCTCCGCAGCCAGATGGTCTCGACGGTGATCGTGGCCTTGACCACGCTCTCGTTGCCGAAGTAGTACCCGCGGTCGAGCTCGCCCATCACGTCGACGGCCTTGAGATCGACGTCGATAATCGTCATCAGGTTCGTTCGCCCGAACGCGTCGAAAATCTGCTTGAGCCGCGATGCCGACACCACCAGCTCAAGCTCGGCCAGCCGCACGTCGTAGAGCGGATTGCCGGGCGAATTCTTGCGACCCGTCACCGACCAGGCCACGTCCATCGGCACCAGGCCGGTCAACGCGTCCACCGTGATGGTCGGGGGCGTCGGCGCCGCGTTGGGATCTTCACCGCCGGTGCTGGCGGGACGGCCCGCGAAGGGCTCGAGAAGTCTGATCTTGTCCACGCGCTTGATCACCGACTCGTTCACGTGCAGCTGCGATCCGCCCGAGGAGAGATTCGCGGCCCGGACGGCGAAGAGCAGGTCCCGGATCATCCAGTAGTCCATCTGCCACTGGAACGTGCGCGACACGCCCGGAGGCTCGCTTGGCACCTGTCCTGGAATGGTCGAGCCACCCGAAGCGCCGCCCTGAGCGGTCTCGATCGGGAAGATGTCGAGCCCCGCGTAGACGGAGATCTCCGACGCCCGCTGCAGATACTGGTTGCGCCGGAAGGCGATGAGCGTTTCTTCGAGGGTCTTTTGCTCCTCCGGGGTGACCTTGCGATTGGGGTCGTTGCCGGTGAGCCTCTGGATCTGTGAGTTACGCTCGGCGGTGAGCTTGGACCCCAGAATCACCGGATCCACGGGACCTCCGGCGTTGAGAATGTCCCGCAGCATCGTCGTGTAGACCGAGGGCCGCCCCTTCTGGTCCACCAGGAGCGCCACAAACTCGCTCGTGAGGATCGAGGCCTGCCTGGGGTCCGAGGGCTTGGGGAACAGGCCGTCGATCAGGGCAACGTGCGGCTTGCGCCCCACGTCGGCGGCGGCCTTGCCCTCGCCGCGGTTGAACGCGTCGGCGACGCCCGTCACGCCCTTTGCGAGCTTGTCGATGCGGGCCCGCTCGGCCTGGTAGTGCGAGTTGGCGAGCAGGCTTGGCGAACGCGGATCCTCGACGGGCTTGCCATTGGGCATCACCGGAGGGATCTGGTAACGGATCTTCTGCTCGTCGATCGACCGGAGCTTGTCGTTGGCGAGCTTGGACCGCTTCTCTCGCGTGTCCTTCGCCCATGCGGCGCTGAAGTAGAAGCCGGTGGGCAGTGAGATCACGATCAGGGCCGAGAAGATCACGACCAGCAGGTTGGCCTTGACCCATGCGAGTACTGGTTTCACGTTCCGCCCTCCTCAGCCTTTTTCTCGGGCTGCAGAATCTCGACTGTCCATTGCACTTCCATCGTGTACACGGGTCCGGGGTGCCTGACCTCGGTCACCAGCTTCTTCAAAGGCGCGAGCCCCAGGCCGTCGCCGCCGGGAGAGTCGTTGCCGCCGCCGCCCTCGCCGGGGATGTTGGTCGGCCGCCCGACGTCTCTGCCCTTGGGCCCGCGTCCGGGGTCGCGCCCACCAGGGCCGCGAACGCCGTCGGAGGACGGAGGCTCCGACGGATCGGGCGCCGCCGCTTCGGGCTGCGCCGCCGCGGAGCCAACACGCTTCCAGTAGTTCTGCTGCCCGGGCCTCTTGAGGATCTTGTAAGGCACGCCCGGGCGAATCGCGTTCTTGGCGAGCCACTCGTCGACCGTCTTGATCATGAACGCGTTGGCGTCCGAATCGCTCGCACGCGAGGCTTCCACGACCAGCCTCACATCGATCTTCTGTCCGGTCCCCAAAGGCCCGGTGCCCGCGGGCTGGCCGGCGTCGGGGGGCGGGGGGGCGGCGGGATCGGGCATGGCGCCCGACGGATCGACGGCGCTTCGTGGCCCGTGGTAGTCGGTGTCGAACGACTTGAGGCTGAACGCGGGCTCGCCGGGCGGGAGCGGCCAGGCGGTCTGATCGCCGGTCTTCCAGGCGCTGGCCTTCTTGTCGGCGTCCTTGAAGATCTCACCCAGATCGTTGACGAGATGGGCGTGCACGTTGCGGGCCTCCAGCAGCGACAGCATGTTCGCCGCCGTGTAGTCCGGATTCGCCGCGGTGTCGACCTTCTTCTCGGCGGCGTCGTCCTTGTGCTCTTTGGCGATCCGCAGCGCGTTGTCGACGGCCGGACCTTGGCGGTTGCCCTCGGCCTGGAAGTAGTCGATGGTCGGGCGGACGAACATCGCGCCGCTGGCCGCGATGGCCAGCCCCGCCGCCAGACCGAACCACTTCACCTTGCTCCGCCACATCGTCTCGCGGATCATCTGCACCGGCATGAGGTTGGCGCCGATGGACGCGAGGCCCAGCCCCTGCAGCGCCAGCCCGTAAGCGGTCACCATCGAGAGCGAGAGCTCTTTGAACTGCTTGGCGCGATCCTCGTTCTTGAGGGAGTCGGTATTCGCACGCTTGAACTCCTCGAACCGGAAGACCTCGATGCCCACCTGCTGCTTGAGGAACTTGCGAAGCCCCGGGAGCTGGAAGGTCGACCCGATGCCGATGAGCCGCTCGAGATTCGAGTCTTTGTGCAGGTTTGTGTAGTACCCCGTCGAGCGCTGGATGTCCTGCCCCAGATCGGTGAACACTCCTCGCATCGCCTGGAAGACCTGGCGGGCGTGCTTGCTCTCCTCGGCCTCCTTCTTGAGGGCCTCGGCCTTGGGATATCCGATCTTGAACGTGCTGACCAGCGCGTCGGTGAAATGGTGCCCGCCGATGGGGAAGGTCCGGATCCAGACCCGGCCGGCTTCGGCGACGATCAGGTCGGTCGAGGTCGTCCCGACATCGACCACGATCGTGCCCTGGGACTTTTCGGAGAACTCAAGGTCGTAGGCGAGGCCGTTGAACGCGGCGAGGGGGCTGAGGGTCACAAAGTCGGGCGTGATGCCGACGTTCTGGAGCATGGCGAGGCGCTCGTTGATCCGTTCCTTGGTGATGGCGAAGATGCCGACCTCGATATCGGGCGAGTTGGGGGACTGGAACGTCTGATAATCCCACTCCACCTGTTCCAGTGGGAACGGGATCTGCTGCATAGCCTCGAACTTGACAATGTCCGGGACCTTCTTGGGATCTACGGGTGGCAGCTTGGCAAACCGGGCAAAGGCCGCGTGACCGGGAACGCTCACGGCGATGGCGGCCTTGGTCAAGTCGTACTGCCCGACGAGCTGTCCGAGCGAGACGCGGAGGACGTCGTTGGCGTCAACTCCTGGTGTGGAAAGGACTTTCGCGTGCTCGATGTACGCGAAGTCCAGGACATTCACACGCTGGTTGTCGGCCTCAAGCTTGACGGCCTTGATCGCCCCGGCACCGATCTCGATGCCCCAGCACACGTTGGATGACGGCATAATTTTTCCTTCGACGACGGCTACGTGTTTTCGGCAGGAAGTGGCTCTGGCCAGAGTGGTTCTGGCCTCGTGTGGACTTGGTCCCGGCGCGGGCACCGTTGGCGTTCGCGGTTCAACGACACGCTGGGCGTGCCCGTCGTTCCGCGCCACCCATGTCCCCGATCGGCCCCGCGTGGCCCATCTGGCCGGCAGGGCCGGGATGCTACACGATCTTGCGCTCGCGAGCAACGGGGGAAGTCTGGGCGAATCTCGGCGTGGGTTCCGATACGTCCCGGGTATGCGGACGGTTCCTCCCCATTTGCCGTTGGTCTCGCAGACCACCGCCCCAAAGCGATCTTCCGCCCAGTTTCGGCCGATACAGGACTACTGTAGCGGCCCGGTGCGAACCGCCTTGCGTTGGCGGGCGTACGCGGTTCGGCGGTTGTTCATAGCCCGACCTTCTTTCGCGAGAGCCCACCCCATGTCCACCACCAGACGCGCGCTCATCACCGGAATCACCGGCCAGGACGGCTCCTACCTCACCGAGTTCCTTCTCGAAAAGGGATACGAGGTCCACGGCATCATCCGGCGCAGCTCTTCCTTCAACACCGGGCGCATCGATCACATCTACCTCGATCCGCATCTCAAGGGCGGAAAGCTCAAGCTCCACTACGGCGATCTGTGCGATGCCAACTGCCTCTCCAAGATCATGCAGCTCGTCCGACCCCACGAGGTTTACAACCTCGGGGCGCAATCCCACGTCCGGGTTTCGTTCGACATGCCCATCTACACTGCCGAGACGGTCGCCATGGGGGCCCTCAAGCTCTTGGAAGCGGTCCGCGAGTTCCAGAACGAGAGCGGCCAGCAGGTCCGGTACTACCAGGCCAGCTCCTCAGAGCAGTACGGCAAGGTGATCGAGACGCCCCAGGTCGAGACCACCCCGTTCTATCCCCGCTCCCCCTACGCCTGCGCCAAAGTCATGGCCCACTGGGCGACGGTGAACTACCGCGAGAGCTACGGCCTGCACGCGTCGTGCGGCATCCTCTTCAACCACGAGAGCCCGCGACGGGGCGAGACGTTCGTGACCCGCAAGATCACGCGGGCGGTCGGGCGCATCAAGCTGGGACTGCAGGACAAGGTCTATCTGGGCAATCTCGAGAGCAAGCGCGACTGGGGCTTTGCGGGCGATTATGTCAAGATGATGTGGCTCATGCTCCAGCAGGACGCCGCCGACGACTATGTGATCGCGACCAACAAGACCATCAGCGTCCGCGAGTTCTGCGAGCTCTCCTTCCAGCACGCGGGCCTGGACTACAAGGACCACGTGGCCTTCGACCAGCGTTACCTGCGCCCGGCCGAGGTCGATCTGCTCCTGGGCGATCCGGCCAAGGCCAAGCGCAAGCTCGGCTGGGAGCCCACGACGTCGGTCGAAACGCTCGCGGCCATGATGGTCGACAACGACATGGAGATGGCCAAGCGCGAGAAGACCCTGCGCGACGCCGGGCACAAGCTCCCCGAATTCGCCGGGCACGATCAGTAACGCTCACACGCCTGTGTGCACCGGTTTGGCCGCGGCCAGCAGTCGGGTCGCGCGCTTCAGGAGCTCCCGGCACTCGGTGGCCACCATCACCACGCTCACGCCCAGCACTCCGGCGACGACGTACCCGCGTGCCTGAAGGTACTCGGTCAGCTCGTCAACCGATTTCACCGCACTCACCTCGACCACGATGACCTTCGGACGCGTCTTGCCCAGGTCCAGGCCGGCAAGCGCGGGGAGCTCGTGCCCCTCGACGTCCAGCACGAACGCGTCGATCTGGATGGGGTGGGTCGCCAGGATCCGATCGAGTGTCGAGGCCGCCACGCGAATGAACTCCTTGGAAGCCCCCGGCACCGGCGGCGGCGGCGGCTCCTCGCCCTCGGTGTAGACGAACGAGTAGAGCCCCGAATGTTCAAACCCGGTGACCTGACAGAACTCGATCTCCGCCGGTCCCCCGGGGCTGGTGAGGGCTGCCTCGACGATGATCGAACGCGGCCTGGCGTCGCGGCACGCCTTGGCGAGCAAGGGCGTCGGCTCGACCAGGAGTCCGTTCCAGCCGATCTCCTCCAGGGCGGAAGTGACCGAGAGCGTCTGACCGTCGAACGCGCCGGCCTCGACGTACACCCCGTCGCCTTTGCCCTCAAAGAGGTCGAACAGGAAGGCGTCCTCGCCGTACTGCGAGCGGAACTCGGCGTGCTTGCCCGGGAATCGCGCCGAAGCGGCGATCGAGTAGTCGCGGCGGGTCGCCTCCTGGTCTCGCGCAAACGGCGGGTAATACTGGGGGAGCACCAGACGCTTGCCCATCCAGCGCCTCCAGATGATTCCGTTGCCGGCGCCCTCGGAAAGATCGTCAGCGGCGCCCGCGCCCGAGGCCTTGGGGGCCTGTGCGACGGCGATGGGTACGCCGCCTCGCGTGGTCTGTGCAGCCACGCGCCTGATCCGACGGCGCAGCGATCTCCTCCACGCGATCAGGAGCGCGACATTGACGGCGCCCACTCCCAGCGCAAGACCCGCAAGAATGCGCGCCAGATCGTCCGAAGATCCTTCCATGGTGCGCAGTGTAGCGAGCGGCAGAGCCACCGGTTGGACAGGAGTCGGGGGGCTAGGATGACTCGAATGCGACTTCTTTCGAGACTCTTTGGACGTGGCCCCGGGCCGACCGGCTCACCCGCCTCTCCATCCGCCAAAGTCCCCGGACCCGCCGATCAGGGACCCGTCGATCGCCAGGGGATCTTTCCAAAGACCTGGGATGAGCGCGTCGCCCTCGCCGTCGCGTCACCCGACAACGCCTTGATCCCTCGCGTCGCCCAGGCCGGGGTTGTCAAGGACGGGTGCATGACCATGCACAACGGGCTCCTGGTGGGGATCGAGAGCTACTACGGCCCCGAACTCATGCGGCTGGTCGCCAGGAACAAGGGCGTGCACGAGCCCCAGGAGGAACGCGTCTTTGAGGAGGTGCTCGCCTGGATGAAGCCCGGCGCCAGCATGCTTGAGCTGGGAGCCTACTGGAGTTTCTACAGCATGTGCTTTGCCCTCCGCGTGGGACGGGATTCGGCCAGGTGCGTCATGGTCGAGCCCGACAAGGCCAATCTCGAGCACGGACGCAGAAACTTCGACATCAACAACCTCCTCAAGCCGATGGGCGATCGCGCGGCCTTCGTCAACGCCTTCGTGGGCGGCGCCGACGGCGCGGGCGATGGCGGCGTGCCCATGCTGACGGTCGACACGCTCGTGCGCCGCGCGGGAATCGAGAGACTCGACATCCTCCACGCCGACATTCAGGGAGCCGAGCTCGACATGCTCAAGGGCGCGGCGGGACTCTTTGAACGGCGCGCGGTCGACTACGTCTTTGTCTCCACGCACTCGATGGACCTTCACGCTGCCTGCCTGGCAAGGCTCGAAGCCTTCGACTACGAGATCATCGCCCAGGCCGACCCCAAGGCGTCGTACTCTTACGACGGGATCATTGTCGCAAGGCGCCGGGAACTGACGGGGCTTGGACCCCTGGCGGTCAGTCAGTGCCCCTTCCCCAGGCCCAACTTCCCGGTTCCCTGAGATCTTCCCCGGGCGTGGCAACCCTTGGTCTCATGGCCTCATCGCAGGGTCGAAGCGTGCACGAACACGGCGTCACACCATTCCAACGCCCCGTGAGCGCCCCGCTCGGGGTTGAAGAGCCCGACGAACCGGAAGCCCGCGCCCGCCAGCCTGGCGAACATCGCGTCAAACGTCGCCTGTCCCTCGTACAACTCGGAGAAGATGACCTCGACCTGGACCGCCCGGATGGCGCCCGACCCCAGAAGACCGGCCGCACCCGCGAGCACACGGTCGTCGTACCCCTGGGTGTCGATCTTGAGCACGTCGATGCGCGCGATGCTGTTCTCGCGCGCTAGGCGGTCGAGCGTCCAGACCGGGACAGTCTCTGGCGCGAGGGCCCCGATGAGTTCCGCGGGGGCCACCTGGCTCAAGGCCACCCCATCGGGCAAGAGCGAATCGGTCACGCTTCCTTTGTGGCGATGGAGGGTGAGCTCGCCCTGGGTATCGCCCAGCCCCAGGCGGTGGGTGCGGACGCGGGGCGCCCTTGCGTACTTTGCTTGCAGCTTGCCAAATGCCTCGCCCCCTGGTTCCACCGCGTGGATGCTCGCGCTGGGAAAGAGCTTCAGGAGCACGTCGACCGACTGCCCCTCATTTGCACCCACGTCGAAGACGACGTCCACGCCCCTGGTGCCCAGCACCGCGGTGATCGCCAGGAGGCCCCCGTGGTGAGCGGAGCGGGCTGCCGCTTCAACCTGTTCGTTGATCGGCATCGACTTGGTGCGCATCATGGAATGATCTCCGGAATCGGGTTCGCCATCGCCCGCTTTGACCTGGCCGAACGAGGGGACGACGATCTGGACCAGCGACGTCCCCATCGCCCGCAGCTCGCGCCCCAAGGACACGGGCTTTCGTCTGGCTTTCCTGAGTCCCACCGCGATCCTCATCGCCCGGACGACCCCCTCGAGACTTGAGATCAGACGACGCACCGGCCTTCGCGGGCCGTTGTAGGGACCGATCTCGTCCACGAGGCGCTCGACATCGTCCCGCCGGCGAAACGCGTCCCTCACCGGCAAGAGGTCCGCCCCCCAGATGTTCACGTGGTTGATCTGGTACTCCAGACTCTGGGGCCTCGCCAGCGCCACCAGCCCGTGACGACGGCAGTGCTCGGTCCAGAGCAGCTCCACGAGCGCCCTGCGAAGCCCCGGCGGGATCTCGGGTCTGGCCGCGATCTGCGCCGGATACTCGCCGCGGAATCCCGAATCGATGAACTCGCCCATCTGCTCCCTGCACGCGCGGTCGAACTCCGACCGCTTCATCAGCGCGTAGCACAGACTCACGAAATCCGAGGATTGATACGCACCGCGCATCCCAAGGCAACGGGAGATCGGCGCGGGTGCGCCGGGAAGCGAGATCGCAAACACGCCCGGGTCGTCCAGCGCGGCCGCCTCCTCCGCCAGCCACCCGTCCATGCCGCGACGAAACGCCAGCGTGTCGAGCTTCACGAAGAGAACCAGCTCCTTCGTGCACAGCGCTCCGGACCGATGCTCCTGGATGTAGCAACGATCCCGAT
>ERZ1292640.3356-Hain-H43-02um-R1-3356-length-12485-cov-5_pt1 | contig 12485 bp, 9 predicted proteins | sample MGYA00564404_ERZ1292640 | MGnify/ENA primary metagenome ERZ1292640 (study PRJEB36523, sample SAMEA6512636) | groundwater metagenome | collected 2019-01-08 | study: AquaDiva: Metagenomics assemblies of 32 groundwater samples | reverse complement strand
CCTCTCCCCCACCACTCCGGTGCAGGTGATCGCACGCCCGCTCTGAGCCCACCCCCACCCCACCGCGAGCGCTTTTCGCGGACCCACAACCCCTTGCGTCCTTCTGGCACGCCCCGCCGCCCTGTGGCGCGGGCGTTGTTTCCTTGTTTCATTGTCGAGAGCGTCGACCGGCCCGTGCCGCTCAGTGGATCCGCACATTCCATGAAGAACAGGGAGACCAAGAGATGAACGAACAGGAATTCCAGAGCAAGCTGAGCGAACTCGTGAGCCAGATCGGGACCCTCCCCGAGTCCGAACGCGGCCCGCTCGAAGCCCTCGCCAGCGAGACCCGCGACCGTCACGACACCATGAAGAAGACGATCGCCGACCTCCAGGACTCGCTCGACTATCTCCGCCTCTCGATCAAGTACCTCGTCTTCGATCTCGAGGCCACCCGCCGCGAGAACGAGTACCTCCGCAAGCTCCTGGAGAACAAGTCCAACAACGGCGAAGAATAAGTGGCACCGCTCTGAGGTGGCACCGCTCTCCAGAGCGGTGCGTCCGAACATCCCCAGCGCACTGCTCTGGAGAGCAGTGCCACCATGAATCAGTAATCAGCCCGGGCGTGGCTGTTCTTTCGGTGTGCACGGCGGCGGCGCGGAGTTCTTTCGCGCCGCCGCCGCTATTGCTGTCGACAGCAAGAGCGCCGTCAGCGATGTCCCCTTGATCCGCGACGCCAACGGGTGCTCGGCCGAGAAGACCTCGCGATATGCGGCCGCTTCCTGGTTGCGCCCCTCCTTCGCCGCCTCCCAGTACGCGACCAGCGCCATGTCCATGCGCGGCGCCAGCACCAGCCCGTTGTAGATCGCCAGTCCCGCCGCAAGCCCCACGCCCATCCATCGCAGGGCGCCCCACCAGCCCCGCACAAAGCCGCATCGCGTCAGGTACGCGAGCGCCACCACCGCCACCGCGCTCGCTCCAAGCTCAACGCCATCAGAGATCGCAAAGACCTTTCGCCCGACATGCCCCGCCGCGATCATCCAGTGGTCGCCTGTGTACGACGCGTAGCCCGGGAGCGCCGGACCTAATGCTTTCATCTCTGGAAACACAACCGCCGCGGCCAAGGCCGATCCCCCCAACGCCATCGCCCACACGGTGATTCCAACGGCATGGAAAGCTTCGGCGACTCTTGCGATGCGGCTCATGCGTGATGCTACGAGGCCCAGAGCTCGGTAACGAGTCCTGAGCCCAACAACGAGCCCCGAGCGTCAGCGAGTGGGTTCTTCGTCCAACGTCAACCCTCCCTACAACTGACGGTGATCGAACGCGCCTTGTCCATCTCCCTCACCGGCCTCGCCTTTCCGGCAACTCCCTTGCTCGCCACCGACCCGCGAGCCCTCATCACCTGGGCCGTCGGTTTCCTTGGAAAGTCACCTATCCGGGCCGTCCAACTCGACGCGACCATGCCCGGCATCCGCGCCCGCGAACTCGACCGCTCCGCTCGCCGCGACCTCGCCTCCCTCATGCGCCGCCATGGCCTGCTCTTCAGCGGCCTGGACTTCTGGATTCCCCCCGAGCACTTCGCCAGTTCAAGCCAGGCCGACCGCGCACTTGCCGCCGTCAAAGGCGCGATCTCCCTGACCGCGGAACTCGCCTCCCTCACCCAAAGCCCCCAGGGTCGGGTTGTCTGCCTGGAACTCCCCGAAACTCCCTTCGGCGACGTCACCGGCGAGATCTCTCAGACAGCCCAAAGCGAAGCCGTCGAGGTGGCGGACTTTCGTATCGCTCGCGCCAAGTCCGCAGCGCCCCTCGGCGGCCCCATCGGCGTGGGCATCGACCCCGCCACACTCCTGGCCGCCGGCCTGGATCCTGCATCGCACATCGCAAAGCTCTCCGCAACACCAATCGCCGCTCGTCTGTGCGACTGGACCGGCGGCGGGCGCTGTGAACTCGGCAAGGGAAGACTCGACCGCCTCACCTACGAAGCCACCCTCGCCACCAAAGGCCTCTCCCGCCCCATCGTCCTGGACCTGCGAGGCCTCCACGACGCCGACCGAGCAGCAAAGGCGGCACTCGATATGACACTCTGATTTGTCACAACAAACGCCGCTCACCAAGCCCAATAGCAACCACGTATCGCCTTGCTCTGCGCCCCTCTGCGGCCTCTGCGTTAAGACTGCCTTTGCCTTTCCACACATCCCACTTCGTCTCTCTCCGCTCCCCTTCGCACCTTCGCGTTCGCATCTCGCCTTACCTGAAATCCGCGTTCGTGTACACCTTCTGCACGTCGTCGAGCTCCTCAAGCGCCTCGACCAAACTCCCCACCGCGTCTGCCGTCTCCCCCGTCACCACCGTCGTCGTGTCGGGCACCATCGCCAGGCCCGCCTCCTCGATCTTGAACTTGGCCGCCTCCAGCGCATCGCGCACCCGAATGAAATCGGGCACCGTCGTCAGCACGGTCCACGCATCGTCGGCATCCTCGGGCGCCCGCACATCGTCGGCCCCCGCCTCGATCGCCGCGTTCATGATCACCTCTTCGGTCACGCCCTCGCCCGCGATCACGATCCGCCCCCGCGTGCGGAACATGTAGCCCACGCACCCCGACGTGCCCAGATTCGCGCTCGCATCCGAGAACGCGAGTCGCACGAACGTGGCTGTCCGCGTGCGATTGTCGGTCAGTGCATCGATGACCACCGCGACCCCGCCCGCGGCGTATCCCTCGTACCGCACATTCTCGTAGTTGGACGTGTCCTCGCCCCCCGCCCCCTTGCGGATCGCCCGCTCGACGGTCTCCCTGGGCATGTTGGCGTAGCGGGCCTCGTCCATCGCGTACCGCAGCGTGAGGTTCGAGGTCGGATCAGGCCCCCCGTGGCGTGCCGCCACGATGATCGCCTTGGCGACCTTTGTCCACACCTTCCCGCGGCGCCTCTCCACGATCGCCTTGCGGTGCTTGATCTTGCTCCACTTGTTGTGCCCAGCCACGGATAAGTCCCTTTCGACCTGTCCAAGAAATTGAAACACGGAGGTCACGGAGAGACACGGAGGAATGCAGGAAGGCTTGTGTTCAATGCGTGAGGAGTCGTTATTCACGACGATCGTGCCTGGCCACACCCTGCTTCCTGTCTTTCTCCGTGTCCCTCCGTGAACTCCGTGTTGAAATCTTCCGCCTTGTCTGAATCACCAGGCGATTCACTTCTCCCACCTCGGCGCCACCGGCGGCTCCTTGCCTGCCTTGGCGGCGTCGAGCTTGTCCTGGAGGTTTGTCTTGAGGTCGGTGTACTTCTTGACAAATCGATCGGCGGGCTTGCGGGCGTCGGCGTTGAGGGTGTCGACCATCAACTGCACATCCTTGAGCGACTTGCGCCAGATCGCCTGGGCCTCGTCCTTCTTCCCCGACATCCACAGTGCGTCGCCGTAATGGTCCAGGATCGTCGGGTTGGTGTCCACGCCCATCCGCTTCACCGCCCTGGCCAGGAGTGAGATCGCCCCGATGCCGTCGGGCCCGCCGTTGTCCTTGTCGTCGACGAGGCGCCCCTGCTTGTACCGCAGCCAGCCCACCGAGTCGAGCACGTTGTCGTCCTCGGGCTCCAGGATGTACGCGAGTTGCAGGTACTTGGCCGCCTTAGCGCGGTCGGTATCGTCCTCGAGGAGCTGGTACCCGTAGTCGTTGGCGGCCATCCCGTGCTGCGGGTCGACGTCGTTGAGCAGATACTCGTAGAAACCAGAAGCCTCGGGCATGCGCTCCTCGGTCGCCGCGATACCGGCGATCTGGTAGATGAGCTGCGCCGGGCGACGGTCGGGCATCGGCATGGGGATCTTGCCGTCTGTCATCATCTGGTTGAGCAGGAACTCCGCGCGGTTGTCCTTGGTGAGCACGGGGAGAAGCCGGCGCAGGTCATCCACGTTGCCCAGAGACCCGATGAGAACCGCCGTCATGTAGAGCGACTGCGGACTCGGCTCGGGCGTGCTCGTGACCACCACCTCCGCGAACGTCAGCGCCGCCCGCGGCTTGGGGCAGGCGACCAGCCGCTGCACGATCCGCGCCGCCACCGGTCCCGATTTCTCGGCCTCCGGGGCCGCTCCCTTGAACGCCGCGGCGATCGCCGCGATGTCGGGCGGCTCGGCGAGCGACAGAATGACCACGCGGGCCTCCTGCAGAGCAGGCGAGAGCACAAGCCCGCGATCGGTCGCGAACGTGAGCAGGCCCGGAGCGATCGGAAGGGCCCCCTTGGCGACCTTCTCGGCGTCCTGCTGGGCGACCAGGCTGATCAGCCTGACGAGCCTGGCTTCCTGCGACGAGAGCAGCGTGACAACCTTGGGCAGGCCGGTCCGAAGCGTCGGCTCGACCTCGGCGATCCTCGACTCCGCGAGCAGGATCTCGCACAGCTCGAGCGTGTCGTCCGCCGGGCGGGGCGAGGGCGCCAAGCGCGCCATCGACAACGCGCGAGCCTTGGCGATGTCCTTGAGCGTCTCGGCCGTGATCGCCTCCTTGATCCGCAGCAGCCTGGGTATCGGCCACTTCGCGCAGCGCTGGTCGATCAGCGCGATCGCCTCGGAAGCCTTGTCGTGAACCGCCATCACACGCGCCAGGGCCGCGTTGATCTCGATCGACTCGGGCGCAGAGGCAAGTCGCCTGGAGAGCCACGCCTCACCCCGGGCCATCGACTCTGGACCACCGCGGATCCACGTTGTCGCCAAAAGGTCCAGGAGTCCCACGCTCGTCGCGTCCTCTTCGGCAAGGCTCAACAAAGCCGTCTCGCCCTGCGACCACTGGCTCCGCTGCACAAGCTCGTTGGCCGCCGCCCACCGCAGCACACGGCTCGACGGCACCGCCTCCCGCAACCGGCGCAAGGACGCGATGAACTTCTGCTGGTCGGGCTTGGCCCCGCGGCCGTAAATATTGATCAACAGTTCCGCCGGCTTCTCGTCGAACGGATCGGCCTCGACGAGCTTGACGAGAATCTCCTCGCCCTTGTCGACCCTTCCTGCCCGAAGCAAAATGCCCGCCGACGCCAGCGCGTCCGCCGCGCCCAGGTTTCCCGCCTGATACGCCTTCTCAACGACGTCGGCCGCCTCATCGAGCGACTGAAGGGCAACCAGTGCGCGAGAGATGAACATCCCGCCCGCTCCCCCGTCCGCTTCCCCACCCGCTCCCTTGATCGACCGCAGCCGCGTGAGGGCTTCGTGGGCGGCGATGTAGTCGCCGCCGAAGCCCGCGATCTCACATCGCGCCGTCAGCCACGCGACCCGGGTCGCCTCGGGGACATCATCGCTCGAAAGGGCGGCCAGCGCCTCCCTTGGCTTGCCCAGCGCCACCAGCAGGTACGCCCGCAGCATCCGCGCCGCCGGCTCCTGCGATCCTGTCGAGAGCCGATCGGCACAGGCAAACACGCCCCGCCCGTCGGCGAGCAGAATCGTCGCGTAGGCGTCCGCCGCCGCTGGGTTCCGGCGAATCAGATCGATCACGCCCTCGTCGCGCTCATCCAGATCTCGCTCGCCAAAGGTCGCCAGGAGGTCCGCCGCCGCCTCCGCGTCGCCCGCGTCGCCCGCCAGATGCTCGATCAGAATCGTCCGGCGGTCCGACGCCTGCAGCGCCGCCGCACGAGCGCGAACGATCCGGCTCTTCACGCTGGGCGACGTCGATCCCTGCGCAAACGTCTCGTCCAGTGCCGCCGAGAGCGCCGGCCCGATCGTCGTCCCGCCGCAGAGATAGCGGATCAGCGCCAGCTCCCGCTCCTCCACCAACCCGTGCGAGGCCTGGAGCTTGTCAATCAGCGCAACCGCCCCCTCGGCCGGACGCCCAAGACGCAGCGCCGCGTACACCCGTCGACTCACCAGCGCCCCGGGATCAAGCGACGGCTCGGTGGCGGCCTTGGCGTACAGATCCAGCGCGGGAGCGAACCGGCCCAGCCTCAGATTCAGATCACCGGCACGCTGGAGCGTCTCGCCGCGCCGCCGGATCACCTCCGCCGCGTCGGCCCTGAGCTTCGCCGATGCCGAGAGCTCCCGCGAGAGCGCCGGCACGTCCTGGGCGTAGAGCTCGGCCGAGGCCGCCGCAAACCCGGCCTGGTCCATGGCGTCGGCCAGCAGCGCCCGCGTGAGCGCCCTGTCCCACTCGCCGTCCCCCGACTTGTCCTTGGAATTGTCCAGCGCACGAACGAGCAGCCAGATGGCATCGTCGACACGCGCCGACTGCATCGCGTCACGCCCCAGCGCGCGAAGCGACGTCGAGTCGCTCAGCCCGCGCCGCACCGCCTGCTGCAACGCCGACATCGCCGCCGATCGCCGCCCCTCCGCCAGATTCGCCTCCGCCAGCGAGCGCCAGGGCTCGGGCGACGCCGGAGCGTCCTTGGTCGCCTGCGTCAACAGCGGGATCGCCTCCTTGGGCTTGCCCTGCGCCAAAAGGTCTCGCCCCGCGGCGTAACTCTTCATCGCCGACGTCTCCCGCTCGGGATCCGCCGGCCCCGCCGGCACCGGCCCATAGGCGGACGGCGCCGACAGCGCCCGCACCTCGGCCAGATAGCTGTCGAGCGACATCGTGATCGCCTTCCCAGGCGCGAGCTGTTCGGGTGTGTACGCCAGGACCGCCATCGCATCGATGCCCGGCGGGGGCGGCAACCGCCTGGCTCCCTCGTCGGGGCGCGTAGCCTCCGCCTTGGCCATCTGGCGCAGCCTCTCGACCGCCCCGCGCGAGCCCGGGACCGTTGACTGCGAACCAGACGCCCCGCGCGATGGTGCGCACGCTGGCAGGCACAGAGTCGCGTAAACGCACCCGCCGGCCGCCAGCGTGAGAACAACCGCGGACACACGGGGGAAACGACGCTGACTGTCTTTGGGCCTGTCCACGCCGAAGACTCCTGGTACGTGCGTTACTGCGAACGTCCTTTGGCACGCGGGGCAACGGTTCGGGCGATTCTCTTGGATCTTGGACGCTTGGAGGCCTCCATCGCCGGCGGCGCCGTCAGGACCAGCCCCGTCTGGAGATCGTGCTTGGGCGACTGCCCCTCGGCGTCCGACCACGACTGCAGCGCCCACACCGAGGCCGCAGCCTCGTTGGCTCTCACGTGCTTCTCCAGCCACGCCGAGGCATCCGAGGGCGAGGCCGCATCCGCCGGCAAAGCCTTGGCCCCCCGCAGAAGCTCGATGAGCCGGTAATCGGCCGGAATCGCGTGCCCACCCATGCCAAACACCGTCAGCCGAGCCGCCACGAACGACGGCATCCCGTCGAGCGACTCGAGGTACTGCCTTGCCTCTCGCTTGGCGGCGGCCGCGACGGGGGCGAGCGTCACGATGTGCTCACGCTTGTACAAGTCCTGGAGCGTGGAGCGAAGCCTCAGCGAGCGATCCAGCGCCAACGGGCACCGATCGCCCAGCGACGCCGCGATCTCGTGCGGCATCGCCACGCGAAGCTCGTTGTGATCCACGAACGCCTCGGAGAGCCGCTTCACCGCCGCCTTCGCCTGCGCGGTCGAGGACTCCCAGAGCATGAAGTCAAAGATCAGCTGCTCGAGCAGGGCCGCCCCGGCAAGCGCCGGATCGGCGCACGCCGGCGTCAGCTCGCCGCACTCGTGCTTGGCTCGCAGCTTCTTGAGCAGCGTCGCGAACGCCTTGGCGGGATCCGGCGTCGTCACGCGGTCGCCTCCCCCTCAACCGGCAGCGACCGCGGGGACATGGTGCCCCAGCCCTTGGGCGCCTCGGCCTTGGCCTTCTCCAGCGCATCAATCACCGTGATCTGCTTCTTGAGACTCTCGTCGAGCTCGAACTCAAAGTGCGGCAGCTTGCGGCTGTCCACCTTCTTGCCGACCTCGCGCCGGATGTGCGTCGTCGCGGCCTTGATCCCGTGGAAGCACAGCTTCTGCCTCTCGGGCGGGAGCACCGAGACCCACACCTTGCACTGCGCGAAGTCGGGCGAGAGCCGAATCCGGGTCACCGTGATCAGCCCCGACACGCGCGGATCGGCCAGCCCCTTGGACAGGACCTCCTGGATCGCCTGGTGCAGAAGCGCCGACATCTGTTCAACGCGCCGGGTCATCGTGAGCTTCCCCCCTGCCGGCTCGCTTCCAGCTCCGCCAGCGCCTGCTCCGCTCTCGTGAGAATCTCACCCGTCAACTCCGCATCAACCGCCTTGGGGTCCTCGCCCGCCGCCTCCGCGATCTCGTCGGGATGCCCGTGGATGATCCGCCTGGTCGACGCCCCAAGCTCGGCATCGGGAAGCTGCCTGAGCTTCAGCAGGATCCGGTCGAGCACCTGCCCGATGTACTTGCCGTCGGACCCCACCACCGCCAGCCCCAGCACGCCCAGATTGAGCAGATCCTGGGCCGCCACCTCCGCCACCGAGGCCTGGTGCTCACGGTGCAGACGGTCCTTGACCGAGTTGATCACGCTCCGCTTGTCCTTGAGGGACAGGGCGCCGCCGATCAAAAGCTCAAACTGAAGAATGCCGACAACCATCGTGTGATGCGATCTCGCGTGCTGAATGAATCGACCCGGTCCTTTCTGGAGCCGACGCCCGGGCGTCCTGAAAGGCGCGCAAAGCGCCCGCCGCCCTCTACTTCTTGCCCTTTTCCTTGCCGCCGGCCCGCTCGCCGCCCAGCGTCCGCTTGATCTCGACGCGCTTGTAGCACTCGAGCACGTCGCCGTTCTTGATGTCGTCGTACGCCACGATCTTCATGCCGCACTCCATGCCCGCCCGCACGTCCTTGGCGTCGTCCTTGAACCGCTTGAGCTGCTCGAGCACGCGATCGTTCTGCACCACCACGCCGTCTCGGGTGACCCGGATAAGCGCGTTGCGCTCGATGACGCCGTCGGTGACGTAGCAACCGGCGATCGTGCCGATCTTCGACACGTTGAACACCTGCCGCACCTCGGCGTGCCCCAGGATCTCCTGACGGATCTCGGGAGCAAGCAGCCCCTCGGCCGCCATCTTCAGATCGTCGGTGATGTGGTAGATCACGTCGTACGTGCGGATCTCAACGCCCTTCTGCTCCGCCAGCGTCCTGGCCTTGCCCGACGGGATGACGTTGAACCCGATGATGATCGCCTTGGACGCGTCGGCCAGCAGCACATCGCTCTCGACAATCCCGCCGATCGCCGAGTGCAACACCCGCACGTTGACCTCCGCCGTCCCGACCTTCTCGCACTCCTTGGTGAGCACGTCGACCGTCCCCTGCTCGGCCGCCTTGAGGACGATCTTGATCTCCTTGACCACATCGTCCTTCATGGTCGTGAACAAAGTGTCCAGCGTCAGCTTGGGCTTGGCGAGCTCGGCATCACGCTCGCGATGACGCCTCAACTCCGCCGCGTCCTCCGCCTTGCGCAGCGAGTCGACGATGTAGAACTTGTCGCCCGCATCCGGCACCACGTTCAATCCCGAAATCTGCACCGGGCTGGGCGGGCTCGACGCCTTGACCCTCTTGCCCTTGTCGTCGGTGATGTCCCGCACGCGCCCAAAGGCCCGTCCGGCCACCACGAAATCGCCCACGTGCAACTCGCCCTGCTGGATCAGCACGCTCGCCACCGCGCCGCGCCCCTCCTCCTGCTTGGCCTCGATCACCGCCCCGCGGGCCGCCCCGCCAAAGTCAGCCTTCAAATCCTTCAGCTGCGCCTGGTAATCCAGAACCTCCAGCAGCTCCTTGATCCCCTGACCCGTCGTCGCGCTCGTCCGCACGATCTCCGTGTCCCCGCCCCACTCCTGAGGCTGCAATCCCGCATCCGCGAGCTGCCTCAAGGTCTTCTGGATCTGGCTCTCAGTCGCGTCGGGACGATCGATCTTATTGAGCGCCACAATCAGCGGCACACTCGCCGCCTTCGCGTGGTTGATGCTCTCGATCGTCTGCGGCATCACGCCCTCGGGGGCCGACACCACCAGAACGATCACGTCGGTCATGTTCGCCCCGCGCGAACGCATGCTCGTGAATGCCTCGTGACCAGGCGTGTCCAGGAACACGACCTCCTTGGTCTCTCCCGCCACCACCACAGGCACCTTGAACGCGCTCGTCCGCTGCGTGATGCCCCCGGCCTCGCCCGCCGCCACGTTCGCGTTGCGGATCTTGTCCAGAAGGCTCGTCTTCCCATGGTCGACGTGACCCAGGATGGTCACCACCGGCCCACGCGGACGCATATCAACCGCCTCGCGGGTCTGCACCTCGTCGTGGATCGCCTCTTCCGCCGTCCTGGCCTCGGTCACCTCGAGCTCGATGTCGAAGTCGATCATGATCTCCTGCGCCTTGTTGGGATCGATCCCCGAGTTGATCGTCGCCATGATCCCCTCGAGGAACAGCTTCTTGACGATCTCAGCGCCCTTGACGCCCGTCACCTCCGAAAGGTCCTTGATCGTGAACGGCGCCGCGATCTTCACCCGCCCCGTCTGCTCGACCTCGCCAGGCTGCGGCTGCCCGCCCTTCATCTGCTGCTTGTGCTTCTTGAGGAACCCCCCCGCGCGCTGAAGCCTTGCCTCGCGCTCGATCAGGTCCTGCTCGCTGAACACGCCCCCGGTCCACTCGTGACCAGAACTCGCCCGCCGGCGATCCGGCACGCCAAGCCCCGTCGAACGCTTGGCGCCCGGCCCGCCCGTCGGAGGCGGACCGCCCGGACCCGTCCGCCGACGCGGACTCCTGCTGCTGTCGTCGTCGCGTCCCTCGACGCGGGGGCCCCGCGGCGCACCCGTCGACGACCCGCCCGAGCTTGGACCCACCGTTCGCCGGGGGCGCGGTGCCTCCATCTGCTCGGGCTGCTCGATGCGGACCACCTTGGGCCCGCTCAACTTCGCCGGCGTCTTGGTCACCAGCTGCTCGCCCATCGGCTTTACCGACGTCGGCCTGGTCGGTACGTTCATCACCGGCTTGTGCCCCACCGTCGGAGCCTGAGGCCTCGCGTGCGGCCCCAGCGGGCCTCGATGCTCCGGCGGCGCCACCGGCGCCGCCCCACCCGCGTCTGTCACACTCGCGTCGCCCACCGGCGCCGCGGGCGGCTCCACATGGGTCGTCGTCGGCGCGTGCGGCGCCACCGCCGCGATCGTCGTGGGCTTGAGCGTTGTCGGCAGCGGCTTGTGCGCCGGCGGATGCGCGGGCGCCTTGGGCTCGGCGTGGTGCGGGCGAGCCGTGGGCGCAGCAGGCGCCGCCACGGGCGCGGGCGTGTACATCTCCGCCTTGGCCGCCACCTGTTCGGCCGTCACCGGCGGAGGCTTGGGCGCCTCGTGCACCACCGGCTTGGGAGGCGCCACCACCGCGGCAGGCTTGGCCACCTCGGGCGCATGAACCCGCACACCCTCGTCGGCGACGACCGGATGCGCGACCTTGGCCGCCCCGTGATCGACCCCCGCCTCGGTGGGCGAGGCGATCTCGACGGGCGCTTTGGCGTGGGACCGCGAGCGAGGCTTCTCGTGCGGAGGCTCGATTTTTTCCGAGGTCTCGATCGCTGTGGCCACGCCGCCCTCGCCGCCGCTCGTGAACCATTCCTTGATGGTTGCTTCAAGCCCGGCCGACACCGTGGACATGTGGCCCTTGACGACCGTGTCGGAAATGCCCTCGGCGCGGCACTTGTCCACGATCTTCTTGGACTCGACCCCGAGTTCCTTCGCCAGTTGTGAGATCCGCTTTCCGGCCAAACATGTGCTCCAAAACCGCCCGGATCATCGGCCCCGGGCATGGCCGTCAGACTTTGCCACGCTCAAACATCGTCGCTCACCATCGATCGCCCGGGTCTGGTCCCCGATTCCGCGACCGATCAACACACACCATCAATGACCAAGAATATCCGCGGCCCTCGCCTCGTCCGCCGCCGTCGGTGCGACCGGTGGAGGCGTCGCCCCCAGGATCGCCGCCGCCGCCACCTCGCCGGCCTCGCCGCTGTCGCCCGTGCCGCTGAGCAGCGCCACCTTCGCCGCGGCCTGCGCCTCGGCCTCGGCCCGGTACTTGGCTTCCTTGTCGGCCTGCTGCTGCGCCGAAACTTCCTTGGCCCTCACCGCCGCGATCTCCACGACCTTGGCCGCCATCTCGGCGTCGACGCCCATCTCGCTCATGAGCACCTCGGCGCCAACCTCCTCGATGTCGAAGACGCTGACCATGCCCAGGGCGCCCAGCTTGTCCACCATCTTCTCGTTGATCCCCTCGATGCCCGTGAGGGTCGCCGACAGGATCTCCAGCCCCTTGTTGAACTCCTCGGGGGTCAGGATGTCGATGTCCCAGCCAGTCAACCTCGCCGCCAGCCGCACGTTCTGCCCACGCTTGCCGATCGCCAGACTCAGCTGGTCGTCCCGCACCACCACCGTCGCCCGCCCAAGCTCAAAGCACAGGCTGATCTCGCTCACCTCCGCCGGCTTGAGCGAGTTCTGGATCAGGATCTGACTCGACTCGTTCCACCGCACGATGTCGATCTTCTCGCCATTAAGCTCGTCGACGATGTTCTTGATGCGGCTCCCGCGCACGCCCACGCACGCGCCCACCGCGTCCACCTTGCTGTCCACGCTCGACACCGCCATCTTCGTGCGATACCCCGCCTCGCGGGCC
>ERZ1292640.1590-Hain-H43-02um-R1-1590-length-18619-cov-6_pt3 | contig 12485 bp, 10 predicted proteins | sample MGYA00564404_ERZ1292640 | MGnify/ENA primary metagenome ERZ1292640 (study PRJEB36523, sample SAMEA6512636) | groundwater metagenome | collected 2019-01-08 | study: AquaDiva: Metagenomics assemblies of 32 groundwater samples | reverse complement strand
AAAGCGGGAATCCAGATCCTGGACCCCCGCTTTCGCGGGGGTGACGGACGGGGCGCGGGGGTGACGAAAAACTCGCTTCATCCGTCGCGATGGCGCGCCAAGAAGGTACCTAGTTCGCCCGGAGTTCCCGGAAACCCACCATCCGGCCCTGTGTCTCATCCCACAGCGCCAGAAAAAGTAGCGGTGTGATCCGGCTCAGGGTGATCACGGGCACATCGTGAAAGATCGGGTTTTCGTCGTGAGCCCGCTGCAATCGGTAGTTCGGAATGCGCGGGGCCAGATGGTGCACGTGGTGCAGCCCGATATTGCCGGTGAACCACTGCAGGATGCGCGGCATCTTCAGATACGAACACCCGGCAATCGCCGCCTTCACGTAGTCCCACCGCGGGTGCGGTTGCCAATACGCCTCGTCGAACTGATGCTGCACGTAGAACAGCCACACGCCGGCGATGCCCGCCAGGTAGATCGTCGGGGCATAGATCAGCGCCAGGGCTTTCAGACCAATCAGCCAGCCAAACAGCACGATGCCCGCGATGATGCCCAGATTGGTGATCCACACGCTGACAAACTGCGGCGATTCCCAGCGCGTCTGGCGGCCCGGCCAACGCTGTCCCAGAATGAGATAGATTGGGCCGAACCCCAGCAGCACCGCCGGATTGCGGTACAGCCGGTATCCGAGACGTCCCCAGAAGCTCAGGGCTCGATACTCGCGAACCGTCAGTGTGTTGATGTCGCCGTGACCGCGGCGGTCCAGATCGCCCGCCGTGGCGTGATGAATGGCGTGTTCGTGCTGCCACTCGTGGAACGGCGTCAGGGTGATCACTCCGGTGAGGTAGCCGAGCAGGTCGTTGATCCGCCGCGATGGCACAAACGAACCGTGCGCGCAGTCGTGCATGATGATGAACGTCCGCACCAGCAGACCTGCGGTGGGCACCATCAGCACGAGGGTGAGCCAGTAGGACCAGGCGAGCGACAGATACATCAGGACGAATGCGATCGCCAGCGGCGCCAGTGTCGTCACCACTTGCCACAACGATCGCCGGACATCAGGGTGCTGGTACGGGGCGACCATGGCCCGCCAATCGGCCATCGACGACGGCGCCGCCTGCGGACCTGTCTTGGGCTCCTGGCCCATTGCTGCGATCGTGATCATCACATCCTGAATACTACGATTCTACCCTCTTGTGTTATCGAGCGACAATGGGGGGGCTGGCTCGCCCGGAACCACCCGCATAAACTGGCCCCGCTGCAGCAGTTCCCGCCCCTTGCCGCCGCGGCCCGTCACCTCGTACTTCGTGGTGCTGATGGTCTGCTCGGCGCCGCGGCTGGTTTCGACCGTCAGCAGGTCGCGATCGCCGGTCGACGCAAGGAACCCCAACACCCGATCCTCGCCCGGGTGCAGCTTGATCAGGATCACGCCTTTGCCGGGTCCAGACAGATAGTTGATCTCGCTCACCTTGCAGAGCATGGCCCTGGCCTTGGCCGTGGCGGCAATCACCGTTTCGGTGCCGTCGATCATGGCGACGCCCACCACCTCGACGCCGTCAGCGGGCCGGGCAAAGCGCCGACCCGTTCGCGTGCTGGGCTCGACCACGCCATCGAACCCGAACCGCAGGCTGTAGCCGTCACTGGTGACCGCCACGGCGTGACGGCCGGGCACCGCCCCTGCCTTCGCTGGCAGAATGTCCTTCGCCACGCGCGGGTCGAGGCTGAAGGCCGCAATCACCCGCTCGCCATCCCGGAACTTGAACAGCCGCTGAATGGGTTCGCCGTACCCGGTTGACGCAGGCACGTCAACGATTCTGGACGTATAGGCCACGCCAAGATTCGTCAGGAACACGGCGGTGGCGCGGGTGCTGCCGGGCAACACCGCCAGCACGGCGTCGCCTTCGCGAAGCCGCGTCGTCGACAGATCTTTCACTTCCTTCTGCCGCTTCACCCAGCCGTCGCGCGACACGATCACGACATTGTCTTCCTCCACGATGAAGTCGTCGGCGGAGTACTCGACCTCCTCGACCGATTCAATCAAGGTGCGGCGGCCGTCCACGTTGGACGCCGCGTGCTGCTTCTGGATCGCCTGAATGTCGCTGCGCACCAACGCCCAGCGGCCCTCGTCGTTCCGCAGGAGTGCGCCGATCGACAGGGCCCGCTTCCGTTTCTCGTCCAGCTCGTTGCGAATCGCCAGAATCTCCAGCCTGGCCAGCCGGTACAGCTTCAGCTCGAGGATGGCGTCAGTCTGTTCGGCGTCGAGTTCGAAGCGGGCCATGATCTTCGTGGCCGCGTCCGCCTTGCCGTCCGACTTGCGGATGATACGGATGATCTCGTCGAGGACGTCGAACACCTTCTCGAATCCCTCGAGCACATGGATGCGCTTCTTGAGCGTAACCAGTTCGTGTTCGAGGCGGTGTGTGACGACATCAAGGCGGAAGTGCAGGAAGTGCCAGAGCAGCGACTTCAGGTCGAGCCGATCCGGCCGGCCAATTTCGGGATTCTCGGTCGGAATCAGGCACGTCAGGTTGACCGGGAAGGTGGTCTGCAGCGGCGTGTGCTTGCACAGGTACGCCATCACCATTTTCTCGTCGGCGTCCTTCTTCACCTCGAGCTGGATCCGCACATCGTCGGTCGAGACATCCTTTACGTCGACCAGCGGGGGCAGCTTGCGGCCGATCACAATTTCGGCGATGCGCTCGACCAGTTGGGCCTTGTTCACCATATAGGGAATGCTGGTAATCACCAGCGTCTTGCCGCCGCGCGTCGACGGTCCATCTTCCCAGGTACCTCGCAACCGGATCGAACCGGCGCCGGTCCGGTAGATTTCCTTCAACTCCTCGACGCTGTTCAGCATGTGTCCGCCGGTCGGAAAGTCGGGCCCTTTCACGTAACGGCACAACTGGACGCTGGTGAGTTCGGGGTTGTCGAGCAGCTTCAATAGCGCCGTGCAGATCTCGGCCAGATTGTGAGGCGGCACGCTGGTCGCCATGCCAACAGCGATGCCCGTGGCGCCGTTGACGAGCAGGTTCGGAATGCGGGCCGGCAGCACCACAGGTTCCGTTGTCGTGCCGTCGTAGTTCGGGCGGAACGGCACCGTGTCCTTGTCGATCTCCTGCAGCATCTCGTCCGAGATCCGTGCCAGGCGGCACTCGGTATAGCGCATGGCTGCCGCCGCATCGCCGTCAAGCGATCCGAAGTTGCCCGAACCGTCCACCAGCGGGTAACGCAACGAGAACGACTGCGCCATGCGCACCAGCGTCTCATAGATGGCCGAATCGCCATGCGGGTGGTAGCTGCCCATCACGTCGCCGACCACTTTGGCGCACTTGCGGAACCTCTGGTCGGCGGTCAGATTCTGCTGCCACATCGTATACAGAATGCGGCGCTGGACCGGCTTCAGACCATCTCGCACATCAGGCAATGCGCGAGCCGTAATCACGGACAGCGCGTAGTTGAGGTATTTCTCCTGCGCCGCCTCGTGCAGGGCCACAACCTGGTCGCGCCCGCCACCGCCCTTCCCTCCCACCGGCGGCCAGTTTCCCGAGGGTGGCCACGATCCTCCCGGGGGCGGCCATGCCGCGGCCCCCGGGCTGTGTGGCCCGTCAGCCGGGGCACGATCGATGATGTCCAGCAGCGATGGATCGGGTTCCTGGCGACGTGGTGACAAGATCTGGGGCTCCTGTTGGGTGGACGATCTCTCTGATTCTACCTGACCGGGCCGAACGGTGAAGGTGAAGCGGCTACGGCGCTGGAGGTCGGGCTAGCAACGCCACCAGTTCGGCCAGCACCATGGCCGTGGCGCCCCACACCTGCTCGCCGTCCACGTCAAAGTACGGCGTCTCGATCTCGATGCCGTCTCTCATGCGGGTCGTGCAGCGCTGGTGTTGCAGGTCGGCGAGCTCTGACACGGGCACCTCGATGATCCGATCGACCTCGGGAGAGGCCGGAAAGACCACCGGCCGCTGCTGGGCCAGTCCAATGACGGTGTGCAGCAGAAAGCCGCTGACCGGAATGTGCAGGGGCGTCAGGCGGCCAACCACGGCCACCGCCAGAGGCGACAGGCCCACTTCTTCGTGGGCCTCGCGCAAGGCGGCCGCTTCGATGGTCTCGCCCGGATCCACCGCACCACCCGGCAGCGACACCTGGCCGCCGTGTTGCGGCAGGCTCGACGACCGCTTCGTGAGCAGCGCGATCGCATGACCACCGGTCGGGTACAACAACAGCAACCCGGCTGCCACGCGCGCCTGTTCGGGTGTGGTGCCGGGCCTCCATCCAAGTCGAGGCCGAGGAGCCATTCGGATCTGCGCGTCGAGGCCCGGCAGGTTGCCCAACCCGTGCTCAATCCGCGCGATCACGTCGGTCCACTCCACGCTACAGCTCCAGCGTCGTATGGTACCAGATGCGAAGACAGGCCGGCGTTCTCGGTGATACTTTACTAAAGGTCATTCCCCGAATATGACTGGTTGAAGGACTTATTGCAGAGCGGGAAGTCGGGCACGATGTTTTTGAGCACCGCGAACGACAGCGCCGGCCAGTTCACGAACGATGGATCTTTGACTTTGACGCGGTACATTCGGCCTCGCTCGTCGGCCATCACCCAATGAACGATCGCCCCGCGCCACCCCTCGACAATTCCGAAGGCTGGCTCGAACGCGGGCAGAACTCCGAGGGCGCTGACCAGCGGACCGGAAGGCAGATGATGAAAGGCCTGCCGGATGAGACTCACCGATTCGTGGGTTTCTTCCACGCGCACCATCGTGCGCGCGTACACATCACCAGAGCGATAGACCGGAACTTTCCACGGATACTTCAGCTCGCGATACGCCGCGAAGGGATGATCGCGCCGAACGTCGGCATCGATGCCTGAAGCGCGGGCGACGTAGCCGAGCACGCCGTGATCGATGGCAGTCTTGTTGGTAAGTGTGCCGGTTCCTGCAAACCGATCCATCAGAATCGTGTTGCGACGGCAGATCTCGACGACCTCATCGAAGTCCTTGCGAATCGCATCGAGCTCGCCCGGCAGATCGAGTCCCTGCGGCATATCGTGACCTACGCCGCCCGGCAGTATGCCCCCGCGCAAAAGGCGATTCCCGGTCAACTGCTTATTCAAGCGTAGCAACTGTTCTCTCAGCCTTGAGCAGTGCGCGTGAGCGAAGGCGAAGCCCGTGTCGTTGGCGATGGCGCCAAAGTCGGCGATGTGGTTATAGATCCGCTCCATCTCCAGCAGGATGACGCGCAAGAACCGCGCTCTCGCCGGCACTTCGGTGCCGGCCAGCGATTCGAGCGCCTGACAGTATGCGAGCGAGTGACCGATGGTGGTGTCGCCGGAGATGCGCTCGGCCAGCTTCACGCCTTCGGCAGGCAATCGTCCTTCAAACAACTTCTCGGTGCCTTTGTGCGTGAAGTAGAGGCGAATCTTCAAGTCGATGACCGTCTCGCCCACGACGCTGAAGCGGAAGTGTCCGGGCTCGATGATGCCCGCGTGCACCGGACCGACTGGAATTTCGTAGACCCCTTCGCCACCCACGGGCCTGAAGGGAAACGATGTTCCATCGTCCTTGAAATCTTCTGGCGGGGCGGCATCCTTGAGCAGCGGGAAGTAATCGTCCGGCCAGAAAGCGTGACGCACCAGCGGCCGCGTGTCGGGATGGCGAACAGCTTCGATGCCGAACAGGTCGTGGATCTCCCGCTCAAAGCGCGACGCCGGATAGTAGAAGGTGGCCATTGAGACGATCGTCGGGTTCTCCCCCGGGAGTTCTTCGGTTGCATGGACGAACCAGTTGTCGCGGTCGTTCGCGAACAAGTAGTGAATCTCAAAGACCCCTTTGTCCCCACGCCGATCGTTGGCGACCATCAAGATCAGCTCGGTCTGAGAGTCGTGCCGCAGCAATTCAGCGAGTGCCGGCGCATCGCCGTACGCAATCCGGCAGTGCAGTTCATTGCCGCGGTTGATCCGGATGTCACTCACCCGGCCGCCGAACTGCGCCAGCAGTGCGGATTGCACACGAGTCAGGTGATTCATCGGGAAACAATCCTCACAATCTGGTCGAACAGCGTCGCAAGGGGCGCAGGCAGCGTCAGGCCCAGCGTCACGAGCACGGCGACGTTCACCGACAGTAGAACGAGGGTCCATCCGCTCCCTTCACCAGCCGCCACGTCCCGCGGCGGAGCGCCGTAGAGCATGCGGTTGAGATGGCTGATGAGCGCGACGAATGCCACCGCGAGCAGGATCAGCACGACTCCCATCAACCACGGATGGCCAGTCGCGAAGCCGGCCCGAATCAACGCGAACTCAGAGATGAAGAGCCCGAATGGAGGCAAACCGATGACAGCCAGTATCCCCGCCGCCAGCAAGCCCGCGGTGACGGGCATGGTTGTGAGCAGCCCGGACACGCCTGTGATCTCCGTCGTGTGGTAGCGGCGCAGGACTCGTCCTGCAAGTAGAAATGTCATCGACTTTGCGGCCGTGTGGTTGACCAGGTGCAGCATCGCCGCGAAGACGCCAAGCGGCCCGAGAGCCAGACCCAGGCACATCAGCCCGGTGTGCTCAATGCTGGAGTAGGCGAGCATGCGTTTGTAGTTGTGAGAGAGCACAATACTGAACGACCCAATGACTAGCGAGAGCACGCCTAGCACGATCAGAAGCCGGTCGGTGTAGCCACCGCCGAGCGTGGCATCCACCACAACTTTCCACCGCACAATCGCGTAGAGCGCGACGGCCAGCAGGACTCCGGACATCATGGCCGAGAGCGGCGCGGGCGCTTCGGAGTGAGCGTCCGGCAGCCAGGTGTGCATCGGAGCGATGCCCGCTTTCGTGCCGTACCCGACGAGCAAGAAGACGAACGCCAGCTTCATCACTTCGGGATGTAACAACGGCGCGTGGGACAACAGCACCGGCCAGTTGAGCGCGTTCTCAGGGCGTCCCGACCGCGAAACGAAATCGAAGTAGCCGAGCACCGTCCCCGCGAACGCGAGCGCGATGCCCACTGAGCAGATCAGGATGTACTTCCACGAAGCTTCCACGGAGGCCTTCGTGAGCGTGAGTGGAATGAGCAGCGCCGAGAATATCGTTGTGGCTTCAATCGCGATCCACATCACGCCGACGTTGTTCGCCGAGACCGCCAGCAGCATCGAGAACACGAACAGGTTGATAAAGACGTGATAGCGGCGCAGTTGAGAAGCCTTGTACGACGTTTCTCCTCCAAGCCCCGGACTCGAGAAGAGCACGAGCGACACGACCGCTGCCACGCACACCATCAGCAGCGCCGACAATCCGTCGGCACGCAGCAATTCACCCGGCCCGAAGACGAGCGCTTCGCCGCCGCGAATAGCATGTCTGGCGAAGCTGAGAGCCGCGCCGAGCGCGACCAGTGACAGCAGTGCGTTGATCCAGCCGACCAGCGCGCGATACGGGCGAACCGTGACAGCCAGGCCGGTGGCAGCGAGCGATGGTAAGAGCAGCAACAGAAAGTTCATGTTTGCGAATTGCCGTTCACTTAGTGCTTAAGTTGATTCAGTTGTTCGACATCGAACGATTCGAACGTGTCGCGGATCTGATAGACGATCACCTGCATCACCAGGCACCCCATCAGCACGTCGAGGAAGACCCCCAGCTCGACGATCAGCGGAATGCCGTACGTGCAAAGCGCGGCCAGCAGCGCGATGGCGTTTTCGAGCACCAGAAAGCCGACAATCTGCGTGAGCGCCTTCCGGCGCGAGACGATGACGAACAATCCGACGAAGATCAGCCCGACAGCCAGCGGAATGCCCCCACGCGTGGGAAGTGAGCTGACCATCACGAGCGGGCGGGTGATCGCGTACGCCAGCAGCACCAGCAAGCCCGCGACGATGAGCGAACTGGCGACATTCACGTACGGCCGCGACTCGCGCTCGGCGCCCATTCGCTCGTTGAGCCGGCGGAGATACCAAGGGATGACCAGCGCCTTGAGTACCAGAAGCACCACAGCCACGATGTAAAGCTCCGGATCGTGTCCGAAATATCCAATCAGCGCGAAGGTCACCACTAGCACGAGCGACTGCCAGCGAAACGCGCCGATGTAGGCGCTGAGACTGTGCCGCCAGAGCAACGCGATTCCACAGAGCAACATGACGCTGGCACTGAGCGTCGAGAGTTGAGCGAAGAACGTACTGTGATCGTTCACCGGTTACCTCAGCAGAAACGATGACGTGACCGAAAGCAGCGCCAGTACGAACGAGACGCCGAGCAGTTCGGGAACACGGAACAATCGCAGCTTGGCGAGGCGCGTCTCGAGCATGGCGACGAGCAACCCCAGCAGCGCGAGCTTCGCAATCAACGCGATAAGTGCGACGGCCAGTGCGCCCGGTGCGAATGTTGTCGCCACGCCCCATGGCAGGAAGAGATTCGATAGCAGGGAAAAGAAAATGAGGAGTTTCACACTCGCCGCCCATTCGATCAGCGCGAGGTAGCGGCCGGAATACTCCAGGATCATCGCCTCGTGGATCATCGTCAGTTCCAGGTGCGTTGACGGATTGTCCACCGGCATTCGCCCTGTTTCCGCGAGCGTCACGATGAACAGCGCCGCAAATCCGAGCAGATGGCCGGGATTAATCACCGCACCCGGATTGGCGAGCGTCTGCGCCACGATTCGGCCGAGGTTGGTCGAGCCTGCGCCGATTGCGAGACCAAAGATAGCCAGCGCAATCGTCGGCTCGGCGATCGCCGCGATCGTCATTTCGCGGCTTGCTCCCATTCCTCCGAACGGTGTGCCGGGATCGAGACCGGCAAGCGCCAGAAAGAACGTGCCGAGCAGCAGCAGGTACACGACCGCGAGCAAATCTCCGATCGCGTCGAAAGGCAGCGGCGCTGCAATCAGCGGCACCAGCATTGTGACCGCCAGCGTCGTCGCGAAGATCACGTACGGCGCGAATCGAAAGAGCCAGGACGCGGTGTTCGAGATCACCGCTTCCTTGCCGAAGAGTTTCCGCAAATCGTAGTACGGCTGCCACGGCGGAGCGCCCCGTCTTCCTTGCAATCGCGCTTTGACCCAGCCGATGAATCCCGTGAGTCCCGGCGCGAGCAGCAGCGCGAGCAACGCTTGTCCAATTTCCAGCAGATAACCCGTCATTCGATTACCACCTTGCCGCCAGCAGCAGAATCACCAGTGCGATGGTGACGTACACGAGGTACGCGTGCAGTGAACCCGACTGCAGCCGTCTGGTCACACCGGCCAGCAGTCTCATGAACCAGAGAAACGGATCGTAGAGGTATGTATCGAACCACGGCGTGATCTCGCTGCGATACCCGATAGACTGAACGAAGTACTTCGACTCGGGATGGAAATCGATTGTCAGCTCTTTCGTCGGACGGTACAGCTCCGCGAACACGCGCCGCAGAGGTTCGGCAAACGCCGTCGCGGTGTACTCCATGCGAGGCGTCTGCCCGATCCGGCCGCAGCCCCACGAATCACTGATGCGCCGTTTCCAGTTCACGCGTGCAAGCAGCATCGCGAGTGGAACGAGAGCCAGCAGCATCGCTACGCCGCCAGCGATGAGCGCCGGCGACATCCGCCCAAATCCGTTCGGCGTTGAAAGCGAGAGTCCAAGCGTGAACTCGACCTGCGTGTTCGGCAGGCCGCCGAGACCTGCAATCAGCCTGCCGATCGCCGGTACGACGACGAACGGCGCGAGTCCCAAGATCACGCAAGCCGCCGCCAGCATCACCATCGCGGCCCGCATCGAGAGCGGCGCTTCGAGAGCGTGTTCCGCTTCGCGCGAGCGAGGGATGGCCAGAAACGTGATGCCGAACGCCTTCACAAAACATGCCGCCGCCAGGCCGCTCGTCAGCGCGAGCATTGCCACGGCGAGGGGCATCATCACGGCCACTTCCGCTGTGGGGATCTTGAAGCCGCCGAGCAGTGATTGAAAAACCATCCATTCCGAAGCAAAGCCGTTGAGCGGCGGCAACGCCGAGATCGCCATCGATCCGATCAAAAAGCAACACGCCGTCACTGGCATGCGTTTGATCAATCCGCCCATCTCTTCCATATTGCGCGTGTGCGTGGCGTGCAGCACCGATCCGGCGCCGAGGAAGAGCAGGCCTTTGAAGGTCGCGTGATTGATCGTGTGATAGAGCCCTCCGATCAAGCCAAGCGCGGCGAGAGTCACGAGCCCGTAACTGCGAAAGATCATGCTCGCGCCGACGCCGATCAGAATGATCCCGATGTTCTCGACTGAGTGATACGCAAGCAGCCGTTTGAGGTCGTGTTGCATCAGCGCGTAGAGCACGCCGAGCAGCGCCGAGACCGCGCCCACGCCTAGCACGACTCCGCCCCACCACGCTGGCCCGGCGCCGAGCAGATCGAGTGAGACGCGCACGAGACCGTAGATGCCCATCTTGATGACGACGCCAGACATCAGCGCGGAGACGTGGCTCGGCGCGACCGGATGCGCCATCGGCAGCCAGATGTGCAGCGGCACGATGCCCGCCTTCGCACCGAAGCCGAAGAGCGCCAACAAGAAGATCGCGTTGCGCAGTCCAGGCGAGAGCGTTGCCGCGTTCGCACGCATTGTGGCGAACGAAGTCGTCAGGTCTCCGCTGGACATCAGCAAGAACATCGCGACCAACGCAGCGAATCCGGCGTGTGTCATTGCGATGTACCACACGCCCGCCCGCACCGTTTCCGGCTGGTCGTGTTTGGTCAGCACCAGCCAGTAAGCCGAGAGCGACACGGCTTCCCAGGCGATCAGGAACGTGAGCGCATTGGCAGCCACCACCTGCACGCTCAGCGACAGCAGCAGCAGGTTGAGCATCGCGCCAAGCATCCTCAGCGAGTACCGCCCTTCGTAAGCCGCCGAGTAGCCGAACCCGTACACCGCCACGGCCACACCGAGCAGTCCGATGACGATCAGGAAGAAGGCGCTCAGACCATCCACATGCAGCATCAGCCCCGTGAGTGGTAGCATCCGCGCGGACGCGAACGTGAACGACTGCCCTGAAATGACTGCGCTCACGCCCAGCACGAGTCCGGCAGCGGAACCCATGAAGGCGCCCAGCGCCACGGCACCGCGCCCGATCACACCTTCACCCATCAGGAGCGCGCCGAGCGCTCCAGCGACATATCCCGCGATCATTACTGTGAAGAGGGTCGTCATTATTTCATCCACTCATCTTCGATTCGCTGTGTCCTCTGCGCGGGCTCGTTCACGGCTGGGTTTTCGAGGGCATGCCTCGCCTGGATTGCGCGCTCTTCGGCAGAGATTCGATTGCCGCCAGTATTCCGCGCAAGATATCCACGGGCTCCGGCGGACAGCCGGGGATGAACAGATCGACCGGGATCACGAGATCCACGCTGCCGACGATGGCGTAGCTCCCTTTGAAGACTCCGCAATCTCTCGCGCAGTCCCCGACCGCGATCACCAGTTTCGGCTCCGGCGTCGCGTCGTAGGTCCGCTTCAGCGGATCTGCCATATTGCGGGTGACGGGACCGGTGACCAGCAAGCAGTCGGCGTGTCGCGGCGAAGCGACGAAGTGGAGTCCGAACCGTTCGAGGTCGTAGTAGGGATTCGCCAGCGCGGAGATCTCGAGTTCGCAGCCATTGCACGAGCCGGCGTCGACTTCGCGGATATGCAGCGAACGGCCAAGGAGTTTGCGAGCGCGCTTATCCAGCCGGCGCGCGATGATCTCGATCTCAGCACCGCCTTCCAGAGACTTGAGAGACTCCGTAACAACGGGCGTTTTCAGTATTTTCCCAAACAAGGTCTTCAAGACCAGCACACTCCTCTCAGAGATGGTGCAGACGCGAGAGCGCCTGCGCGTCTCTGACAGACGACTTGCTCTCTATGAACGTTGGAAACGCTTCACGGAATTCAGGCGATGCGAATGGCTCATTGAAGAGACGGCTTCCATCGTTCCCAAAGTGTCAGCGCTTTTCCTCCTGGAGACAAGGCACTCATCATCTGCCTTTCTCCAAAATGGAATATCCTCTCTCGGTCCACGACCCCTCAGTGAACGGACGTACACCATTTCTCTTGGACTGCCCTCAACGGTGTCCAACTGCCCTTCGCCGCCTCTTCCCCATCTCTTTGAGCAGGCTGCGAACGCCGACGAGGTGGTTGTTGAACACCACTTTCGCCGCGTCCAGCACCGCGAACAGCGCGGGATCGCTCACGGCGTAGTAAACATTCGGCCCTTCTTTGCGGGTGACAACAATGTTCTTGTTGCGCAAGACGGCGAGCTGCTGGGACGCGTTGGCGGGTTCCACCGCGAATTCCTGGCTAATCTGATTCACGGTGAGCTCACGCTCTTTGAGCGCGTCGAGTATGGAGATCCGGAGCGGATGGCCCAGAGCCTTGAAGAAGTCCGCCTTGAAATTGCTGAGCTGATGTCTCATCGAGAATAGTCAGACATGCAAGAACCAATATACTTGCATATGCGAAGTCATGCAAATACCAGCCGCTCCTCAACCGTTGCTTGAAGGTAAACGGTAAGGGTGGTGCATCTGGCGAGGGCGGCG
>ERZ1292640.3355-Hain-H43-02um-R1-3355-length-12486-cov-5_pt1 | contig 12486 bp, 9 predicted proteins | sample MGYA00564404_ERZ1292640 | MGnify/ENA primary metagenome ERZ1292640 (study PRJEB36523, sample SAMEA6512636) | groundwater metagenome | collected 2019-01-08 | study: AquaDiva: Metagenomics assemblies of 32 groundwater samples | reverse complement strand
TCGGAAATTTTCTCCGCAAATAATTTATTATCGCCTCTTCGGCAAAAATTCGCGGATTCTGTCCGCGCGCTTGGCGCCATTTTATAAAATCATTAAAACCGCCGGTGGCGTCGCTGTGTTCGTGCGTAAAAAATACGGCGTCAACTTTTTGGATATTTTCCCGCGCGGCTTGCAACAAAAAATCCGGACTCGTATCTATCAGCGCCGAATTTTTTTCATCTTGAATTAAAATTGAGGAACGAGTCCTCGCGCTTTTTTTGCCATGACGCGCATCGCGGCATAAAGCGCATTTGCAGCCCTCGCGAGGAATGGCGTTGGCCGGACCGCTTCCCAGAATAGTAAGAAACATAATGCGCTTTCTAAGTATTATTCAATAAAAACAAAATCAACTTCTCAAAAATTCGTATTTTGTATCTTGTATTTTGTATATAACTCTTAAATCTTTTTTAAAGATACAAAATACTAAATACAATATACAAGATACGCGCTACTTTACCGCATTCGGCGCTTCGCCGCCTTCCAGTACGGCGATGATATTTTTAGCGGCCACCGCGCCCATCGCGCCCCGGGCCTCAATTGTCGCCGAAGCGGTGTGCGGAGTTAAAATCACATTATCCATCGCGCGCAACTCCAAGTTGTCAGTGAGGTCGCAATCAATCGCCGGCTCGCATTCAAAAACATCCAAGGCGGCGCCGGCAATTTTTTTGTCGCGGAGAGCGAGAAGCATGGCCTTTTCGTCAACAATCGGCCCGCGGGCGGTGTTCACCAAAAACGCCGTCGGTTTCATCAGTTCAAATTCTTTGGCGCTAATGAGATGTTTGGTGGTTGGCAATAGCGGGACATGGACGGAAACAAAATCGGATTGTTTTAATAAATCTTCTTTGGAAACAAATTCCGCTCCGTATTCGTTTTCAAACGCCTCGTCGCGCTTCACATCCTGATAAAGGCATTTCATTCTGAAACCTTTGACCGCGCGCGCGACCACCGCTTTGCCGACGGCGCCAAGACCGATGACACCCATAATTTTATCGTGCACGTCAGTACCCAAAAGCAAGGATGGCCCCCAGCCCGTGTATTTGCCATCGCGGGTAAAACGATCCGACTCCACCAGCCGGCGGGCAACAGCCAGCATCAGCATAAAAGTATGTTCGGCCACGGATTCGGTGATTTCAATTCCCGGGGTATTACTAACCGACAGCTTGCGCTCTGCCGCGGCCTTGGTATCAATGTTATTAAAACCGACGGCATAGTTCGCGATGATTTTGACTTTTGGCAAAAGCGCGTCCATTACCTGGGCGTCGATAGTATCGGTGAGGAGGCAAAGTAGCGCGTCGCATCCGGCCGCATTTTTAATGATTTCTTCTTTGGATAAGACGCGGTCTTCGGGATTAACCTCAACTTCGTAGCCCTTGTCTTTTAACATTTGAATCCCCGGTCCGGGAATTTCGCGGGTGACATATATCTTCATATTGCCTATTGATTATTAACGGGTTAACGGGTTAGCGGGTTAATTTAACTCGTTTCCACCAAAGGCGGATCCGCCTCGGGCGGAAACTCGTGAACCCGTTAACTGAATAATAATGAATAACGATTATATCTTACCACCCTCTTGACACTTGGGTCAAAAAAGATTAAACTTTAGTCAGTACCTTGAAGGAGGCGCGGGATGGCTAAGCGGGAAAAAAAGACGGTCAAGATTACCAAAGAGCTGGCTTGCCAAAATAAAAAGTGTCCCGGCCAAGGTTCTTATTGGGTGGCGATTCCAAGGATTATGAAGATTGCCGGCATGGAATGCGCCTGTGTGACGCTTTATTGCGCCGACTGCCAAAAACCCGGACCGACGTTTCTTTCCGCACCTTCGCAAATAAGAAAATTTCTGTAGCTCGTCCAAAAGGAGGCGCGTGATGAAAAGAGATGGGGGTACTAAGTGTAATTGTGGCGCAAACAAGTGGCATTTGAAGGTTGAGCAACTGGGATCTGCCGACGAGATGTGGCCCTCCGGCGAGGAAGACAAGGTTTATTCCGTCCTTTTGACCTGCCTACAGTGTTCACATAGCCGCAGAGTTAAGATGTCGATTTTTATGGCCTACGCGCAAGGCCTAAAATAACAAATCCGCCCCGATGAGGGCGGTTTTTTTATTGCTCAATTGTTTCACCCTCTCCTCAATCCTCTCCCGTCAAGGGAGAGGCGGGTTAGTTATCCGTGGGAATCCGCTAGAAATCTGTGGTAATCCAAGCGATGCTCGGTTATTTCAAGGTGACTTTTACTTTATTTAGGTCTTTTTCGGCAGGAAGCCGCTTCCATATACCGGCTTTAGCGCCCATGTGTTTAACCACCAGTCCGGAATTCCAGATGCCGAGGCGGAGCGCGTCCTTCACATCGCGGCCGAGAATGAGACCGGAAACAAATCCTGAACCGAAAGCATCGCCGGCGCCAGTGGTGTTTTTCGGTTTGCCGCCGTAAGAGTTGGCGTGGAATACTTGGCCGGAACAGCAAACATACGCTCCGCGGATGCCGTCAGTTATGATGGTGTATTTGCAGGGCAATTCTTTGGCGCGGCGCAAAATCTCCGCGAGATTATCAAACGGCAGATTGAAAAGTTTGGCCGCCTCCTCGCGGTTGATGTTCAAGACATCCGCTTTTTGAAAGCACGGCAAAAGTTTTAAAAAACCAAAACTCAATTCCGCGCCGCCCGGATTCCAGGCGATTTTTATTTTTTTGGATTTAGCGACTGATAAAATCTTTTTCAACAAATCCGTCCGGCCGCCCAGCGCCGAAACATAAATCCATTTTGACTTCAACTTGCTCCAAGGAATTTTTTTGGCGTCAAGCTCATTTGCCACTCCGCGATAGACCAAAATTGTCCGCTCCCCGCCTTTATATAATAGAAGGGTGGAATAGGCGGTGTGTTTTTCTTGATCAACCTGGACAAATCTTGTTTCTATGTTTTCATGCTTCAATGATTTTATGATTTCATGCCCGGCTTCGTCGTCGCCCACGCGGCAAATGCTCGCAACTTTTAATCTCGCGCGCGCGAAAGTGACGGCGCAATTGGTGGCCGCGCCGCCGGTGGTAAATAAAATATCTTCCACCGGATTTTTTGAACCGAGATTCAAACATTCGCCCAGACCGGTGGTAAATTCCGGCGAGCGGATAATCTTAAAAGCATCGCTTATCAAAAAAACATCGCGAGTTGCCGAGCCGATTGTTATTACATCAAAGGTCATATCTTTATTTTAGTAAATTTTGGATAACACGAATGGGCCTGCCTGCCGGTAGGCAGGCTCGCGCCCCACTAATAACACTAATTATTTGCGTTATTCGTGGCGCCGAAGCGCATTAGAGTTATCCAAAGATTATCTTTACGCCTTACCAACGGAACCACATAGTTGCATTTTACGCTCGGCAACCTCGGTCATCAAATCCATCGCCGGACCGAGAATTTTTCGCGGGTCAATAATTTTCCGATCTTTTTTCAAAGCGCAGCGCATGGCCGCGGTAAAAGCCAGACGCAGATCCGTATCAATATTTATTTTACAAATACCATTTTTGATCGCTTTTTTAATCTCCGCATCGGAGACACCCTTGGCGTCAGCGATGTCCGCGCCGCATTCCACAGCCATTTTTAGGATGTCGCGCGGCACACCGGAGGCGCCGTGAAGGACGAGCGGAACTTTGACCATCCGGCGGATTTTTTTTAGCCGCTCAATATCCAATTTGGGATTTCCCCTGAATTTATACGCGCCATGCGAAGTGCCGATCGCCACGGCCAGGGCGTCGCACCCGGTTTTATGGACAAAATCAACGGCCTGCGGGGGGTTGGTTAAAATCGCCTCCCGCGCCGAAACAGAGACCAAATCCTCCACGCCCTTGATCGCGCCGAGCTCGGCTTCCACCGAGACGCCGCGTTTGCGCGCCCAGTCGACAACTTTTTTTGTCTCGCGGACATTTTCTTCATATGGAAGGAGCGAACCGTCAAACATCACCGAGCTGTAACCGGAATTTATTGCTTGATGGAGAAGCGAAAGATTTTTTCCATGGTCAAAATGCAAAACCACCGGCAATTTTGATTTGGCGGCAACCTCAACCGCGGCGACCAGATATTCCATCCCGGCATATTCAATCGCGCCTTCGGAAGTTTGGACAATCAGCGGCGATTTTAGCCGTTCGGCCGCCCGCGCCACGGCTTCCAAAATTTCCAAATCATTGATATTAAAAGCCGGGACGGCATATTTGCCTCTTTGTGCCTTTACGAGAATTTGTTTAAGAGAAGCTATCATAAATAATAATCAAAGCAACTAATATCAAGTTCCAAATCCAAAATCTCAAATTCCAAATAAATTACAAATCACAATTTTCAAAATATCAAACGCGTTTTGAATTTTATTTTTAATTATTTAGGTTTATTTGAGATTTGTCCGCCAGTCGGCGAATTGAATTTGGTGCTTAAAAACTTTTGTCTCCGTCAATCTTCTCCGGTTTATATTTGGCGAATTTTTTCAGCATCGCGCGCATCTCCCCAATCTTTAACAGTCCATCCTGCGGGCCGATTTTTGTCACCACCGAAGCCGAATTGGCGCTTCCCCAGCGCATTGCCTCGGTCATTGAACGGTCGTGAAAAAGCGCGGCGATGAATCCGGTCGCAAAGGCGTCGCCGGCGCCCGTTGCTTCAATGAGCTTCATCGGGATGACGCCCATCTTGTAAAAACCCCGGCCGTCGTAGGTATAAGAACCATGAGGGCCGTCAGTAATCACGACAATCTCCGGACCGTAATCCCGTATTCTGACTAAAAGCTCTTTGATGTTGGTCTGCGCTCCGACTAATTTCATCGCCTCCTCTTTGTTGACAAAAAACACGGTCGTGAGCGGCAGGATGCTCTTCATGCCCAAAATGCCTTTATTCAACTGATGCGTGCCGGGATTGAATCCGAGCTTGACGCCGTCGCGCTTGAGATATCTGACCAGCTGACTTTGTAATTTTTCATAACCTTCGCCGACCGAGGTGTAATAAATCCATTTGCTTTTTTGGAGTTTCGGCAGAATGTATGTTCTCTTGATGTGATAAACGAGGATTGTCCTTTCGCCCTTGCAATTGATGACCACCGAGTAGTTGCTGTCTTTTCCCCGGTCTATTTGAACATATTCCAAAAATATTCCTTCGCGTTTCATCCGGCGGAGTATTTTTTGGCCGGTTTCGTCGTCGCCGACGATGGAATAAAAAGCGGTTTTCATGCCCAAACGGGCGGAACCGACGGCATTGTTTAGGGCATTGCCGGCAACTTTTTGATCAAAACGGACCACCGCGATTTTATCGCCGAAACTTAACGCCAAAAATGAGCCGGTCTTTTCCGGATTGGAAATAACCGAAGCGTCTTTTAATTTTAAAAATGTGTCCAGTGTCGCATCGCCGATTGAGATGATGTCGTACATAATTTTTTATTCTTTATTAACGGGTTAACGAGTTAATGGGTTGCGGATTATTTTGCTTTTGATTTTATAAATAATTACTTGCGTTTGATTACTTTCTTAACCGCCCTTATTATATCAGCCGATTTCATTCCGTACTTGACGAGCAGCTCGTCCGGCTCGCCTGATTCGCCGAAGCTGTCCTGGATGCCGATAAATTCTATCGGCGCCGGATAATTTTTGGCAAGACATTCCGCGACCGCGGAGCCGGCGCCGCCCATCACCTGATGCTCCTCTACCGTTACCGCGCAACCGGTTTTTCTGACCGAAGCGACTAAGGTTTTTACATCAATCGGTTTAATAGTGTGATTATTGATAACTTCGGCGTCAATTCCTTCTTTCTTTAACGCCTCGGCCGCAACTAATGCCTCATATACCAATGGACCGCAAGCGATAATGGAAACATCTTTTCCGGTTCGGAAAATTTCGGCCCGGCCAACCTTAAACGGCGTCTTTTTCGTCGTGATCACCGGCGTTTTTTCACGGGCCAGGCGGAAATAAAATGGCCCAACCATTTCGGCCGCGGCATGCGTGGTTTTTTTTGTTTCTTCATAGTCGCATGGCGCGACTACGGTCATACCCGGCAAACAGCGGGTAATGGCGATATCTTCCAGCGCCTGATGCGTCGCGCCGTCCGGGCCGACGGAAATTCCGGTGTGCGCGCCGGCAATCTTCACATTATTTTGGCTGTAGCAAACCGAAACGCGAATTTGATCCCACGAGCGGCCCGGGCAAAAGGTGGCATAATCCGAAACAAACGGAATTTTTCCCTCTTTGGCCAGACCGGCGGCCACCCCGACCAAATTTTGTTCGGCAATGCCGATTTCAATGAAACGATCCGGAAATTCCTTCGCAAAAAGATGCGCGCGCGTTGATTCGGCCAAGTCCGCGGTAAGCGATACGACATTCGGATTGGCGCGGCCGAGCTCAACCAGGGCGTCGCCAAAACCATGGCGGGTGGGGATTTGCTCCACATCTTTATGAAATAATTTGGGATTGAGAAATGCTTTCTTGTTTAACATAGATAATTATTTATTCTTTATTAACGGGTTAACGAATTAACGGGTTGGTTTGTCGTCAAATTTTAACTCGTTTCCACCAAAGGCGGATCCGCCTCGGGCGGAAACTCGTGAACTCGTTAACTGAATAATAAATGGCAGACTATTCATGCTCGCTTCTAATTTTTCCTCCCAAAGTCCGTAAAAGCGCCAATGCCTCTTTGCCCTGCTCCGGATTTGGCGGGATGCCGTGCCACTTAAAATTGCGTTCCATAAAATCCACGCCTTTGCCGGGAATAGTGTGGGCGATAATCATGGTCGGTTTTTCATAAATCGCGTCCGCTTCGTTGCAGGCGTCAACAATTTCGCGGATGTTGTGGCCGTCAATTTCCAATACATGCCAATTAAAGGCCTCGAACTTGGCGCGCAGGGGCTCAAGCGGCATCACATCTTCGGTAAAGCCGTCAATCTGGATATTGTTGCGGTCAATGATCACGGTAAGATTCCGCAGTTTATTTTTTCCGGCGAACATAAACGCCTCCCAGCACTGGCCCTCGTTTAATTCCCCGTCGCCCATCAGGCAAAAGACGCGCCAATTTTTTCTGTCGTGCAGTCCGGCCCAAGCCATGCCGCAGGCCTGGGAGATCCCCTGCCCCAATGGGCCGCTGGAGGCCTCAATCCCCGGCAGAGCGCAGCAGTGCGGGTGGCCCTGAAGACGGGAGCCCAGTTTGCGGAGCGTCATCAATTCTTTTTTGGGAAAATATCCGCGTTCCGCCAAAGCCGCGTACCAAACCGGCGCCATGTGGCCGTTGGAAAACATCAGACGGTCGCGTTCCGGCCACTGCGGATTTTTCGGATCAACATTAAGGATATGAAAATAAAGCGCGGTCAGCACATCGGCCATTCCTAATGGCCCGGCCGAGTGCCCTGACTTGGCCTCCAAAAGCATTTTAATAATATCCTGGCGGATGGTGTGGGCGATTTCTTCTAATTCCTTAAGCTTCTTGTCATGTATAACATGATCCATAAAAATTATTACTTATTAACGAGTTAACGGGTTAACGAGTTGCGTAATGTTTAAAAATAACCCGTTAACTCGTGAACCCGTTAATATTCAATAAATAATATCTATTCTATTTAGATTATACCAGATTTTTGGATAAACAAAAACCCCTTGCGGAGTCACGAGCTGTTTTTCGAGTTATTTACACTTTAATCAGTATCGGTGATATCATTGGCGGTCAGCGGATAGAAAAAAATAATTTTGCGTCTAGCGCTATGGCGACTTTTGACAAAAATTTAATGCTTGGATTATAAGCGCCGGATTCAATGCGGGCAATGGCCGATTGTTTGGTGCCGATTTTCCGCGCCAATTGGGCCTGTGTCAATCCGCGCTCAAGCCGCCTCTTGATAATCATCTCTACTAAAGCAAACTCCGACCCGAGGTCTTTATAGGCCTTGAGCGTATTCTTATTTTTTAAAAGATTTTTCTTGATTTGTTGATATGATTTCATACCCCGTTAGAAATCCTTGACAACAAAAATTTCTAAAATTTTTGTTGTTTAATGAGAAGCGACTTTATTAATAACCGTATAATCGTATTTGGATAAATCCCCGTTTAAAAAATTGGTCCAGACTTCTAACGGGGCATACTAATTATAGTATAACATATATGTTATATTGCGTCATCAAAAAATTTAATTTCCATATTATTTTCAGGTGTCCCCTATTATAAGCGACCGCTTACAATAGGGGAAACGGCAACTTGGTGGTGTCATGTTTATTCGCGTTTCTCCGAGATGTACGACCGTGGATTTTATGGGAAGGGACGCGAAGCGTCCTCAAACTTGTACGACCGTACGAGTTGGAGGACACGCAAAAAATCCTTCCCCCGCCGCGTCCGCCTTTGGCGGAATTCGCATCGGGTACTCCCTTTGGGAAAGGGAGGAAAATAAAGTAGAGACGCCCCGATGGACATCGGGGCGTCTCTACGATAATTTTTTATTTTCTCCCACCCCACCCGACCTTTCCATTCCTCGCTCGCTCGGAACGGAAGTAGCAAGGGGAGGAGGTTTGATTACACTTCAATCAGCACCGGCAGAATCATCGGACGGCGCTGGGTTTGGGAAAAGAGGAACGCGCCGATTTCGTTGCGGATTTTATTCTTGATGTAATCCTCAAAAGCCGGGGTGCGCTGGTCAGAATCGCGGAGCATCTTTTTTACTTTAGCGCGGGCTTTCTCGATCAACTCCTTGCTTTCGCGTAAATACACGAAGCCGCGCGAAATAATATCCGGGTTGCCGATTAGATTGCCGGTTTTGGCATCAATCGTCACAATCACCACAAACATTCCGTCCTCGGCCAGCATCCGCCGGTCGCGAAGGACGATATTGGAAATATCGCCGATCCCCAGACCGTCGACAAAAACATAATCAGCCGGCGCCAGCTCGTTAGTCGCCCGCCCGCCGCGCGCGTCAAACTCGGCCACCTGGCCGTTATCCAGCATGATAATATTTTTTTCCGAAAAGCCGATATTTTTTGCCAGCCGTTCGGCCTCTTTGCGCATATAATAGTAGGCGTAAACGGGAATATAATAATCCGGTTTGATTTGCCGGAGCATATGGATATTGTCTTCGCGGTTGGCATGGCCGGAAACATGGATGTCCATAATTTCGCCGTGAATAACATGATCGGATTGGCGGTAAATGTTATCTTTCAACTTCTGGATATTGCGTTCGTTGCCCGGAATAATGGATGAAGAAAATAAAACCGTGTCGCTTTTTTTAATCTTCAGATTACGATGGGAACCGGAAATTATCCGGGAAAAAACAGCGTTGCTCTCGCCCTGGGCGCCGGTCACAATAATCACCAATCGTTCGTCCGGATATTTATTGATTTCCTCTATCTTGATCAGCGTGTCTTTGCGCGCTTTGATATAACCGAGCTCCTTGCCGATTTCAATGTTCGTCTTCATGCTATAACCGTCAACGGCAACTTTTTTGCCCAACTCTTCCGCCGTCTGCATAATCCAATTGATGCGCTCCAGTTGCGAAGAAAAGGTGCCAATAATCACCCGCCCGGCGGCTTCCGTCAAAATTTGCGTGATATTTTTTTTCATTTCCGAGGTGGTGGCGCTGGTGCGCACGTCAATCACGCCCAAACTTTCGCTCATGAGAATGGTTGGGCGGCGGATTTTGGCGAGAAAACTGTAATCAATAGTCGGCTGACCATTTGCGCCTCTTTCCAGCGTCCAGTCGCCCAAATGGACGACGGAAGCGACCGGAGTTTCCAAAATTACGCCGACCGCGTCCATAATTGAATGCTCAATCTGGAAAAATTTCAGTTTAAAAACGCCAAAAGTAAAAGTGTCCTGCAAAGTGTTGATTGGCAGGATTTTAAGATTTTTAATGGAGCGCGCCTTGTAATCATCCTGGCGGTGTTTTATCATCGCGAGCGTGAGCGGCCGGGCAACGATCGGCGGAAATCCCAATCGTTCCAGCAGAATTGGCGCGGCGCCGATGTGATCCATGTGGCCATGAGAAAAGATTACGGCCTTGATTTTGCTTTCCTTGCCTTTTAGATACTCAATGTTGGGGATAATGTAATCAATACCCGGCATATCTTCTTCGGGGAATTGCAGTCCCATATCTAAAATGACGATGTCGTTGCCGTATTCAAAAATCGTCATATTGCGGCCGACTTCTTCCTGGCCGCCGAGCGGGATCACGCGAAGCCGCGGCGATTTATCGTCTTTCCGCGCCGGCTCAAAATTCCGGCCCGGCCGAGCGGCGTTTCTGATTGGCCGCCGATGTCTAAATTGTCTTTTTTCCATCTTTTTTTCCATAATAATCACTCCGCCATAGCGGGCTTAAGTTTTAAGCCGGCTAAAGCCGGGCTATACTATAATATAAGTTTGATTGTTATTCTACTTGCCGCGGCCGAGATTTGAACTCGGATGGGATTTCTCCCGCTAGCTCCTGAAGCTAGTGCGTCTACCGTTTCGCCACCGCGGCACATAAATGTCATCCCGATGACGCATCGGGATACCAAAATTTTTCATTTTTAATTTTTAATTTTGAATTGATTTTACTTCCACACTCTTCTCGTCTGTTTGTACCACTCCGCAATTCCCAAATATCGATCGCGCGGCTCGGACATAGCCGCGATGTTGACGCCGCGAACCGAACGGGCGGCGGCGAAATAGTAAATCGGAGCCCAGAGCGCGATTGCCGGGTTGTCGCGGCTCAAAATTTCATCAACCGCGCGGTACTTTTCCGCGCGCCAATCGCGGTCAATGGATTTTCTGGCCTGCTCCAGCAACTGGTCCAGCTCGCGATTAACATACGCGGAGATATTCAGCCCGCCCTCTCCCGCCTGGCTGGAATGCCAGAAAGAGAACGGATCCAAATCGCGTCCAAGAATCTCGCCGTAAAGAAGCGCGTCAAAATCGCGCGGGCGCAAAAGATCTTTTTTAAATACATTATCGCTCACGACCCTGATTTCCGCCTTCACGCCGATTTTGGTCCACGCCTCGCGGACAAACTCCGCCGCGGCCAGATTTTTGTCGTAATCAACAACCGTCAAAATAAATCCGAGAACTTCATCCTTTTTTTCTTCTTCGGTCACGGTTTTGCGGCCGACTTTCTTTTTGATTTTATTGAGCGTGATTCGGTGGCGCAAACCGTCCTCGCCCATTTTCCAATTCAGCGCGTCAAGAATCTCCCCCGCCCGAACCCGCTCCTCCGCGGGCAACGGCTTTTGCGGAGAAAAAATCGTTTCGGAAAAAATGCTGGCGATCGGATTTACCGCGCCGCGAAATACATCCTGCGCCAATTTTTGCCGGTCAATCGCCAAAGCCAGAGCCGCGCGCAGATCTTTATTCTGAAACAAATCCTTTTTGGTGTTGAAAAAAACCGCGTTATATTCGGCCAGCTTCAGCTGGTAAAAATTAAGGTCGCGCCGAACGATTCTCGCCCGCTCTTCGCCGGTCAAGAAAGACACGGCGTCAATGCCGCGGTTGTTTAAGGCCAGCCCGGCTGAAGCGTGGTCGCTGAAAAATTTAAAAATCAATCTTTCAATATTCGGACGCGCTGAATAATAATCGCTGTTGGCGATAAGATTATACGACTTGATATTCCCGCGGCGGTCGCGGCTGAAAGATTCAAAAACATACGGGCCGGCGCCGATCGGCCGGATATTCAAATCCGCCAGCGAAAATCCGGAAATCGGTATCTCCCGCCACAGGTGTTCCGGCAAAATACCGACCGTTGCCTGACTCAAAAAATTTGACGACGGCGCGGGAAGCAAAAACTGAATTGTTTCGTCATCAACTTTTGTCGCCCTGATATTGCGCCAGCTCTCTCTAAACGGACTCCGGACGGCCGGCTCCTGAATCATCTTAATCGTAAAAATAACATCATCGGCGCCGAACGGCTCGCCGTCATGCCAGCGGACATTCTGACGCAGACGAAAGGTGTATGTTTTTTGGTCCGCGGAAATATCAAACTTTTCCGCCAAATCGGAAATGTATTCCTGCTTTAAATCTTTTTTCAAAAGTCCCGCATAAACCAAAAAACTGATATCATTGTCAACATCGTTTGCAGACAAAAGAATCGGGTTGATTGTTTGCGGCGCGCCGATTAACCCTTCGGTGTACTCGCCGCCGTAGTCGGCAATCGTTTCGGTGCGGTCCAAATACCAGACGACTCCCAAGAAAACGAGCGAGAACGCCAGGATTCCGGTAAAGACCTCCAAGGCGATTTTTTCTTTTGCGGTCAGCACTTCCCGCAGATACTTAAACTGGCTCCAGGACGGAAACTTTTTATTTTTAAAAGACAGAACGAGGCCGCGGTCCGCCTTTTCGCTTTTTTGACTTTTGGCGCGGACGCTTCGTTCGTGAACGAACTTTTTTAAACGAGAAATAAATTGACTGGCTTTTTCAAAAAATGCCACGGAGATTTGATTATCGCCGACTCAATGCCGACTGACGCTGAAGTTTTCCGCTTCGCCCGTAGGCTACAG
>ERZ1292640.3354-Hain-H43-02um-R1-3354-length-12486-cov-10_pt1 | contig 12486 bp, 11 predicted proteins | sample MGYA00564404_ERZ1292640 | MGnify/ENA primary metagenome ERZ1292640 (study PRJEB36523, sample SAMEA6512636) | groundwater metagenome | collected 2019-01-08 | study: AquaDiva: Metagenomics assemblies of 32 groundwater samples | reverse complement strand
AAGGCGATGAAGCTGAAGCACCTGTGGCAGTCGCCGTTCACGCTGCACCAGCGCATGGTCAAGGCGATCGAGACTGAAGCGGGAAATGCGCGGGCGGGCCGCAAGGCGCGCATCATCGCCAAGATGAACGCGCTGCTCGAACCGGGTATCATCGCGGCACTCTACGACGCTTCCCAAGCCGGCGTCAGGATCGATCTCGTCGTGCGCGGGGTGTGCGCGCTGCGGCCGGGAGTGCCGGGCGTGTCCGAAAACATCCGCGTGCGCTCGGTGCTGGGTCAATTCCTTGAACACTCGCGGGTGTTTTATTTCTACAACGGCGGCGCGGAGGACGTTTACCTCTCGAGTGCCGACTGGATGGACCGCAATTTCTTCGGCCGCATCGAGGTGTGTTTCCCGGTGCTCGAACCGCGGCTCAGGAGGCGGGTGATCCGCGAGGGGCTCAAGCCGTTCCTCGAGCGCAATATCGCGGCCTGGGACATGACCGCCGACGGCCAGTACAAGCACCGGAAGGGCGCCCGCCGCAAGGGCGCGAACCCCCAATCCCTGCTGCGCGATACGCTGGCGGGCAAGCCGCCGGGCTGAATCGCTTTTGCGCACGCTTTGGCACGTGCGCTACACTACGTGGTTCCAGACCGCTTGCCTCGCGGGCGTGACCGGTTCGCGCCGTGCCCCTCGAAACCGAACTCAAGCTGCAAATCGATCCGCGGAATATCGCGCGGCTGCGCGGTCATCCGCTGTTCAAGAACGCCACGCGCCGCGCATCGCGCAAGCTCCATAGCGTTTATTACGACACCCCCGACCTCGATCTGTGGCGCGCCGGAGTCACTTTGCGCCTGCGGCGCGCGGCCGATTGCTGGACGCAAACGATCAAGGGCGGCGGCACGGTTGCGGCCGGGTTGCATCAGCGCCACGAATACGAGACCGCGATTACGGCGTCCTTTCCCGATTTCAGCGCGATCGACGGCGAGCTTGCCGCACACTTTGCCTCGCCTCAGTTGCGCGCACGTCTGAAGCCGATAATCGTTACCGAGTTCACGCGCATCAACTCCACGCTGGCGCCCGCCCCCGGCGTTGCAATCGAGGCCAGCATCGACCGCGGCATCATCAAGAGCGGCGCTGCGACCGAGCCCATCTGCGAGCTCGAACTCGAGGTCAAAACGGGACCGGCGTGGCGCGCCTACCAGGTCGCAATGCAGCTGCTGGAAGCCGCGCCGCTGCTGGTTGAAGACCGTTCGAAGGCCGAACGCGGCGTCGCGCTGCACCTCGGCACGCGATACTCGCCGCTCAAGACGCCGCCATCGCCGGTTGCTGGGAGCATGACCAGTAACAGCGCGTTCAAGGCGCTGGTTCAGATGTGTCTCGCGCACTACACCGCCAACCAGCGCGGCATGCTTGAGGGCACCGACCCGGAATACCTGCACCAGATGCGCGTCGCGCTGCGCCGGCTGCGCTCCGTGTTCAGCACGTTCGCGCCTTTGTTTCCGGCCGCCGTACTGGGGCCGCCGGTTGCGGAAACACGCTGGCTTGCACGGATCCTCGGTGCGGCGCGCGACTGGGACGTATTCGTCGCGGAGACTCTCCCGCCCGTCAGCGCGCGCTACGCACAACATCCCGGCATGGCGGCATTGACACGCTCGGCCACAACACTGCGCAAGGCGGCGAACCGCGCGGCACGGCGTGCAGTGGCCTCGGCACGCGGGCAAGGATTGCTGCTGGCGCTCGGCGCCTGGAGCAATGCCGAGACGTGGCTCGAGGGATTGGACTCCGCGCAGAAAGCCGAGATGCAGCTCCCGGTATCCGGGTTTGCGCAAACTGTGCTCGATGCCGCCTTCAAGCGGGTGCGCAAACGCGGCAGGCATTTTGCAACCCTGGCGCCGCCCGAACTGCATCGGCTGCGCATCGCCGCGAAGAAGCTGCGCTATGCCGCCGAGTTCTTTGCGCCATTGCATGACGCCAAGAGCGCTCGCGGCTATCAGCGGGCGCTTGCCCGCCTGCAGGACGCGCTGGGTTCGTTCAACGACGCGGTCAGGATGACCTCCCTCGCCGAGCGCGCGAGCCGCGGGCTGAGCGGCGCTGCGGCAATCGAAGCGCAGGGCATCATGCTCGGCTGGAGCGGCGGAGTGCAGGCTGCGGACGCGCGGCGCCTGAAACGCCGCTGGAAGGAATTTCGCGCCGCCGAGCCGTTTTGGGAATTACGAGGTTGACGCGGCAAGTGCGGAGATGATCGAACGTGATGCGGGTCATTCAGCCCGCACACCCGTCGCCAGCGCCACCTTGCTCCACTTCGCGATCTCGCGACCCACAAAGGCGTCGAAATCAGCGGCGGAAGATCCGTACACGTCCAGACCTTGCACCGCGAAGCGCTCCCGTAATTGCGGTGTCTTGATGATATTCGCGACGTCGGCGTGGAGGCGATTGACAATCAACTGCGGCGTGCCCGCGGGAACGAACATTCCGTACCACGTGGAGTATTCGAAACCTGGAACACCCGCTTCCGCCACGGTCGGCAAGTCGGGGGCCAGCCGCGAGCGCTGGCGACTGCTCACGCCCAGGGCCTTGATGCGCCCCGACCTCACGTGCGGCAGCACGCTCGCCATGTTGGTCATCAGGATTTGCGTTTCGCCCGCAAGCAGCGCGGAGGTCGCCAGCCCGGCGCTCTTGTAGGGAATGTGTAGCAGATCGATTCCGGCGCTGTATTTCAACAACTCCGTGCCGAGATGGGTCGCGCTTCCCGTACCCGCTGACGCATAGGTCAGTTTTCCGGGGTGTGCCTTCGCTAACGCCACCAATTCCTTCACCGTACCTGTCGGTACGGACGAATGCACCGCCAGGATGCTCGGCTGGCTCGCGATCAGCGTAACGCCCGCGAGATCGCGTTTGACGTCGAAATCCAGATTCTTGTAGAGGGCCGGGGAAATCGCGATCGAAGAACTGGAAACGAGCACCGTATAACCGTCGGCCGGCGCCTTGGCGGCGATCGAGGTGCCGACGGTGCTGCCGGCGCCCGGCCGGTTATCGACAACGACGGTCTGACCCCAGTGATTGAAGAGTTCCGCCGCCACCATGCGGCCGACGATATCGCTGCCTCCGCCGGGCGCGAGCGGCACGATCATACGCAGCGGTTTCGTCGGGTAATCGCGCACGCTGGCGCGCGCCGTGCCCTGCGCCGAGACGGTATTCGCAGCCATCACGGCTAGCAATGCCAGCGAGGCAAAGGCCGCACCATTGGCCGTGTCATGCATACAAGCTCTCCGTTCGTTACAACGTTCTACCAGCCTCTCAGGCGGCGCGCGCCGGGCTCGCAGCGGATCACGACAGAAAAAGACGCGTTACAAATCGTACCTCACGAAGATTGCAGTTTTTTGACAAGTCGTCAGCCCGCCGCGCTTTAATCAAAACGCAACTTCGACGTAACTTGCATGCAATGGGACGTACTTAACGTTGTCACCGTCATGTTCGACGGAGACCCAAGATGCTGCAAAGCCAGCTCCAGCGCCACGCGCAGCCCCGCAAATCCATCACCGTTACCCTTGCACGCCGGCAACACGAAGTGCGCGAAGCGCAGCGGCTGCGGTTCAAGGTGTTTGCCGAGGAAATGGGCGCGCGCCTGCCCGGACGCGAGTACGGCGTCGACTGCGATCGGTTCGACCCGCATTGCGAACATTTGATAGCACGCGATACCGATACGAACGAAGTGGTCGGCACCTATCGCATACTCAGCGGCGCGCACGCGTGCCGCATCGGCGGATTCTATTCGGACGAAGAATTCGACCTGACGCGGCTCGACCATCTGCGCGGCGACATGGTCGAGATCGGGCGCTCGTGCGTGCACCCCGATTACCGCAACGGCGCCACCATCGCGCTGCTGTGGTCGGGGCTTGCGCGCTACATGGAAACGCATCGTTACCGCTATCTGATCGGCTGCGCCAGCATCAGCATGGCGGACGGGGGGCGTTCCGCGGCAGGCATCTACCACCGGCTGCGCGCGACCAACCTGTGCCCCGTCGAACACCGCGTGTTTCCGCGCTGCGAACTGCCTCTGGACGCCTACGACTGCAGCCCCGGCGCCGCGCTGCCGCCGCTGATCAAAGGCTACGTACGCGCCGGCGCGTATATCTGCGGCGCGCCCGCGTGGGACCCCGATTTCAACACCGCGGACCTGCTGATGATGCTGCCGATGGCCCGCATAGAGCAGCGCTACGCGTCACATTTTCTGCGAGCCGCCCGTCAAGACCGCTGACTCTGCCGCCCCGGTTTTCCGCCTTGCGGGGGTGGCGCTGCATCTTGCGCGCGGGGTTGCGACCGCGGCGCTGGTTTTCCCGTTCCTCGACAAAGCGCAGCGTGTTAACCGCATCCGGCGCTGGTCGGCGCGCCTGCTGCGGATACTCGCGATCCACCTTGAAATAAGCGGCACGCCCCCCATCGGCGCCACCGCGCCGGTGATGATCGTGGCCAATCACGTATCGTGGCTCGACATCTACGCGATCAACACGGTCCGCGCGGCGCGCTTCATCGCCAAATCCGAGGTCCGGCGCTGGCCCGTGATCGGCTGGCTCTGCGGGCAGGCCGGCACATTTTTCGTCGAGCGTGCGCGCAAGCGGCATACCGCCCAAATTAACGAGCAGGTGGCGGCAGCGCTCATGCAAGGGGATACGGTCGCGGTGTTTCCGGAAGGCACCACCACCGCCGGCGACGTCGTACTGCCCTTCCACGCATCGCTGTTGCAACCGGCGCTCAAGTGCGATGCGCTGCTGTATCCGGTCGCGATCCGCTACACGCGTGCTGACGGGAGCCTGTGCAGCGAGGCAGATTACGCGGGCGACAAGTCGATTGCCGGTTCGTTGCGGTTGATGGCAACGCAGCCGGTGATCCGGGCGCGCCTGCAGTTCCTGCCGCCGCTGACCTGTGTGGGAAGGCCCCGGCACGAGCTCGCGCGCGAGGCGGCCCGGCTGATTGCCGGCGCGCTCGGCCTGGAGTTTCGAGACTGGCGCGCCGCGCCGCGAGACGCTTGCCAGGGGCCGCCGCGTTCATCTTCCGGTCTCCGTCTTTGGTTGAGAAAGCCACCAGAGGCCAACTCGCGCAGCCCTACATAGCATCTATTTCTCGATCATGGGCCACCCAATCGCCGGTGAACGCCGGGGCGGAAAGCGGTCAGCATGTAATCTTGTCGACAAAATCGGGAAAACACTCTGCCGCAACGATGTAGGTGCCATCGCAGTTAAAGGAGGCGCGCACGATGTTCTGGCTGAGGGAAACGGCGGCGTTGCGCAGATAAAAGCCTTCGATTTCGCGCAGGCGGCCGAGGGATGAGATGATGCGGCCGATTTTCTTTTTGTCGAGCGCCCGCCAGGATTTGCGATCCTGGTCGGTGAGGCGGCGCCAGTGTCCCGGCAGGTATTTGCGCAAGTCACCGGTTTGCACCGACTGCCGTACCTTGCGGATGATGCTCATTTTTTTCAGGTAGGGCGCCTGCACGAAATGCTGTTCCAGATAATCCTTCCGGGTCAGCGCCAGGGCGTCGTGGATTTCGTAATTGAATGGATTGAACACCGACTCGGTGCGCACTTCGCTGCTGTTGAAGCCGATGTAAACCCCGTAACAACCGCTTTCTTTCAGCAGCCACTCGCAGGCCGCCAGCACTTCGCTGGCGTGCAAGTCTAGCCGGCTTTCCTGACGCGGGCGCAACGCCACGGTTTCACGCAGACTCGGGTCGCCCTTGATGCTGACATGCTCCCGGCCAGGCGGCAAACCGAAGGCGCCGACTATCGCCTCGCCGATTAAATTCTCGTCGCTCATGCGTCGTCACGGCCTCAGCCGGCGATCTCGACGTCTGCTCGCGGGGAATAGCCGCGCCGTTCTATCGCCGTTCTAAGAACAAGCCGACACGCGCAGTACGGCCGCGCCGTTCTATGAACAGGCTGTTTCCGGGCATGCGCTTCGCCTGCTTCTTGGCATCGGCTGCAGCGGTGGAAATCTCGTGGTGGGAACCGAACCGTCCCGGCTCCACCGGAACCGCGCCGATGGAAAGCGTAACCAGCGGATGTAACACCGCCCGCTCCTTGCGATCCACCGACAAATATCCCCCCTGAGTGCGGTGCTCCGGATTGAAAACAGGCTCTATTTCGCGTGCGAACTGATCCAACGCGTCGCGGCAGCGGAGCTCCCAATCAAGGCTTTGAAACAGGATGATGAAATCGTCCCCGCCGATATGCCCGATGAAATCCAGTTCCTGGTCGCAAACCCGCGACAGGATACTGCCGGTGGTCTGAATGATTTCATCCCCCTTGCGATAACCGTAGCTATCGTTGAACGGCTTGAAATGATCCAGGTCGCAATAGCAGGCGCAAAATCCGGTTTTGCCCTCCAGCAGCCGGTCGATGTGCTCGTTGATCGGCACGTTGCCCGGCAGCAGGGTGAGGGGGTTGGCGTAGCGCGCGGCGCTGATCTGCATCTGGGTGATTTCGCGCATCAGATCGTGGCCGGTGCCGATGCCGACGTACGCTCCCCGGTCGGTGATGATGAAACCGTCCGACAAATGGTGCTGCCCGGCGGCGACTACTGCATGGCTCAACGCCTGCAGGCTGATGTTCTTGTCCACCACCAGGGGCGCCGGATCCATGAACTGGGTGCAAGGTTTCCTGCCGTACAATTCGCGCCGGTAGGGGCGCGCGAAGCGGTCGATCAGCGCGTTGCGGTTGATCAGCCCGACCGGAACGCCTTGACGCACTACCGGGAGGGATGGCAGGGCGGGGTCGTCGCTGAAAAGGCGGTAGACCTCGTCATTATCCGTTTCGGGCGTAACCGTGAGCGCCGGGATCAGCAGTTTCATGGCGGTTGCGGTTTTCCGGGCGGCGATGCCGTTATGGGGGTAAACCGCGATCCCGTTCCGGCTCAGGCTGTCGGCGGCGTCCGGGGACAGTGTGACGGCAGGAATGGCGTTGGGGCGGGCGATGTAATAACCCTGCCCGAAAGCGATGCCCATATCCTTGATGATCATCAGCTCGGCGTGAGTTTCGATGCCCTCCGCAATTATCTGGGTACCCGAGTTTTCCGCGATCTGCTGGATGGACCGCACGAACTGCAGCTTGACCGGATCCTGATTGATGTTCTGGATGAAGTGCCGGTCAATCTTGACGTATTCCGGCCTGAGTTCGGACCACAGTCGCAGGCTGGAGAATCCTTCGCCGAGATCGTCGATGGCGATTTCCAGCCCCATGGAACGGTAATGCAGGGCGGCTTCGAGCAGCAGGGGGTAGTCGTAGGAGGGCTGGTTTTCGGTCAGCTCGATCACGACATAATGCGGGCTCAATCCGAGCGAGCGCATGTAGCTCAAGGTTTCCCCGCCTTTGAAATGCGGCTGCAGCAGGCATTCGGGACTGACATTCAGGAACAGCTTGCCGGCGAGTTTCAGCCGGACGAAGGTTTCCAGCGTGACCTGGCGGCACAGCCGCTCCAATTCCAGGGCCAATCCGCATTGCCCTGCGGCTTTGAAAAGGCTGAGCGGCGAGTGCAGCGGGCTGTCGGACGGCCCGCGGATCAGCCCTTCGTAGCCGACGATCTTGCCGGTGGGCATCGAGATTATCGGCTGAAAATTGGCGTTCAGCTGCCGCTTTTCGATGATTTCGGCGAGCAGCGGGAGCGACTTGGCTATGGGAGGGCCAGACAGCAGCGCGCGACCCGCCGCTTTATCGGGTAAAACCTGTATTGCTTCGGACATCATCACGAACCTCCTGCATAAATTCGGAAATTAATGAGCAGCGGGGGCGCTGGAAAAAAATGGGGATGTGGAGTATAGCGGGGCAAAGTGAAAGTTTTATGACGCTGCGGGGCGCGATGGGGGCGTGGTGACCGCTGCCGCGGGCATCTAGCGCGACCGCACGACTCTCTGCAGTTACCGGTTCCGGGGCCTATGAAATTCGCCGGCCTTTGATCCTGGGATGATCGGCCATGGACATATCAAGGTAATAGCCCTGCACCATATCGACCCCGAAATCCTGCAACATAGCCAGCGTTTTGGCATCCTCCACGAACTCTGCGGTAGTTTCCTTCGCAGCCCGCGCGCCACATCCGCGATCGCCCTGACAAACACCTGGTTGTCGCGGTCATTGGGCAAGTCGCAAATGAACAGGCCGTCTATTTTCAGCGTGCCCACCTTCAGGTGTTTCAGATAAGAATATGAGGAACAACCGGCGCCGATACTGCGCTGGTGCTTGATGATGCTCCACTCATCGCGACACTCGGCATCGCACCAGCGCCGCCCGCCGGCCGGGCGGATACCTGGCCCGCCCAAACGCCCGGATTACGCCGGCCGCGGTTCAATACCGGCAGCCCGGATCGATTCCGCCAGCACGTCCATCGGTCCATATTCATCGTCATCACACTCGTCGTCGTCGAAGTCAGGCGCCGGATCCGGCTCGTCGTATTCCAGCGGCGCGCAGCTCAGGCTGCCGTAACCCTGCATAGGCGGCTATTGCCGCGACAGAGCGAGCCAGCGGCGGGCTGCGTTCGCAAACGCCCTATTCACCGCCCGCGCCAAACAAGTTGCCCGGTCGATCAGCGCGAAAATGCGTTCGACATCCCGCAGGCACGCCTTGGCGTGCCGCCGATCGCTTTCGCTCATGCGGATATCGTCCAATCGGTCGTAAAGGTTCAGTTGCTCTTCATCTTGCTTGGCGTAATTTTCCATTGTCAAATCTCCGTTGCCAGTTTGCCGAAGGATTCTTCGGGGAACGAAGTATTCCATGCGGATGTTGCAGGAATGTGATCGAGGGGCTGCGACCGGAAAGTAGCCGCGGCTACGCGCGTGCCGGTGCATTACGGGGTCGTCGATCGAATTTCTGTCACATATCCGACGTATCCTTTGAAACGTCAACCGTCCGCATAGCAGTGACGTGTTTTCTTTTAATTGAAAGGGGAGTATCTATGATGATCGCCGAGGTTATCCGCGACGCCAGCACCGAGCACGAAATTTATTTTTTCTTGACCGCCTACATTGAGGCGGTGCGTTTCTGCGACAAACTCGATTGCCTGCCGACTCACATCACGGGTTTGCCGCTAGCCGGCATAGACGACCTGAGGGGACGGTTCAGGACGCTCGAACTGGGCAAGGCGTCCAACGAGTTGGACGAACAAGCCGGCGTGGTCATTGGAGAGGCCCTGGCTATTTTCGGCGCGGCGCTCGATCGCCTCGGATCCCTCGATGGCGAGATGCGTCGGCCGCTGAGGGGCATCGACGCGCAGGCCGCGTGAATAGTTCCCAGGCTTTGCGCTACCAGATGCGGAAACTTTATCTTTATCTTTGTCTTTTTACTTTATGGAGATGATTATGCACCAAGCCCCCGAACAACTGATCGCATTGAACAAAACCAATCTCGAAGCGGCCTTCCGTTTCGCGGAAATCGCCCTGGAAGGCACCGAGCGCATGCTCGAAGAGAAGATCATCGAGTTCAACAGGCATTACGTGACCGCCCTCGATACGATGGTGAAGACGGCGCCGGCGGGCTCCGAGGTCGCGGTTGCGGCGGTGAAGTCCGCGACCGCTCCGGCGGCCGAGCCGGGCAAAAAGAAGGCGGCCTGAGAAGTCCCGCTGGAAGAATGAATCCTGGTCAGGTGCCGACGACGCCGCCGTCGTCCTTGCGGATGACGATCGTCGCCGAGCGCGGCCGTCCGCCGGCAGGGCCGTCGGGCCAGGTGCTGACGGCGTGCGGATTCCTGGGATCGTTGCGCTCGCTCGCGGTTTCGCCCGGGTGCTGGATGTTGACGAACATGGTTCTGCCGTCGGGCGTGGTGATGATGCCGGTGATCTCGCAACCGCGGGGGCCGGTCAGGAAACGCCGGATTTCGCCGGTGTCGATGTCGCCGCACAGCATCTGGTTGTTGCCGAGATTGGCGTAGTCGCCCTTGTTGAGCACGCTGGTCGACACGTCGGTCTGGATCCATAACAGCCCGCCATCGTCGAACCATAGCCCGTCGGGGCTGCCGAAGGCGTCGCCCTTGATGTTGCCGCGCTTTCCGGCATCGGCGTGTTGGGAATCCCCCGCCATCACGAAAATATCCCACTTGAACTTCAGCGCGGCCGGGTCGTTGCCGTCCTCGCGCCAGCGGATGATATGACCGAATACGTTGTTAGCGCGCGGGTTCGCGGCGTCGACGCCCGGTCGGCCCTTTGCGCCGCGCGCGCTGTTGTTGGTGAGCGTGCAATAGACCTCGCGCGTGGCGGGATGCACCGCGATCCATTCCGGCCGGTCCATCTTCGTCGCACCGACCGCGTCCGCCGCGGCGCGCGTACGGATCAGCACGTCGGCCTGGTCCGCGAAGCCGCCCGCGGCATCGAGCCGGTTTTTGCCGTGGGTCAGTTCGATCCACTCGCCGCCGCCGTCCTCATGAAAGCGCGCGACGTAAAGCGTGCCGTGGTCGAGCAGATCGCGGTTGGCGTTGCGGTCCGTGAGGCTGACACGATCGCGCGAAACGAATTTGTAGATGTACTCGAACCGGCGGTCGTCTCCCAGGTAGATCACCGCGCGCCCGTCCGCTGCCGGCGCGTACCACGCGCCCTCATGACTGGTGCGGCCGAGCGCGGTGCGCTTGACCGGCCTGGCCTGCGGATCGAACGGGTCGAATTCGACCACCCAGCCGAAGCGGTTCGGTTCATTCGGATGCCTGCCCGCGTCGAAGCGCTCGTCGAACTCGTGCCAGCGGTAGCCGCGCCCCTTGGGCGAGATGCCGTTGCGCCGGTGATCGGCGGTGAGCGCGCCGCTGCTCGCGAAATAGCCGTCCCAGTTTTCCTCGCAGGTCAGATACGTGCCCCACGGCGTGTAACCGTGCGCGCAGTTGTTGAGGGTGCCGAGCACTTCGGCGCCGGACGGATCAGCGGCGGTCTTCATCGCCGCGGCGCCAGCGGCGGGTCCGGAAATGCGTATCGGCGTGTTGCCGGTGACGCGGCGCGCGTATTTCGACGGTTGCACCACGTTCCACTGCCCGCCTTGCTGGCGCACTTCGATTACGCTGCAACCGTGCGCGTTCTGCGCCTTGCGCACCTTCTCCGCGCTCCAGTTGGCGAAACCGTCGGCGTGCAGCAGGCCGTCGTCGGTGTATTCGTGGTTCATCACCAGCAGCCCGTGCGCGGAACTGTCCGAGCCGTACGGCAGCGGGAAGTAATGAATGCCGTCGTGATGCATGCCGGCCTGCAGCGCCTGCTCCGCGGCGCTGTTGCTCGCATCGGGCTTGAATGCGGGCATGCCGGCCGCGCTGCCGACCGGGTCGCCCCAGCGATAAAGCACGCTCGTGCGGTAACCCTGCGGCACGCGCACCGTGTCGGCGGTCGACACCGCGATGCCCTTGAAGCCCAGGCGGCCCTCCCGGCGCAAACCACCGGCAGCACAGCCGCCGAGCGGCAACGGCAATCCACCCGCCACCGCCAACGCGACGGCGCTTTTCAGCAACTGGCGGCGCGAAATGCGCGCTTCGAGTATTTCGGAAAAACCCGGATTGGCCGAGGCGTTGAGGGTTGTCCGGTTGCTGTAGCCGTGACTCATAAAGATGAACTCCCTGGCGCAGGCGGAACGATATGGCAAGGAGCCATTTTAGAAGCAGCGTATGACGCTATAGTTACAGCCGCGGCGTGTCCGGCTTGTTGAATGCTAAGGCGTGGTCAGCCCTTGGACTCGCGCGCAGTATTTTCCGGCATTGCGACGGCAGGCACGATGCGGGGCGCCGGGAAACGCACCACAAAGCGGCTGCCTTTGCCGGGATCGCTCGTGATATCGAGCGTCGCCTGGTGCCGGGTCAGAATATGCTTGACGATGGCCAGCCCGAGGCCGGTGCCACCCGTTTCCCGCGAGCGGCCGCGGTCGACCCGGTAGAAACGCTCCGTCAGCCGCGGAAGGTGCTCGGCCGTGATGCCGATGCCCGTATCCTGCACCGCAAACTCCGCCTCATTCGCGGACGCGCGCCACGTAAGGCGCACCTCGCCGCCGGCCGGCGTATAACGGATCGCGTTACTCATCAGGTTGCCAAAGGCGCTGGCGATTTCGTTCGTTAAACCCAGCAGATCAAAACCCGGCTCGGCGTCAAGGATGACCTTGTGTTTGCCGCCGCTCAATGCCTCCCCCTCGGCGCGCAGGCGGTCGAGCAGCGGCGCGATCTGCACGCGTTCGTCGAGCGATGGGCCCGGCGCGGATTCGAGCGTCGACAGCGTCAGCAGGTCTTCGACGATGCGCTGCATGCGCGTGCTCTGTTCCGTCATCAGGTTGAGATAATCGCGCGAGCGCTGCGGATCGAGCTGCAGTTCCTTGATGGTCTCGAGAAATCCCGACAGCACGGTGAGCGGCGTGCGCAGTTCGTGCGACACATTGGCGACGAAATCGCGCCGCATGATCTCGAGCTTTTCGAGCCGGGTGACGTCGCGCGACAGCAGCAGTTTTTGCGCATCGCCGTAAGGGATGATCTGCACCGACAGAATCACGCCGGCGCCGCGCGGCGCGCGCA
>ERZ1292640.3353-Hain-H43-02um-R1-3353-length-12487-cov-7_pt1 | contig 12487 bp, 10 predicted proteins | sample MGYA00564404_ERZ1292640 | MGnify/ENA primary metagenome ERZ1292640 (study PRJEB36523, sample SAMEA6512636) | groundwater metagenome | collected 2019-01-08 | study: AquaDiva: Metagenomics assemblies of 32 groundwater samples | reverse complement strand
ATTTGAGAAAACTCGAGTGTTTGACTCGCTATGAGATAACCCTATCGAACCAGTTGCAATAAGTCTACCATAAGCACCTTAGCAATGCAAATTTGATACGAATCAGCGAAGGCCTGCTTGTGCTATTGCCACTGAAATTACGCGTAGTTTAATGATTTATCAGACGATATCACAGATTCAATATTAAATCGGGGCATGCATACAGCTACGATATATCTCGAATAATTTCCTGGTTGACACCTGAGAACTCTGCGAAAGAGCCCACTTCTGAGCAGCCGCACCTAACCTGTGACGCTCTCGACTGTCTTCTAAAAGCCTGCCGCAAGCCCCAGCGAACTGAGCTTCGTCCTCCTCCACCAAAATTCCAGTCTCTCCTGAGGATATGATATCCAGCGGGCCCATTACCCCGATTGCTACTACAGCTGCTCCCGCCATCATCGCCTCCACTAGGACAAGCCCCTGAGTCTCCGTCTTGGATGAAAATACAAAAATGGCTTGCTTATAAAGGTCTATCAGGTCTCTGCGCGCTAGAAAACCGGTGAAGACAACGTACGGAGCAATCCCTAAATTTAGAGTACGCTCCTCCAGAATTTGCCGCTGGGGGCCATCCCCGGCGAGGATTAACCTGGCATTAGGTCGGATGGAAAGAAGCTGCTGAAAAGACCGCAAGAGAAAATCGAGGTTCTTTTCTACACCGAGTCTTCCTGCGTAAAGTAGCAACTCTTCGGTAGGCAGGTTTAATGCCTCTCTGGCGTTCCATTTTATTTCATGAGAAAATTCCTCCGGGTCAACCCCGAAGGGAAGCGAATAGATCGGACGCGTTATCCCGTATCCTTGCAACTCACGCTTCATCTGGTCTGACGGGGCAATAATTGCGTTGTAGCGGTTACAAAGCAAGCGGCTCACCGATCTGACGAACCTTGCAGTCGGGCGGATTACTCTTGGTACATAGTGACGATAATCCATGTAGAGACCGTGATAAGTATGAATATGAGGAATATGGTATCTTCTGGAAGCCCATAGTGCCAAGAGCCCCATAGAGCCAGGGTCGTGTGAATGGATGATATCCAGGCTGGGAATGAGCCGGAGAGCACTCCGGTTATAAGGGATAGCCACTCTCATCCCCTTGTAGAACATAAATTTCACAGAAGGGAAGCGATAAACTGCTGTGTTGAACTCATCTCCGGTCGGATGGCTGGGGCAGAAAACATAGACCTCGTGGCCCTCCCTACTTAGCTCACGCCCCATCATCTCCAGGACGGTGACAACCCCATTTATTTCGGGGGTATAGGTATCAGTAAATATTCCGATTTTCATCTTTATTTCACAACTACTTTCGTATTGCTCTAATAGACGATGCCTCTCTGAATCATAGCCTAGAAGACCATTCTGTGCAAACTATTCCGTAAACTTGGCTCTAGCCTGACTCCAAGGCAGAAATATGGCCCCGCGGCTTTAAATTATTAGCCCTTGGCCACCGGCAACGTGAAGAGGAAAGTCGAACCTTTGCCTTTCTCGGACTCCACCCAGATTTTCCCGCCGTGGGCCTCCACCAGGATCAGGCACACCCTCAACCCCAGCCCCGTGCCTTGTATGCTTCCTTTCACTGCGGCACCAAGGCGCTCGAAACTCTGGAAAAGCTTGGCTTGGTCGTCAGGCGATATACCCGGTCCCTGGTCACTGACACCAACCACCAGGTAGTCTCCATCCTGCCGGGCGGAAACTTTTACCTTACCGCCATTTGGAGAGTATTTGATGGCATTATCGACCAGATTGTATATTATTCTCTCAACTCTGATTGATTCCGCCGATGCCGGCGGTAATGTTCGGGGGATATTATCAACGAGCTGATGAACATATGATTTATTCTTAAGCTTCTGCAGCACGTTTTTGGTTAATTCCCGAACGTCCGTCGGTTGTGTCTGGATAATAAGACGCCCTGATTGCTGCCGTGATAATTCCTGTAAATTGTCCACCAGGTTTGCCAGAATTCCGGCGTGGGTGACGGCATCGTTAAGCAGTTCACGGGCTTCCTCCGCCGGGACTCTTTCATCCATAGCGGTAGAGAGGGCACCTATAATGACTGTCAAAGGTGTCTTAAGCTCGTGGGAGACCATGCTGATAAACTCGTCTTTGACTTGCTCCATCTTCTTGCGTTCGGTAATATCACGGGCGATGTGTATGGAGCCGATGAGCTTGCCCCCATCGAAGATAGGGGTCGCGCTTATCAGAAAATCACCCCCCAGGCGTGGTTCATGTACCTCAACACTGTGTTCCCTGTTATCCTGGCAGGTTAAAGCGTGGGGGCAAAATCCGTGGTGATGCAACAGTCCGTGAGCCACTTCGTAGCAATGAACACCGATACACTGTTCCGGCTTTAGTTCAAGCCGGTCCGCCATTGCCTTATTAACACGGAGAATACGATGTTCCGTGTCCAGTATCATCATCAGGTCAGGAACGGTGTTAAAGGTTAATTCCCACTCATCCCGCAAGTCGGATTTTATTTTTTCGGTGGGTTTCACTTTCGCCTTCCGTACTTTCATAATCATGATTGCTTATTGTAAAATTACTTGCCGGCTAATCGAATTTTTTACCGCAGTGGGGACAGAAACGGTCGGTTTCCTGTACCGGTTTGCCGCAGTAGCGGCAGTATTTGTTCTTACCCTGTCCGCCTTTCGCAGTGCGGGCTGCCTGTCTCCGCAAGGAACGTGAAGCTGCAGGCTGTGGCCTCCTGGCTCTTAATCTGGAGACCATTATAAATGCCACGACAAGGACGGCGATGACACCCAGGACAATCAGGACGGTGGTATTTGGTGAGCCGGTGTCACCACCCACCGAAGGTCGGGTATCTTTTTTGGTATAGCTGATGTCAAAATGCAGCGGTGCTTCAGGACTGATATTAGCCTGGTTATAGGTATGAATCCGGAACCCTTCGCCGTCAGTACTTACTGTACCTTGGGGGGATACCGTAAAATTAGTCGCACGTTTGGGTTCCTGGACAACGGCTCTCAGGTTACTGACAGGATATACCGGGTGGAAATCGTACGGAATGACCCTGTCCGGCTGTCCGGTGATGGGGGAATAGTATTCCAGGACGAAGTATTTGGTCTTGAGTTCATAGCTGATTTCGTCCCAGCCTGTAATATTCGATGCGTTCCGGGTGGGGGGGCCGCCTACATACTGGTTTCTGGGTCCTGAGCCGGCAGAATACATCACTGCATCGCTCGGCACCAGGAAGCGGATTGTTGCCGGTATATTGGCGCTGACAACTTCACCCTCGAGCATAACCAGTACTGAGGGATATCCCAATTGCAGCAAATCGTCATACTCGGGATAGACGCTGACTATAACATTTTTGAGGGCAGTAGGTTCTTCGCCCTGTGCCCGGACAGGAGCTACAGAAACCAGAGAGGCCAGACTAACCGCCGCCACAACGGACAAAAACAACTTTCGCAAACTCATGGGGGCTTACTCCTTTAAACTGATTGTGTTATTTTACGCAAACAAGGGTGAGCGAATCAAGTTTCACCAGACCGCCTACTTCCCCTTATTGAATAGGACCATAACCGTGTCGCCGTCCTGGACCTGATATTCGCGGCTTTCAACACGCTTCCGCCCCGCCTTGGCCACGGCGGCTTCACTGCCCAGTTCCATCAAATCGTCGTAGGCAATAACCTCCATCCGTATAAAGCCTTTCTCCATGTCGGTATGGATTTTCCCGGAAGCTACCGGCGCTTTGTCTCCCCTGCGGCATGTCCAGGCATGTACTTCGTCCTCTCCCACTGTAAAGAAGGTGATCAAGTTGAGAGCACGGTAAGCAGCACGCACCAGCCGTTCCATGGAAGACTCTTCCAGACCTAAATCCTTCAGAAATTCTTTTTGCTCTTCCGGTTCAAGGTCGGTTATGTCGGCCTCGTCCTTTCCGCGGACAACAATCATCTCCGTATGCTCGGCGTCGGCAATACCTTTCAACCGGGCGGCGTATTCGCTGTTACTTTCTTCAGCCAGCTTGATATTGGCCACATATAGTACCGGCTTTACTGAGACAAGATTGCAATCATAGATGCTGGCCATTTCCGCAGCGGTCAGACCTTGTCTTCGTGCCGGAATACCCTGCCGGATACCGGCGAGAACCTTTTCGCAAGCTGCGTTATCTCGTACCGCGTCCTTGTCTCCCATACGCAATTTCTTCGCCAGACGGTTTATCTTATTTTCCAGCGTCGTACTATCCGCGACCATCAATTCCAGGTCGACTGTCTCGACATCCCTCAACGGGTCTATTGTCTCATGCTCGAATGGAATATTGCTGTCCTCGAAGCAGCGTACCACGTGTATCAACGCATCTACATTCTTGATATGCCCCAGCAGGCGGAATCCATTGCCCTCTCCTCCGGAACGGACCGAAAGACCGGGAATATCCACTACCTCCAGCGTCGTCGGCACTACTTTATGCGGGTGATACATTTCTACCAGCTTTTCAATACGCTGGTCAGGCACCTTAATCACCAGCCGGTTCATGTCCGAAGTGCTGATACTCGAAACCCTGGTAGCGGTTATTGCTTTAAAAATAACCGTCTTGCCGCACGAAGCCAGGCCTATCAACCCGCAGCTTAAAGCCATACAAACTCCTTTCTCATAAAACGCATGTGAACACCCGGGAACTTGAACGATTATTATAGGGTAAATACGATGTGCTCACAAGCATCCCCCATCTCTCCCAATTCATCCTCCAATTGTCATTCTGGCGTAGGCCAGAATCCGTCCCTACTTCTCGGTGTCCCCAACCAAAACCGGACAAAACTCACGAGCTAATACATGGGATTGACACCTTGAGAGTGATTGCGTTAGCATTGGTTTGATACTGTGGGCAGTGTAGAAAGATGGAATCCGTAATTCGTGTTGAAAATCTGGTCAAGCACTTTGGCCCTGTCTGCGCCGTCAACGGCGTTTCCTTCGAGGTTAAGCGCGGCGAAATCTTCGGTGTCCTGGGCCCGAATGGCGCCGGCAAGACCACTACTCTGGAAATTATTGAGGGACTCCAGAAACCAAGTTCCGGAAGTACCTATGTATTAGGAATAGATACCCAACGGGAAGGCGGGAAAGTAAAGGAACGCATTGGCGTCCAGCTGCAAGCCTCTGCCTACTTCGAACAATTGACGCTCCGGGAGATTTTAAGGCTTTTCGGGGGATTCTACCGGAAATGCGTGAAGCCGGAAGATGTTTTGGCCAAGGTAGGGCTCATCGATAAGATTAACGCCACTGTCGGCACACTTTCCGGCGGCCAAAAGCAGCGCTTTACCATTGCCGCCGCCCTGGTCAACGACCCGGAATTGATATTCCTGGATGAACCTACCACCGGGCTCGACCCGCAAGCCAGGAGAAGTTTATGGGAGTTTATCCGTCAAATCCACCAAGAGGAGAGAACAGTGGTGCTCACTACTCACTATATGGATGAGGCTCAGTCTTTATGCCAGCGAGTCGCCATCATGGACAGCGGCAAGATTGTCTCCCTGGATACCCCGGTAAATCTTATTCACAATCTGGCTACCCCATACCAGATTAAGCTTGCTTGCAGAGCTCGCTTGCCCGAAGAGGAAATGAGCTGCCTGGAGGGAGTGAAAAAAGTAGTGGTGGATGGCGACGGTCATTATATAATCACCAGTAATGACGCCAATAAAAGCTTATCTACTCTGCTTTCCTGGGTACACGGGAAAGGGGCTAGTATAGAACATATCGAGGTCGTTCCTTCTACCCTAGAAGACGTATTCCTGGCACTGACCGGGAAACAATTAAGGGACTGAAATGTTATTTTCGCTTATTGTTGCCAATATGAAAATCATCGTCCGGAACCGCCAAGCCCTGTTCTGGGCACTTCTCTTTCCGCTTATTTTCGTTGTAGTCTTCGGCCTTTTCAAGTTGGATGAACCCGGCAAAACGACTATTGCCATAGTTGACCGGGCACAAGACCCGGTTTCGAAAGCTTTTATTTCAAATCTCGGGAGTATAGAGTTGCTGACCCTGGAGCAAGACAAAAGCGAGCAAGAGGCACGTGATGCGCTTAAAGCAGGCACAATAAGTTTTGTACTGCTTATCCCCCGGGGATTAGCTGAACAAGTCCAGAACACATCGTCTCCGGTGGCTATAACGATAATATACGACGAGTCCCGCATGCAATCAAATCAGATTATCCTGGGAGTTATCCGTCAGTTCGTCGACCAGACGAATATGGCTCTTCAACAGGCTAAACCTCTTATCGAACTCAAACCGGAGGGGATTCAAACCCGAAATGTGCGCTATTTCGATTTTCTTCTGCCCGGCTTTGTCGGCATGGGCGTGATGATGTACTCTCTAACCGGAATGGCTTCAATAGTCGCTCTTTACCGGCAGCAGAAGATTTTCAAGCGTATTCTTACTACCCCCCTGAAGGTGCGTTCCTTCTTCGCCGCTCAGATTATTGCCTACCTGCTGCTTTCTATTGTCCAAGCGGCCATAATCCTGGCAGCGGGTGTCTTCCTCTTTCACGGGCACGTCTACGGTAATATCTTCGGCATATTTATCCTGGTTATCTTTGCCAACACCATATTTCTCAATCTGGGTTTTATTATCGGTGCGCTGGCTAAGAAAGTCGAGGCCGCTAACGGCTTTTCCAACGCCGTTTCCATACCGATGATGTTCTTCTCCGGAACATTCTTCAGCACTGAGGGCCTGCCGGGTATAATGCCGGATATCGTTAAGTATCTTCCCCTGACACCCCTTATATCGGCGATGCGCGGTATCTCTGTTGACGCTCAACATTTCTGGGCATACCCGTCTGAGCTTGCCATATTAGCTGCTTGGATTGTGGTTACGTCGGTACTGGCATTGAAAGTATTCAAATTCGAATAAGATTTTATTTACTGCCGCTGTTTTATACCAAGCATTTATCCCGTTTCCTGTTTAACATATAGTGTTTCATCTTATCAAAATGTCATAAATTTGTAACTTTTTCCCGCTCCGATTTTATAACTTTTATATCTCTTATAGTCCATAATAGATCAGGGTTGGATAGAAAAGGGAGGTTATCATGCAAATACCACCCGAAATCGTGATTAAAAATATTGACACGAACCCGTCTATTGATAAATTACTCAGCCGGGGAATTGCCCGATTGGAGAAGGTCTGCAACTATATAATCAGCACCCGCCTGGCTCTGGAACAGGAACAAGGACGTCACCGTAAAGGCAATCCCTATCGCATGCGCATTGATATCAGGATACCTGACCGCGCGGACATCGTCGTGCAGCGCTCGTCTAAAGCTTCCCAGAAACCGCTGGAGGGTAGGTTGCACTCCCAATCTCTCAAAGATGAGCCTTCAATAAAAGAAACTCAACTCGTCGCCAGTAGTCCCGCAGACAAAAGAGCCGCCCGGGAAGAGGCTCTGCCGGAGCTCATACGCCATACTTTCGACTCGGCTCGGCGCGAGTTGGAAAAAGTAGTGGATAGGCAGCGCGGCGATGTAAAAACCTCCACTCAGCGGGAAAATGAGGCTTTTATTGAGAAGCTATTTCGTGAACAGCAATACGGATTTCTCGGCACACTGGACGGGCAGCAGATTTATTTCCACAAAAACAGTGTGTTGCATAAACATTGGGAAAATCTTAGTGTGGGGACTATGGTCAGGTACACCTCCGAATTAGGTGAGAAAGGCGTCCAGGCAAGCACGGTGGAACCCCTCCATAAACCCGGGGCGGTGGAAACGCACGGTCAGCTGCACGATTTTAGTATTTAGACTCCTCCCCCAACGACCTCAGACATTGACATAATCTTCATCTGATGATACTATCCTGTTAATTTTGATAGCTATTGAGGTCGTCTAGTGAAGCAGTTTCGCGTCTTGCTGGTTGATGACGAGGTACATATCCTCAATTTCCTCCAAGCCAAACTCAAAGCATCCGGTTATGATGTCCTGACTGCCCGCAGCGGGAATGAAGCCATCGAACAAGCCCAGGGGCAGGAACCAGACTTGATAGTTCTCGACGTCGTCATGCCCAAGATGGATGGTTTTGAAACCCTCAAGCAATTACATACCTTTTCCTCGGCACCGGTGATAATTCTCAGTGCCAGAGGAACTGACGCCGATAAAATCAAAGGGCTTTCCCTGGGAGCGGATGACTACCTGCCCAAGCCTTTTAATCCTGATGAACTAGTAGCCAGAATAGAGGCACTAAAACGGCGTCTCGGTCCTAACGAAAATCGGAAGACCCCTGAACCTCTTGTCTTACCGGGGCTAACCATCGATTTTAGCAAGCGTATTGTTATCGCCAGGGGTGAACATGTACCCTTGGCTCGAATTGAGTGGCTCTTGCTTAGCGAGCTGTGCCATAATGCCGGCCGCTTTATGGAATATGGCGATATCCTCACACGGGTATGGGGGCCTGAATACCGTAGCGATATTCAAATACTCCGAACATGGATTAGCCGCCTCAGAAATAAGATAGAAGAAGACCCTGGTAACCCCAAAATTATTCGCACCATACCCAAGATCGGCTACATAATTGACAGTCCTTCCAGTGTCGACTCCTGCCCTTCTATTTAATTCATCCCCAAATTGTCATTCCGCCGCAGGCAGAATCTCAGGGCAGGGAGAGTTTCCATTACGCACCCCACTTGTCATTCCGAGCGAAGCGTGGGAATCTCTAAATCTTTGGTTATTTGAATTTGGTTATTGGTTATTGCTTGTATCTCGGTTCTTGGTTATTGGTTATTAGTACAGCGTCCTCTCATCCCCCGTGCGCCGGGTTATCCTTTTTTCATCGAGGTGCTCCAGGATTACCTGGGCATACTTGCGGCTCGTATTTAACAGGTCGCGGATTTCTGCCAGTGTCGCCTTGTTGTGAGCATTAAGGTGGGCAGTAATTTTCCCCGCCATCTCCTGATAGACAGCGGGTGCAAAAACCACGCCTTCGCTTAGCTTCACCACTTTCTCCTGCTCAATAAGTATGTTGAGCAAATCCGGCTCCGGAATCTGGTCGCCGGGAGGGGAATAAGGATTCTGCTCCAGCGATTTCAAAAAGGCATCGATTATTGACTGCTGCTGGGGCGTCAGCTTGATTTGGTGAACCGGTAGACGCACCACCATCCCTTCTTCGCTCAAAACCCCCTCGGCGGCGAGCTTTTGCCATATATTAGCAGCATGCTTCCCCAGTTTCAGACGGCTGCCCAGTTCTACCTTGGGCATACCCGAGCGAGCGGGATATTTCTGATGATAATCCGTCAAAATAGTGGTGGCGGTATTAGTCAGTCGCGCCCAGCCCGACCCCGTAAAGAGAAGGCAGTGCTCCCCATCGCCGATTCCGATTATCTGTCTCTGCATAATGAGAGAATCTATTACTGACTGAGCTTGACCTTTAGGTAATTGGCTTCGAGACAAAAGGTCGGCTGATTCCATGGGTTGCTTGGCCTCGATTAATACCAGCAGGCTTGTTTCCGCTGTCCCCTCTTCCTTTACCTTCAGGCCCTCGATAATCTCCGGACGGAAACGGCGCAATCGTTTGGCGTAAGCATCAACCACATTGCCTCCCCCCATAGTTTCCATCGTCGAACGGATTATAAAACGGTCGCCTTTGACCAGCGCTACCGGTTGGCTAAGAGCTATTTGCACCCAGGCCCATTCCCCCGGCTGAAGTTTCTCTTTCTCCAGAAGGCGGATTTTTGCCATCGTTTCGGCGCTGCCCGTATGAAAACTGACCGTGATATTGTGTACCAAAGGACGGGGAGCGTCGGGCAAAAGATGAAGATGAGCACTCAGTAAAGCAGTTGCTACCAGCCAGCCGGGTTTGGTCAATACATCGCCGCGCTGTACCTGAGCAGTGGCAATACCGACCAGATTGGCGGCCACTCGGCTCCCCGGACCGGCCGTAGTGACACGGGCTTTGTGTGTCTGCAAACCGCGCAGACGGGATTTAAGTCCGGAAGGTATGATTTCCACCTCGTCGCCCACGGAAAGAGAACCGTCAAGCAGTGTGCCGGTTACTACGGTACCGGACCCGGCGATGGTAAAAACACGGTCAATCGGCAACCGCGGTCGGCCGCTGTCCTTCTTTGGCTCAACCGCGCTCAGCAGTTTATCAATCGTCGCGACCAGTTGGGGCATCCCCTCACCGGTAATTACCGAAACAGGCACAATCGGGGCTTTTGCCAGAATGGTCGGTTTGATTAGCTCCTCGATATCGGCGGTGACCAGACTCAGCCACTCCTCATCGACCATGTCCTTCTTGGTAATGACAATTATTCCCCTGGATATACCGAGTAATTCCAGAATAGCCAGATGTTCCCTTGTCTGGGGCATTACCCCCTCATTGGCCGCGATTACCAGCAGGGCCAAATCGATACCGCCAACTCCCGCCAGCATGTTTTTGATGAATCGTTCGTGACCGGGGACGTCGACGATGCCTACCTCCTGCCCGCCGGGTAGTTTCATCCAGGCAAAGCCGAGGTCGATTGTCATCCCGCGCTCTTTTTCTTCGCGCAGACGGTCCGGGTCGGTACCAGTCAGGGCTTTTACCAGAGCCGATTTCCCGTGGTCTATATGTCCCGCAGTCCCCAGTACGAACATCTTAAATCCTAAATCATAAATCTTTATTTGTATTTTTGAGATTTGATATTTGTTTGGTTATTGGTTCTTGTCTCTTGGTTATTAGTATTGTTTTTGTGTTTTGGTTATTCGTGCTTATTTAGGATTTAGATTTTGGGATTTAGGATTTCCTTCAGTGCTTTAATCACAATTTTGTCCTCTTCCGGTAAAACCGTCCTTGGGTCGAGGAGCAATACATCCTCGCTGATGCGCCCTATAACCGGCGGATTACTCTGGCGTAATCTTTTAGCCCGTATCTGTGCCATGTTACCGCCTCTTCTCTTACCGTCCCCGCCAATTGCCACTAGCTTTGTCGGCAGGGTACTCCCCGGCAAACTGCCGCCGCCTACCATGCTCTCTCCGTCGATAACCCGCCCCATCCCCTCGGTTGCCGCCGCCCACGCCCTGGCTCGCTTCTCAATCGCCGTCACCGGGGTACCAATCATCGTCCAGACCGGAATCTTGTCCACCGCCTCACCCTTTACGTAATGAATCAAGGTCGCCCCCAGACCGGCCAGTCTTATTTTATCGATGCGCACCGCCCGGGCGAGCGGATGCTTTTTAAGCTTGTCGATAAGCTCCTTTTTACCCACGATAATACCGGCCTGCGGCCCGCCCACCAATTTGTCTCCGGAAAAGCAGGCCAGCCCCGCTCCCAAAGCCATACTTTGCTGCACCATCGGTTCCGGCCCCAGTCCGAAAGCCGTAGTGTCCAGGAACCCGCCGCTCCCCAGGTTATCGATTACCGGCAAGTTATGGCGCCGGCCCAACTCCACCATTTCCTCAAAAGTAACGGCATGTGTGAAACCAATGACCCTAAAGTTGCTCGAATGGACCCGCAATAAGGCAGCGGTGCGTGGAGTGATGGCCTCCTCGTAATCAGTTATATAGGTACAGTTGGCAGCACCCACTTCTACCAGCCTGGCGCCGCTCTGGCGTATGATATCGGTAATCCGGAAGCCGCCGCCGATTTCCACCGCCTCGCCGCGGGAGACAATTACTTCTTTTCTCCGGCCCACAGCTGTCAGGGCTAAAAGAACTGCCGCAGCATTGTTGTTGACCACCAGGGCCGCCTCAGCGCCGGTTAATTGACATAATACCTGCTCTAGATGATCATCCCTAGAACCCCTGTCGCCGCTGTCCAGTTCGAATTCCAGGTTGCAGTAGTTCCGCGCCGTGGTTTCCATGGCGGCGATGGCTTCCCGGCTGAGCGGCGCCCGCCCCAGGTTCGTATGGAGAATGACGCCGGTGGCATTAATTACCGGCCGCAGGCTGAGATGCCCGAGACGGTTAACTTCAGAGTGAATTGATTTAACGATTTCGTCAAGAGAAGACGAGGATTTGCCGGAAGCAATCGCCAGACGTTCCCCTTCCAGACACTGCCGGATTATACCGACCAGGCGGTCATGGGGATAATCCTTCGCCAACTCCTTGATTCGCTCTTCGACGAGGAGGCGGTCTACGCTCGGCAGACGGCGAAATTCGCTACTCATAGAACATGACTATTCTAGCATACCCGGGATTACCTTCAAAGACAACAAACACAATGATGCTGTACTTTCAGATGAATTGTTACTGCAGAGCATCTATCGAGTGGTTGAGGGCGGCACTCAGATTAGCGCCGTAGTGTTGCGCTCTGCCGTAAAGAATTTAATTCAAAATGGACGGAAGACGCTTTCTGAGCGTACGGCTGAAGCAGCTCATCTCACCGAGAGGGAAATTGATGTACTAAGGCTGATGGGGAATGGAGACTCGAACAAGATGATCGCCGAAACCCTGGGCATCACCCTGGATACCACTAAAAAACATGTGCGGAATGTTATCGATAAGCTGCAGGCACGCAGCCGCACCCATGCGTCTATTATCGCGGCCCAG
>ERZ1292640.3352-Hain-H43-02um-R1-3352-length-12488-cov-7_pt1 | contig 12488 bp, 8 predicted proteins | sample MGYA00564404_ERZ1292640 | MGnify/ENA primary metagenome ERZ1292640 (study PRJEB36523, sample SAMEA6512636) | groundwater metagenome | collected 2019-01-08 | study: AquaDiva: Metagenomics assemblies of 32 groundwater samples | reverse complement strand
GGGGATTTAAAAACGTTGAAAACTGAATTTGTTACCTTAATTGTGAACCATGCCCTAATATCTAACATCCTTCTTTTTTCGTTTGACAATTTAGTTTGAGTATTGTATAATCGGTGATACACTAAAATCTTTTACCATAAAATGTCTGATGACTATTCGGAATCTACAAAATATTGGTTGGCACTTAGCACCATAAATAACATAGGCGCTAAGACGGTTCAATTGCTGATAAAAAAGTTCGGTTCGCTTGAATCGGTTTTTTCTGCATCAGTTGATGATATCGCAGAATTACCAAGACTGAATTTACCGCTTGCTTATGAAATTGTTCAGACAGGCAAGGATTTAGCTAATTTCGAAAAATTCATCGGACAAATGCAAGAGCAAAATATTCAAATTATTTGTCCGGATAATTCTGAATATCCATATTTGCTGAAGCACATAAAAGATCCTCCGACTGTTATTTACAAAAGGGGAAAACTGTCTTTTAATGATGAGATAACAGTAGCAATCGTTGGAACCCGATTTCCCAGCGAAGAAGGGAAAAAAATTGCAGAACGATTGGCAAAGGAATTAGTGAAAAGAAAAATTGTCGTCGTAAGCGGTTTGGCGAAAGGGATTGATACTTCTGCTCACACTGGCGCATTAAATGGCAAAGGAAAAACTATTGCGGTTCTCGGATCTGGTCTGATAAATATATATCCTCAAGAAAATCGCAAACTGGCTCAGAGAATATATAAAAAAGGGGCTATTATTTCTGAGTGTCCCCCCGATCAAAATGTGTCAAAAGGCATGTTAATCCAGAGAAATCGTATAACAAGCGGTATTTCTCTATGTTCTATATTAATTGAGCCTGAAAGAGGGTCGCTAAATACAGCTTGTTGGGCATTAAAGCAAAATAGAGATATATTTCTGTATAATCCTCAAGGCGATTATAAATTTGACAAAGAATTTTCACAAATTCAAAATAAACACTTGACAATTAAAGATATAGATGATATTGATATAGTATTGGATCGTATAAAAGCCATAGATGTTTCCACATTATCAGCTAATAGTGAAACTCAGGACGAGTTATTTTAATTTTTTGTCTATGGGGATAATGGTTTGTAGGGGCGAAGCATTTTCATATTGGAATAAATTGTCTATAAACATTGATTTTGCTGAAAATGCTTCGCCCCTACGATAAAAAAATTTTTTTCTTTACAAAACCATTTAAGTTTGTTAAACTAATAGCATGTCTGAAAGATTTAATTGGCGGATATAAAAAAAAATTCTATTCCCCCTTTGGAAAAGGGGGATCAAGGGGGATTTAAATATATTTTTGTGATGCGTAAGTCTCTCAAAATAGGGAAGTTATTTAATCACGGAGCCTAAAAGAATAAAAAACTGGACATATACCAAAGGAGGTGTTATACTACCAGAGATTTCTAATATAGAGGTTTAACCACCTTGATCCTTTCCAAAAAAGAAAATAATCAAAAAAACTTTGATTTTTATTTATTTTCTTGAAAAAATCTCTTGATTTCTTGAAACAGTTGTGTTATATATTATTATTGTTACTTTAGAAATAATCAATTAGCTTTGCGTTATCAAAAGTTGAAGTGATGTGATCTATGTGTAAAGTTGATCTCTTTGTATAGAGAATCCACATTCGGCCCTATATGTTTTTTAGATTTTAGAGTTTCGGGTCGAAAATATGAAAGGGGTGATGAAAGCATATAAATCTTAGTTGGCTTAGGCGATACTAATGGATTTGTATTGCTGACGTGTCTTACAGCTTTTTTGCTGGTTTTTTTGGGTTTTGCTGTGAGAAGGGGGCGAAAGCTCATAGATAAGGAGTAACACTGATGAAAAATTTTCTGAGAATTTCGGCTTTATTAACTGCTACTTTGATGGTTTTCATAATGGTTGGCTGCGGTGGAAGTGATGATGAGACAGCAACGGATAAAGTTAAACCGACGTTGGCTTCATCAACACCTGCAACTGGTGGAACGATAGCGTCTAATGGTTCCGTTACTTTAGTGTTCAGTGAGAAGATGGGTTCTGCAACCGTTAATGGCGCAGCCGCTGTCAACAGTGGTGATGGAAAGACATGGAATTGGACCGGAACACTAGCAGCCGGCGCCGCAACTTTGAAGGTCGGTGGAGCGGATGTTGCAGGAAACAAACTGGATGAAGTTTCTATTAGCGTAACAGTTACCGCACCAGATACGACCGCACCAGATATTGACGCTACAAGCGATCCAAAGAATGGCGCCACTGGTGTTGATCCAACGAAGGTCACCAAGATGACGATAGTCTTTACTGAAGCTATGGATGCTGGAATAAAGATTGACGCTGTTGAGCCAGCAGATCTTGCTAAGCAGATTTCTCCCGCGCTGTCTGCTGATGGCAAGTCATTGGTAATCTCATTCCTCGGTGGATTCAAACTGAGTAACGAGATGACTGTAAAAATTACGCTCATTGGTAAAGATAAAGCTGGTAATGCTTTGAAAACAACCGCATATACTTTTGCTACGATGAAGAAGGAAGGCTAATTTCCTAGAATGGAATGATGCTGACCTTATTTTATTAGCAAACAGATCGGGCAATATGCCAACAGGGCATATTGCCCTTTTTTCTGCTTATTATAATTTGTTGATAGAGTTTGATCTTGACATTATGTCAAACCTGATTTAAAATATTTATATTTAATCTTAATTCTTTAATTGCTTTCCTCTCCGTGCCTCTGTGTCTCCGTGTTTAACTTCTTTTTATTTCTATAAGTGAAAAACTCGTAACAATGACTTAAAATCATAGCTTATTATTGAAAACTTAAAAATATCAGGGAGTGAAAAAACTGAATGCTTGAGGTAAAAGTCAAAAAAGATGAATCCATAGACAAAGCTCTTCGCCGTTTCAAAAAACAATGTGATAAAGAGGAACTTACCAAGGAAATGAAAAAGCGGGAGAGCTACGAAAAGCCTAGCGAGAGACGTAGAAAAAAACACCTCAAATCTCAAAGAAAAGGCAGATCCTTTGAGTAGGATGCAATAATATTCAGTTGTCAGTTTATGGTTATCAGTAAACAGTTTGAAAAGTATATTTAGGATTTATGATTAAATAGCTTTCCCATCTAAATAGACGAAAAGTAGGTTGGGTTGAGGAACGAAACCCAACTTTCAAGCATTAAATAAATTATTAAATTCGCAATCCTTAGACTATTTTTAGATTATTATACAATGCTATCCATTTTTATAATTGATGAAGAATATGCTATTATAGCCAATTTGGCAGACTTTTTGGAGCAATATGGTTACAGTGTCAGGAGTTTCTCTGATGTATCAGAATGCCTCAATCAAGTTCAGAGTGGTGATTGTGATCTTATACTTACTGATCTAACAATAAAAGGGACAAGTGCGATAGATATTCTAAAATCAGTAAAACAGTTGAAACCATATATTGAGGTAATCGTATTCGCTAAGTCCGAATCCATTGAATTCGCCGTTGAAGTTATGAAGCTTGGTGCTTTTGATTATATGCTAAAGCCAGTAGTTCCGGAAGAATTATTGATAAAGGTTGAAAGAGCTATTGGGCGCAAAAGAATGGCAGAAGGGATAGACCGTTTGCAAGAGCATTTCAAGAAAGAATACGGGCTGTCGGCAATTATCGCTGAAAGTGAGGTTATGCGTAATGTTCTGCATGACGTTGCGAGAGTGGCGAAAAGCGATAGCCCAATACTTATACAGGGAGAGAGCGGAACAGGAAAAGAATTGGTTGCCAAAGCCATACACAGCAGTGGGCGACCGGGCAAACCATTTGTCCCGATAAACTGCGGGGCAATGCCAGAAACGCTATTAGAAAGCGAGCTTTTCGGATATATGAAAGGCGCTTTTACAGGCGCTAAATTTAACAAAAAGGGTTTATTTGAAGAGGCACATGGCGGAACTATATTTATGGATGAAATTGGCGATATGTCTCTGATAACCCAAGTTAAAATACTTAGAGCATTGGACTTTGGTGAAATAAGGCGTCTTGGGAATAATAATCTAGTTTATGTTGATGCAAGAATTGTCGCCGCCACAAATAAAAACATAGCGGCTTTGGTTAAATCAGGCAAATTCAGAGAAGACCTTTACTATCGGCTAAACGTTATCTCTATTACAATACCTCCTTTAAGAAAAAGAAAGTCCGATATAGTTCCTTTGGCAAATCATTTTTTGAAGCTTTACAGCGCTAGAATGAACAAAGATGTTCAGAGGCTTTTACCCGAAGCACGTCAGGTTCTACTAAAATATGATTGGCCCGGGAATGTTCGTGAGTTAGAAAATGTTATAGAAAGAGCAATCGTTCTGGCTCAATTTGATACAATTGTCCCGGATAATCTTCCGACTGAAATTCAATCTAGTCAGCCAGATATTTTTAAGCTCGCAGTCGCAGGCAATTGGAGCCTTGAAAAGCTGGAAAAGGAGTATATATCAAGCATTCTCAATGAATATTCGGGAAACCTCACGAGAGCAAGAGAAGCATTGGGAATCGCAAGAAATACCTTATGGCGAAAGATGAAGGAGTTCGGGACCCGTAGATATTCGGACAAAGATTTTTAAGACAAGTTTGTAAGCAACTTTAAAAAATGATTTTATTCAAAATCCACTGACTCCCCTTTATCTAAAAGGGATGGCTAATTCCCCCTTTGGAAAAGGGGGATAAAGGGGGATTTTAAAACGTTTATTTTGTATTGAAGCTGAAAAATCGAAAGTTTAATGTCTTTTTTTAAACTTGCTTAGGAAGTATTAATGAAAAATAAACAAAATAGATCGATCTTTATCGCTATATTATCTTTTTTATTTATTGTCTCATCAACAATTGTAATAGCAAGACCTTTTCGTTTAGATGTTCTGCCAGATAAGGGAGTTAATTTTGGATGTTCAACATGCCACATTGATCCCAATGGTGGAGGACCGAGAAATCCTTTTGGGTCAGATTATGAGCGTATAGGTATTCCAGCAGGCGATCGGTATACTGATGCGCTTGCAAAACTTGACTCAGACGGTGATGGTTGGACAAATGAGCAAGAGTTTTCCGCAAAACCGGTAACACGCCCCGGAGACCCAAATTCGCATCCAACGCCACCAAAATCAGTAGCCCCAAAAGGGAAAAAATTTACCTTCTGGGGAAGCATCAAAGCGATTAAAGATTGAAGAAAGTTTTTAAATCCCCCTTGATCCCCCTTTGGTAAAGGGGGAAACTAAACTCCCCTCTTGAGAGGGGATTAAGGGGTGTGTAAAAAGCGATAGAACCACTGACAATCTTAAATCTTCAAATCTTCAATCGAGTCAACAATCCTGAAAATCCCGTAGCTTCTCGCTTCTGCTAGGATGCCGTAATTTCTTTAAAGCCTTAGCTTCAATTTGACGAACCCTTTCACGAGTAACATTGAAGGAATTCCCAACTTCCTCAAGAGTTCTCTGTTGCCCATCGTCAATTCCAAAGCGTAAAGCGATAACCTCTTCTTCTCGCTTTGAAAGTTGAACAAGCGATTCCTTCACTTGACCACAAAGCATCTGGAAAACCGCTTCTGTTGCGGGACATTTCGTATCTTTATCCTGTATGAAATCGCCTAAACGAGCGTCTTCATCATTGCCAACAGGTATCTCAAGCGAGATTGGGTCTTGGGCAATTCTCAGGACCTCCCTTATCTTGTCAACAGGAAGATTCATCTCGTCTGCGATCTCCTCATAGTTCGGTTCCCGCCCAAGTTTGCTGACAAGGCTCTTGGATGTCCTAATCATTCTATTTATAGTCTCAATCATGTGAACAGGTATTCGTATGGTTCTAGCCTGATCGGCAATAGCTCTAGTTATCGCCTGACGAACCCACCACGTTGCATAAGTGCTGAACTTATAGCCCTTACGGTATTTGAACCTATCAACAGCTTTTATTAATCCTGTATTACCCTCCTGGATCAGATCTAAAAACATAAGACCAGAGTTTTTATTGGCATATTTTTTGGCAATGCTGACAACAAGACGGAGATTTGCTTCTACAATCTTATCTTTAGCTTCTGATGCAAGATTTTCTCCTTGCCTGATTTGGTCCATGACTTCCTGCAATCTCTCACGAGGTAGCCCCACCTCTTTCTCAAGTCTGGCTATGGTTCTTTTCGCCCTTATTATGCTTCTGTTATAGCCAATCAGCTTTTCATGTTCCTCAACGTTTGGATATGATTGTGAATCTGCCTCGGTTTTCTGTATAGCCTGCATTATTTCATCGGCTGTGAGTTTGGAATTTTTCTCCGCTTCTTTTATTTCATTCTCGGCTTTGTCTATTCTCTCGGCAATTGATTTGATAATATTGGCAATTCCGTTTGTTGATTCTCTACATAGGCTTAGGTCTTTCAGAGTGTTGACTATATGATGTTTATTTATATTGATTTGATCCAGAAGGAGTGCCTTCGATCCAGGAGAAATATCATCATTAAGCAGTTTTTCTTGGACAGCGATTTCATTCTCTACCTCATAAATACGTGATATTATATTTCTCAGATAATTGGATGCCCTAGTCTCTCTTTCTGTATCCGCTGTCCTGCTAAACTCAATTTCAATAACTTCATAGCACTTTATCTTATGTGCTATCGCTCTGTTGCAAAGCCTTTTTACCTCAGAAATAGCAATAGACGTATGAAATATTGCCTGTTTAACAATATTTTGGCCATCCTCGATCTGTCTGGAAAGATCAATCTCATCATTTTTGCTGAGAAGAGGAACTCGTCCCATCTCCTTCAAATAAAGCCTTAATGTATTATCAAATTTTGAGAATCTTTCTGAAGACAAATCAACGCCTATTCTGTCAAGATCCTCAAAATCCTGTGAATCATCATATTTAGACTCATCAGTTTCTTCAGCCTCAATTGATTCTATCTCCTCAACTTCATGGATGTCAAGAATTTGTATGTCCAATTCCTCAAGATCATCAAGCATATCGCCTATATGATCTGAATTGATAACTTCCTCAGACATTTCATCACTGACGTCATCGTAAGAAAGATAATCCTCATCTTTACCAATGTTTATAATTTCTTCGTCCATTTCAACCCTATGCCTCATGTCATTAAAAATTATCAAATTCCAATATCTCAATGGGTGGCTGAATTTCCTCTACGGTTACGGTTTTCCATTAACCTTCTTGAAATAGTAATTTTATCTTCTGTGTTTTCTTTTCTAATTGAAAGCCTATCCTCTCTATCACGAAAATCTTTCATTTTATTTATACATCCATTAAATTCTGCTTCTATTTTCTCCTCGTCTGATAATAAACTCTTCTTGACGGTCATCTTACTTGAGATAATATTGGAAACGATGTCTCTTGACTCTTTACTTGAACACTTATTTATTAAGTCGCCAAGCTCTACCCCTCCCTTATTTTCGTCTAAATTATTCCAGAGCAACTCTATTAATTCGATATGACATGCGTTTGAAAAATCCTCCTTTCTCAGATTTATCATAGATTGTTGAGTAAATTGTGGATTTTGTATAAGACACTCAATTAAAAGCCTTTCAATAGTTTCTTTTGCGCCTCGTTTGGGCGATGTTTTTATAGTAGGTTGTGTGGAACGTTCTATTTTTTTGCCAGCACCTATTTTGGCAAGTTCCTGCCATATATAGTCTTCCTCAACATCTAGCCTTTCTGCACATTTTTTTACATATTCGCTTCTCCCAACCTGATTTCCCATGCTTGCAAGCGTTATTACAAGATCGTTGACAGCCTGTTTTTTCCCATCGGCATTGTTAATGCCAGTTTGCTTGTTAATTCTGTCTATTTTATATTCTACAAGATCAACGGCTGATGAAACTAACTTCCCAAAGGCTTCGGCGCCATTTTCCCGGATGAAATCATCGGGATCTTTGCCAGAAGGGACAATCAATATCTTTACCTTAATATCGCCCTTGATTAAAAGGTTTAAGCCTCTTGAAGTCGCTTCTGCACCGGCTTTATCAGAATCATAAGCGATTAATACCTCGTTGGTATAACGCTTTAGAAGCTTAATATGGTTTTCTGTAAGGGACGTTCCTAAAGAAGCAATGACATTATTGGTTCCTGCCTGAAAACAGGATATTGCGTCCATATACCCCTCAACAAGCACCGCAAAGCCTTCTTTTTGTATCGCCCTTTGAGCCATATTTAGATTATATAGGTTTCTGCTCTTCGTGTAAATAGGCGTTTCTGGGGAATTTATATATTTTGCATCAGATTCCCCTGCTTCAAGTATGCGTCCACCGAAGGCTATCGGGTCGCCCTTAACGTCAAATATAGGGAACATGATACGTCCACGAAACCTATCGTAATAATTGCCCTGTTTCTTTCCCTCTAATATAAACCCTCCTTGCCCCAACATTTTTTCAGAGAAACCAGCCTTTTTGCCTGCGTTAAGCAAGCCATCCCATATAGGAAGTGAATATCCAAGCCTGAAACTTGCTATTATATTATCATCAATACCACGTTTTTTTAGGTATGTCAAGGCTTGATTGCCTGAAGATTGGTTAAGAAGCAATTTTTGATAATATTCTACCGCAAATTTGTTTATGCTTTTCAGTTCGTCATTGAGTTTAGATTCTGCGCTATCATAAGCGCCTGATAGCGTAACACCGCATTTTGTTGCTAATGCTTTCAATGCTTCCGGATAAGTGAGTTTCTGATATTTCATCAAGAAGCCGAATATATCGCCTGCGGAATTACATGCAAAGCACTTAAACATTTGCAGATCACGACTTACATACATAGATGGTTTGGAATCATTGTGGAACGGGCATAGACCTACATAGTTCTTTCCTCGCTGTTTAAGGGAAACATGCTCCGATATTACGTCTACGATGTCACATCGGCTTTTTATTTCTTCTTTTATTTTGTCTCCCGCAAATCTTTCTGGCAACCCGATTCTCCTAAGGATCCGTGATTAAATAACTTCCCTAATAAAAAACACACCCCCAAACCGAGTTTAGGCTAATTCCCCCTTTAGCTAAAGGGGGGAAGGGGGGATTTGATTAAATGAGTTATATCTCTAAATATCTCAAAATAGGGAAGTTATTTAATTATGGATCCTAAACAAAGATTTTATGTTGGGTTTCGTTACTCAACCCAACCTACGTTTACTTCTGCACTATTAAAGCATTAGTTTTTTTCTTGGCTTTTGGATATTTGGTAAATTTTACGCAATTCGTCAACATTTTTTGATGTTTTGATTCCAGATTGGATAGCCCTCAGGGTATCTAAATCCTCGATTTTGCTTATCTCCGACATGATAAGCAAACCTTTGCTACCAAATTTTAGTTCTAATCCCAGCTCAATTCCCTGTTTAATGCCCTGTCCCAATCCCATTTCAATTCCTTGCTCAATTCCTTGCTCAATTCCTTGCTCAATTCCTTTCTTAATACCTATTCTTTCTACGCTAGTTACGTAAGGCATACGTTTTTCCTCCTCATATCGCTCAATCTCATTCCAGAATTCATTTTCTAGCTCTTCTGGTAATTGTATTAGCCAGTCAATAAACCGAAATAGTTTTAATACGTCTTCTTCTTTGAGCCCAATTTCATGTAAATGTCGAACTAAGGCAACTTTCAATCGCTTTAAGCTCTGCAAATTATTTCGAGATTCCTGAACCTTTAGATGAGCCATGACAACGATTGCAAATGGATTATGGCTTTCTTCTAATTCTTGCCATTTATCTTTGTAATCAGCCAATTTTATTATTGGAAACTCAAATTCAACTCTACATCCCCATAAATTATAACCATAGTTATTAGGTCGCCAATTTTTGGAGGTATCACCCAATATTGCCAAACTCACTACTGTTCGTTTATAGCGGTCAAATATACGATAATTATATATATACATTCGTTGAGAAAAATCCGTTTCTTTTTGGCTTTGTATCTCCACATGAACAAGCACCCAAGTTTCTTCACCATTATATGTGCAAACTTCAATTAACTTATCTGCAATTCGTTTGCCCAACTCAGCATCTGGAGTTATCTGTTGGAGTTCCGTGTCCAAAGACCTAGTGTCTTTCTTCCAATCAATCTCATTATAAGCCTGTGGAAAGAAGAAAGCCATGAACTCCGCAAAATAATAATCTAGCACCTCTTTCCATGGCGAATCATAATCAATAGGTTGTTCCATTAATAAAATACCTTATTGCTAAAGGTTAAAAATACGAAATATTATTTTTAGCATTGTTTTTCAAAAAACTGCGAAACTATAGATTTAAGATATTATGTTGGATTTCGTTCCTCAATCCAACCTACGCTTACTACGCTTACTTATTTCCAAAGTTTATCAAATGCTCTCCATCTGGATCGCAACCCCAATTTCATTTGGAAGCAACAGTTGTCGAGTAGATACATTCAGAAATTCTACACTAACGGGTTCTCCATCTTTTCCATAGCTGACTATGACTCCTCCCGGTTCTTCGATTGCATCCACAGGTGGATCATTACGAAATTGTAAAATTTAGAAAAACCACAGAGGCACGGAGTCACGGAGAATAAAAAAACACGATACAGGATTCAAGATGCAGGATACAAGATATTACCATTTGACACCCTGAATCTTGTATCATGTATCTTGCATCGGTCTTTCTCCGTGTCTCTGTGTCTCCGTGTTTATTTTTCATTTTTTTACAATGCCCAATCTACCGCAATTCAACGACAGTAACGCCATCTCCGCCGGCGCTTCTCTCTGCGGAATGAAAGATTGCGACAAGAGGATGCTCGCTGAGCATTTCCGTTATAGCCTTACGCAATGCACCGGTCCCATGACCATGTATTATTGATATGGATTTAAGATTTGCCATCGCGGCGTCATCTAAGAATTTATCGGTCTTTTCAATGGCTTCCCATGCTCTCAGTCCTCGAAGATCGAGTATACTTGACATATCGGATTGCTTGGAAATTTGAACCTCAACAACATTAGTTTTGGCTTGATCCGTTTTCTTTTCGTTTGTATTTGATTTAATCCGAATTTCAGAGACCGCTGCGTTAATTTTTGCCTTACCTGCGATGACTTGAACCATATTTTTTGCATCAGGCAGAGATGAAAGTATACCATAGGTGCGAAGGTTCTCTATATATACTTCGTCGCCTAGCTTTAGCTCTTTTCTGTCTGGTTTTCTAACCTCATCAACAAGTTTTTTTCCGGTTTTTTCTTCATAAGATATGCGTCTTATAGCGGAAGTAATCTCATCTTGAGCTTTTGCTAGGTTTTGTCTGGTTTGGCGAATAGTATCAGTATTAGCCTTCTCTTTTTGTATCTCGGCGATTGCATTTTCCACGAGCAATTGGGCTTTTTGAACGATTCTTGAAGCCTCGTTAAGGGCTTCCTTTTCCATTTCCTTTCTTTTGCTCTTTATCTGACCCAACAGTTGCTCTTGTTCTTGTTTAGTCTTTGATGCTGATCTGGTCTTTTCTTCTGCTAATCGCTTCTGTTCTTCAAGGTCTTTTTGCATATCCTCAACATTTGATATTAAATCCGTTATTTTGGCACTTTGTGGGCTAATATAGCTTTTTGCCCTATCCGTTATATCTTTTGGCAATCCCAACCTATCAGCGATCTTTAAAGCGTTGCTACTGCCGGGTAAACCGATCCGCAGTTCATAGGTCGGTTTCAGTGTATTCAGATCAAAAGTCATCGCCGCATTCTCCATGCCTTCTTGTGAATAGACGTGAGCCTTTAGAGAGTCGTGATGTGTCGTTGCAGCGGTTGTGACGCCGTGAGAGTGCAAAAAATCCAATATCGCCATGCCCAATGCTGATCCTTCGGATGGTTCCGTTCCAGCGCCAAGTTCATCAAGCAGGACAAGCGATGGTTCTTCTAACTGATCTATGATTTTAATGACCCTTGTTATATGCGATGAAAACGTGCTGAGGTTTTGCTCAATGCTCTGCTCATCGCCAATATCGGCAAAGACCTCTTTAAAGACTGACATTTGGCTTCCTTCGCCTATTGGAACATGCAATCCCGATTGCATCATCAGCGTTAGAAGCCCGACAGTTTTTAACGCAACGGTTTTCCCGCCGGTATTCGGTCCAGTAACAACCAGCGTTCTGAAAGCGTCACCGATATGAAAGTCAATAGGCACGATCTTTTCTGGAACGTTGGAATCCTGCTCTTCTTCGTCTGATTTATCGTTCAAAAGCTTATATAATGGCTTTGCCCGTTCGTTTATCTTCATCTGCAGGATCGGATGCCTTGCTTGGATCAGGTCTATATATCCTCGCTCATTAAGTTCCGGTCTTGATGTTACAAGCTTTATGCAGAATAATGACTTGGCGTTAATCAAATCCAATTCCGCTAGAACCTGCATCGTATTCTCAAATTGAGGCAAAGCATGGCGGATTCTTTCGGTAAGTTCCCTAAGTATCTTCTTTATCTCCAATTTTTCATCGGTCAAAAGCTTATGCAGTTCGTTATTTAGTTCTACGACTGAATTGGGTTCTATAAATGCTGTGATCCCGCTG
>ERZ1292640.3350-Hain-H43-02um-R1-3350-length-12489-cov-6_pt1 | contig 12489 bp, 7 predicted proteins | sample MGYA00564404_ERZ1292640 | MGnify/ENA primary metagenome ERZ1292640 (study PRJEB36523, sample SAMEA6512636) | groundwater metagenome | collected 2019-01-08 | study: AquaDiva: Metagenomics assemblies of 32 groundwater samples | reverse complement strand
CATCGAACAAATCGCTTGCGCCGAAGAGATAGTTTTTCACATCCCAACCGGGACAGGCCCACTTGTGTCCGCTTCGAGCCGTCGGCATCCAGACGCGAGACGCGTATCCCTTGTGCGTAAAGTTATGATACATCTCATTGTGGCCCAGCTCGCCGTTGTAGTTGTGGATATGAATGAAGTTCAAACGCATCTTTGCCATCTGGTCGATGATGAACTTCCAGTCCTCCCACGAATAGACCGTCGCCGATTGTGGGAAGTTCGTCCAGGGCAGGAAGCCGCGAATGTACATCGTCGGCGCATTTCTCTCATCCACATCGACCCAGGTCAGTGATAATTTCTTATCCGGCAAGACATCGCCGCCCAGGAAAAACCCGATGTGATAGTAGTCGGAGAGGAGACCGTAGACACCGTACAAGCATCCGATATCATCGCTGCCGGCGATGGCGATCACCGGCTGCTTGTTGACTTCCAGTTTCTTCAGCACGTAACCTTGCGGACCGGGATCCTCCGATGAGACGGCGAACCGTCCATCTGTCACAAGCTTCTTGATCGTCGGGTTTGACTCAGCACAGCCAATAACAAAGGAAGGGATCTTGATCGCTTTCACATCGTTCTTAATGTCGAGCCACATTCCCGAAACCTGGCACAGATAGCGCTGCAGTTCCTTCGCGGCGTATTGTTCCAGTTGAGAGGCCTTGGCGCCGATGATGATTTGACCGGATGGCTTGCCTCTTTGACCCGCGGCAGAGGATACTGTCTGGACGAAAACAGCACCGAGCAGAATCGTTGATGCCAAAATAGTTGCCTTCATTTCTATACTCCACTTCTAACGAGCGTTGTTGAGCTCAACTCCTGCATAATTTCTGAAGTTCTAGCTGCGCATACCACCCCAAAATCTCTCAATCTCCTCCAGCGAGCGACCTTTGGTCTCTGGCACGGCCTTCCAGATCGTCAGGACAAGCGCGAGACAGAACGCGGCATAGATGTAGAACGGGAAGCCGTGGTTGAACCGCGAAAGCAGCCACGGGCTCTCGTCCATCATCGGGAAGGTTTGGGAAACAGCAAAATTCGCGCTCCACAGACAGAACGTCGCAATCGACATGGCACGTCCGCGGATTTTCGTCGGAAAGATCTCCGTGAGTAACACCCACGTCACCGGTCCGACCGACAACGCGAAGCATGCAATGTAGCTCAGCATGAACAGGAGCACCCACAGGGAAATGGCCTGATATTGTGCTGCAAGCCCTATGGCAATCAGCGAGAGGCCCATGCCCGACGCACCGATGATCATAAGCGGCTTTCGTCCGAGACGATCCACCATCCAGATGGCAATAATAGTAAATGACAGGTTCACTGCACCAACAACCACTGTCTGCAGCAGCGCCGTTTCAACGCCCGATCCGAGCTGTTTGAAGATCTCAGGCCCATAGTAGAGGAACACGTTGATCCCCGTGACCTGTTGGAGGATTGCAAGTGCCACACCGATCACCAGCACTCTTCTCAGGCCCGGTTCAAACAATTGTGAAAGCGACGCGGGTTCTTGCGCGAGCGCCTCTTCAATTGACAGAAGCTCGGCGCTCGCGAAGGTTGATCCGCCAACCTTTGTTAGAATGGCACCGGCCCTCTCTTTCTTCCCGTGCTCTACGAGCCAGCGCGGGCTCTCTGGAACTAGTGTCAGCAGAACAAGAAAGAGTGCCGAAGGTAAGACTCCCGACGCAAACATCCATCGCCAGCCGGTGGAAACGTTCCAAGCTTCGTCGCCTTGCAGAGCGATGAAGTAGTTGACGAAATAGATGACCAGCATTCCGGTGACGATCGCGAATTGGTTGACCGACACCATGCGACCGCGAATTCGCGCCGGCGTGATCTCGGCGATGTACATTGGCGAAGCCATCGAGGCCACCCCTACACCCACGCCCGCGAAGATCCGGAAGATGACGAAGACGGTAAACTCCTTCGGGAGCGCTGTGCCGAAGGAGGAAACGAGAAAGAGCAGCCCGGCCAGCACGAGCGTCTTCTTTCTCCCGAACTTGTCGCTGAAGACTCCGGCGAACGAAACACCGGCAACGCAACCCAACAGCGCGCACGCCGCGGCCCATCCTTTCATGGTGGGATCAAGATCGAAATGCGTCTGCAGAAAGCCGATCGCGCCGGCAATCACTGCTGTGTCGTAGCCGAAGAGCAAGCCGCCCAAAGCCGCGACCAAAGTCACCAATAAAACGTAGCGGGCACTTCCTTTATCAGAGTGTCGTTGTACGGTCTCCATTGTCCACCTAAAAACATAACACAGAGATCACAGAGAAAGCACAGAGAACCACAGAGTGAGTTGGATCGTTGCGCTATAGGTTTGAGTGGATGTTAAGACTAGAAAGCTTGCACTGTCCAGGAAAGATCATGCAAGTCGATGTGCAATAGTATCGGTTTTATCGTGAAGAGTCAATGCAGGCAGCTCCGGTATTCTCGTCAGCGGGAAAAAGGCAGAATTCGACTTGACGCATGCTGAATTTTGCGATACTTTTAGCCGCACCATGCGTTCATGAACAAACCGGCTCTACCGTGAACGGCTTCCAACTATCCTGCAAACAGAATGGAGGTTCCATGAACAAACGTTTGATCGGATTCTTGCTTTCCTTCCTCATCCTGATTGTTGTCGTCCCCGCTTCGGGCCAGCCCTTCGGGCCCCCGTCCGTTGGCCCGACTTTCCCGACGGATGACGGGGTCGTCAAGAATATCTGGAAAGAGGTTATGGATTCCACTCAGCTAGAGATGCTCGCGCACGAGCTCCTGGACGTGATCGGTCCCCGCTTGGTCGGCTCGCCGCAGATGAAAAAGGCCAATGACTGGGCGGTTTCCAACTATCAGAAATGGGGAATTGAGGCAACGAACGAAGAGTACGGAAAATGGCGCGGATGGGAGCGCGGCATCACGCACATCGATCTCCTGCAGCCGCGTGTGCGGACTCTCGAAGGGATGATGCTGGAATGGAGTCCCGGCACAAAGAAAGGCGGCGTGACAGGGGGGTTGATCATTCTGGCTGATCTTCCCGATTCAGTCGCCTTCCTGAAATGGCTCCCCAATGTGAAAGGCAAATTCGTTCTCGTTTCGGAGCCTCAGGCCACCGGTCGGCCGGACAAGAGCTGGGAAGAGTTCGCCCTCAAGGAATCCTTTGACAGCTTGAAAGCTCTTCGGACGAGGATCAGCGAAGGGTGGCAGAAGCGTGTTAGAAAGACGGGCTTCCAACGCGACACGCTGGCCACAATACTCGAGAACGCCGGAGCCGTTGGCGTGTTGACGTCGGATTGGCCGGGCGGATGGGGAGCGTATCGAGTGTTCGGCACGAACAACAAGATCGCTCCTGTCGTTGCCCTCAGCCTTGAGGATTACAACCTTCTGTACCGACTCGTCGAACACGGCGATAACCCCATCATCAGAGTCGAAGCCGAGTCGAAGTTCCTCGGACCTGTCCCTGCTTTCAACACGATCGCCATGATGCGTGGCAGCGAGACGCCAGATGAGTACGTGATCCTCTCTGCCCATTTCGATTCGCATGACGGCGCTTCTGGAGCGACGGACAATGGAACGGGCACATTGGTCATGATGGAAGCGATGCGGATCCTGAAGAAATACTATCCCAACCCGAAGCGCACCATTCTCGTCGGCCATTGGGGGAGTGAGGAGCAGGGATTGAACGGCTCACGCGCGTTCGCGAAGGACCATCCGGAGATTGTCGACAAAGTTCAGGCGGTGTTCAATCAGGATGACGGGACGGGGCGAGTTGTGAATATGAGCGCGATGGGATTGATCAATGCTAGCGGCAGTGTGGCACGCTGGCTCTCGCGGGTGCCGGATCAGATCACGCGCGAGATTAAGCTGGGTCTTCCTGGCATTCCCTTCGGTGATGGGAGCGATCATGCCCCCTTCATTGCTGCCGGTGCGCCTGCATTTGGACTCGGCTCGAACTCGTGGGACTACGGTTCAATCACCTGGCACACGAACCGTGATACATACGACAAGCTCGTGTTCGACGAGCTCAAGAACAACGTGATCCTCACGGCTTGCCTCGCGTACCAAGCTTCCGAGGATCCTGAATTCGTGCCGCGGGATCGACGGGTCATGCCAATTGATCCACGAACGGGAAAACCGCGACCGTGGCCTCAGCCGGCAGATCCCGAGCGAGCCGGCGGGTTGAAGAAATAGTAGAAGTCCGACTTCTTCTGCGGATCACGAAGGTAGAAGTCGGACTTCTGTCCTGCAAAAAGCGGCACCCGACCAATCGGTCGGGCGCTTCGTTTTTGAGCCCATGCTATTCTTCCCCTCAGAGGGCAAGGGATGGTGTTCTTCACTTTTGAGTAATCTTCATCAACCCTGCTTTCTCAAACGCCTGGAAGTACGCGATGAGTGCATCGAGCGGCATTGGGACATACTCCACGGAGAACGCATTTCGGATGTCCAGAATCGATCGCTTTCCATCCGCATAGTGAGCGGCGGCATCGGGCATGCCCATTATCCTCAGAGACCCCTCCCCTCTCTCGCGCATCCGCATCATCGCCTGGCTGATCCCGACGCTGAGCTTCTGGAGTGTTGTGTCCGTCATGAGTTTCATCCCAACATAGTTCACGCCGTAGAGCTCCTTCCCCTTGAGGCGCTCAGGGATCAGGCGAGCCGCACGCCGATCGACATCCGTCAATGCCACCGGCTTGCGGACAATGTTGAGGTCCTTCGCTTTGAGGGTCGCAAGCTCGTCGATATTCTTCATCGACAAGGCTTCATCGTCGCTCAAGAGTGCAGCGTTCCGGTCAATGGCCTTCTTCGTATCGGGAGTCCTGGAGAACGTAGCCGAGGATCTCACGGCTTCTCGCTCTCGATTGTACACATGCCTGATGAGCGTTCTTGCCAGAGATTCGTTCTCAACGAAGTTCTCTCTTGTCGCAGCGAAGAGAGACCCCACCGCTTCATGTTCGCTTCGGGCAATTCTCCTTTTGCCATAGAGTAGCGAGAGCCGCGCAATATCGGTCGCGTTGTCATCGTCAGCGTATGCCATGGTGGTCAGAGCCGCCAGGCCGAAGAAGATTACGCGGTGAAGTTGCGTGGGATCGACTTTGTCGGGAGTGTCTTCACTGGAGTGGTAGAAATAGTCCGGCCACCCTAGCGTGCCCGTGCCGGGGATCTTGGCGTTGTTGAACACCTCGTGGTCTGTGCCAGTGGTGTACGGGGTCATCCTGCCCTGAAGTCGATTGCGCGATCCGGCGATCGAGATGATATGAAAATCCTTTTGAAGCGGGTACCGGTCGTCATTGTACCTGTTCATAAAACGCAAAATGGATTCTGTCAGGGCGTTCAGAAATGTCGGATTCCAGTCGGGAGTGTACGCGACGGCAAACACGGCGTTGGTGAGCAGCAGATTCTCGCCGAGCATGTCGAAGTTCAGATTTGCGATGCGCTTGATGGGGTCATCGAGGTGCTTCGAGAACCACGCATATGTGCCGCTGTATTCCGGAACCCAGAGAAATCGAATGGTCCGCAATGGTCGCGGCAGCTTCTTCTCCTGGATGAGCTCATTCATCGTCCGGGCAATCTCAAGGATCGATGCGCTTCCGGAAGCATTGTCGTTTGCACCCGGCTTATAGTGATCAAGATGCGCCGTGACGACGATCTCCTCGTCGGGATACTTCGACCCCGGGATGAGGCCGCTCACGACATCAATCGTCCCGTTCGAAAACTCCGCTTCCACGACCGCCCGCATACGGAGCGGTTTCCCCTGGCGCATCACCGCCCTCAATTCTTGTGCTCGACGCGAGGAGATCAGAAACGCAAAGCTGGCAGGGACCTTCTCACTCGCTTGTGGAACTCCGGCCCATCCAACCTGATCCGGAAAATCACCAGGCAAACGGTTCAAATTATCAAACTCCGGAACCGAGTACGACGTCACAATTCCTGCGGCTCCTCGCTGTATGACTGCTCTTTGAAAGACTATCTGCGGATTGCCGGTCGTGAAAACAATCTTCCCTTTCACATCCTTCTTGAAGTCGTCTTCCCCCATCCCGCTGCCGACATCCACCACTTCGGCCTCAACGTTGGCGGAGCTGCTGTTGCGCGCGAGCGACATCGGAAGCTCAGCGTATGAGGTGAGCTTCACTTCAAACGGTGACGTCATCCAGAGTTCGGCTTTCTTGACCGTCCAGATCTTCTGCGATGGATTGCCGAAGTAGTCGATCTTGCCGTCCGAAGGGTACTTCTCGATCGTCACCTGCTCGAGACCGAATTCCACCGCTTTCTGCCGGACCCACTCGGCGGCAAGCGCGTATCCTGGCGTGTATTGCGACCGGTCCCACTGTGCTATTTGCCGGACGTAGTCATGGGCCAGATCACCTGAGCTCGTTTGAATGAGCTTGACAGTGATGCTGTCTTTCAGGAGAAGACCCGTCCGAGGGCTCAGCGGCCCGAGGGGAGAAGGAAAATTCTCTTGAGCAGCCAAATTCCAGTGAAGCGAAAAGAGTAGCAGAGTGAGAAGAATAAGCGCATCAGGACGTGTTGATTTCATATCGATCTCCTTTTTGTGCGAGATGATAGGTGTAGACGCAGACGATGTTCTTTTGCAGTTAGATCTGCCCGACTGCGGCCACGCGGGCTGCCGAAGAAGGTCCGTGTCCATACGGGTATCGAAACCTGAGGGTCTCGGCGCAATGATCAAATCTCCACCGGGAGAGCTTCGCACAAAGCGGTCTCGATGAGAGGATTCCGTCAGTTCTCCCTGCCGAGCGAGATCAATGCGCGGAGGAATCTGTATCCGACCACATAATCATCCGATTCAACCTGGACTGCCCTCGGATTGACCCGTCTTACCCCGGGCACAGACATCGCATTGTCCGCCTGAGAGCTCCGAAGATAGCCAAGCTCAAACCGGTACGGCGCCGTCAGCTTGTATGGCTTGATCTCCTTCCGTTTCTCGATGGCTGCTTTTGCCTGCTGTCGTATGAGCTGGCGGGCCTTTTCAAACGAGAGGTTCTTGGCAGCGTAGCGCCCGATTGCCTCCTTGACCTGCGCTGTCACCACTTTGTCGCCCAGCACCTCTTTGGTCTGGCCGCAGACGGCTTGGTCTCCGGAGACAAGCACCACTGGGACATTATAGTATCCAGCGACCAGAGCATTGATCCCCAGCTCCGGCATCTCGATGCCGTTGATCTTGATGGCGTAGACCGTTCCACCGGAAATAGTGTGGTCGAGGACACCATCGGCCGTACCTGCCCGAGCGTGATAGCCGATGAACATCGCCGCGTCACAGGGCGCATCGATCCCCTGCATCATCCCCAGAGGTTTCGGTGTTCCGCTAATGAGCGTTGCAGCGGCATGCAGTTCCGACGGTAGAATATTCCGCATATCACCGTGCGAATCATTCACGATGATCTCCGTCGCCCCGGCATCCAACGCTCCGAGGATAGCGGCATTGACATCATCCGTCATCCACTTGCGGGCCATGTTGTAGTCAGCGCCGGCTCCTGTCTGCTCGCCATGCACAACACCGGTGATGCCTTCCATATCGACGGAGATGAAGACCTTGAGTTTCTGTGCTTGGGCCATTGCAAGGGATAGACAGACCAAAAGAAGTATGGCGCAAAGGGATCGACTCTTCTTGTATCGCATAACGTATGCCTCCTTGATTCTTTGGTGAAAATGACACACACAGACTTCAAAAAAACACAAAATCCTCCATCATCGCCTCTGACGAATCCGGAGGTTTCCAATTCCGCGTTTCGCGTCGAGATCTACGGTGCAGCGGCGGGCGATTAGGTGTGACTAAGGTAAATGCGATTCGCGGGAAAGTCAATTTCCCGCGATGACCACTAGAGGAAGGGAACGTGATTGAAGAAGGGAATCAGAGGGAAATTCTCAAGCTTGCGAATGTCGTCGAAAGCCGAAGGGACTCTCTACTTCCGTTCCAAAGCACGAAACTCGCCGGTCTCCTCGATAACGACTTTGTGCCCTTCAAGGACGGTGGGAATCCTCTGCTCGATCTCTTTCGTTTTCTTCACAACGTATACCTTGATGCACGGCTTTCCTTCGGACTCCCCGATCGCCGTGCCGACCACTCCGGCAATTGACATGAGATGGTCGGTATGAGCTTTCAGGACCTCTTCGATCGGTTTCTGTTTCATCGGTTCTTTCACTTCCGAATTGCAGTGAGGGTTACCCAGCACGAAGGCCAGGATGCTCAGGCTAAATATCAGGTACGCAGCAATTCTTCTCATAGCGCGTGACTGATCGTCCTCATCCTCTCAGGGACCTTTCTCTCCTCATTAGAAAAGGAAAGGGGAAGAGGTTCGGGTGAGAACGACTCCTCTTTCCCCACATTTCTCAACAGCTCCGCATCACTTGCCGTCAATGGTCACGTTAAATGCAGAGAGCACATCGCCGATTTTGTTGGCGATCGCAGTTCCGTTCGAGCTGCCAGCGAACAACAACCCAACCGGATTGGTCGAGCTGTCGTTTGTAACGATGAGCGATCCTGAATCCCCGGCTTTCGTGAAGGGCCCCTTGTTTCCACTGACGACGATCTGACCGACGAACCTCGCCACGCCGGAAGAACCATAGTCGACGTTAACCGTAGCGTTGATGCCAGAGACCTTCCCTTTGGTCAATCCCGTCGTGCGGCCGTACTTCTGTACCGGCTGCCCGACGAATTCCACCACCGTCGTTGATGATGGTACTCCGTAGCCGTTCGACGGCGTGCCATTACCAAGGTTCCCGGTCGATGAAACCGCAATCGCTGCGTCGACTGTGTTATCCGAGCCACCGAACTGGATCTGGACAAAGGCACTCAGCGTCCCGATCGCGTCCGACGGGATAAGTGCGCATCCGACGTCATACCTTCCCGGCTGAAGAACACTGCTTCCGATGGGCGCCTTGTTCTCCAGTGCATACACATGGTTATTGCTCAACGCATACACCTTCGTGCCAGATTTCACTCGTGCGCCGATGGTACCGGCGGAACATTCACCCTCGTTGCCTGTAGAGACGCCGATTGGCACAGGGCGCACGAATCTCGCCGTTGGATTGATCTTGGTGGCTCCACCTCCCTTCGCATCGCCTCGAACACCCTTGTCATCGGCAGACTGCAGCGCGAAGAACGCTCCCGTCGCTTCAACGACCACCGGAACGCCTTCCAGCGTCTGTGGGAGAGCGGCTTCGGCTCCTCGTTCAACAGTATAGATCTTTACTGCCAACTTCCCTTCATCTGTCAAACCGGTCGCTGTTCCGACCACGCCACGAATAGCCAGCAAGCGATCTGTGTGCCTGTTTTGCACAGCCATCACCGCCTGTAGCTGCGGCGACGACTTCGAGAGCGTGCCTCCTTGCTGTTGAACAGCAGCCGATGGTGAAATCGGGCTCTGCGGCTCATTGCTACAGCCTACCCACAGGAGCGCGAACGTCACGGCGACAATTGCTACAAGAGCGACAATTGCGCGTGAAGACTTCATTATTGAAGTGACCATGCTTACCCCCTCATTTTGATTGGTTTGTGAAAAGAGCTGTGGGTCGTCGTGGAATTCCCCTTTTGAGGTGCGGTCGAACCTCATCCAATGTATCACAAGTCATTCTCAAAATCAAGAATGAGCCCCTCCAAAAATCAAGGAAATATGTGGAAGAATGAAGACCACCAGCAAATACCGATAGATTATTCCGTCTCGATTATGACTTGAACGGACTGCCGAATCCTCTTCGCTTCAGTTACCACCTTTACAACAGACTTTTCCTTGTCCCACCACCACCCTTGGGGCCCTGTCTGTCCAGGACTCAATCTTCGCCCCTCGGCGCTCACTGAGCGAGGCTGTTTCAGCCCGTGGAATCGAAGCTCATAGGCTCTCACCGTCGGTTGACCGTTGAATTCTCCTTTGGTCGGACCAATCGTCAGTTGATAACGCCCGCGCGAGGACGGAGCAAATTTCAGCGGCGTCCAGGCGTTCTTGCCGGACTGATAGTCGAGGGAGATCCCGTCATCTTCATAGAGTCTGAACTCCGCTCGTTCCGGACCATACACCTCAACGATGAGTGTATCGAGCGGCTTTTGGTCGGTGTGCGCCACATCCGGCTGCAGCGGGATGATCGAGCCGGATTTCACGAAGACCGGGAGCCGATCGAGCGGATACCTTTCTCGCACCACCTGGTCTCCTCGATACTTTTTTCCGCTGAAGTAATCGGTCCACTCTCCCGGCGGCAGATACGTTTCCTTTTCACCAGTCGAGTCGGTGACAGGTGCTACCAACAATTCGCGGCCGAACATGTATTCGTGCGGATAGGAGTAAGCTTTCTCAAGCGATCGATGTTCCAGATAGAGCGGACGAACGACCGGCAGCGCATCGTCGTACGCAACGCGGCAATAGGTGTAGATATACGGAAGAAGATTGTACCGGAGCCGGAAAAACTTCCTTGCGAGTTCGAGACCTTTCTCACCGTACGTCCAGGGCATCCTGAGATTCCCTTCCTTCGGATTCTCGTGAGCGGAATGTAAGCGAAGCAACGGACTGAACACTCCGAACTGAATCCATCGAGCATACAGATCGAAACTCACATTGGGGCCAATGAAGCCGCCGATGTCGTGCGTTATGTACGGCATCAGGACGTTCCCGCCCTGAGCGGTGAAGGGAACCTGGTAGGCGAGCACCTCCCACTGTGAGTACGTGTCTCCTGTGAAGAACGACGGATAGCGGTGGCTCCCCCAGCCGCCGTACCGACTGAAGATGAAGCCCCTCTTCTTCGTGTGTCGTTCCGTAAAGTCGTAGAACACCCGATTTGTCCACATCTGGCTGTTCAATCCTTCCATCTCGCAAGACCCGCTTCCCCCATCAACCCACCAGAAATCTATTCCTTGATCGACCAATGGATTGTGCAGAACATCCATGAAAAGCTGTGCATGTCGTTTGTTCGCCAGGTTAAATCGGATTCCCGTCGCTGGCGGCTTGTTCGCGATCACCAAGGGGCCGAAGGTGATTCCGCCTCCTCCGCCCCAGTCGTTAACTCGAAGCGCGATCAGGTTTTCCTCGCCGAGCCTGATTGCCGGAGCGATGTTCGTGAATGTGACGGTATTGAAAACGCTGCTGTTCGTGAAGCCGTGATGCGCAACCCGAGTGCCGTTCACATACAGGTCGTACTCATCGTCAACACCGCCAAAGATTACATAGAGGGGACCGAACGGCACGTTTACCGGAATGGAAACTCGCGTTCGATACCAGGCCAGTCCGTCATAGCCGGCATATCCTTGATCCTCCCAGGCCTTCCCCCCCTGAATGGTGGCCCATCCATCATCCTTCCAATCGACCGCGAACCATCGGTTGGTCACACCGCTGTCAGTCGGGTCGGTCCGGAACTTCCACGCGGCCCCGAGGTCAAGCGTGTACGAGGGCTTCTCCGGCAAAGGGATCCCTAACTCCGCCCGTACAATCTGCGCGTGGCTGTCCTCATCGGAAAGGACACTCTCCTTACTGTAGCCGGGATGGTCATTGAGTGTCACTTTGATCCCTGTCCGATGTGCCCAGTCGAGAAACTCCTGTGGATTGGGGAAGATGTCGCTCCAGTCGTATCCGCCTTTCCATCCATAACGATGCCAAGCGTAATCCAGCACGAGGATGTCCAATGGAATAACTTCGCTTCGGAATCGCTCCACAATCTTCTTGACATCCTTGTCAGTGTACTGATACTTATCCACCATCTCCGTCCCCGGAAGATATTCGTAGTTGAGATCGGTGATCCAGGCGCCGAGCGTGTAACGTGGAATCATCGGAATCTTGCCACACAACTCCGCGTAGTCACGCAGGGCGCGGCTGAAGTCTCGTCCGTAGAGGAAAAAAAACCAATCCTGGCTATCGCTTCCGGGGCGTGGGACAATCCAGGCGGACTCCTTGTTCCAGACCGGTGTACGACTATCGTCCAGAACAAACCACCCGCTCCGGCTGAGGATCCCCGGAGCGACCTTCGGAAGCCGATTCTTTCGAAGACCGTCCAGAGAGTAAAGGATGCCCCCGAGATTGTTTCGGTCGGAATCGCCTGGCGACCACGAAAACTCGCGTCCGCTTTCTTTCCACGTGATCCGGAGATTGTTTCTAGTGAATTTTCCTGAATTGGCGCGATAGCGAAGTATCATCCCCGCCGTTTTCGCGACAAGCCAATCCTTGTCCCCCCAGGATTCGACCTTCGTCTGCTTCCAATCGCGTTTGAGCACAATTGCAGTTGGTGCATCAGTAAATCTGCCCCCCGGCGAAAACTCCATCCTCACCAGCGAAGGAGTGAGAAATTGAAATCGGGCATCCCCGCAAACGACGGTGCTGCCTTCTTGCTTACACTGTGCTCTGAAGCCCGTTTGTGTCATGAGAGGGGTAGTAAAAGCCAGGAGAAGTGCAGCGATGAGAGGAACGGTACGTTGCATGGTTTACCTCACGAGGTTGATGAGAAGGACGTGAGCGTCCTTCGTCGTGTTGGTCATTGATGGTCTATTTG
>ERZ1292640.3349-Hain-H43-02um-R1-3349-length-12491-cov-47_pt1 | contig 12491 bp, 11 predicted proteins | sample MGYA00564404_ERZ1292640 | MGnify/ENA primary metagenome ERZ1292640 (study PRJEB36523, sample SAMEA6512636) | groundwater metagenome | collected 2019-01-08 | study: AquaDiva: Metagenomics assemblies of 32 groundwater samples | reverse complement strand
CGCTGACCGCTCCCGCCCTGACCTTGCCCGGCCAGCGGGCCAGCATCGGCACGCGAATCCCGCCCTCGTAGACCTGCCCCTTCTCGCCGCGCAGCCGCCCGTTGCTGCGAAAGAACTCGAAGCCCTTCTCCTCACCCGAGTGTGCGCCATTGTCGCTGGTGACGAGCACCAGGGTGTCCCGCTCCAGCGCCAGTTTCTTGAGCAGGTCCATCAGGCGCCCCACGTAGGAGTCGGCGCGGGTGACCATGGCGGCGTAGGTTTTATGGCCTTGTGCCCAGCTCTCGCCCTCGTAAGGCGCCACGCTCGGGATCTCGAAGCGGGCATGTGGCAGCGTGTAGCACGCGTAGAGGAAAAACGGCCCGCCGGCATGCATTCGCACGAACTCCAGCGACCTCTCGGCGATCAGGTCGGCGCTGTACTGGCCGCGCCCGCCGTCACGGTTGCCCGGGAGCGGGTGCTTCTTGTCGTTGTCCCAGAGGAACTCGGGGTAGTAACTGTGGGCGTGAACCTGGTGGAGGTAGCCGAAGAACTCGTCGAAGCCGTGCCGCCAGGGCACGCCGGTCGAACCCGCGTCGCCCAATCCCCACTTGCCGAACCCCCCGGTGGCGTAGCCGGCCGGCCTGAGCACCTGGGCCATAGTGACATCTTCCGCAGCCAGCGGCGCCGTGCCGGCGTTGGCTCGGATGGGCGTGTGCCCGCCATGCATACCCGTCATCAATACGCTGCGCGAGGGCGCGCACACCGTGCCGCCGGCGTAGCAATCGGTGAACCGCAGGCCCTCGGCGGCCACCCGGTCGATGTGAGGTGTGCGAATGTGCCGCTGCCCGTAGCAGCCCAGGTCGCCGTAGCCGAGGTCGTCCAAAATGACGAACGCGATGTTGGGCTTCCGGCCGGCGGCCACCCCGCCACCGCCCAAGGCCATCAGAAAGTCCCTGCGTTTCATGGAAGATCCAGCCCCGGGCCGCTACCCGAACAGCAGCCTCCGGTCCGGCTCGCGGAACGGCTCGGACATCGCCCGGCTATCCTCGTCGAGTTCGTCGAAGTCGGTGATGCCGACAATCGCCGTGTCCACGGCCTTGTTCTGGAGCGACCACTTGAGCGCCGCCGGCATCGCGCCGGGCTGCTGGAGGCGGTTGAGCAGCGCGTCGGGGGCCACGCCATAGAGGCGGTCGCCCTTGCGGATGCGGCTGTAGCCGCCGGCCAGCACCTTCATGGCGATGATGCCGGCGCCCGCCCGCCGCGCCGCCCGGATCGCCTCGCCCGTCCCCGGGTCGAGGTAGAAGTTGTACGCCGTGAGAATGATATCCGTCTGGCCCTTGCTCACCAGCCAGGGGATCAGCCCGGTCATGTTGGCGTGGGTGCTGACGCCGGCGAAGCGGATCTTGCCGGCCTTCCTGGCGATCTGCTGGGCCTCGACGAGCTCGTCGGAGACGTCCTCGGGCTGAGCCTTGGCGTGCAGGTACCAGACGTCCAGGTAGTCGGTGCCGATCTCGCGCAGGCTGGTGTCCAGCTCCTTCAGGGCCGCCTCCTTGGTCCGGGCCAGGCTCTTGCTCGACAGGATGATATGCCGGCGCTTGCCCTTGATGGCGCCGCCCACCATGCGCTCGTTGTTGCCGCTCTGGTAGGAACGGGCGGTGTCGAAGTAGTTGATGCCGAGGTCCGCCGCCCGCTCAATGACTACCGGATCGGAGGCCAGCATGCAGCCGAAGCCCAGCGTGGTCACTTTCAGGCCGGTCCTGCCCAGCGGCCGGTGGGCCGGCTCGACCGATGCGCGCCCGAAGCGCAGGACAGCCGGGGCAGCGGCGCCCGCGGCCATGAAATCACGACGAGACAGGTGCAGCTTCACAAGGGGACCATTATAAGCCGTCTCAGGCGGGACCGGAAGAGCCGCTTCGGCGTCCGCCGCCGGATCCCAGCAGCTTCTTTTCCTTGACCGGGGGGCCGTGGTTGGGCTACAGTCAAGTGTTGCCATGTAGAGCGGGAGTAAAGTCTATCGCGCCAGCGTATAAATGAGCCGCCGTAAGACACATCCGCATCTGGCAGGGTGCCTGGCCTTGGCCGGCGTGCTCGCGGGTTGCCAGGCGACCCGGCCCCGCCCGTTGGTCACTTCGTTCGTCCCTCCCGAGCCAAGATCCCCTGCGCACAACTTCACTGCCCCCCAACCGCCGGCGCTGTCGCCGACCAGGGCGCGGGTACAACTCAGAATCGGCCCGCCACCGCCCCCGCCGCTGGCCAGGCTCCAACTCGCGGCCGAAGCCTTGATCCGGCAGGCTGCCTGGCACTTCCAGGCCGGCAAGAAGCGTTACCAGGAAGGCGACCGGAACGGGGCGCGCCAGGAGTTCGACCGGGCCGTGGACATCCTGCTGGGCGCTCCGGATGACGTCAGGGCTGCCGGTCCGGCCGCCCTGGACAAGAAGTTGGAGGAACTGGTCCAGGCCATCCACCGCTACGATCTGGCCGGGTTGGGGGCGGCCGACGTCTCCGAGGAACCCGGTTTTGAAAAGGCGTTGCTGGACGATATTCCGCCGCTGACCTTTCCGATCGATCCCAGACTGAAAAACCGGGTCATCGAGGAGATCCGTGCCACCGCCTCTCAGCTTCCCCTCCAGGCTAACGACGCGGTGCTGGCTTACATACACTATTTCTCGACCGAGCGCGGGCGCCGCACCCTGCTGGCTGGTCTGAGGCGCTCCGGGCGCTACCGTCCGCTTATCCAGAGGATTCTGGCCGAAGAGGGGTTGCCGCAGGAGCTGATCTTCATCGCTCAGGCGGAGTCGGGCTTCGCCCCGCGAGCGGTTTCCCGGAAGAAGGCTGCCGGCATGTGGCAGTTTGTGCGCGCCCGCGGAAACCAGTACGGGTTGATGCAAACCAGCTTTGCCGACGACCGGCTCGACCCGGAGAAGTCCACCCGGGCGGCGGCCCGGCACCTGCGGGACCTCTACCATCAGTTCGGCGACTGGTACCTGGCCCTGGTTGGTTACAATGCGGGACCGGGCGTGATCGACAAGGCGGTCCAGCGGACCGGCCACGCCGATTTCTGGGAGTTTCGCCGCCGCAATGTGTTGCCGAAGGAAACCAGCAACTACGTTCCCATCATCCTGGCCTTCACCATCATGGTGAAGAACGCCCAGCAGTACGGGCTGGCCGGGCTGGAGACCGATGCGCCGCTGGAATACGACTCTCTCGAGATCACCGCGCCTACCGGCCTGCAACTGCTCGCCGACCTGGCCGAATGCCCGCTGGCGCAGTTCCGCGAGTTGAATCCCGCCCTCCTGAAGAACCTGGCGCCCCCCGGCTACACGCTGCGGGTTCCGAAAGGGCAGGGCGCCGCCCTGACCGCGGTTTTGGATGCGGTGCCCGCCGAGCGGCGGAACTCCTGGCGCGCGCACCGCGTCGGCGAGGGTGAGACGCTCGCCGCCATCGCCGGCCGCCATCGCCTTCCCGAGAAATCCATCCTGGCGGTCAACGGGGCGCTCTCGGACGGGCTCCAGGCGGGAGATCTGTTGCTGATCCCCGCGGCCGCCCCGGCGCGGAATGCCTCGGCCCGGACCACGGCTGTCCGCAAGACCCCCTCGCGCAAGCCGGCGGTTCGCAGAGCGGCCGGCGCCTCACCGGTCGCTTACAGCGCGGCCAACCTGGGCGCGGTGCGCAGTCGCCCGGCGCCGGTGCGGCGCTGAAGCCGCCACCGCGCGGCCGTCGCCTCGACTTTTCGCAACTTCTCACCTCTGCTCTTGCGTTCTTTTGAAAACGAGGTATTCTATGTGTTGACCGTGCATCCACAGGAGGCACTGGAAATGTTTGAACTCTTCAGTCTCGCTTTCAATGACGAGCGGGATGACTTTGAGTACGATGAAGAGCACATCGAGTTAGAGTCCGACCTCGCCGAATGGGGTCCGGGCGATGAAGAAGAAGAAGAGGAGGAAGAAGTGCCAGAAGGTATCCCTGAAGCTACACCCCCAGTTGAAGCTCCGGTAGTGCAACCCCCAGCCGCACCGGCGCCACCAGTGGCGCCCCCGGCAGCCGTGGCGCCCAAGAAGCCTGCGAAGAAGGCGGCTCCCAAGAAAGCGGTCGCCGCGAAAGCCCCGGCCAAGGCGGTCGCCGCGAAAGCCCCGGCCAAGGCGGTCGCCGCGAAAGCTCCGGCCAAGAAGGTCGCCGCGAAAGCTCCGGCCAAAAAGGCCGCCGCGAAAGCCCCGGCCAAGAAGGCCGCCAAGAAAGCTCCGGCCAAGAAGGCGGGCAAGAAAGCCCCGGCCAAGAAGGCCGCCAAGAAAGCTCCGGCCAAGAAGGCCGCCAAGAAAGCGGCCAAGAAGAAGAAGTAGCCGACCCGTCGGGTTGGGGGGTGGTCCGGCCAGGGCTGGCTACTTGCCCAGAACCGCGCGGCAACGCTCGTAGAGCTCGAACAGAGCGGCGGCGTACTCTTGCGCGCTTCGGGTAGACCTGCCCGTGTAGCCCGCGGCCGGATCTCCCTTCCCATACCCGGTGGTGACGGCGATGAATTTCATCAGTTCCAGCGCGATTTCGTCTTTGGTCCGCGCCGGATACGCCCCGAGCGTGATTTCTTCAGCCATATACAAGCTCCTCCTGTTGAGCGGTTCCGGGGGGCCCCGCCAGGCGTGGGCCTCCCGGTTTCTCCTGCCTGGCGGCCATCCCTGAGCTTAGCCGATTTCCCATGCCGATCGAGGCTCGCCGGCACATCCGCAGAATGCGGGGCGGAGCCCAGTCCCATCTGATTCAGGCCGCTGACGGCCAGTACTACGTCGTCAAGTTCAAGAACAACCCCCAGCACCGCCGCGTCCTGGTCAACGAGTTGATCGCCTCGGTCTTCCTGCGGTACTTGCAGATCTCCACCCCGGAGATCGCCATCATCCGGATCTCGCCCGAGTTCGTCAAGGAGAACCCGGAGCTGAAGTTCCAGTTGGGGGCGCAAGGGGCGCCGGTCGGGCCCGGGTGGCACTTCGGATCTCGCTTTCCCGACGACCCGGACAGGATCGCCATCTATGACTTCCTCCCCGACGTCTTTCTCCGGCAGGTGGCCAACCTCCACGAGTTTGCGGCCGTGCTGGCATTCGACAAGTGGATGGCCAACGCCGACGGCCGCCAGGCCGTCTTTTTCCGCGGCCAGCCGCGGCCGGTGAAAGGAGACCCACGGCCGGGGCGCTTCTTCGCCCTGATGATCGACGAAGGCTTCGTGCTCAACGGCCCGTACTGGGATTTCCCCGATTCGCCGTTGCAGGGTCTCTACCACCGTCCCCTGGTCTATGAGGGGATCAGATCCTGGGATGATTTCCAGCCCTGGCTAGACCGGATCCGGCATTTTCCCGAGGAAGTGATGGACGAAGCCTGGCGGCAGATTCCGCTGGAGTGGATCGAGGGCGAGGAAGATGCGCTGGAGCAGGTCATGCAGAAGCTGATGGAACGGCGCGCCCGGGTCGCCGACCTGGTGGGCGAGTGCCGCCGCGCCAGGTCTTCGCTGTTCCCGAGCTGGAAGTGAGTCGAGGCCGGTCGAATGGAATAAGATCTTGATATGCACCGCTTCGTCCTGCACAACGACGAGATCCGCGAGGCTTCCGCTAAGGTCCTCTCACCGGGGCAGGTGGGCCTGCTGTCGGGGTGGGGGGTCTTCAGCACGATCCGCGTGGCCGCCGGAGTGCTTTTCGCCTTCGAACGGCACTGGGAGCGGATGCGGCGGGATGCGGCCGCGCTGCGCGTCCCGTTTCCTGATGCCCCCGACTACATCCGGAGCCGCTTAGGGCGCCTGGTCGAGGCCAACCAGGCTCACGACGCCACCCTGCGCGTGGTCGTGGTCCGCAACGGCGGCGGGACCTGGGAAGGACCCAACGAGCGCGATTTCGACCTGATCGCTCTCACCGCCGGGCTGACCGACTGGGGCCAGGCCGTGACGCTGGCCGTCCGCGAGAACGCACGCCACTCCGCTTGCGTGCTGGCAGGCGCCAAGGTCCTCTCCTGGGCCTTCAATCTCACCTGGCTCGAGGAGGCCCAGGCGCGGGGCTTCGGCGAAGTCATTCTGCTCGACGAACGCGGCGAAGTCAGCGAGTGCACCTCGGCCAACATTTTCATCTCCCAGGGCAACCAGGTCTGGACGCCGCCGTTGAGCGCGGGTTGTCTTCCGGGGGTCACTCGCGAGTTGTTGCTGGGCGAGGTTCGCGCCGCTGGTGTCTCCGCCGGCGAGCGGAGCCTCTCGCTCCAGGACCTGGAGGAGGCCGACGAGGTCTTCATTACCTCGACGACTCGCGACCTGCTCCCGGTGACCTTGATCGAAGGCCGGGCGCTCCAGCGGTCGGGTTGGGCGCGCAGCCTGCTGGCCCAAGCCTATAACCGCTACCTCGAAGACTACGTGGCCCGCAGCCGCCACCGGCTCCCCTCGTGAAGAAGGAGCGACACCGCGCTACAATGTCAGCTTCGGCTGCTTTTCACGGCCGCTCATCATGGTAGCTTGTCCCGTTTGCGGAAGCAGACACCTGCGCTATTCCCGGCTCGTCAACTTCAACGAGCGCCTTGGGAGCCTGGTGGGAGTCCGGCCGCTGCGTTGCCGCGATTGCCGGACCCGTTTCATCGACCGCACCTGGCGGCTGGCCAACATCAGGTACGCCCGGTGCCCGCGCTGCTGGCGTATGGACCTGAACCTCTGGTCTAGGCGCGATTACCGGGTTAGGGTCTGGCAGGCGTTTATGCTGCAACTGGGCGCCCGTCCCTATAGGTGTGAGTACTGCCGCTGCAACTTCGTCAGCTTCCGCCCCCGGAAAGAGAAGTTCACCTTCCGGCGCTGGAAAAAGGGGGGTCCCGCGGCGCCGGTCCCAACCACTTCAGGTGACACCCCTCCCCGGGAATCTGCGCCGCTGGAGGAATAAAGGGCGGGGAACCGCGGGCCAAAAAGAAATGGTTCCCAGTGACCCACTTTCCAGCTCGCTCTCCGACCGGCATGCTCGGTCTGAGCGTGGCATCAAGACTACCCGGCGCTTCTCCCTTTGCTCCCCGCGGCAGCTTTTGGCTGCCCCGGATCAACGCTCCGGGAGACGCTCGGGCCAAGTCCTGACGGAGCCGGCTTCTCGAAGCGGCCTTTCGCTCGCCCGAAGCGGCTTCCCGTTTCCGGGCCACCTCTCCGGGGTCATCGTTCCCGGCCTGCCTCTTTGATGCCTCACCGCACCCCGCCTCGGCCCCGTTCGGTTCCGGGCTCCCTTCCTCTTCCCGAGTCTCCCCGGGCCGGGGAAGATCAAAGCCCGCAACCCGTTGCCCGCGCGTGGGTCCGGCAATCCCGACGGCTTCTCAAACCTTGCTCCCCGTCGGCGCCTTTCGGCCCCTCCGGCTCAACGCTCGGCTCGATTCCCCGCCGGGAAGCTCACCCCGCGACCCGTCCGCTTCCCCGTCACTCCCCGCATGCGGTCGCGTAAACGCTGCCACATACAGATCAACGCTCCGAGCGCGCTTCGTTTCGCCAAGCTCGCTGGTCCCGCGAATCTCTGGGAACCAACTTTATGATGCACTGAAACCGCGCCCGAGTCAAATAAAAAGTGCTGCTGAAAGCGGTTTTTCCGCAGACTATTTCTCTCTTCTTTTCAGTGGGATGCGGGCATGGGAAGCTGGAATTCCTGTGAATAAAACATTAGCGTGTGCTTCTGTTCACTCCGCGGCCAGCTTCAGTATCATGCCGGCGTCGGTGGCGACCCAGATATGCGCCGCATCGGCCGCCGCCAGCATGGCCCGCCGGCCGTAAGCCCGGTAATCAACCTCCATCTCCTGCCACTGGACGAAGTCGTCGCTGCGCAACAGCTTCAACTTTCCCGGAACTGGAAGCCTTATCTCCAGCCCCTGAGGCTCGATGGCGGCCAGATAGGCGCGCCCGTCGGGCAGCAGGGCGGCGTCGGTCACCGCCCGGTCCTTGCGGCGGAAAACGCGCGCGCTTTTTCCCGTTCGCCAATCCAGGCGGAAGACCTCCGAGGGCCACTCGAACGCATCGGAGAATTCAACGACCCCGAGGCCGCGGCCGTCCGGCGCCAGGCGAATCCGGGTGACCCGGCCGAACATCGACGTGACCGAGGGCTTCCACTGAGCGCCCCCGTCGCGCGTGTCCAGCAGTATCGCCAGCTTCGGCCATTCCCGGCGCCCTTGCGCCTCCTCGGGGTCCATCCACTCCGGTAGTCGCTGCCGGTCGGAGCGCCGCGGCGGACTGCTCCAGCCGGCGATGAGGCCTTCGCGCTCGTTGGCGAAGCTGATCCAACTGTATGCGGTGAACTCGAGATTGGCTTTCGGCGCGTCCCCGGCGGCGACCCTGGTCCAGGTCCGCCCGCCGTCGGAAGTTTCGTGGATGCTCTTGCGGAGGCCGACGGCCCAACCGCGATTGGCGTCGCGAAACCAGACTCGCAGGCAGTCCGCCGGGCTGTTCTGTCTTTTCCAGTTGCTCCCGAAGTCCTCGGTTTTCCAGAGGCCGTCCCCGGTTACCATCCAGCCAAGCGTCTCGTTGAGGAAGAACAGCGAGAGCGCTATCTGGGGCGGATGGATCAGCGCCCAGTGCTCGCCGCCGTCGCTGGTCACCAGCGCCGCCGGACGCTCCCGCCGCTTCTCCGTCAGAAAGCCGGCCGCCATGCCGCGGCTGCGCGTGGGAAACGAAAAGTCGGCCAGCGTGAGCGTGGACTCGTCCTCATCGTGGAAGTACTGAATGCGCCAGCGTTCGGCGCCGAAGCCCAGCGCCGCCAGCGCCACCAGCCCGGCCAGGGTCCTCATGGGAAGCACGCGCGCGAACCCGCCGCTCCCGACGACAGGACCAGTTCCACGTGGTTGGCGGCTTCCACCGCGGCCGGTGCCATCCGCGCCAGCACCAGTGCGCAGCCCACCAGCTCGCCCACCGTGGCCAGCACTTCCATCTCGCCGCCCGTGTGCTGGTGTGCTGCCCGGTGGTGGACGTTGATCACGCCAACCACGCGGTTGCGCGCGATCACCGGCGCCGAAAGAAAAGCCTCGAAACCATCTTCCGGCAGGTCGCGGAACGCCTTGAACCGTGGATCCTTGTAAGCCTCGCGCGAGATGGCCAGCAGCCGCCGCTCCCGCGCCACCCAACCGGTCAGGCCCTCGCCCAGCTTCAGCCGGACCTTCCCGATAGCCGTCGAAGCCGCCGTGCTGGAGGCGCACAGCACCAGCTCGTCGTTGTCGATCAGGTAGACCAGGCAGGAGTCGCAGGCCATGAACTCCACCACCAGTGAGACGATGCCCTGCAACACCTTTTGCAGGCTTGTCTCCTTGACCATGAACCGGCTGATCTTCTGGAACAGTCGCAACTGCCGCTCGGTCCGTTCCAGGGCCGCCTGGAGATCCTTCGCCTTCGGCACGCCCCTATTATCCCAAATGCGGCGGGACCGGCGTTCCCGCCGGCCCCCTCACACCGGCTCGAACCGCGCCTGGAAGAACCGCAGATACCGGGGCTCGTAGACCATCCGCAGCCCGCCGGCCTGCTCCCGCTCCTCGAACACGCACAGCACCGACTCGGCCACCACGTCCATGTGGGCCTGCGTGTAGACCCGCCGCGGCAGCGCCAGCCTCACCAGCTCCAGCTTCGGCCGGTATTCCTCCCCGGTGTCTTTGCTGCGGCCGGCGGAAACCGTTCCCCGTTCCATCGTGCGCACGCCCGAGTCCAGGTAAATGGCGGCCGTCAGGGCCTGGGCCGGGTACTGCTCCTGAGGGATGTGCGGGAGGAAGCGGCGGGCATCGATAAACACGCCGTGGCCGCCGATGGGCACGACAATCGGTATCCCCCAGCCGCGCATCTTCTCCCCCAGGTAGAGCACCTGGCCCACACGTGCCCGGATGTGGTCGTCATGGAGGGACTCCTCGATCCCGCGTGAAACCGCCTCCATGTCCCGTCCGGCCATGCCGCCGTAAGTATGCAATCCCTCGTAGACCACCACCAGGTTGCCGGCCTCGTCGTAGATCTCGCGGTCGTTGACGGCCAGGAATCCGCCCATGTTCACCAGCGCGTCTTTCTTGGCGCTCATCGTGCAGCCGTCGGTGAGCGAGCAGATCTCCTTGACGATCGCCGCGACGGTGCGCCCCTGCTGCCCCGGCTCGCGCTGCTGGATGAAATACGCGTTCTCGGCAATTCGCGTCGCGTCGAGGATGATGCGGATGCCGTGCCGGCCGGTCAGCTCGCGGACCGCCTTGAGGTTCTCCAGCGATATCGGCTGGCCCCCGGCCATGTTCACCGTGACGGCCAGGCTCACGTACGGGATGCGCTGCGGACCGTACTGCCGGATCACCGACTCCAGCTTGTCCAGGTCCGCGTTGCCCTTGAACGGGTGCTCGCTCGCGGGGTCGTGGGCTTCCGGTATAATCACATCCACGAACTGCCCGCCGGCCAGCTCCTGGTGCAGCCGGGTGGTGGTGAAGTACATGTTGCCCGGGATGACGTCGCCCGGCTTGATCAGCACCCGCGAGATGATGTGCTCGGCTCCGCGCCCCTGGTGGGTCGGGATCAGGTAGCGGTAGCCGTAATGCTCGCGGACGCTTTCTTCCAGGTGGTAGAAGTTGCGGCTGCCGGCGTAGGCCTCGTCGCCGAGCATCATGCCGGCCCACTGCCAGTCGCTCATCGCCGAGGTGCCCGAGTCGGTGAGCAGGTCGATGTAGACGTCCTCGGAACGCAGCAGGAAGGTGTTGAACCCGGCCTCCTGGATGGCGTGCTCGCGCTGCTCGCGGGTGGTGAGCTTGACCGGTTCGACGACCTTGATCTTGAAGGGCTCGGCCCAACTGCGACGGGTGAGCTTCATTGTCGGCTCCCGGCTCCCAGCACCAGCCGGCGCAGGTGCGGCGCCAGCGCCGGCGTCGAGACGCAGCAGTTGCCCCCGCGGATGCTGCTGCCGCCGTCGAAGTTGAAGAACACCCCGCCCGCTTCTTCGAGGATGATCTTCAGCGGGGCCAGGTCCCATTCTTTGGCGTACGGCTCGACCCAGGCGTCCGCCCGTCCCGAGGCCACCATCATCGCGTCCTGGCAGCCGCTGAAGCTGCGGACCGCCCAGAAGCCGCTCATCCACTCCAGCAGGCCGGACGCGAACGGCATCTCCAGCATGGTGTTCAGCCCGTTCACGCAGAGCAGCGCCTGGCGGGGATCGCTGATGCCGGAGACCCGGACGCGGCGCTCGTTCGCCCATGCGCCGCCGTTCCGCGCGGCGTAATACATCTCGCCCTGCTCGGCCAGGTGACAGACGCCCACCGCCACTCCGTCCCGGTCCTCCAGCGCGATCAGCACGCTCCAGTTCGGGATGCCGCGCACGAAATCCACCGTGCCGTCGATCGGGTCCAGGATCCACCGCCGGCCCGAGCGGGCTTCCTTCTGCGCGCCCTCCTCCCCCAGCAGGCCATCGTCGGGAAAGGCCTCATCCAGGGCGCGGCAGATGAGCCGCTCGCACTCGCGATCGGCGGCGGTGACCGGCGACAGGTCCAGCTTGATCTCGGTGCGCACCCCGTCGCGGCGGTACCTGAGCGCCACCTCGCCGGCCTGCGCCGCCAGCGCCCGCGCCACCTCCAGCTCTTTTTCGAAGGGCATGCGACCCATTTTACGCCGCCAGGCCGCGGCCCGCCTGGTGCTGCACAACGTGGTGCAGTCGTGTTAGGATTTCCGAGATGCCCTCGCGCACCGTATTTGCCGTCCTGGCGGAGACGACGGCTCGCCAGGCCGAGCTGCCTGCGCTCTACCAGCCCTTCACCGAGGGCGGCGCGCGCAAGTACCGCGTTTACACCTGGGCCCAGTACAAGCAGGCGGCCGAGGAGATCGCAGTGGGCCTGCGCGGCCTGGGCATCGGCAAGGGCGACGTGGTGGCGCTCGACTCGGAAACGCGGGCCGAGTTCTACCTGGCCGACCTCGGCATCCTGGCCAATGGCTCCGTTGCGGCCGCGCTGTACACTTCCTACCCCATCGGCGACCGGGCGCGAACCATCCGCGCCTGCGAGGCCAAAGCCGTCTTCGTTGAAGACCCGGAAACCCTGCTCGGGCTGCGCGAAGCGGCCGATCCGGCGTTGCGTGTTCGCTGGATCCTGCTCACCGGCTCAGCCGATGGCGCCATCAGTCTGGAGGAGTTGCGGCAGCGGGGGCGGCACGCCATCGCCGCGGAGCCGGATCTGTTCACTCGGATTCAGGCGGAGGTGACGCCGGAGGATCCGGCCATCCTCTACCTGACCTCCGGCGCCACCGGCGAACCCAAGATGGGCATGGTGAGCCACGCGGCCCTGGTGGCCAACATGGACATGGGGCCGGCGGTGCTGGACCTGGGACCGCGCGACGCCACGCTGGCTTTCCTCCCCTCGGCCCACATCACGCAGCGCATGGTGATGGAGCTTCTCCCCATCCGCTGGGGCGTGCCGGTGTGGTTCGTCGAGAGCCTCATGAAGCTGCCCCAGGAGATCGAATTGGTGCGGCCGACCTTCTTCGTGGCTCCGCCCCGGCTCTGGGAGCGCATCTATGCCAGCATCGCCACCGAGATCCGCAAGCGCGG
>ERZ1292640.3348-Hain-H43-02um-R1-3348-length-12492-cov-5_pt1 | contig 12492 bp, 15 predicted proteins | sample MGYA00564404_ERZ1292640 | MGnify/ENA primary metagenome ERZ1292640 (study PRJEB36523, sample SAMEA6512636) | groundwater metagenome | collected 2019-01-08 | study: AquaDiva: Metagenomics assemblies of 32 groundwater samples | reverse complement strand
TCCCGGCAGGATAAATGTCGTTATTCTACCCGGACATGGAACAAACCTTTCAGGATCCTCAGCATTTACCCTGCATTCGATGCTGTGTCCAGAGAACTTTATGTCCTGCTGTCTATATGAAAGCAGCTCCCCGGCAGCAATCATTATCTGTTCTTTTATTAAATCGATACCCGTTATCATCTCTGTAACAGGATGTTCAACCTGTATCCTTGTATTTATTTCCATAAAATAAATATTGCCCGCATTATCAACAATAAATTCAACGGTCCCGGCATTTCTGTATTTCATGGCCCTTGCAACCTTAATAGCCAGCTCCCCGATTCTTTTTCTGAATCGTGGATTTGAAAATATATAAGGAGATTCCTCTAAAAGTTTCTGGTGCCGGCGCTGAATAGAGCAGTCCCTTTCACCAAGGTGTATTACACTGCCTTTGTTGTCAGCAAGTATCTGAACCTCTATATGCCTCATCTCCGGAATATATTTTTCAACATACAGGTCTCCGTTTCCAAAGGCAGCAAGCGCCTCCCTCTGTGCCATATGATAAGCCTGCTCTATGTCTTTTTCCTCAGAGACTATCCTCATTCCCCTGCCCCCGCCACCTGCAGACGCCTTAAGAATCACAGGAACGCCAATCTTTTTTATTATTTTTATTGCTGCTTCTTCGTCCTGAACAGGGCCGTCGCTGCCGGGGACAACAGGAATTCCTTTGCGTTTCATTATCTGCCGTGCCTTTGCCTTATCACCGCCGAGGCGGATATTCTCCGGAGAAGGACCTATAAATGTTATCCCTGAAGTCATGCATGCCTCTGCAAAATGCGGATTTTCAGCAAGAAAACCATAACCCGGATGAATTGCTTCGGCATCTGTTATTTCCGCAGCGCTGATAATCGCGGGGATATTTAAATAGCTCTGGGAAGAAGATGCAGGGCCAATGCAGATTGCCTCGTCGGCAAGCCTTACATGCAGGGCATCTTTGTCTATTTCAGAATAAACTGCAACTGTTTTTATTCCCATTTCCTGACATGCCCTGATAATTCTGACGGAAATCTCGCCGCGGTTTGCTATGAGAATCTTTTTAAATAATTTCATTGATTAAACCACAGAGAACACAGAGGAGACTATTTAAAAAAGTAGAAAATTATAATTTTTAAGTTTTTCTCTGTGTCCTCTAATTTTGGACATTAAGATATTACAACAGTATTTTTTATAAAAAGAGTGCGCAGAGAAAGATAACAAAACAGTTTTTTTATTTTATTATCAATATATTTCTCTGTGACCTCTGTGGTAATTGCTTTTCTTGAATTCATGATAAAGGCTCTATGAGAAAAAGAGGCTCTCCATATTCTACAGGCTGGCCATTTTCAACAAGGATTTTTGATATAACCCCGTCTACATCGCTTTCAATCTCATTCATAAGTTTCATTGCTTCTATGATGCATAGAACCTGTCCTTTTTTAACTGTGCTCCCGAACTCTACAAATGGCGGCTCCTCAGGAGCAGGGGACATGTGGAAAATGCCAACAATCGGTGATGTAATAGTAGCAAGCCTTTGAGTTTCTTCTGCCTTTTTTGCTTCTTCTTTTGCTGCCGCAGAAGCTGCCGATTTTACATGAGGTGCAATTTCAAAAGAAGACATAAACCGTTCTCTTTTTATTTTCAGTTTTGATCCGTCTCTTTCAATCTGAAGCTCTGTAATATCAGTATCTTTTAGAAGCTCCAGCAACTGCTTTATTTCATCAATTTCCATTATTTAACCCTCTCTACGTATTCGAACGTTCTTGTATCAACCTTTATAATGTCTCCTTCATTAAGATGAAGCGGGACTTTAACGGTCAATCCTGTTTCCAGAACTGCCGGCTTGCTTCCACCGCTGGCGGTATCTCCTTTTATGCCGGGGGCGGTTTTTACAATTTTTAATTCCACAAACATAGGCACTTCTATGGTTATAGGAGAGCCGCCGTAATAAAGAACTTTTACCAGCATATTTTCTTTTATAAAGTTTTTACTTTCACCCAATTGTTCAACGCTCAGGGGGGATTGTTCATAATTTTCCATATCCATAAAATAATACATATTATCCTGATTATAAAGATATTGCATAGACCTTTCTTCAAGACCGGGGGTATTAAGCTTTTCACCGCCTTTAAAAGTTTCTTCAATTATACTGCCTGTCCGCATATTTTTCATCTTCGTTCTGACTATTGCACCGCCCCTGCCCATCTTAACATGCTGAAAGTCAATAATCTCATACGGGTCGCTTTTAAATTCTACTTTAGAACCCTTTCTGAACTCATTTGTAGAAATCAACGTTCACCTCTCAATTATTTTCAACCTTCTCGGCAGAGATGTTAATATTTCTGCTCCATTCCCTGTTACAAAAACCATATCTTCTATCCTTACCCCTCCAAAGCCAGGGAGATATATACCTGGTTCAACAGTAAAAACCATGCCCTTTTTTATTGTTTCTTTGCTCTGCCATGATATAACAGGTCTTTCATGAACTGCAAGACCTACGCCATGACCTGTCCCGTGTCCAAAATATTTATTATAACCTTTACCTTTTATAAAACATCTTGCCGCAGAATCAATATTTACAGCATCTGCCTCTGGTTCTACTGCCTTGATTGCCCTGTCCTGCGCATTAAAAACAGTATCGTATATCTCAAGCTGTTTTTTTAAGTGTCTGCCTTTTATCGCGACCACTCTTGTCATATCAGAGTAATAACCATTACTTTCTCCTCCCCAGTCAAAAAGCACCAAATCTCCTTTTTTAATTGCCCTGCTGGTAGGTTTTGCATGGGGAAGAGCTGACATATGACCAGATGTTACTATAACCCCAAAAGGCAGATTTTTGCAACCTTCTTCCCTAAGCAGTCCTTCAAGCCTCATTGCAAGTTTTTGCTCGGTAACCCCGACCTTTATAAATGGCTGCAATTTCTTAAAGGCATTCTCTGCCCTTCTTACGGCTGTTCTGATAAAAAAAAGTTCTTGCTGCGACTTTATAACCCTAATGTCCTCAATTGTATCTGTCAGCGCCTTAAGTTTTAAACTATTTCTGCGAAGTTTTTTGTAAGTGTAATAATTTATATTCTGTTCTTCAAACCCGAGTTTTCGTATCTTATATTTTTCTGCTAATTTTTTTATAAATTCTGTTTTTTCAACAGCCTGGATTTTAATATTGAATCCTTTTACCTCTGTTTTTGCCTGTTCCTGATAGCGAAAATCCGTAACAAAAATTTGATTATTTTTTGTAATAAACAAAAAACCGGCTGAGCCTGTAAATCCTGAAAGATATCTTACATTGTGAATATCAGTAATCAGGATTCCGTCAAGACCGAGTTCAGAAAGTCTTTTTTTAAGAATGATGCTTTTTCGCATTCAATATGTAGGACAGCGCCCTTAAGCCAAGCAGATAACTATGATGTCCAAAACCCGATATCTGTCCCGATGCTTCAGGAGCTATCAGGGATGATTGTCTGAATTCCTCCCTTTTATAAATATTTGAAAGGTGGACTTCAACAGTAGGCATATTAACAGCAGCTATTGCGTCTCTTATAGCGATGCTCGTGTGTGTGTAAGCGGCGGGATTAATTAAAATACCATTGTAATTTTTTGATGCCTGAATTAAATCAACGATTTCACCCTCGTGATTGCTCTGCTTGATTACAAGCTCAAAGCCAAGCTCTTTTGCGAGTCCTTTAAGAGAGTTATTAATCTCTTTTAATGATTGTTTTCCGTATATACTGGTTTCCCTTGAGCCGAGAAGGTTAAGATTAGGTCCATGGATAACTAAAATTTTCATAAATGCTCCTCTACTTAAACGGTTTTAATAAATAATCAAGAATGATATTTGCGAGGTATTCTTTTTTCATTAAGGGCAGCTTAGTTATTTCTCCTTTTCTGGTAATTATAGTGGCAATATTCGTATCAAAGTCAAAACCGGCGCCCTTCTGCGTAACATCATTTAATACTATTAAATCAAGATTTTTATCTCTCAATTTTTCTTTTGCCCTCTGGATATTCATTCCTGTTTCTGCTGCAAAACCAATGAGAAAACGTTTCCCCTTTTTTCTTCCGATTTCTTTAAGTATATCAGGTGTTTCTTTCAGGTTAATCGTCAAATTATTTATTTTCGGAATCTTTGATTTGCTTGTAACAGACGGGGCAAAATCACATACTGCCGCAGCCATGATGACGGATGTTGATTTATTAAAACTTCTTGAAACAGCGGAACGCATGTCAGCTGCATTCTCAACGGGTATAAATGAAACGCCATCAGGCGGCTTTAGTGCAGCTGGTCCGCTGATAAGAGTCGCCTTTGCTCCCCTTCTGTGCGCGGCAGTTGCAATAGCAAATCCCATCTTTCCGGAAGAACGATTTGATAAAAATCGTATCGGATCTATTGATTCACGTGTGGGACCTGCAGTAACTAATATATTGTGCCCTGTCAGGTCTTTTGTTGTTAGTGCAGACTTGACAGACTCAATAATATCTGAAACTTCTGCCATTCTGCCTATTCCATCCTCACCGCAGGCAAGTTTTCCTGACTCAGGACCAATAAATATTATGCCGGATTTTGCCAATTCCTTAATATTTTTTTGAACAACAGGTTTTTTATACATTCTTGAATTCATGGCAGGCGCTATTAATACAGGACCTTCATATACAAGATAGGTTGTGCTCAAAAGATTATCAGCAATCCCGCACGCGAATTTACTTATAGTATTAGCGGTTGCAGGAGCTACTATTAACAAATGGGATTCTTTAACGAGATTGATATGTCTGAAATAACCCTCAAAAAGATTAGTATAAACAGGTCTTCCTGAAACCGCTTCAAAGGTAGTCGGAGAGACAAAACGGCATGCTGATTCAGTCATGACTACTGTAACATTAGCGCCGTCTTCTGTTAATTTTCTTGCAATTTCTACGGCTTTATATACGGCGATACTGCCTGTAACTCCGAGAAGTATATTTTTGCCATTAAGCACTACCCTGAGCCTTCTTCAGTAAAAATCTTGTTTATATTTTGCTTGCTGTCTCTTTCGCTTTTCTCGTGCAGATAGACCTTGAGGTCTTTTTCTATCTCTGTTAAGTCTTCAGGAAGCGCTTCTTTCTGCTTGGCTTCGTCTATCATGCCTTCATAACTAAGCTTTTTAGCCTCTTCCCTTGCTTTTATAGCGGCTTCTCCTGTAAGTATGCGCACAGCGCCGGAGGCAACTTCTTCAAGAGCCAGAGTCGTTAATTTTTTTACCTTGCTGACTCTTATTGGCTGTGCCCCCTGATACAGCGCTCTTGCCCTTTTTGAAGTTGCTATTACGAGCCTGTACCTTCCATCAATTTTTTCCTTGTCAATTATAACGGGTAAAGATATTAAATCCATTTATGCCTCCTCTTATAATGCAATTTTTATTTAAATTGTTATTTTAATTTTTTTATTGAGCTTGAGTTGAATCTATTTATTCCTAATCTTCTCGCTAAAATTATGCTTTCCAGCTCCCTTGCCGCTTTTCCTAACTTGTTATTAATAATAACATAATCATAATTTCTATAACTTAAAATTTCTTCCCTTGCTTTCTCAAGGCGTCTTTTAATTTGTTCGGCTGAATCTGACCTTCTAAACTTCAGCCTTTTTTGTAAAACCTTCATTGACGGCGGCAATACAAAAATATAAACAGCATCTTTAATCCTGCGTTTCATCTGCACAGCGCCCTGAACATCTATATCAAGAATTATATCATATCCCCTCTTAAGTAATTCCTTGGGTCTTCTAATAGATGTACCATAAAGATTGCCGTGAACAACTGCCCACTCAGCAAACTCTTCTTTCCTAACCATATCTTTAAATTTTTTTTCACTTATTAACGTGTAGTGGACATTATTTATTTCTCCCTTTCTGCGCGGTCTTGTGGTATAAGATACAGAATATTTGAGTCGCGGCACAATAGCACATAATTTTCTACAAAGCGTGGTTTTACCGGCGCCAGAAGGGGCAGATACGATAAATAACTCTCCATTCCCTTGAAATTCCTTAATCGTTTTAGTCTTCTTATCCACCCTTTTTCTCCTCTAATAAAAACCGATTGGTAATAGTTTCTACCTGAAGCGCAGAAAGGATTATGTGGTCGCTGTCAGTAATAATCAATGCCCTTGTTTTCCGCCCCTGAGTAGCATCAATTAATTTCCCTTTTCCCTCTGCTTCCTCCCGCAGCCGTTTCATAGGAGAAGAGCCCGGGATAATCACGGCTATTATCCTTGAAGCAGAAACAACATTTCCAAAGCCTATGTTTATCAAACTTAGCCCTCTATTAGACTTCTTCATACATATCCTTTAAAAATTAAAATTCAAAAATCAAAATTATGGAAAAAGATTACTAAAGAGTTCATAAGTAGACCACATTCGGTGTCATTCCCGCTTGTCGGGAATCTTTCTCGAAGAAGGATTGCGGACAAGCCGCAATGACAGAAACTGACATAGATGTCGTTTTACTTATGAACTTATTAGTAATTAAATATTAACAGATAAAAACTCCTTAATTTTGCATTTTGAACTTTACATTTTGATTTTACTGTAAGTTTTGTATCTGCTCCCTGATCTTCTCAACCTCGTATTTCATTTCCACTAACAGACTTGAGATTGCTATGCCAGGGGCTTTTGACCCGATAGTATTTAATTCTCTGTGTACTTCCTGAACAAGAAACCCTGCTTTTTTACCCACAACATCGCTTTTTAAAAATACATCTTCCATATGTTTCAAATGGCTTTTAGTCCTTACAATTTCTTCTGTTATATCCGACCGTTCAACCAGGATAGCAACTTCCTGCATCAGACGGGAATCATCTATCAAGATATTGCCGATAAGGCTCTTTAATTTCTCAGCAAGCGCTGCCCTTGCATTCGTTACGAATTCCATCCGATTATCTTCTATCTGCGATATGCTATTGTCTAAAGAATGAATCCGCGAAACAATATCATGTAGGAGATTTTTACCCTCTTTTAAACGCATTTTTTTTAAATCATCAAGGGCGGCCTCAAGAGCCTGACGAAAAGCCGGGATATCAACCTCCGTTTCTTCTACTGTGAAAATATCTCTTTGCTGTGCCAGAACATTTAACCCGATTTCTTCAGGGATTGACAGTTCATGTTTTAATGAAACAAGCGCTTCATAGTATCCCTTAGCAAGAGTTTTGTTTATCTTTAATTTTGTGCCATCAATATTTTGATTCGAAAAAAATATTTCAATATACCCGCGGTGAAACCTCTCCTTCACGAGATTTCTAATTTCAGGCTCATAATAATAAAGATATGACGGTAGATTAACCTGAATGTGAAGACCCTTATGATTTGTAGAGCGGACTTCCACCTTCAAGCCGCCGGCTTCTCCCATCCCGTAACCTGTCATTGATTGAATATTCATAAGTTAGAACTATAAAATAGTTATGAAAATAAAGTCAATTTTAAGATGAGTTTTTAGAGAGGCAATATTTCTTCTTCAATATATTTCAGTGCCAATTGTTAACAATTTTTAAGAAATAAATACTTTTTGGAAAAAAATAACATCACTCAAATTAAAATTAGTAAAATTAGCTCCACATCCCATATTTCAACCTTTTCACCACATATTCTCTTTACATTCAACCCCTAGACAGAAATACCTCTGGTGAGACTATTTTAAGTCTGTTTAAACCAGCAGATTTAAGTTTTCTTAGCGGGACATTGGCGAACTCAATCATTTTTTGTATGGAAGCGTCTTCAGTTTAATTTTTTTCTTTACCTGTTCAAATTCGGGGTCTTTGTGTACCAAAACAGAATTAGTAGTGATAGCGGTAGCGATTATCCAACTATCGCAGACAGATAGGTTGTTGGTGGCTTTTATTTCAACAGATTTTTCAAAAATCAAATCGTTTATGTTTACTCTCTTAACAGGAAGTAATTCAAGATATTGAGAGAATTCATCTGATTCGCCCTTGCCAACATTTTTCCATAGTCTATAACGACCTTCCATAAAGGTCATAAATGAAACATAAATGAGCACACCCGAACGCAGGATACGTTCTACAATATCAGCTCCTTCTTCATCATTCCAGAGTGTAAGCAGTGCAGAGGTATCTAAAACATATGAAATATGCTCATCAGTCCTTTTTATTTTCTTTTCTTCTTTCGTCACGCCTATCCTCAATTAATTGTTTATTCTTATATTTTTTCATACCTCTACCTCTGAACGCTGCTATAGTGTCTTTTGGCAGTGGTATTACCCTAATTACATTACCTTCTGTAACCCACTCAACTTTTGATTCAGGTTCAATATGAAATTTCTTCCTTATTTCAGACGGGATTGAAACTTGTCCTCTTGTAGTAACCATAGCTTTCATGTCAAACCTCCATTTACATGATATTTTTATATTACATGATAACACATAATTGCAATATAATACAAATTAATCATGCCTGTTTGGATTCTTAGAGCGCAACCTTACAAAAGCAGCCAGAGTATCATCATCTTTTTTCACATTGAAACTATCTATTTTTTGAAATAAGTTAATTAATTTTTGACAGCCATATACCCGGTGGTCAAAATCAGGATATAATTTTTTTATCCCGAGTCCGATAGCAGATAGATTAACCCAACCATCACTATCTTTATCTTGAGAGCCCACTACTTTTATAAGTAAATCTTTAACCTCATCAATCTGATGCTTTTTACTTTTTGATATAGCAGGTGCATTAGGTATCTTTTCTGGAGAATATAGGATTAATTCATCAGAAACTTCTTTTAAATCTTCTGAGTAGCTGCCGCTAATCCCAACAATGAATACTTTCTTCCCCATTGAACGCAATTCTACAACAAGGGGAATAAAGTCTCTATCTCCTGATACAAGCAATAAGGATTCCAAATTTGGATTAGTGTAAAAAAGCCGCATTGTTTGGACACAGATAATAGTGTCTGCACTGCTCTTCCCTGTTCTTGATACAGGACTAAAGACTGGCTGTATTCCTGCCTTGAAGAGTTCAGATATTTTGTCTTGAAACTTAGTCCAATCTGCATATGCCTGACACGAAGCTATTCGACCCCTTTCTTTACAGAGTTTGATTAACAATTCAAGGTCTGGATAACGACTATATAGATTTTGTGAGGAATAAAATAGATTCTCATAGTCAATTACCACTGCTACATCTTTATCCATAACCGCACCATTTTATATTGTAAATAATAATAAGAATTTTAAGCCTTTCAGACTATATCAAATTGTAATTTTAACAGATTATATGCCATTTTGGGAATATAATCCAGAAAACTCAGTTGGGTAAGAATATTTGACTTTGGATTTTAAGACTTGGTAATTCAAATAAAAATGGATTTCTTAAACCAAGACCGCTACTTCATCCTCAATAAATACAGGTGTATTGTTTTCAAGCAGAACGCTAATCTTTTTGGCGTCTTTGAACCTGCCTTTAAGGATTTCTTCGGAGAGAGGGTCTTCAATATATTTCTGAATAGCCCTCCTCATGGGCCTTGCGCCATACATCGGCTGATAGTCATTTTTAATTAAAAATTCTACTACTTCATCACTGAGTTCAACAGCAATATCCTGGTCAAGGAGTTGCTTGTTAAGCTCAATCATCAGCAAGTTTATAATCCTCACCAGATGTTCTTTACCGAGCGGATGGAATACTACAATTTCATCAACTCTGTTTAAGAATTCAGGATTAAAAGTCTTTTTCAACTCGGTCAGTACGCTGTCTTTAATCTTCCTGTAAAAATTTTCTCCGCTTGGCTTCTGGAATCCAAGAGGTATTGTTTTCTCAGTGAGCTTTGTGCCGAGGTTAGAAGTCATTATTATAACGGTGTTCTTAAAGTCAACCTTCCTGCCAAAACTGTCTGTAAGCACACCTTCGTCAAGGACCTGAAGCAGGATATTGAAAACATCAGGATGTGCTTTCTCAATCTCATCAAAAAGCACTACTGAATAAGGCCTTCTCCGCACAGTCTCCGTCAACTGTCCGCCCTCATCATAACCGACATAGCCGGGAGGAGCTCCTGTAAGGCGCGAAATATTAAACCTCTCCACGTACTCAGACATATCAATTTTTATAAGAGCATTTTCATCATTAAAGAGGAATTCTGCCAGCGCCTTCGCAAGTTCTGTCTTTCCAACGCCTGTGGGACCGAGGAAGAAAAATGAACCAATAGGTCTTTTCTTTGTCCTTAAACCTGCACGCGACCTTCTTATTGCGCTTGAAACCGCCTTTACTGCCTCATCCTGAGCAACAATCCTTTCATGGAGTTCCTCCTCCATGCGAAGAAGTTTTTCAGATTCTTTCTCTTCTAATTTGAAAAGCGGTATTCTCGTAATTTTTGAAATAGTATAAGCAATATCATCAGCATTTATTTCCTGAATTTCTTTCTGCTGGTTTTCATGCCACGTCTTGTAAAGTTCGTTATACAGCTTTTTTACCCTTTCCTCTTCATTCTTTACAGATGCACTTTTTACAAAATCATGAAGCTTTGCATAAAGATTTTTCTCTTTATTAAGTCTCTTTAAATCTTTCTCAATCTCTTTAAGTTCAGGCGGGACTGTAAATCTCTTTAACTTAATCCTTGCACCAGTTTCATCCATAACATCAATAGCTTTGTCCGGAAGGAATCTTTCGGTAATGTACCTGTCTGAAAGCGCGGCACATGCACTAATCGCCTCACTGCTGATTTTAACTCTATGGTGAATCTCGTATTTATTTTTCAGCCCTTTTAATATATTTATAGTTTCCTCTACTGAAGGCGGCTGAAGGAATATCGGTTGAAAACGTCTCTCAAAAGCGCCGTCTTTCTCAATGTATTTTCTATATTCATTAGGCGTGGTGGCTCCTATGCACTGTATCTCGCCCCTTGAAAGCGCTGGTTTAAGCATATTAGAGGCATCAATTGAGCCCTCTGCCGCACCTGCGCCAATCAAGGTATGGAGTTCATCTATAAAAATAATTACATTATCAGACTGGATAATCTCTTTCATTATGAGCTTAAGTCTCTCTTCAAACTGTCCTCTGTATTTTGTGCCTGCTATAAGCGCCCCGAGGTCAAGGCTGACAATCCTCTTATTAAGAAGGCTTTCAGGAACATCTTCGGAAAAAATCTTCTGGGCAAGTCCTTCTACAATGGCAGTCTTTCCTACGCCGGATTCTCCGATAATGACAGGGTTGTTTTTTACCCTCCTGCCCAAAATTTGAAGAACTCTTTCAATCTCATCTTCTCTGCCGATTACAGGGTCAAGTTTATTTTCTCTTGCTAACAGGGTAAGGTCTCTTCCAAATTCATCAAGGACCGGGGTATGACCTTTTTTCTCCTTTAATGTCTGCTGCTGTGTCCTGGATATGAAATTTATAGCAAGTTGACGTGCGCTTAAAAGGTTTGCTCCAAGGCTGCGAAGTATTTTACCTGCGATGCCTTCATCTTCCCGTATTACGCCTATGAGAAGATGCTCGCTTCCTATATAGCTGTGGCCCAATAGCCGCGCTTCTTCTACAGCGAGCTCAAGTACCTTCTTAGCCCTTGGGGTGAAAGGTATATCGCCAAAGGTAAGGACATTTGAACCAGTAGGAAGATTTCTTTCTATCTCAATCCGCAGCTCTTCAACAGATAGCCCCATCTTCTTAAGGATTACAACTGGCAGGCTATCTTCTTCTCTTAATATGGCAAGGAGTATGTGTTCTGTGCCGAGATAATCATTCTGGCGTCTTTCCGCCTCTTCTTTAGCATAAATGATTACCCTTCGGCCTCTTTCTGTAAATTTCTCAAACATATTTTTTCTCTTAGTTTTAATATATCTCTACACAGCATATATTGTCAAGACAACAGACAACAGAAACTATAAAAAGATTTAACGCAACCAATACTGAAAAAATAGGAAGGAACGATTCTAATTTATCTAACGGGGCAGGCTTTTTTTGCCGTCTTTTTTATCATAAAAAAGCACTTTTATTTCTTCCATGAATTCTTTTATGTCCTTAAACTGTCTGTACACAGAAGCAAACCGTACATAAGCTACTTCATCTACTCCTTTGAGTCCAGCCATTATCTCCTCTCCTATCCGGGAACTCGGTATTTCTTTTTCGCCTGATTCCTGGAGCTTCTTTTCAATTTTTGCTACAAGCGCTTCCCTTGCTTCAATTCCTACAGGCCTCTTTTCACATGCCTTTTCAAGTCCATGAAGAATTTTTTGCCTGTCAAAAGGTTCCCTTCTCCCATCCTTTTTAATTACAAGCGGCAGGATTTCTTCTATTCTTTCATAACTTGTAAAACGGCCTTCACATTTTAAGCACTCTCGTCTTCTCCTGATAACATCACCGTCTTTGCCTAAACGTGAATCAATAACTTTATCTTCTGTGTGTGTGCAAAAGGGACACTTCATAATAAATCAGTTATCAGTCATCAGTTGTTAGCTAAAAATTAAAAACAAAAAACTATAGTAACGGCATTAAATAAATTTAGCTCTAATATT
>ERZ1292640.3345-Hain-H43-02um-R1-3345-length-12497-cov-6_pt1 | contig 12497 bp, 12 predicted proteins | sample MGYA00564404_ERZ1292640 | MGnify/ENA primary metagenome ERZ1292640 (study PRJEB36523, sample SAMEA6512636) | groundwater metagenome | collected 2019-01-08 | study: AquaDiva: Metagenomics assemblies of 32 groundwater samples | reverse complement strand
TCAGCCATGGAACAACGGGGCGCTATCACGGTCTCTTGCATAGCGGGGGGCGATGGGGGCGGGTGTGTTGTAGATCATCGTTGGTGAAACGGGCGTCACGGTCGACGCCTTGCTCATCGCGCCTGGATTGATGACGGCGTCGGGCTTGATCACCCCTTCGGCGATCAGTCGATTGAGAATGTCGGCCTGTTCCTGGGCGAGGCGGGGCACATCCTCGCGGCTCGGCTTTGCGGGAATCTCGATGTTGGTCGCCGAGCCCAGCGTGTTGAGGCCGGTCGCCGGAGCGGTGGTGGAGGGAGTGTGGAGCGCCTGGGCCGAGGGCGTCGCGCTGCGAGCGTCGCCCACGCCCGAGCGGGGCTGCGTGCGCGTGCTCCCAAAGCATCCCGCCATCGAGAGGGCGACCAGGCCCAAGAGGCCGCCCTGCTGGGCCAGAACGATTCGAGAAGTCCTTGGCATGTCGGCGTCTCCACGCGTGATTCGCCGGCGTCGAACCCCGGCCCGTGTTGATCGGATCCTCCGATCGACGGGCCGAGCCACCAGAAATCCTGGCGAACGACGGCGAACCACGAACGACGTGATATCGGTGGCTTGGAGGGCGAGTCATGGGAACAGGCACGCCTGACGGAATCCGAATCAACCTGTGATTCGCGCAAGGAAGAGGCACGCGGCGTGACTATTGTGGGGAATGGCGACCAAGGCTCATGACGGGGCTGTGTTATGGCAGCGGGCGGCCGCGTTTGCGGCCTTCAAGCATCGCCATCAGGTCCGCAAAGATGGGCGAACGCCCTATATCTCGCACCCGTTCCGGGTTGCGATGACGCTCAGGCACGAGTTTGGGTGTGACGATCCCGCGGTGCTCACCGCCGCGATGCTCCACGACGTGATCGAGGACACCACCACCGACTACGACGACCTGCTGGAGCGCTTTGGTGCAACGGTCGCCGACCTGGTCTGTGCCGTCACGAAAAACGCGGCTCTGCCCAAGGCTCAGCGCGAGCCGCAGTACGACGCCCAGATCGCCGCGGCCGACTGGCGGGCAAGGATCATCAAGCTCGCCGACACCTACGACAACCTCGTCGACGCCATGGACCTCCCCGGCGAGCACGACATGGTGGTCGACAGCTGCGAGAAGGCACGACGTGCGATCGGGCTCGCGAGCGTGGACCTTGATCAGCCCGCGTTGGTTCGCGGCATCGCGAAGCTCAAGGCGCTGATCACGGCATCGAGCAATCGCCAGGCAAGCCAGGAGCGGGACTGAGCGGTGACTCGAGCGGGAACAAAGTTCGGCCCGACATGGCGGCTCGGCGCCGGGCGATCTCTTTCGCTCGACCGCCCCCGCATCATCGGGATCCTCAACGTCACGCCCGACAGCTTCGCCGATGGCGGAAAGCACGCTGAGCTTCCCGAGGCCCTGGCGGGAGCGGAAGAGATGGTGGCGGCGGGCGCCGACATGCTGGATATCGGTGGTGAATCGACCAGGCCCGGTGCCCAGCGCGTTGCGGTCGATGAGCAGATCCGCCGGGTCCTGCCGGTGATCAAGGCGATCCGGGGCGCCGGGATCACCGTCCCGATCTCGATCGACACGACGCTTGACGAAGTGGCCGCCCGGGCGATCGACGCGGGGGCCGATGCGATCAACGACGTGTCGGCGGGGATTGAGAGCGAAGGCATGTTTCGATTGGCGGCGAGCCGAAGGGTCGGGCTGATTCTCATGCACAGGCGTGTGCCGCCGCCATTGGACCGGTTTTCTGATCAGTACGCGGTTGCACCGAAGTTCGGGGATGTGACCAAAGAGGTCGCACGGTATCTTGGCGAGCGGGCGAGGCTGGCGATGGCCGCGGGCGTCTTGAGGGAGTCGATCGTGCTCGACCCGGGGCTTGGGTTTGGGAAGAGCGTCGATCAGAATGTCGAGCTGATCTCGGGAAACTTCACGCTGCTGGATCTGGGATTTCCGATCCTGTCGGCCCTGTCGCGCAAGAGCTTCGTGGGGCGGATTTCGCTCGAGCGTGATTCGGACCCGTCGGAGCGGCTGCCCGGGACGCTCTCCTTCAGCGTTTCCCATATGTACGCCGGCGCACGGCTGTTTCGGGTCCACGATGTCAAGGAGCACCGGGAACTCCTGGACAAGGAATGGCCGAACGCGCTCAAGATCAGCGGCGGGTGTTAGGGGAGACGTCCTGCTCCACCCCGCTTGCTCGGAGTGGGAAACCTGCGGGCCTAGAATGCATCCAAGGTGTGGAGGGACAGCCCCCGGGGAGAGTCGGATTTCGAGTGGAAAAACGTCTCCGCCAGCCCGGTCGGCGGCGGGGAGCCAGGAGCAGTTATGGCAGGCATGAACGTCAAAGAATTCACCGACGCGAACTTCGACGCCGAGGTGCTCAAGTCGGATCAGCCCGTGCTCGTCGATTTCTGGGCCGAGTGGTGCGGCCCGTGCAAGGCCCTGGGCCCGACGATCGACAACCTGGCGAACAAATTCGCCGGGCGGGTGAAGATCGGCAAGATGGACATCGACTCCAACCGCGGGATCCCCGCGTCGTTCCAGATCATGGCGATCCCGACGGTCCTGGTCTTCAAGGGCGGAAAGGTTGTCAAGAAGTTCCAGGGCCTCACCAGCGAGTCGGTGATCGCCAGCTCGCTCGAAGCCGCCACCCAGGCCGTCGCGACCTGACCGGATGGCGAGTGAGCCCACCACACCCGCAGCAGCGGCGAGCCGCGTGCCTTTGGGCAAGCGTCTGCGTTGTGGCGTGGTGGGTGTTGGCCGGATGGGACAGCACCACGCGCGGGTGTACGCGAATCTGCCCGATTGCGATCTCATCGGTGTCGTCGACGCCAACAAGGATCGGCGGGGCGTGATCGCCGACAAGTTCGAGACCACGGGAATGGACACCGTCGAGCAGCTGATCAAGGCGGGTGTCGACGTGGTGTCGGTGGCGGTGCCGACGATCCACCATCAGTCGACCACCGAGCCCCTGCTCCGCGCGGGAGTCGCGTGCCTGGTTGAGAAGCCGCTCGCGAAAGATGTCGAGAGTGCGCTGGCGATCAAGGATCTGGCCGAGAAAACCGGCTCGGTGCTCATGGTCGGGCACATCGAACGCTTCAATCCGGTGATCCGGGCGTTCCAGAAGGCAACCGCGGGCGGGGCGGCGGCCGTGATCCCGCGGTACATCGAGGTTCACCGCGTGAGCCCGATGACCTTCCGCTCCGTCGACATCGGCGTCGTCATGGACATGATGATCCACGACATCGACGTCCTGCTGATGCTCATGGGCGGGCGCGAGCCCGACGAGGTCGAGGCAACGGGCGTCGCCCTCATCACCGAGCACGAAGACATCTGCAACGCGCGTCTCACCTGGCGGGGCGGGCCCACGGGCAAAGAGGGCGACTGCGTGGCGAACGTTTCGGCGAGCCGCCTGGCCCTCAAGACCGAGCGGATCACCCGCATCACTGGCGAGAACGCGTACATCAAGATCGACTACGGCGCCAAGAACGGCACGATGATTCGGCGCATCGCCAACGAACTGCAGATGCGCGAAATGCGCGAACAGCTCCGGCGCGGGGCGGACCTGACGAGCCTGAAGTGGCAGGAGCTTGTGAACATCGAGCCCCTGACCGTCGACGACGCCGAGCCCATCGTGTCGGAGATCAACGAGTTCCTCGACGCCGTGCGGAGCGGGCGGCGTCCTGCGATCGACGCCGAGGCGGGGTTTGCCAACGTGCGGACCGCCCAGCGGATCGTGGACGCGATCCGGCGGACGATGGGCACGTTCAAGCCATCGATCGCTTGACGCGGCTCAAGCGTGGTGCTCGCTCACTTTGAGAGTCGAAAGGTGGACGCTGTCATGGCGAAGTCGTTATTACGGACACGAGCGCTTTACGTTGCAGCCATGTTGCTCTTTGTGGGCAATGGCTTTGGGGCGGGGTGGTTTTGTCGAGGCAGAGGCTCATATTCAATACCGGGGGGCTCAATCAGAATCGAATGCGATTCAACGCTCGCGTTTGTTCGGCTTCCTTCGGGTGCGATTTTGGCCTTGCAGCAGGGCAAGGATGCAGCTTGGGATTACGACCTGTACCTGAACGACTACGACCTCGGCTTTCACGCGAATACCGATCGGAAGGCCGGAACGAAGTCCTCAAGGCTGGAGAAGTACAGGGGCCCATACGAAGACGGCGTGGCGATGACCGGCATGCGCACGGTCACTTTCGTTGACGCGGACTTCGATGGCGTTCCAGACTTTCGCTTCAGCGACTTCGACGACATAGTCCCAAAGCGTGCAACGATATCAACATCCTTCAAATCGCAAGCGGGCGAGCCCGACGATCCCAAGGACCCGGAGTGATCCGCAGCTTGGCGGACTCAGCCTGGGCATTCCGAAATGATCAAGCGGATGGTGGACGTGATTCGGCGGACGATGGAACGTTTGGGCTGTCGATTGCCTGAGCGGGCACCGGTCGGCGTTCCGGGTATGCTGGCCCCGTGAAACCCGAAGACTCCAACACCACCGTTCCCCCTCGCGGGCTCGCCATGCACTGGAAAGTCCTGATCGCGCTCGCTCTGGGCGTGCTGGCCGGGGCCGCCATTAATGAGTTGTGGACCACCGCCACCTGGGCGTCGATGCGCGTCAACGATGCGTCATCGTTCATGAAGTTCGCCGAAGTGGAGGCCAACGCCGGCGCCTCGGGCGTGGCGACCACCGTGCGATTCCTCGCGCGGGCGAATCAGTTCGTGGGCGACCTTTTCCTGCAGAGCCTGAAGTTCATCGCGGTTCCCATCGTGCTCTTCAGCCTCATCGGGGCGGTCGCGGGCGTGGGCGATGTGCGGAAAATCGGACGCATCGGCGTCAAGACGCTGTTGTGCTTTCTGTGCACCCTCTTGGTTGCCGTCGCCATCGCCGTTGTCCTGGGCAAGGTTGTCGCCCCGGGAACCTACGTGGACGAAACGACCCGGGCGGCCCTGGTCGCCAGCAAGGCCGCGGACGCCGCCGCACGCGTCGCACAGGCCCACGAGCTCAAGAGCAAGGGCGGCGTCGACTACTTCTTCTCCTACATCCTCAACGTGGTCCCGACCAACCCGTTCGCGTCGCTGGCGTCGGCGACGATGTTGCAGGTGGTAGCCGCGGCGTTTCTGTTCGGCGTCGGGCTCACGATGATCGCTCGCGAGAAGGCCCAGCCCGTCATCGCGTTCTGCGAGGGCGCGGCCGAGGCGGTGATGGCGCTCGTTCGCATCATCATGTCGATCGCGCCCCTGGCGGTCTTCTGCCTCACGATCCAGTTCGTTTCGGGTGTCGGAGTCGGGGCCCTCATGAGCGTGCTGGTCTTCTGCCTGTGCGTCGTGGGGGGGCTGTCGATCGTGCTGTTCATCGAGTATCCGCTCCTGATGTTCCTGGTCGCGCCCAAGGGCAACAGAATCGGCTACGGGCGATTCTTCCGCGGGCTCGCCCCCGCGATGACCCTCGCTTTCTCAAGCTCGTCGTCGTCGGCCACGCTGCCCGTCACGATCCAGTGCACCCGCGACCGCCTGGGCGTCCCCGAGGACATCGTGAACTTCGTCTGCCCCTTGGGCACGACGCTCAACATGGACGGGACGGCCTTGTACCAGGTCATCTCCGTGCTCTTCCTCGCACAGCTGTACGGCGTCGATCTCACCCTCGCCCAGCACATCACCGTGGGCGTCATGGCGGCGGTCGTGGCGGTCGGTACGCCGGGCCTGCCCGGGGCGAGTGTGATCATGATGGCGATCGTGCTGGAATCGGTGAACGTGCCGACCGAAGGAATCGCGATCATCCTGGCGGTCGATCGCGTGCTGGACATGTGCCGCACGATCGTGAACGTGAGCGGCGACGCCGTCGCGTGCGTGGTGGTGGCGGGGAGTGAGGGAAGGCTGGGCGGGCCCGAAACTTCCGTTGCTAGCTGACGCCCCGAGAATCCGGCGTCCGCGCCCGACACGGCGCAGGCGGGTCACGCGAACAGGCGACTAGAACTGCACCAGGATCGCCAGGTGCTCGTCATACACCAGGGTTATGAACTCGTCGTGCATTTTGTACTTGGCGATCGCTCCCACCAGGTCGTTGGTGTCCTTGCAGATGACGATGGAAACGGTATAGCCGCGAACCAGGGTGCCGCGAGATTCGAGATGGAACAGAGTATCGCAGACGCCAAGGAGCGGGTGCGGTGGGTGCAGCGGGGGCCCGAAAACAGCGGGCAGAGTCGAGCCAGGTTGGCGTGTGCGATACTCGTTCAACGCCTTCTCGTGCCTTGTCAGCAGATCGAATGCGAGGCCGATGTCCTCGCCGGGTGAGCGCAGGAAGTATCCATAGGCCACGGCGCCGGCCACGAGGATGACACAAACGCAAACGAAGGCTGACCGGAGGCCACGGCCCTTCACTTCAAGCATTCAAGCCTCCCATGGTGCCGACCGCGATTGAACGCTATTCGAGCCTCGCTGCCCGGCTCGCCCATTCCTCCCGTAGTACGCCGAACAACACGAGGTCGTCCTTGACTCCAAAGCGGAGCGTGTGCCGGCGCTGCACGCCCTCCTTGACCATGCCGAGCTTCTCGAGCACGCGGATCGAACCCACGTTGGTGCCATGCACGCTCGCGTTGATGCGTGAGAGGCCCAGATCCTCAAAACCGTAACGCAGCAGTCGGACGGCAGACTCGGTCGCGTAGCCTCTGCCCCAGTGCGGCTCGCCGATCGCGTAGCCGATCTCGCCCCGTTCCTGGGCCAACTCGAGCTTGAATCCGCCGCCTCCGATCAGCTCGCCCGTGTCGCAGAGCACGCACGCGAAGAACGCCGCCTTGCGCTCCACCCACTCGCGCTCACACTTGGCGAGAAACTCATGGGCGTCCTTGAGCTCGTATGGGAATGGGTGCGCCGCAGTCCAGCGCACCACGTTCATGTTGTTGCTGATCCTGACGATCCCCTCGGCATCCCCGTGGACGTAGGGACGGAGGATCAGGCGGGTGGTCTGGAGGGTTGGCTGTTCCATGGGCTTGTCAGTCCACAAGTGGTGTAACGCCGATGATCTGCGGCGAGGGTAGCAGGTGTGTGGCCGCGTCGCGCTGAATTGTCAAACGACCTGCGGGCGAGAGCGTCGCGGGTGTCTGGATCGCGCGGAACTCGCCCTGGCGGTCGATGGTGCTCACGATCGAGTCGCGCCGGACGGTCTTGGAGTCCGACCCCGGCGCGAGCGATTTGGCACGCATGGTCGCTCGCACGAGCGAGATCTTGCCTGTGGGGGCTTCCAGGTGCGGGCCCCCGTCCATCGGGTCGATGTGGTCGTGGCTCGCAAAGCCCAGACGTTCGAGGATGCGACGCGCGGGCAGCGTGTCGTCGCTCACGGCCCCGGCCGCCGCCGCCACCTCGGGGTCCATGATCGAGAGATCGATGGGCCCGGGCGGCACCAGCCCCGTGATGAACTCCTTGCTCTGCTGGCTGAAGCGGTAGACCTCGGCGAAGCTGCGGGGGATGAAGTGACGGGTGAACTTCTCGAAGAACGGGTTGTACCCGTTCTTGTCGATGGGCCCGAGCATCTCGGCGACGACGCGGGCGCCGAAGTGCCGTCGAAAGAGGCCGATGAGGTGGAAGCGGGTGAACGAGAGCAGGCGTCCAAGCCTCAGCTTGTGCCCGCGAAAGGCGTGGTTCAAGATGAGCCCGCCGATCTCGGTGGGGCCTGAGCTGTCGGTCTCCAGGTTGGCGGTCTGGTGGGTCCATTCGAGCTTGAGCGACTCGCTGCGCCGGGTCATGGTGCCAAGGCGTAGAAAGACGCGAGGGTGACCCGGGCCGCCCATCTTGGCGATGACCTGCGACGTGCCGACGACGCCGCGGCCTTCGACATCCTCAAGCACAAGCAGGAACAGATCGGAGTGCGAGGTGAGGGCCCGGATGCCGGCGCCCGAGTCGAGCTTGACGCCCGGCACGACAGCCCGCAGTTTCGACGCCGCGGCGGGCGATTTGCCGGTCGCGAGGCGCTGGAAGCTGGCGGTGCTCTGCGCGATTTTGTGGGCGATGATGTCGCGGTCGGGCGGGAGGTTGATGAAAAACGTCTGCTTGGCGAGCGAGTGCAGATCGTCGAGGTCGGCGGGGCGGGCTTGGCGGATGAGGAACATGGGCAGAGGATACGAGGGGAGAGTGAAGGAGCGCGAAAGCGGCGTTTACGACCGTGTGCTGACGGGAAAGGGCTAGCCGCCGGCCGCACAGATTGAGCCTATCGGGAGCGACTCCGCAACACGGAGTCGCTCCTTTCTCATGAGTGGGAGTGCTGTCGCCGTGTGCTTGGCACCCGCCGAACATCTAGAGGGAACATGTCCGCAATCCTGTACGAAACACGCCCGGCGCCGCTCATGACCTTGGCCGCGACGGTACTTTCGATTGAAGGTGTCTCCCTCGGTGACCCTGTCCAAACGACTTTCACTTACCCTCCTTCAAGGAACTGTCCATGACTCGCACTTCCCGCCCCGGCTCTCTTCTCGCGCTTGCCGGCTCCATTCTTGCCGCTTCCGCGGTGCTCGGGGCCGCCCAGTCCGCGCACGCACAGCATTGGGACCGGGTTTTGAACCCTGCCCCTGGTGCGATCAATCTCATGCTCCTGCTCTCCGACGGCACGGTCATGGCCTCTGCGAACGACGGATCCGACCCCATCGGCAACGCCTGGTACCGGCTCACGCCCGATATCCATGGGAACTATGTCGACGGCACATGGGCGCCCCTCGCGCCCATGCTCGACACGCGGTTGAACTTCCAGGCCCAGGTGCTTCGCGATGGACGCGTGTTTGTCTCCGGAGGCGAGTTTGGAACCGGCGGAAGCGCCGCGGAGATCTACGACCCGACGACAAACGTCTGGACCGCTCTTTCGGTGCCGCCGGCGCTTTGGACGCCCGGAGTCAACAGCTTCTCCGATGGCAACAGCAAGCTGCTCCCCGATGGCAGCGTGCTCCTGATGCCCGTCTCGCCCCATCAGCCCGGTGTGCCGCTGCGATACGACCCCGCGACCAATGTGTGGTCGAACGCCGGGCACCTCTTCCGCGGCACCGGGAGTGGAGCGACCTGGGTCAAGCTTCCCGACAACTCGATTCTCACCATCGATCCCGCGGGCACGCTCTCAGAGCGGTACATCCCGGCCACGAACACCTGGATCAACGACGGCGTCGTTCCCGTTTCGCTCTACGACTCGTTTGGTTTCAACATGGGCGGGGGCGTCGTGCTGCCCAATGGCAAGGCCTTCTTCCTGGGTGCGACCGGTCACACGGCCCTCTACACCCCAAGCGGCACGACCGCGCCGGGCATCTGGGTCGCCGGCCCTGACATTCCTGGCGGCATGGGAACCCCCGATGCCCCATGCGCCATGATGGCCAATGGCAAGGTCCTTTGCGTCGCCAGTGACGCGCCCACCGCCGGCGACCACTTCCCCGAGCGAGTCTCCTACTTCGAGTTCGACCCCACGACCAACACCTTTGCCCAGATTTCCAACGCCAGCGGCGGCTCCACCAACATCCCCACCAACATCGCCGCGATGCTCGCACTCCCCGATGGCAGCGTGCTCCTGTCGCGCAGGTTCGCCAACACCAGCGTCTGGATCCCCCTGGGCGATCCATTGCCCGCGTGGAAGCCCACCATCAACGCCATCACCATGAACCCCGATGGCTCCTACCATCTCACCGGCACCCAGCTCAACGGGATGTCCGAGGGCGCGTCCTACGGCAACGAGCTGCAGATGAGCTCCAACTACCCCATCGTTCGCCTCACCGGCAGCACCGGGAACGTGTACTACGCCCGGACGTTCGACTGGAGCAGCACGGGCGTGCAGACGGGCTCGGAGATCGTCTCCACGGAATTCACGGTGCCCGCCGCGCTCCCCCCGGACAACTACACCCCCACCGTCTCCGCCAGTGGCATCAATTCCGATCCCTTCTGCGTCGCCCCGTCGATCGCACAGAGCTCAAGCTCGCAGAACGCGTGCCAGGGCGGCTCGGTCTCGTTCGGCGTCGTGGCGGGAGGCGTCTCCACGCTCACCTACCAGTGGCGCCGCGGCCTGGTCAACCTCAGCAACACCGGCGAGTTCAGCGGCGTCACCACCGCAACTCTCACCATCAGCCCAGCCACCGCAACCGACATCGGCGCCGATTACAACTGCGTCGTCACCAACGCCTGTGGCAGCGAGACCAGCAGTCCCATCGCTCTCTTCATCTGTGCCGCCGACTTTGACTGCGATGGCACCGTGGACTTCTTCGACTACGACAGCTTCGTCGTTGCCTTTGAGACCGGCGACCCCCAGGGCGATTTCGACGCCGATGGTACCATCGACTTCTTCGACTACGACGCGTTCGTCGTGGCGTTTGAGGCCGGATGCTGACCTTCGACACCCCTCTCAGAGGACATTCACTTGAACACGTCGGGCGCGATTCCAGTGGTGTGGAGTCGCGCCCTTTCCATTGCCGGCGTCGGCCGTCGCGCGGCCTTCGATCACCCGTTGGTGGTGTTGGTGCGTGATGTGGGTTCCTCGGGCAGTGCCGCGCGACGACTCGTTGGGACTCGGTGGTGTGCCTCTGCCCCCCTCACACCTGGTGGATATCTCGTGGGGCCGCTCCGGGGGCCTGGCTTTCTCGCTCGTCGGACGTGGAAACGGGCTCCCGCAGCAGGCTTTGCCCGCTGGCACCCGTCAGGTTTGAGCAACGCCCACCAGATGTTTTGCGCCCGTCCCGCAATGGAGATCAGGTCAGAGAACATTCAACCGTAAGTTCACGGCGACAAAGCACCCCTCACGGGGCTGCGGGCAACCGCGCAGGCGTCAGGCGACTTCGCACGAAGGCGCCACCGGTCAGGCATTTTTGTCTGAGACTGACGCATCCAAAGTACTCCCTGCGGTGGACAGGGAACGGAGATTCAAAGATGAACACGGAGAAACTCTTCCTTGCCTCGGCCGCCCTTCTCGCCGCGACACCCGCCATTGCCCTGGGGCAGGCGGACGTGCTGCCGAACATTCCAAGGGGGACCATCGCGGTGTACCTGAATCCGATTGCGACGGGCATGGCGGCCCCGCTCTACGGGATCAGCGCGCCGGGGGATGCGACTCGCCTGTTCGTGCTCGAGCAGAAGGGCCAGGTCCTCATCGTCCTCAACGGGGTCCTGCAGGCGACGCCCGCGCTCAACATCCAGTCTCGCGTCTCACCGCCCATGGTGATCACCAACGCCAACGACGAGCGGGGACTCTTGGGGCTCGCGTTCCACCCCGGATTCGCCACACCCGGGAGTCCCGGCTTCCGCACGCTCTACACCTACAACAGCGAGCCGATTCCAACCCCGACATCGCCCACATACGTGGCCCCAAATGGTGCGACCCAGAACTACATGAACGTCGTCAACGAATGGAAAATGACCGGCGATCCAAACGTGATCGATCCGGCGTCCCGGCGCGAGATCATCTCGTTCGGCAAGAACGCCGGTAATCACAACGGCGGCACCATCGCGTTTGGTCCCGATGGCTATCTCTATCTCGCCCTGGGCGATGGCGGCAACGCCAACGACGTCGGCGCGAGCCACATCGAGCCCGGTGGCAACGCCCAGAACCTCTCCACGCCGCTGGGAAAGATGCTGCGATTCGACCCGCTCAACCCAGCCCTCACCGCCGGCAGCCCCGACCCCGTGAGCCCCAATGGCCAGTACCGCATTCCGGTGAGCAATCCCTTCCAAGGCGCCGGGCAGGTCCCCGAGACCTACGCGTATGGATTCCGAAACCCCTACCGCTTCTCGTTCGACCTCCTCAATGGCGAGTTGATCATGGCCGACGTCGGCCAGAACACCGTCGAGGAGATCAATCGCGTGACCATCGGCGGGAATTTTGGATGGGCCGTCAAGGAAGGGGACTTCCTGTTCAATCGCACCACAGGTCCCGGCGGCAACGCCGGCACCGTGGGGGCGCGGAGCCCGGGAATCCCAGTCGGACTCATCGACCCCATCGTCGGCACGCTCGGCACGCTCGAGTATGACCACGGCGACGGCATCTCAGTGACAGGTGGATTTGTCTACCGCGGCAGCGCGATTTCTGAGCTCTACGGCAAGTACATCTTCGGCGATCTCGCAATCCGAAACGCGCCGCCGCGCGTCGACGGGCGTCTCTTCTACGCCGATCTCGACACCGGACTCATCAAGGAGTTCCTCCTCCCGCAATTCCCCGCCGGCATCCTGCCCAACGGCCTGACCGTCCACGGCTTCGGCCAGGACACCGCCGGCGAGCTCTACGCGATGACCACCAACACCCCGTCCAGCGGCACCGGCGGAATCATCTACAAGATCGGGTGTGCCATCGACTTCGACGGCGACGGCTCCGCGGACTTCTTCGACTATGACGCGTTTGTCGTCTGCTTCGAGGGCGGCGCGTGCCCGCCGGGCCGCACCGCCGACTTCGACGGCGACGGCACCGTCGATTTCTTCGACTACGACGCGTTTGTGCAGGCGTTTGAGCGCGGGTGCTGAAGAAGAAGGCACTGGGCATTAGGCACTG
>ERZ1292640.3344-Hain-H43-02um-R1-3344-length-12498-cov-5_pt1 | contig 12498 bp, 11 predicted proteins | sample MGYA00564404_ERZ1292640 | MGnify/ENA primary metagenome ERZ1292640 (study PRJEB36523, sample SAMEA6512636) | groundwater metagenome | collected 2019-01-08 | study: AquaDiva: Metagenomics assemblies of 32 groundwater samples | reverse complement strand
GCTGACACGACCTTGATGATCTTTTCGAGGGTATGTTCCTTATCGCCAGGATTGATTCGTTCAGGAGAATAGCCCAGCTTGAAATCCACGCCGCATGTCATGCCGGAAGCCTGTTCGAGGATCGGCAGGCAGACTTCCTCTGTGGCTCCAGGGTAGACTGTCGATTCGAAGACCACAATCGATCCAGGCGAGAGATTGGCCCCGATCAGTTCTGAGGATTCTCGCAGAGCTGTCAAATCTGGCTGAAGGGCCTTATTGATCGGCGTGGGGACAGCCACGATGATGAAGTCAGCCGCCTTGAGGTCGCCGGGCTGATAGGTGTAGTGGACATCGGACGATTTCAGCTCGGCAGGAGAGACCTCACCGGTCCGGTCCAGGCCCTTCTGGAGCTCTGCAATCTTGGCCTTGTTGATATCAAAACCGATGACTCGCTGCCGTTTCCCGAACGCAACAGCAATGGGGAGGCCCACGTAGCCAAGCCCCACAACGGCAATCTTTCGCTCTTTTGGTTGAGACATGAACTCTTTCAGTAGCTGTGCTAATTGCGTCCGGTTATTTATTTGGTTTCCTCTGCTCAATGGGTTGGGCATCGAGGGAGACTGTGTAGGGCGTTCCTGAAGGGCAGGGGGCTGGAGTGCTGATGCGCTCCAGCCGTGCAATGGGAATCCAGTCTGAGTATGAATAGGTGCCAGAACCTTCAGCTAGAACGGTTATGTAGTATTGTGAATCCTTGACCATCTGAACCTGTCCGACTATTTCACGTTGAAATGTCGTGGGCTGGCGATAGCAGTCTCCGGCCTGGTAATGAGGAAGTGTGGAGCGGTAGGCAGGTGCGGCGGTGGCGCATCCGGCCAAAGCAATAGCGCAGAACAACACGATGGCTCGCTTCACGTCTTTCTCCAATGTTTGTTCAGGTGAGTCGGGGGTATGCGGACCGGCTTCGAGTGCACGTGGAGACTGGCTTGTCGAATGGTTACTCACTGCGTGTAGGCCTTGAGACATTTTCTTGTATGAGATAGACGATTTTGACCTGAAAGTCAAGGGCTGCTGGTGCCCTCAGGCTTTTGGCTGATAGGTATGCCAGGTGGCATTCTCGGTAGCTATTTTGAGCGGTTCGTCCATCGTGTAGCGAAAGCCTGTAGCGGGCCTGTCGAAACGACAAGGATTCACGCGACCTCTGGCCAATCGCTTGGGCATGAGCCTGCGTTCGAATTCCCAATTGACGAAGGGGAGCGCCAGCCCTACTATACGTCCCGCGAAGTTTGCGCGGGGTATGTGAAGTCAGAGGGGGACAATTTGTCGTTTTTCATCAATTGCCGCATGCTGAAGTAGTTGATTCAGGCGACAACGTCGTTCAAGTATTTTGCGAACTCAATATCAGTCAGTTGAGAGGCGGTAGGAGCGGTAGTGTCGGCGAGTATTGATGAAGGAGGACTTGTGGAAGAGGCTGATATTCTCATTTGCGGGGCTGGCATCGTTGGGTTGACGATGGCCAGAGCGCTTCTGGCTAAAGGTGCCGACCGTATCGTCATTCTTGAAAAGGAGCGCGAGGTTGGTCGGCATGCCTCAGGCAGAAACAGCGGCGTGCTTCACGCCGGTGTGTACTATCCGGCCGATAGCCTGAAGGCGAAGCTCTGTCTGCGTGGCAATCGGCTGATGAAAGAATATTGTAAAGAAAAGCGCTTGCCATTACGGGAAACGGGGAAAGTCATAGTGGCAAAGCATGAGGAAGAGGTCCAGACATTGCAAAAGCTGTACAGGACGGCCTTGACCAACGGGGCCAGGGTTGAATTGATCGACGAGAGGCAGCTTGCGGTCTATGAGCCGTATGCCAGCACCTGCCGACAAGCGCTACGCTCCCACAACACCGCTGTCGTGGATCCTCAAGCGATTCTGAACAGCCTGGTGGATGATCTTTTGAAAACCGGCAAGGTCAAGATCCTGACCGACACGAGCTTTACCTGCCTTCAAGGGACTCGTGTGGCCAAGACAAGTTCTGGGACGGTTCGATTCGGCACGTTCATCAATGCAGCCGGAGCGCACAGCGACACCATTGCCCATTGCCTTGGCCTCGCAACGGAGTTTCGCTTGTTGCCATTCAAGGGGACGTACAAGAAGCTGAAGCCGGAAAAGGCTTTTATGGTGAAGGCCAATATTTATCCTGTGCCGGATCTGCGCAATCCCTTTCTTGGTGTGCATTTCACACGAGGGATCCACGATGATGTGTATATCGGCCCGACCGCCATTCCGGCGTTGGGGCGTGAAAATTACGGGCTGTTCGAGAATCTCAACTGTGAATCGATCAGGATTCTGCTCGATGATGGTCTGATGTTTCTCTCGAACGAGAAGTTTCGAAACCTTGCGATGACCGAACCGAAAAAGTACTTTGCGCGGGCGTTTTTTGAAGACGCAAAGAGTTTGGTGAAAGATTTGAAGCCGGAAGATCTGGATCACTGCGAAAAAGTTGGCATAAGGCCGCAGCTCGTGAATTGGGCGAAGAAGGAACTGGTGATGGACTTCATGGTACTCAAGGATCAGGAGAGCCTGCACATCTTGAATGCCATTTCCCCGGCTTTTACCAGTTCGATGGCATTTGCCGACTATGTGGTGGACACCTACCTGTGCGGTGGCGACGTGAGTGCCTTAGGGGGCACTCACGGCCTAACGCCTGCCATTCCTTGACTGTAAATTGTGCACCACATTACGTAGGGATGGCTGAATCGTCCAGCTTCTGATTGCCGCACGGCCCTCAGCTTGACTTCTCCTGCTCTATGTGCGAAAAGATTAAGCGTTTTCATATGGATAGAGCACTTAACGGCTGTTGATAATTCGTGGTAATTGGAAGTGCCGAAAACGTTTTTGCTATTAGTATATCTCTCTGGTCAAACTTCTCGTTCCAAGCCTCAGCATGCCACATGTGAGAAATCGATAACTTATCAGAATGCTCTTCGGGGATAGCGCTGAGGCTAGTTCGGCTGGCAGATGGCTTCTTGTTGGACAGCAGGCAGTAAGGCGCGGCAGAAGGTGTGATATTTCAAAGTGTTCACTGTAAGTGAGAGGGCGAAGCTGTGCTCGATGCGGAAAGTAACCTTCGATGGTACGCACTACGAACGCGATCACGGCATGAGAAGCAAGTTCGCGATTGGCTTGTCAAGCGAGGAGTCGAGCGACTGCTTCCCGCGTTGGGGCGGATCAGCCAGTGGAAGGACCGCAAGAAGGTTATCGAATTACCGTTGTTCCCCGGTTATTGTTTCGCTAAGTTCCTTTGGCAGGACAGACTATCCGTGCTTGAGATTCCTGGCGTTGTGCAGATTGTCGGTAGCGGCAGTTTCCCCGAACCCATCCAGGATGAAGAAATCGACGCGCTCAAAAAACTCATGGTCAGTACGCTCTCCTACGATGCGCATCCGTATTTACGGGAGGGCATGGCCGTGCAAGTTGTCAGGGGGCCTCTGGAGGGTGCGAGGGGAATTCTCATTCGAAAAGAGAAACAGTATCGACTGGTGATCTCAGTGCATCTCATTGAGCAAGCCGCAGCCGTCGAGATTGACGCTGCAGATGTGGCTCCGATTTGATCGCGGCTGATCAGGGTAGGCAAAATGGCGCAATCTAAAATCACGAGCCGCCACTTCTAGACAGCCGAGCAGATACACTAAGCGAGGGAAGTAGACGGGATGGTCCAATCAAACCCAAAGAGAGCGCTCATCACTGGTGTTACCGGGCAGGACGGGTCCTACCTCGCCGAGTTTCTGCTTGGCAAGGGCTATATTGTCCATGGTGTCAAGCGCCGCACCTCGCTGTTCAATACCGGCCGCATCGATCACCTTTATCAAGATCCTCACAGTAAGAATTGTCGCTTCATCTTGCACCATGGCGATATGACCGACTCCAGCAGCCTGATTCGTATCATCCAGCAGGTGCAGCCGGATGAAATCTATAATTTGGCTGCGCAGAGCCACGTAGCGGTGTCGTTCGAAGAACCGGAATACACTGCAGATTCCGATGCGCTGGGTGCGCTGAGGCTTTTGGAAGCGATCCGCATTCTTGGCCTCGAAAAGAAGACCCGCTTCTATCAAGCGTCTACTTCAGAGCTCTACGGCTTGGTGCAGGAAGCCCCGCAAAGGGAAACCACACCGTTTTACCCACGCAGTCCATACGCCGTGGCCAAGCTGTATGCGCACTGGATTACGGTGAATTATCGCGAGGCCTACGGCATATATGCCTGTAATGGTATCCTCTTCAACCATGAATCCCCGGTGCGCGGTGAAACATTCGTTACCCGGAAGATCACACGGGCTCTGGCCCGCATCAAGCTTGGACTCCAAGACTGCTTGTATCTGGGTAATCTGAATGCGAAGCGAGATTGGGGCCACGCTAAAGACTACGTTGAAATGCAGTGGCTCATGTTGCAGCAGGAAAAACCCGAGGACTTTGTGATCGCCTCAGGCCAGCAACATAGTGTGCGCGATTTCGTCACTGCCGCTGCCGAGGAACTCGGCATGAAAATCCGCTGGCAAGGCGAGGGGGTAAATGAAGTTGGTGTCCTGGACTCAGCGCTTATCGCTGAGCCCTCACCAGACACCAGTCTTAAACGTCAAGTACTGGTCGCCGGTAGCGTAATCATCGCCGTTGATTCGAGATACTTTCGTCCTACCGAAGTTGACACATTGCAGGGTGACGCGAGTAAAGCGAAAGCTAAGCTCGGGTGGGCACCGAAAATCACTTTCCAGGAACTAGTAGAGAGATGGTTCGTGAAGATTTCAAGGCCGCCGAGCGTGACGAATTGGTTAGGCGCCACGGCCACATTGCGCACAACCAATACGAATGATAGAGCAAGACGCCAAGATATTCGTCGCTGGCCACCGTGGTTTGGTGGGCTCTGCGATCGTCAGAAAGCTCCAGGAAAAAGGGTGCCATAACCTGCTCTTGCGTACTCATGCGGAGCTTGATCTTGCGGATCAAGCGGCTACGCGGGCTTTTTTTGCAAGGGAACACCCTGAATACGTCTTCTTGGCAGCCGCCAAAGTGGGCGGCATCCTCGCTAATAATAATTACCCGGCAGAGTTTATCTTTAATAATCTCGCCATCCAGACCAACATTATCCATGAAGCATATTGTGCGGGGGTCAAGCGCCTTATATTTTTAGGTTCTTCCTGCATCTATCCGCGCGACTGCCCGCAGCCGATCAAGGAAGAGTATCTTCTCGCAGGTCCCTTGGAGCAGACCAACCGTCCCTATGCGGTGGCCAAAATAGCCGGAATTGAAATGTGCTGGAGTTATAACCGACAATACAGCACGCAGTTCTTGGCTGTCATGCCCACCAACCTTTACGGTCTCGGTGACAATTACGATCTTGCTAATAGCCATGTCATTCCGGCTATGATTCGGAAGTTTCACCTTGGGAAGCTTGCCATGCGGGGCGCTTGGGAAAGCATCCGTAAGGACGAAGAGATGCATGGGCTTATCCCTAACGACATAAAGAAAGATCTAGGCCTGTCCGCTGCGGACCTCTATCCTCAGTCCCTGGTGACTAATCCCGTTGTTCGCTTGTGGGGAACTGGCGCTCCGAGGCGGGAGTTTCTTTACAGTGATGACTTGGCTGATGCTTGCGTATTTCTGATGGGCTTGCCTGGCGAGACATTTAATGCGGTCCTCAATTCTGGGTCCTCATTTCCGCCGAGCATAAATATTGGCACTGGTGAAGATCTTACCATCGCGGAACTGGCAGCACTCGTCAAAGGGGTAATTGGTTTTGAGGGAGAGATCGTTTTTGACGTTTCCAAGCCGGACGGTACACCACGTAAACTGCTCGACGTGTCGCGCATCAACGCCCTAGGCTGGAATGCCAAAAATCGGCTGCGGAGTCGCCTGGAACACGTCTATCGCATCTTTCTTAGTTCGGAAGGAGTTGAAGCTTAATTAACGGAGCTTGCCTGAGTTGTTACAAGACGGGCATAGATTGTCTGGGCTCTGCTTAAACCGGAATGCACATTCCTCGAGATGCAGGGAGTACCGCTACGATTGAATGTCCAGCCGTATAGGATTCTGCGCTACGTAAGACTCCCTGAATGTTGGCGATAATTCATGGCTCTAATGGCCCCGTTTGCAGGGAAGGGCTTCGTGCAACAGATAATCAAGCAGTTATATTAAATTGCAATCACGCATTGGGAGAGCACTGAAGTGAGGGCATTAGTCACCGGCGGAGCCGGTTTCATCGGTAGTCATCTGAGCGAGCGGTTACTTGCGCTTGGGTGCGAGGTTGTGATCGTGGATAATCTATCGAGCGGGCGCCTCAAGAATCTGGATGCGTTCAAGAATCACCCCGCGCTTAGTTTTCATCGTGTGGATATCCGCAATTTAGAGGAGTTGAAGGGTTGCTTTTCCCGAATTGACTGGGTATTCCACTTGGCTGGCTTGGCCGATATTGTTCCCTCGATCGAGGCTCCAGATTTGTATTTCAGTGTCAACGTGCAAGGTACCCTCAATGTGCTCGAATGTGCGCGTGCGGCAAAGATCAAGCGATTTATATATGCCGCCTCCTCTTCCAGTTACGGCATCCCTGACGCTTATCCCACGCCGGAGACGGCACCGATCAACCCACAGTATCCGTACGCACTTACTAAATACATGGGCGAGGAATTGGTGGTGCATTGGGCAAGGACGTACAAGCTGCCGTCACTGTCGCTGCGGCTGTTCAATGTCTACGGGCCTCGCTCAAGAACTACGGGTGCGTACGGCGCTGTGTTTGGTGTCTTTCTCGCGCAGAAGATTCACGGCCAGCCATTTACTGTGGTCGGCGACGGTCAGCAGACACGCGATTTTACGTACGTGGCAGATGTCGCCGAGGCTTTTATCTGTGCGGCAAAGTCTGAGTTGAGCGGAGAGGCAATGAATGTTGGCAGCGGTGACCACTACAGTGTAAACCGTTTAGTTGAACTGCTTGGTGGTGAGGTCGTGCACATCCCCAAGCGGCCAGGTGAGCCGGATTGCACGTTTGCAGACGTTAGAAAGATCCAGCGAGTTGTTGGCTGGAAAGCCAAGGTGCCTTTTGAAGAGGGGGTTGGTAACATGCTTAAGCATCTCGATGATTGGCGCGATGCTCCAGTGTGGGATTCTGATTCGATCAAGCGGGCAACCGAATCCTGGTTTCGCTATCTTGGGAATGAACATGCCAATGGATGAGACTGGTATCGCAGGGATGGCGCTCAACGTACGCTCATCAGAGTTGCATTCGGTCATTACGTCGACGCAAGTGACCGATGCATTGGGCAACAGGATTGATCCTGAGGTGGCAATGCACCAGATGCTGGATTTGTTGCGCGATCTGCGACGTCGAAATGGTAGCCTGTATTTGGTTGGAAACGGCGGCAGCGCCGCGGTAGCTAGCCACAGCGTTACAGACTTCCTCAACGTCGGGCGTTTGCGCGCGATGACCATCCACGATTCGTCACTCGTTACCTGCATGGCGAACGATTATGGTTATGAGAACGCCTTTGCGCGGATACTTTCCACGCTCGCGCAGCCTGGGGATGTGTTGATCGCGATCAGCAGTTCTGGCAGATCGCTGAACATCCGCAACGCGGCGGCCAAGGTGCGAGAACTGGGAGGAGCTGCCGTCACGCTGTCCGGCTTCGCGTCTGATAATTCTTTGCGCGCACTTGGTAATCTCAATATCTGGCTTGATGCGCGCGATTACGGGATGGTGGAGATCGGACATCAGTTTGTGCTGCACAATATTGTGGATCGTCTTGCACAGGATTAAATCGAACAATGTCGAGCGCTAAGATCATTTCGTTGGATGAGATGGAAAAGAAGTCGTGTGAGCTCCGGGAGCAGGGGAAACGCATCGTGATGTGCCACGGTACGTTCGACCTGATGCATACCGGCCATATTCGACACCTGCAGAGAGCAAAGCGGGAGGGTGACGTGCTGCTGGTCACTCTGACCGGCGATGCGTTCGTCAACAAAGGCCCCGGCAGGCCGGTGTTTGGCGAGAGCTTGCGTGCAGAAACATTGGCTGCTCTTGCTTGCGTGGACTTTGTCGCGACCAACCACGAGCAGGCCGCAATGAGCGTGATTGCGCGGTTACGACCGCATGTCTACGCTAAGGGTAGTGAGTATCGCGCTGTGGCGGATGATGTTAGCGGCAACATCGAACGCGAAAAACAGGCAGTCGAGGCGTGTGGCGGCGTGATTTTTTTCACAGATGAGATCACGTTCAGCTCGAGCAGTCTGTTGAATGAACACTTCGGCGTATTTTCATCCGAAACAAAGGATTATCTGCAAGCGTTTCGGAAGACCTATGGCTATAAAGACGTCATCAATCTGGTAAAGGGTCTTGCCCGCCTCAAAGTGCTGGTGGTGGGTGACGCCATCATTGATCAGTATCATTACATCAAGACGCTCGGCCAAGTCGGTAAGGGGACGGCGCTTGCGGTGCAATACGAATCCGAAGAACAATTTGCCGGCGGCTCGCTAGCTGTGGCGAATCATTTAGCTGGTTTTGCAGAGAACGTCACATTGGTTGCCGGACTCGGCAAGGTCGAGACTTATGAGCAGTTTATCCGTTCGAAGTTGTTGCCGAACGTGGCACCCGCGTTTTTCTACATCAATGATGCGCAAACCGTTACCAAGCGTCGCTTCGTTGACTCCGACCTCAATAAGTTATTCGAGGTGTACTTCTATAGTGAGAAGCCATTGCTTGACGATGTGAACAGCGCGGTGTGCGTGTGGTTGGAAGCGAACCTCGAAAAGTTTGATGTGGTCATTGTGCCGGATTTTGGTAACGGCTTTATTTCGGGGATGATGGTTGAGGTGCTGTGCCGCAAGGCGCGATTTTTGGCCGTCAACACGCAACTCAATAGTGGCAATCGCGGACACCACGTCATCAACCGCTATCCGCGTGCTCACTTTGTTTCGCTCAATGAGCCAGAGTTGCGATTGGCCGCACATAATCGGCATGATCCGATCGAGCTTGTCGCGGAGGCGGTTGGGCAAAGAATCAGTTCCGACTATATCGCGATTACTTGTGGGTCGCGAGGTGTGGTGTTTAAGGATCGAAAGTCTGGAGCTGTTCATCATGTGCCAGCGTTGTCGACCAAAGTGCTAGACCGTATCGGGGCTGGCGACGCCTTTCTATCGCTCGCCGGCCTTTGTGTAGGTGGCGGGTTGCCTTCGGAGGTTGCGGCGTATGTCGGCAGTGTCGCTGCGGCGCTTGATGTGCAAATCGTCGGAAATCGCGAACCGGTCGATTCGGTGTCGCTGTATAAGTACATAACGACACTGCTCAAATGATGACTACTCTCAGTGTGTGCTGCGAGAAATTGTAGGCCGATGCAGCTGTGGCATTTTGGAGACAACGCAGGAATGGTGTGGCAATGATGAATGGAATTGACACGGTCTTAGTTACTGGCGGAGCAGGCTACGTGGGCGCAGTGCTTGTGCCCAAACTGCTCGCTAAGGGGTATAAGGTAAAGGTGCTCGATCTCTACCTGTATGGCGAAGATGTGCTCGATTCGGTCAAGGGACATCCCAATCTTGATCATGTCAAAGGTGACATCCGCGATCATGCCTTGCTTGAGCGCGTTGTCCCAGGTTGTCAGGCAGTGATCCATCTGGCGTGTATTTCCAATGACCCCAGCTTCGAACTCGACATCGAACTTGGCAAGTCGATCAACTATGATGCCTTCATCGACCTGGTCAAGGTCTCGAAGACCCACGGTGTGAGTCGATTCATTTACGCTTCTTCGTCCAGCGTATACGGCATCAAGGAAGTTCCAAATGTTACGGAAGACCTGCCGCTTGAGCCGCTTACCGACTATTCGAAGTACAAAGCGCTGTGTGAAGAGGTGTTGTTGAAGGAACGTGCTCCTGGCTTCACTGCGCTCATCATCCGTCCAGCCACGGTATGCGGCTACTCACCACGGTTGCGGCTTGACCTATCCGTGAACATCCTAACCAACCATGCTGTGACGAATCGTCAGATCAAGGTATTTGGCGGTGAGCAGATGCGCCCCAACATCCATATCGAGGACATGGCTGAACTCTACATTAAGAGCTTGGAGTGGCCTGCCGAGGCGATTGACGGAAAAATCTACAATGTTGGCTATCACAATCGTAAGGTGCGTGAGATCGCCGACATCGTCAGAAGCGTGGTCGGCGAGGATGTAAAAATCGTAACTACGCCGACGGATGATAACCGTTCGTATCACGTATCGTCTGATAAGATTAAACGCGAGCTAGGATTTGTTCCGAGCCGTACCATTGAGGACGCGGTGCGAGACCTTGTTGCTGCATTCCAGGTGGGTCGTATCCCCGATTCAATGACCGACGACCGTTACTACAACATCAAACGTATGCAACGCCTGAGCTTGAAGTAATCATATGGCACAACCTGCTTCGCTGTCTGGTTTCCGATGAATATATCAGCTAACAGCTGGGTGATTGGTGTGGATTTTGACAACACCATCGCCAGCTATGACGAACTTATGCATACCATTGCACTGGAGCGAGGCCTGATTACTGCCGGTGTTGCGAGGAATAAGAAGCTTATTCGGGATGCCATCCGAGCGCTTCCTGACGGTGAGATGCATTGGCGCAGTTTGCAGGTTACGGCATACGGCCCGCGCATGCACGAGGCGCAATTGATCGAAGGCGTGAAGGAGTTTTTCGTTGAATGTCAGCGGCGGAACATTCCGGTGTACATCGTCAGTCACAAGACGGAATATGCGAATTTCGGCGAGGCCGACGTGAACCTGCGCGTAGTTGCCATGGCGTGGCTTGAACGGCATGGTTTCTTCGCACCGGGCGAACTGGGGCTGAACAGAACCAACGTGTTTTTTGAGTCAACGCGCGCTGAGAAAATTGAGCGGATCAAGGCGTTGCGCGCGACGCATTTCATTGATGATTTAGAAGAAACCTTTCTCGAGAGTACCTTCCCGCATGATGTGCAAAAGATTCTGCTTGCAGCGTACGGCCGGACAGGGGACGTAACAGGGGTGGTTCCAGTTGCTACGTGGAGGCAGATTTATGAGTGTCTGCTCGACAGCACAGAGCTGATGACGCTCACGGCGATGCTGGGCAAGCCGGTACAGTCAGTCGCCCGTATCGGCAAGGGCGGGAACAGCAAGGTATACCGCATTGTTTGCGAAGATGGATCACGGTATGCGGCTAAGTTCTATTGCCAGCGAACTATGGACGGACTAGATCGTCTTGAGGTCGAGTTTTCAAGTTTGCAATTTCTGTGGGAAAACGGCGAGCGTTGTATACCTCGGCCGCTTGCTGTCGATGGCAGTAGCCAGGTCGCACTGTATCAATATGTCGAGGGTGCCGAGATTGACTCGCGCGCGGTTTCCCATGTCGATATTGAACAGATGGTGAGCTTTGCCATGCGACTCAAGCAGTTGGCGACGTTGACGGCGGCGGAGCAGCTACCGCGGGCTGCAGAGGCGTGCTTTTCGTTCAGCGCATTGCATGAGAACATTCTGAAGAGATTGGAGCGACTCAAGACCGTTCAGGGCGAGGGTTCAAGCTATATGGCCTTGCATCGGTTTCTAGCGCAGGAGTTTACGCCGGCGCTTGACGCGATAGTTGAGCGTGCCAAGGCCAGGATCGGCGCGGCATCATGGGTAAGCGAGTTGCCGCGTAGCGCTTGGACGTTGAGTTCGTCGGACTTCGGCTTTCACAATGCGTTACGGCGTCTCGATGGCTCGATTGTGCTGCTAGATTTCGAATATTTTGGCAAGGACGATCCGGCTAAAATGATTTCAGATTTCGTGCTGCACCCGGCGATGGAGCTGAATGAATCCGCTAAGCGTAGTTATGTTGAGCGCATGCTTCAATGTTTTGGTGCTGATCCTGATCTTCCTGGGCGGCTCATGTTGAGCTATCCGTTGTTCGGGCTGAAGTGGTGTATGATTCTGCTCAATGAATTTGTGCCGAAGTTCCTTGATCGACGCGAGTTTGCAGTCGAGGTCAACGCCGACCGTGAACATGTCCGTCTGCGGCAACTGGCCAAATCTGAGCGTATGCTGGGTCGGGTCGTGAACGAACTCCAAAGCTTTCCTAGTTGGGTAAAATGCGCATGAATCAATTGAAACAGTTCTCCCCCCCCCTTGACGAGCGTGCGATCGAGTTGCGTAAGCGCATTGTGCATGTGCTCGGCCGCGGCGGCCGCGGGCACGTCGGAACCTCGCTATCACTGGTCGAGATCCTACGCGTACTTTATGACAAGGTGCTGCGCTATGATCCGAACAGCCCGAGGTGGCCGCAACGCGACCGCTTCCTTCTCTCCAAGGGGCATGGTTGCATCGCGTTGTACGTGCTCCTGCAGGAGAAGGGCTTCTTCCCGGAGGAGGAGCTGTGGAAGTTTTGCCGGTTCGATGGCATCCTCGGCGGGCACCCCGACCCTAAGGTGCCAGGCATTGAGGTGTCGACCGGGAGTCTCGGGCACGGACTGCCGATCGGCGTTGGAATGGCGCTAAACGCCAAATATGAAAA
>ERZ1292640.2221-Hain-H43-02um-R1-2221-length-15647-cov-7_pt1 | contig 12501 bp, 11 predicted proteins | sample MGYA00564404_ERZ1292640 | MGnify/ENA primary metagenome ERZ1292640 (study PRJEB36523, sample SAMEA6512636) | groundwater metagenome | collected 2019-01-08 | study: AquaDiva: Metagenomics assemblies of 32 groundwater samples | reverse complement strand
GGCTGAACCAAACGGGGACGTATCTGATCGTATGTCGGGCCTCTGGCAGCCCGGGCGATTATGGTGTGTCGCTGATCAAGAATCCGGGGCCGAATGTGGGCGACCCCGAGGGCGGGGACATCCTGCCTGGGCAGACGAAGATGGGCACGCTGACGGTGGCCGATTTGGACGCCTTTGCTTTCTCGGCCAATGCCGGGGACACGGTGACGGTGCTGATGGAGAGGGGCAGCAGCGGTTTCGTTTCTCCGCGAGTGGAGTTGCATGCGCCGGACGGGACGGTGGTGGATTCGGCCTCGGGCAGTGGTTCGGCGACGATTCAAGCGCGGCGGCTGAACCAAACGGGGACGTATCTGATCGTATGTCGGGCCTCTGGCAGCCCGGGGGAATACTGGTTGTCTTTCTCCCTCAGCCCAGGCAGCAATAACCAACCACTCTGGGTGGACGTTTTCGGACGCGAGCAGCTTCGCATCGGGCGGTGGCAGAGCTACACCGTGCGATACGGGAATTCGAGCACCACCAACCTGTACGACGTTCTGCTGTACGTCAGGCTCCCACGCAACACCGAGTACAGGGTCAGAGAGAATCGCCCGACGCTGGCGGGCGTGGATTGGAGCACAATGCCGCAAGGGCACGATGATGGTTCCGGCATCCTCGTGCCGGTCTGGATCTATCAGGTTCCGGCCTCATCCTCTCAGACGATCGACTTGGAAGTGAGGATTCAACCCGGCGCTTGGAGTGGAGGGCAAGCGTTTCGCGTTGGTGCAGAAGTCCGACGTCGCGACTCCGAATTCGCAAGCACAGGTGACTTGGCTTTGCTGAGCACATCCCCGAACTTCGCCGATTTCCGCCAGTCCCTCGGGCAGGCAATCGAAGGCCAGGGAGGAACGATTACGTCGCAGGAGACTTTTGACCTCGGCATACGAACTGCCTTTGGCAATCTTCTGATCGATGGCGGATTCGCCACGCTTGGGACGGCATTTACCGTCGGTCTGTGGGAAGCAGCAGCACTCGGCTGCATTTCGCCGTGGATCGCAGTGGGCGCAACACTCGTCTTGACGGTTTCCTCAGCCAACGACTTGTTTCATGACATAATGCAGCTATACCGAGCGGTCTTTGACGCTTTCTTGGGCGCTCATGCCGTTGGATCGTGGGATCCAAACGCGAAGGCCGGTCCGGTGGGGTTTGGCGGGGAGCGCTTCGTGTCAGGTCGGGAGAGTCTTCCTTACACGATTTTCTTCGAGAACATGACAAATGCCACCGCGGCGGCACAGGAGGTCCTCATCACCGAGCGACTGGACGCGAGGGGTCTTGACTTGAACACGTTGGAGCTTGGGCCGGTCGTCTTTGGCGCACGGCAGATTGTTCCACCGCCGGGCATGAGGTCGTTTTCCACGAACGTGGACCTTCGACCGGTGACAAACCTGGTTGTGCAAATGGTCGCTGGCATGAATGCGACAAACGGGATCGTGAGCTGGCATTTCACTGCGATAGATCCAGTCACTGGATTGCCGCCAACCGATCCGTTGGCCGGATTTCTGCCGCCGAACAGAACACCGCCCGAAGGAGAAGGGAGCGTCAGTTTCACCATCATGCCCAAGCAGAGCCTTGCGACTGGCACGCTAATCACCAACGGCGCAACCATCATTTTCGATGTGAACCCGGCCATCGCAACCGCGACGTGGACGAACCGCTTTGACAACACCAAGCCGACCAGCCAGGTCGTGCCGCTGGCCACCAATGAGTTCGCTCCTTTCCAAGTCCGTTGGTCTGGGGCCGACGCGGGAGCGGGGATTCGGGATTACACGATTTACGTCTCGGACAATTACGGCGCATTCGTGCCCTGGCTCGTGAACACCACAAACACGTCGGCACTCTTTCCAGGGGAAGCCAACCACACCTGCGCCTTCTTCAGCCTTGCGCGGGACGATGTCGGCAATCAGGAGGATTCCCCCAGTCTGACGGCCTTCACCACTGTAATGCCTCTCTTCTTGTCCATTGGCCGTGTTCAGAACAGCGTGGTCCTATCGTGGCCAACCGATGCAGTTGGCTTTGCTCTCGAAACTGCGGAAGGAGTCACGTCTGAAGGAAGCTGGATGCCCGTTGCCCAGCCTCCGTGGATCATGGGGAATCAGAACGTCGTGACCAATGACACCACGGGGCCGATGCGATTCTACCGGTTGAAGAGAACTGGGAGTTGATCGCGTGGCGTAAAGGTGTCGATTCTTTACTTTGACAACTGGTGAAAGAGGTCCGCGCTGTTTGCAAGTCAGCGACATTGACAGTCCGCGGAGTGTCGGCAGGCCGGATTCTGCGAGTCCCGAAGTTAGGACGCGAAGTAGTCCAACCGCCGGATGCGGCAACCCGCACGCCTGCCTGTCGGCAGACAGGTCCGGTGGTGTGGGAGGGTGCCGGGGCGCAATGCCCGGCACCCGACCCGATCGAGAGAGCCGCCTGGGTTCATGGCACCATGCCTCGACTTCGGCGTTGGGTTCTCCTCAGGCCGGCTCCTCCGCTCTTAATCGCCAAACTCGAGCCAGCCGAATTTCTCCGGTGCGTGGAACGTGCTGACCAGCGTTGGACTCCAGGCCAGGAAGGCGTTGTGGGCGCGGTCGCAGCGAAACAGGTTGATGCGCCAGCGCGCGCCGGCGGCTGGTTTGGAGACGCTTAAGGCGGTCAAGGGAATGCGCCATTCCGTGGTCCAGACTTTGGTTTGATCGTTCACCTTCACGACCGCCTGGAATCCGCTGCTCCACTCGAAGTCTTTCGCGGGCAAGTCCAGCGTCAGGTCCAATTTCTCGCCGGTGGGTGCCACTTCGAACTCGGTATAGTGCTTCAGATTCTGCGCGTCAGCGCCGATGAACGCCTCAACGACATCGCGGTCCCAAAGGCCAAGCCGTTCTTTATCGAAAACAGGCGGCTCGAACACAGTCAACTGTGTGAACGCGCATTCGTATCCAAGGTAGAGGTATTGGTCGGACCAGAGCAGACGGACGGCCGTGGAGACTTCAGGCAGCGCCGAATGACTGTTGGATTGATATTCCAGGCGGGCAGGTTGGGTTTTTTGCCAGGCCGCATGGGAGAGATTGCCGGTCAGCTCGAAATCCGCGTTGACCCGAGCCGCTTTGACCCTCGGCAGCGGCAGCGATTTGGCGAGCAGTTTGCGGGCGTTATCGAAATAGATTTTGCGCAGGACGGAGGCGGGCAGCCCGATGGCGCTGATCGTCCAGTTGCCTTGAATGGGGGTCATGTGGGCGAAATCTTTGTCGTTCGTTTCCAGCCAGCGCCAATGTTTCGTGAAGAATTCCTTGGCATCGTCATCCGTGGGCGGCAGGCCGCTGCCACCCGATCCGAGTGTCAGCCGGTCGTAAACCTGGAAGTCGGTGGCGAAAACGATGCGATCCTGATGCTTGACGAACAAGCGCCGGACCTTTTCCGGATCGTGCCGGCCAATTTCCGGAACGCGCGCCGCCAGGTCGGCCATCATGTTGGGGTAACGATCGAGCGATTGCTCCACCCAGGCCAGGTCTTCCGCGTTATTGGCAAAATGGACGCAGACAAAGGTGGTTTTGGGATGGCGTTCGATGACGCGATTGAGCGCGGCCAGGAGTTCTTCGCGCGGCGGGTAGATGGCGGGGTCGCCAAACCACCAGGCGCGATGGTCCTTTAGCTCTGTCCAGCGCTCGTTTTGATCGTTGTAGGGCAGCCAGAAGGCCCTTGGATCGGCGACGTGAATTGAAACCGGCAGACCGAGTTCGCCGCACCGTTTCCAAACCGCATCAAGCTTCGGATCATCGATCTCGATCACTTTGCCTTCCTTGTCCCTCAGGTAGAGGCCAAGCCGCTTGTACTCTTTGAAGCCGGCGGCGCCCAGGCGATGGCCTTCTTCGATCTGCCGCGCGGCGCGCTCGGAGAAGTCCGGCTCATTCCAGGCGGCGTAATCCAGGTTCATATAATGGAGGAATCGCCCCGGAAACAGTTGGTCGGCAAGCTGTTTATTGCGCTCGAAATCGGATGGGGCCTCGCCTTTGCGCGTCACGTAGCCGCCGCTGAGGTTGACGGCAACGCCAATCCCAACGGCGTCCATGATGCGGACGGCTCGGGCCAAGTGGGCTTCGGTGTAATTGACGTGTTGGTGCAGATCGATCAGTCGCTGTTCAGCGCGCCAGGTGTTGGCTCGTTGCTGCGCGGTGGCAACGTTGTCTCCGACTGCAGCCGCGTGAGGTGCAACAGACATGTCAAATAGCACGGCCGATAAAACAGCCCAAAGAATTTCTGGTTTCAATCAATCCTCCCAATCAAGCGCTTTCTTCGCGACCTCCCAAGCAATCAGTTTCTTGCCTTGGTGCCGCGCCATGGCTTCGTTTAATTCACGTAAATCTTCCAGATCTTTAACCGTTCGCACAACTCTTGCACCTCATCATGCAAGGAGGTCAAGGAGATTTTACGCGCCCGATTTTACGCGCCCTGGATTCCATGGCCGGAGCGGAATTCGTCCCTCCCGGTTTCAGGGGGCGGCTCGGGGCGGCCATCGCAGAATTCGACCAGGTAGCCGCTTGGCTCAACCTCACCCGCCCTCCGGCCACGCTCTCCCATCCGATGGAGGAGAGGAAAACCACCGCGCCACCAGTCGAGTGCCTGAGCCAGTCCCTCGGGAGCCACGAATTGGAAAGCCGGATGCGGGAGAACCGCCTGTCCGGTTTGAGTGGGGGGCGATGGAGCCATCCGTTCTCTATCCACATCTGCACGGCTGCCACGTTCTTGACCGGCACGATAAAGAGCTTGAGTTGCATCCTGAGAAAGACCGGTTTCAAAAAATTCCACCGCCCGCTCCGCGAGCTTGGCCTGACCGGCTCGCTCGTCCCTCGCTCGCCTGTCCAGCCCAGCCCGCTCCGCTCGCAGCCCCTGCTACCCGCTACTGACCTGGGGCCAGGACAACCCGAAAACCGATAACGAAGTCCCCGCTGCCCGGGTAGTAGCAGATGCGGAACGCCGACCGGCAGAACCCCGCAAGGCTGCCCCAACTGCCGCCGCGGACCACGCGGTTCGAGCCCGTTGCGGGGCCTTTCGGATCGGTCACGCTCCCACCCGGATAGGCACCATACCAATCCCAACACCACTCCCACACGTTCCCATGCATGTCATACAAACCCCAACGGTTCGGCAGTTTCCCGCCCACGGCATGCGTGGTGTTCCCGCTGTTCCCATCATACCAAGCGTAGTTCCCCAGTTGTGTGTACCCTGGATCGTTCCCAAAACTGAACCGGTTCGTCGTTCCCGCCCGGGCCGCATACTCCCACTCCGCCTCTGTCGGCAACCGATACGCCCGCCCCGCCGGCAACCGCCCCGCCAACCGCTCCCGCTCCGTCAACTTCCCACAGTAATTGGTGGCATCATGCCAGGTGACCTGCTCCACCGGACGATTGCTGTCTCCGGTGAAGGAGCTCGGATTGCTCCCCATCACGTCCAGATACTGGCCCTGCGTCACCTCATACTGGCCCATGTAGAAGCCACGGTTCAGAGTCACCGCCGTCTGCGGACCTTCGTCGCTGTTCCGGTCCTGCTCGCTCTCCGGGCTGCCCATCGTGAACCGCCCACCTGGAAGCCACACAAAACCAGCGGGAGAGGGCAGGGCGCCAGCCCCCACCAACACCGCCCGATAGAACCGCTTGGCCCCCGGCGGCGAAATGCGGTCGTAAAACTCCTCTCGACCGCTGCTCAACACCACGTTCGTCAGTGGAATCCACACATTCGTGTCGCCAAAAGCATTCACATACTCGATGCGGTTGGTGTCTCCGGGTGAACCGAGGATGGTCAAAAGAGGTGGCCAGACCGCCGGAGCGGACACGATCACTTCGGGCGCGCTGGTGTAGCCGCTGCCGGCGGTCAACACGATGATCCGGCTTACAGTTCCGTTGGACACCAGGGCGGTGGCCGTCGCCCCGGTGCCGCTGCCGCCCGCCAGGATCACTGTCGGCGGCTCCGTGTAACCGGCGCCGCCATCCGTGACCGTAATGGCCCCCACAAAACCGTTGCTAACCGTGGCGGTGGCCGTGGCCGTCCGCTGGGCCTGCGCCGTGAGGCACAGCCAGGCCCCCAGCAGCACGCTGATTACTGCCAACCGACCGGCTCGCATCCAACGCGGTGTATTTTGCCTTGGTGCATTCATGTTTTTCGTTTTGTGTTTCTTGTTTTTTGGTTTCGGATTTTCGCCATCGTTCCCCCGTGGGCCTCGGCTCGAGGCGGCGCTCCTGCGAGCGGGGTCACTGCCGTTGGCAAAGCTCGCTTTTGGGGTGGCAGTTCCCGGATGAAGGCCCAGGAGACCTCGGCCACCTGGCCGTTGTCGTAGCGCACCTCGAAACCTGTGCGCGTCTCCTCGTCGAGCACGACTTCCACGGGCACCGCTTTGCCCGAGATTCTGTTGGCTTTCTTGATGGTGGCGTGAGGTTCGAGGAAGCTGAGTCCGTCCTCGAACTCAACGTCGAAGGCGTCCTCCCAATCGAGAAAGCGGACGTGAGTGATGTCCACCATGTGAGCGGTGCCAAAGGGCTTTTTCAAACTGCTTGCGGTTCTCATAAGCGGCCTTCGTTTTTCAGTTCTTCGATGACTTGTACCAGTTTGCGGTCTGGAGTCCAACCCTCCAGGCCGCGCAGGGTGGCGATGTCGAGACGGCCCAGCTTTTTGCCACCGCTGGTTTTGACATGGACGTGGCGCGGCTCGTGATCGCCCTTCCACCAGACGATGATGTAGCCGCCACGACGGACTTTGCCCATAGCTAACTGTTCAGGTCGATTGACGGTTTAACCGACATTCTCGACACCATGGGCTAATCTGGAAAAATGTCCAGCCGCGAAAAGTTCCGCGCCATCCGCAGCTTAAGTCCGAAGCCCGAAGGTCGAAATCCGAAAGAAACCCGAAATCCAAAAACACCTTGGACCTTGTCGAAAAAGCGACGGTCCCATGGAGCGGTGTCGCGTTTTCGGGCTTCGCCTGCCTCCCGCGCCCCGGCCCGAGCGAAAGCGGTGTCAGCCCCGTTCCCCGCCAGCCACCGCACTCCAAGACGCGGGCGCATTGACGAGCACGCCTGGCATTTCCGCGAGGTTTTGGAGTGCGGTGGGTGAGGGGGTGTGGGCACACACCGCTTTGGATGCGGAGGAGCCCAGCTTCGGAATTCTGAGTTCGCGTGTTCGCCTCGGTTTTGAGGCGCTTGGTTCAGGCATCAGAGCAGCCCTGCGCGCTTCACAGGGCGGATTCAAGAAAACGGAGCGCCGGTTTGCAACCGGCTTTGGCGCAACGACCAGCCTGTGGGACCCTCAAGCCGATTAAAAATCGGCGCTCCACCCCAGTTGCCCAGGCGAGAGCTTCTTTCTTGAATCCGCCGTAGGCGCTTCAGCACCGGAGCATTTCCCGCGTGACCCAGAGCGGAGTTCATGTCACTCTGCACGCATGACAACAACCGAAGCCATTGCGCTGCTGGAGCGATACCGGCATGGCGAAACCAGCCGCGACAAGGTTTTGCAGGCCTTCCAGGCTGCGCCGCTGGCGGACCTGGGCTTTGCGCAAGTTGATACGCATCGCGCCTTGCGCAAAGGGTTTCCGGAGGTGATCTTCGGCGCGGGCAAAACTCCCGCGCAAGTGGTCAAGATTGCCGCCGCGGTTTTGGCCCGCGAACAATGCCTGCTCATTACCCGCGCCTCGCGCGAGCACGCACGGGCCGTGCAAAAGAAGTTTAAGCGCGCCGTCTATCATGAGCTGGCGCAGTGCATTCGCGTTGAAAACAAACCGTTGCCCAAGCGCCCAGGCGTCATTGCGGTCATCTGCGCCGGCACGAGCGATTTGCCCGTAGCCGAGGAAGCAGCCGTCACGGCGGAAGTCATGGGCAATCACGTCGAACGGATTCAAGACGTGGGAGTTTCAGGTTTGCACCGATTGCTCCGGCACCTGGAACTGGTCCAAACCGCCAATGTCCTGGTGGTCGTGGCCGGCATGGAGGGCGCCCTGCCCAGCGTCGTGGCCGGGTTCGTGCGGCGACCGGTCATCGCCGTGCCGACCAGTGTCGGGTATGGGGCGAGTTTTGGCGGTTTGGCCGCGCTCCTGGGCATGCTCAACAGTTGCGGCAGCGGGGTGACCGTGGTCAATATTGACAACGGCTTTGGCGCCGGTTACGCCGCCAGCCAGATCAACGCGCTGGCGGCTGAAACAGCGAAATGAAAACGCTTTACCTCGATATCTTCAGCGGCATCAGCGGTGATATGTTTATCGCCGCTCTGCTTGATTTGGGCGTCGATTTTCAGCTCCTGGAAAGGGAATTAGCCAGACTGCCGCTGGACGGATACCATTTGCACATCAGCCGGCAGCATAAAGCCGGGATCGCGGGGATCAAATTCGACGTTCATCTGGAGGGTGATCACCACCATCTTGACTCGACGCAGGTGCAGGATCAACAGCATGGCCACGACGATCACGAGCACCGCCAGCGGGCTGCAAGCCCGCTCCACCCCCAGGATCATCAGCATGGCCATGATGCTCACGATCACCCTGGCCATCATGAGCACCCTCACCTGAATCACGATCACACACACGATGAGGAGCACGCGCAAACACATCACCTTCACGATCACGCGCATAGCCAGGCAGACCACGACCATGCGCATGGCCGGACCTTTGCCGAGATCAAGCTGCTCCTCTCGCGCAGTCCGCTTTCGGATTGGGTGAAGGAGAAAGCCATGGCTGTTTTTCAGCGCATCGCCGATGCCGAAGGCACAATCCACGGGCGCGCGCCGGATGAAGTTCATTTTCACGAAGTGGGCGCCATCGATTCCATTGTCGATATTGTGGGCGCTTGCCTCGCTCTGGAAATGCTTGGCAAACCGCAGATTCTGGCCGCGCCGGTCGTGGAAGGCACCGGCTGGATCGATTGCGCGCACGGGCGGTTCCCCATCCCGGCACCAGCCACGCTGGAAATCTTCCGCCGCCGCGGCATCAGCTTCACGCAATGCGATGAGCCGCACGAGTTGGTCACCCCCACCGGCGCGGCGCTCCTGGCTGAATTCGTCAAACGCTTCGGTCCGATGCAGGGCCTGACTCCGCTGAAAATCGGCTTTGGCCTTGGCACACGAGAAAACAAAACGCGGCCGAATGTCTTGCGCGCTATTTGGGCGGAGGTCAATCCCGGTCAAAGCGAAAACCCGGCGACAGGCTCGCAACCCGCTCATGATTGGGAGACCGACACCATCGCCGTCCTCGAAACCAACCTGGACAACATCAGCGCGGAGATTCTGGGCCACTTTGTGGAGCGCGCTTTTGCCTTGGGCGCTTTGGATGTCTTTCACACGCCGATTCAAATGAAGAAGAATCGGCCGGGCGTTTTGCTGACGGTTTTGTGTGCCAGCAGTGAAGCCGACAATTTCACCGAACTGATGTTGCGGGAGACCAGCGCCCTGGGCGTCCGCCGTTCCCTGACAGAACGGCGCAAACTGCAACGGAAAACCGCTCGCGTGCAAACGCCCTACGGCCATGTCACCGTCAAATTGGGTTTGCTCGACGGCAAAATCGTTCAAGTATCGCCTGAATTCGAGTCCTGCAAAAAGCTGGCCGCCGCCGCTCAAGTGCCTTTGAAGCAGGTTTACGAGGCCGCCAGCAAGGCCGCACCCGACATGGAACACCTATGATCGATCCTGAACTGCTGAAGATTATGTGTTGCCCGGAGACATACCAGCCCATCGCCCTGGCTGATCCGGCGCTGGTGGAGAGATTGAACCAGCAAATCGCGGCCGGCCAATTGCGGAACCGCGCCGGACAGCCCGTCACCGAAAAGATCGATGGCGGTTTGGTTCGCCAAGACAACAAGTTTCTTTATCCCATCCGCAGCGACATTCCGGTGATGCTCATTGACGAGGCGATTTCGCTGGGAGCATAGCTCGAGATTCTATTCGATGACTTTCAAGTATCGGCCCATCCAATAGGGCAAAAGGAATTCGTCGCCGGCCAATTCCAAATGGCCGCCACTGCCGCTATCCAAAGCGAAAGGGTTGCCGTTCCAACGCATGATGCGGCGCTCGTCGGGCGGGAGGAGTTCGACCGATTGTTGCTGGCGAAAATTCTCTGGCAGTCTGGTCAGGTCCTGGCGATGGGAGTTCTGGATGGTCCAGTCGATCAATTCGAGCGGAAACTCACGCAAGGTCCAGACCGCGCCGGCGGAATCGAATTCCTTGGCGCTGGTGGCAGCATAAATGAAATTCCAGAGCGGGCAGCGCTCGATTTTTTCAATGTCCCAATGGTCTTTGATGGCGGCAGCATATTGGGCGCGGAGTTCGTCGTTGAAGGCATAGCGATAGAGAACCCAGTAAGTCACGAAGGCCAGCAAGTCATCCGAATGATTCCATTCGCTGCCCATGTCGTTGCCCAGGTGGATGTAGCCGGGTGTGGCCGCGATTTTTGTCATGCTGCTCATGATATTGTCGAGGTAACCATGCTGGTTCATGAGCTCGAAGGCCTTCTCCCGATAAAGGGCTTTGCCCGTGAGGTGGTGCGCAAATTGAAGCATGGCGATGATTTCAGCGCTGTTCAGGCGCCGGTCGCCGATGGAAGGCGGATAATGGTTCACATATTCGGGATGCCAGCGTCCCCAAAGCGTCGGTTGGCCATCGACATCGATCAAATAATAATTGTTCCGCACAATGTGGCTGATGATTTTGTCGTAGAAGGTCACGATCCGCTTTTTCTCGGCTTCGGTCCGGGCGGTGGTCTCGTATAGAACAGCGCAGCCGAAGGTGTGGGCGGTGATTTCATCGCTGCTGGTGTGGGCTTTCCATTCCCAATGGCCGTCCTTGACTGGATGCCAGCGTTCCGGGTCCGAGAATTTGAAGCCGATGCGTTCGAAGGTGCGCGAAGGAAAACCGTCCAGCCCATTGATCGATTCGAGGCGTTCCAGGGCCTCAAAAGTCTCCCAGGCATTATGGCGGGCCTCTTCCACGCCGGTTGCGCCAAAGCGAAAGGCCTGGCTGGCCAGGTAATAATTGCTCCAGGTGCCGTCGTTATCCGTGTCGATCATTTCCGCAGAGGTGATGTCTCCAGCTTTGAGCAGCCGGAGTTCCGAGCAAAAACCGAAGCGAATATGGCGCCGGCGAATCTTGCGATCATAGTGCGCCGCCTTTTCGGCCAGCGTCATCATTCTGAGCTCGATCTTGCTCAAGCCGGTCTTGGTCAGAATGAATACGCCACCGTTCTGGCTGCTGTGCATGTCCACCACGTGATCATCCGGCAGCCAGCGTTTGGAGGCATAGTAATCCGTGCGGCCTTCTTTGGTTTTGTGAAAGGCGCCCCGGGTGGTTCCAACCCACAAATCGTCGGGCAGCGCCAGAAAGCAAGTAATGTTTGTCGCCGGCAACTTCGTGAGAAGAGGGAAGGTTTTCTGGCCCGATTTCAAGTCGAGACCGTAGTAACCATTGTGTGTCCCGACCAGCAATTCATCGTCGCGGAAGGCCAGCGTCGTGATCTGACTGGCTTCATGATACTTTTCCAATCGTTCACCCGCGAGGCGGTAAATGCCGTCGTCAAACACTGCGAAAAACTCGCCTTTCCAGGCAAAAAGCCCTCCCTTTGGCATTCCGCCGGGAGAATCAACGCGGGCCATCCGGCCAGACTTGAGCAGCGCCAGCGACTCATGGCCGGCCAGCAACGCAGAGCCATCTTCAGCAATGGCCACACGTTGAAAGACGCCTCGGGGCAGCGGTTGCAGAAACTTGCCGGCCGACCCGTTGGAAAGCAGTTGGTCGTCGAACAGGTAGAAGAGTTGTCCCCGGTGAATGGCCATGTCCACCGCCCGCTTGCCAGACAAAGGACGAAAACTCTTGTCCAAAGCGAGAGTGCTGTCAAACAGTCGAGCAACACCTTTATCTGTAAGCACATAGATAATGCCATCGCGGTTCACGGCCAGCCGTTTAAGAATGGCGCCGCTCAGTTCCGGAGAAATGACGAATTCTGTCGCGCGGTCCTGCCAGAATGGCGAGTCTTTTTCACCTGCCAAAACGTGGGCCGTTAACGTTGTCCAAAGAAGCAGCCATAAGCATTTGTTCATAGAGAGAGCCAATGTGCCGGAGGTTTTCCGGTTAGTTTCGCTATCATCATTCTGCCAACCATTTCATCACTACCGCCGGTTCAGCGGGAATTATTCCGCGCCGCCCGGCAGAGGTGGCGACCACAAACTGCGGCTGGCCCGGCCAAGATAAGTGATTTTGCGACAAGGGTAATAGCATTTTCGTCAGGACGGAGAAGCTCGGCTACAAAGAAAGGCCGTCCCCGGCTTCCTCTTGTGCCGAGGACGGCGAAACTGCGGCTCCCCTCCCCCCTTAAATTTACGTATTCAGAGAGCCCCGTCTGTGTTGCCGCAATTCTTTTGTGAAGGCGTTGTCCTTGTCGGGGTGAAGGAGCAACTTGTCACGATGATAACCCAGCAGTTCTCATTTTAATTGCCCAGGCGGCGTGGCTCAGGGTTGTGGGCAT
>ERZ1292640.3343-Hain-H43-02um-R1-3343-length-12504-cov-7_pt1 | contig 12504 bp, 9 predicted proteins | sample MGYA00564404_ERZ1292640 | MGnify/ENA primary metagenome ERZ1292640 (study PRJEB36523, sample SAMEA6512636) | groundwater metagenome | collected 2019-01-08 | study: AquaDiva: Metagenomics assemblies of 32 groundwater samples | reverse complement strand
GGCGCTGACCGGGTAGCTTTGCTGAAGTTCGACGAGGAGTTTTTGCACGCGGCCCGTGCAAGGCGCGGTCACGTTCATGGTCGCTTTGTTCGTTTCGACTTCCATGACGTCCTGGTCGGCTTGGACCTGGTCGCCTTCCTGAACCAGCAGATTGACCACGGTGGCTTCCGCGATCGACTCGCCGAGCTGCGGCATGATGATGGGGACTTGTGGCATACGCTGTAAATCAGTGGGGTTAAAGCCGGAGCAGACGGCGCGCTGCGGCGGCGATGCTGCGCGCGGTGGGCCGATGAACGGTCCACAGGTTTGGGTGATACGGAACCGGCGTGTCCTTGGCATTAAGGCGTTGGGGCGGGGCATCGAGCAAACCAAATCCTTCACTGGCGACCCGCGCCACCACTTCCGCGGTCACCCCGCCCCAGGGCCATGATTCGCCCACACACAACAGCCGTCCGGTGCGCGCCACCGAGGCCATGACGGTGTCCGTGTCCAGCGGTTTGACCGTGCGCAAGTCCACGACCTCGACTTCCGTGCCTTCCGAGGCGAGTTCCTCGGCGACGGCCAGAGCTTCATGCACCATGGCGCTATAGGCGACGAGGGTCATGTCGCGACCCGCGCGGGCGATGCGCGCCTTGCCGGCCGGCAAGGCCTCGGTCGGGAGTCTCTCCGCCTTCAAATGGTAATAGAGAAACTTGTGCTCGCAAAAGATGACGGGATCATCCAGGGCAATCGCTTCCAGCAGCATGCTGTAGGCATCTTCCACCGTGGCCGGCGTCATGACGATCAACCCGGGATAATGGGCATAGACCGCTTCCATGCTTTGGCTGTGAAACGGCCCGCTCCCGGACGTGCCCCCGCACGGCAGCCGGATGGTGATCGGACAGGGAACTTGCGTCCGCCAAAAAAAAGCGGCGGCGTGGTTGACGATCTGGTTGAAGCCGGGCGTGGAAAAATCGGCAAATTGCATTTCGATGATGGGGCGCATCCCTTCTATCGCCGCGCCGATGGCGGAGCCGACCATGGCATCTTCGCTGATGGGCGCGTCGATGACGCGTCCGGGAAATTCCTGGGCAAGGTTTTTCGTGGCCTTGAAGGCGCCGCCGAAAGCGCCCACGTCCTGGCCGTAAATATACACCCGGGGGTCCTCGGCCAGCGCGCGGGCCTGCGCTTCACGAATTGCTTCAAGATAGGTGATACTCATAGCAACCGGGCGCTAAGCAACATCCAGGTATCCTTCGCACAGATGCTTGGAGGCCAGGGCGCACCAGTCCTCTTTGCAAGGGTCCGGAGCCGGTTCACGCTGCACGGTGGCGATGGCCTCATCGATGGTCTGCACCGCCTCTTTGCGCCAGGCCTCCAGCGTTTCGCCATCCGCCCAGTTTTGCCGCAGCAAATGCTCTTCCGCCACTTTCAGGCAATCCCGGCCGAGCGAAGATTGTTTCAGCCGGGCGTCGATGTAACTGGCATCATCATGTTCGCCGTGGCCGCACAGCCGCAGCAACCGCCCCACCACGAGCTGCGGGCCTTGTCCCTGGCGCGCCCGGTTCACCGCTTCACCCAGCACTTTCAGGCACGCCGCCAGATCGGTCCCGTCAACCGAATGGCCTTCGACGCCGTAGCCGACGGCCCGGTCGGCCAGCGAGCGGCAGGCAAATTGCCGCGAGGAAGGAGTCGAGTATGCGTACTGGTTGTTGGCCACGACCAGCACCAAGGGCAGTTTTTCCACGGCGGCTTGATTGAGCGCTTCGTGGAAGGCGCCCGTCGAAGTGCCGCCTTCCCCAAGGCACGTCGCGCCCACCACCCCTTTGATCCCTTTGAAGCGGCGGGCCAGCAACATGCCGTTCACGACCGAGATCATCGCGCCCAAATGGCTGAGCATGGGGAGCAGGCCTTCCCTGGGTCTGCCGCGATGCACATTGCCGTCGCGGCCGCGCATCGGGCCCAAGACGGAGCCCAGGTAAGTGCGGGCGGCGTCCAGCACCGGCTCGCCAAAAGCCAGCCGGCCCGCCCCATCGCGGATGAGAGGCGCAAACACATCTCCCCGGCGCAGCGACAGGCCGATGGAAACGCTGAGGGCCTCCTGGCCTCGGCCAAGATAAACGCCGCCATGAATCTTGCCGCCTCGATACAGGCTGGCGAATTTTTCGTCCAGGAGCCGTGCCAGGAGCATCCAGCGGAAGGCGGTCACGTATTGTTCCCGTGCCAAAGCCAGCCCGGCGGACGAATCGTTGTCAATGACCGTGTGCATCGTTAATGGAATATTTATGCGCTTTTAGGCTTCCGCTGGAAAGCGTTTTTCGAGGTCGCACTTCGGATTCTGTGCCTCCTCAACCTGGTCGCGGTGAATCCCCAGCTTGTCGGTGCCCTTGGAGTGCATTCCGCAATTTGCAGGGGGTGGAATTCGCCGCGCCTGCCGCGCCCAGTCCGCCCACGGAAACTGGCGGCGCAGCCCAATGGGTAGAGCACACTTTTAAAAGTGTGCTCTGACCGAAGGCCGGTCGCGGCACCGACAACTTGGGGACGCACCAACCTGGTCAGAACCCAAAATTTAAAGTTTGACCTGGCGGAAATACTCTTCACTAGAATGGCATGGTTCACAGAACAGAGCCGAGATTGTCCGTCGCAAGCAAATGGCGCCCATACCTGAAAACGAAGCGGAGCGGCTGATGGCCCTCCGGCAGTATGCCATTTTGGACACCGAGCCTGAGGAGGCTTTTGACGAACTGACCCGGTTGGCCGCACAAGTTTGCCAGACCCCCATCTCCTTGGTGACCTTCGTGGATGCCGACCGACAATGGCACAAATCCAGGCTGGGCTGGGAAGTGGACGAGATTCCCCGGGAGCATTCCTTTTGCGCCTACGCCATCCTGCAGCCGGACCTGATGGTGGTGGAGGACGCCGCCTCGGATGCCCGCTTTGCCGGCAATCCGCTGGTCACAAACGAACCCCACATCCGCTTCTATGCGGGCATGCCGATCCGCGCGAAGTTTTACGCGGCGGCGCCGCTGCTGACCCCGGGCGGGCAGGCCCTTGGGGCCCTGTGCGTCATGGACTGGCAGCCGCGGAAATTAACGCCGCTGCAAGCCCAGACGTTGCGCACCTTGGGCAATCAAGTGGTCTCGCAACTGGAACTGCGCCGGAGCCTGGCGGAGTTGAACCGGAAGCAGGAGCAAACCGAAGTCGCCCTCAAAGATTCCGAGGCCTTTTACCATTCGCTGGTCCAGAACGTGCCGCAGAACATATTCCGCAAGGATTCCCTGGGGCGGTTCACTTTTGCCAACGACCGTTTTTGCATGACGATCGGCCGGCCGCTGCCCGACATCCTGGGCAAGACCGACTTTGATTTTTTCCCGGCGGACCTGGCCGCCAAATATCATCAGGACGATCAGCGGGTCATGGCTTCAGGGCAGGCATTCGAAACAATTGAACAGCATCAAACACCGGACCGGGGCATTCTTTGTGTCCAGGTGGTCAAATCGCCTCTGCGCGATGCCAGCGGAAAAGTGGCCGGCGTTCAAGGCATCTTCTGGGACGTGACGGAGCAGTTCAAGACCCAGGAAGCCCTGGCCTACGAACGCGACCTCTTGCAGGCCATGCTGGAGAACATTCCGGACAGCATTTACTTTAAGGACACTGCATCCCACTTCATTGCCGGCAGCCGGGCCTCGGCCAGGAAGCTAGGTTTAAGCAGCCCCGAGGAAGCCATCGGCAAAACCGATTTCGACTTTTTCAGCCTGGAGCACGCGCAGGAGGCCTTTGACGATGAACAACGGATCATCCGCACGGGCGAGCCTGTCATCGCCAAAACCGAACGGGAGACCTGGACTGATGGACGGGAAGCCTGGGTTTTGACCACGAAGGTCCCTCTGCGCAACAAGGAGGGCGTCATCATTGGCACCCTGGGCATCTCCAAGGACATTACCGATCTGAAGCGCGCCGAGCGGGAGCTGGCCTTGGCGCGCGACGCCGCCCTGGAATCGGCCCAATTGAAATCGGAGTTTCTGGCCAATATGAGCCATGAAATCCGCACGCCCATGAATGCCATCATCGGCATGACCGGACTCCTGCTCGACACCCGAATGACGGCCGAGCAGCAGGATTTTGCCGAAACGATTCGGAAGGGCGCTGATGCCTTGCTGGCTATCATTAACGACATCCTCGACTTCTCGAAAATCGAAGCCGGCAAGCTGGTCATAGAACAGATTGATTTTGACCTGTACGAGACCGTGGAAGGAACCGTCGAATTGCTGGCGGAAAGCGCTCAGTCCAAGGAACTCGAACTGGCTTCCTGGGTGCATGCAGGTGTGCCCGCCTCGTTGCGCGGCGACCCGGGGCGGCTGCGCCAGGTCCTGACCAACCTGCTCGGCAACGCCATCAAGTTCACCGCGCGCGGCGAGGTGGTGGCCGATGTCACCCAGGAGAGTGAAAGCGACAAGGAAGTGGTCTTGCGCTTTGCCGTCCGGGACACCGGCATTGGCATTCCGAGCGAGGCGCAAACCCGAATTTTCCAAGCCTTCGCCCAAGCGGACGGTTCCATGACGCGCCGGTATGGCGGTACCGGCCTGGGCCTGGCCATCAGCCGCCAGTTGGTGGAACTGATGCGCGGGCGGATCGGCTTCGAGAGCCAGGCCGGCCGCGGCTCGGTTTTCTGGTTCACTTTGCCCCTGGAAAAGCAACTGCAGCCCCGCCCTGCGGCTCTGGAGACGAGAAGCGCTTTGGAAGGAGTGCGCGTCTTGATCGTGGATGACAATGAGACGAACCGGCAAATCGTCCATCATCAAATCCTTTCCTGGAGGATGCGCAACGGCAGCGCCGGCAGCGGCTCCGAGGCTCTGGCCGCTTTGCGGCGGGAAGCAGCCGCGGGCCGGCCTTACGCGCTGGCCATTCTTGACATGCAAATGCCGGAAATGGACGGTCTGAGCTTGGCGCGGGCCATCAAGGCCGATCCCGCCCTTGCGGCGACGAAACTCGTCATGCTGACGTCGCTGGGCTATCTGCCGCAAGAAAGAGAGTGGAAAGAGGCCGGCATTGCCGCTTACCTGATCAAGCCGGTCAGGCAATCCCGTTTGTTCGATTGTCTGACAACGGTCCTGAGCGAGAGCAAGCCCGTGCCGGCGCCCGCTCCCCGGCCGCACCCCGTGCCCTCGGCCACATCCGCGCGGACCGTCTCCGATCCGGGCCGCAAGTCCGTACGCATCCTCCTGGCCGAAGACAATGTGGTGAACCAAAAGGTGGCTTTGCGACAGATGCAAAAACTCGGCTACACGGCCGACGCGGTGGCCAATGGGGTTGAGGTCCTGAGAGCGTTGGAGACCATTCCCTACGCCATTGTTCTCATGGATTGTCAAATGCCGGAAATGGATGGCTATGAGGCCACCCGGCAGATTCGTCAGCGGGAAATTTCCCCGGCCTCGGCCAGCGCCGCCCAACGCCGATACATTATCGCGATGACGGCCAACGCTCTCAGCGGCGACCGCGAGGAATGTCTGGCGGCGGGGATGAACGATTACATCAGCAAACCGGTCCGGCTGGAGGAGTTGGATTGGGCTTTGCAGCGCGGCTGTGATTTTCTCCAGTCCGCCAGCGCTTTGGCGCCGGCCACCCCGGCGCCCGCGCTCGATCCGGCGGCGCTGCGTAATTTAAGGTCGCTCCGGGAGCAGACCCGACCCGATCCGCTCGTGGAATTGATCGATCTCTTTCTGCAGGACGTCCCGCAGCGCGTGGGCTGGCTGGAGGAGGCCGTGGGGAAGAATGATGCTCTTGCCCTCGAATCCGCCGCCCATGGCCTCAAAGGCAGCGCCAGCAATCTGGGCGCATATCCCCTGGCCAGCTTGTGCGATGAACTGGTCCGCCTGGCCCGAGAACAATCCTGGGCTGAAGCCGGAGCTGTCTTGCCGCAACTAAGAACCGAATCGGACCGGGTGCGCCTGGCTCTGATCGCCGAAAGAAAACCTTGATTATGGAGAATCTGCACGCTCCGTGGCGCATCCCCTACATCCTGGCGCCGAAACGCCAACCGGGTGACGATTCGCTTTTCACTCAAATCGCCCAATCCAATGACGACGAAGCCAATTATGTGGTGGCGCGCGACCGGACTTGTTTTGCGGTGCTCAACACGTTTCCCTACACGGGCGGACATTTGCTGGTCGTGCCCTACCGGCAAGTCTCCGACCTCAACGGCCTGACGGATGAGGAAATGGGCGACCTGCTGAAACTGACGCGGCGCTGCCAAAATGCCCTCAGCCAGGTCATGAAGCCGGATGGTTTCAACATCGGGATTAATCTGGGGAGAGCGGCGGGCGCGGGCATCATGGAGCATTTGCACCTTCACGTCGTCCCGCGTTGGACCGGCGACACCAATTTCATGCCGGTCCTCGCCGGCGCGACGGTCTTGCCGGAGGCCCTGGCCGAGGTGGCGGCCAAACTACGGGCGGTTTTGCAGCCATGAATTGCCATCCCCAAGCAGCGACTTGAAAGGACTGAATGCCGACTGAGACCCTGCATTACGAAAGCGCCCGTCAAACGCAACAACTGTTCAATAATGATCCCCGCAACCTGGTCATGCTGGAAGAGCAACTGGGCGTCAAAGCCACTTCCCGCGAAGGCTGGATCAAATTGGAAGGAACCGCCGAAGCCATCGCCCATGCCAGGCAAGTGTTCCAGTTCCTGGAGAATTCGCTCAAGGCCGGCTCGCCCATTCGCAACCGGGAATTCGCCTACGCCCTGAACGTCGTCAAACACGACGGGGTGACTGCGCTGCAAAGCCTTTCTACCGAACGCATCCACACCTCCGTTAAAAAGGCCGTTGTCACTCCCAAAACCCTTGGTCAAAAAAAGTATGTGGAAGCCATTCGCCAATATGACCTGACCATCGGGATCGGCCCGGCCGGCACCGGCAAGACCTACCTCGCCATGGCCATGGCGGTCTCCGCCCTGAAGGAGGAGAAAGTGGGCCGGATCATCCTGACCCGGCCGGCAGTGGAAGCCGGCGAAGCGCTCGGCTTTCTGCCGGGCGACCTCTACGAAAAGATCGCTCCGTACCTGCGCCCGCTTTACGACGCCTTGCATGACATGCTGCCCGCCGAGGAAATCCAAAAGCACACCGAGCGCGGCACGATCGAAGTGGCGCCGCTGGCCTACATGCGCGGCCGCACCTTGAACAATGCCTTCATCATTCTGGACGAAGCGCAAAACTCGACCATGGAGCAAATGTTCATGTTCCTGACCCGCCTCGGCTATAACGCCAAAGCCGTCATTACCGGCGACACCACTCAGATCGATCTGCCGCCGAACAAGCATTCGGGGCTGCTGGAGGCGCAGCACGCTTTGCGCGAAACGGAGGGGATTGCCATTGTCGAATTCCAGCGGCGTGACGTGGTGCGCCATCCCCTGGTCCAGCGGATCATCGCCGCTTACGAGGAGCACCGCGGCAAAGCCCGATGAACGAGTTGAGCTTGCGGAACCGCCAGCGCCTCCGGGCCGTTCATCTGCCGTTGCTCCGGCGCATCGTCGGCACTTTGCTGGCCGAGCTATTGCCCACGCCGCGGTTTGAACTGGGAATCTTCCTGGTCAACGCCACGGAAATGGCCAGGCTGAATCAGCAATTTCTGCAGCAGGCCGGCCCCACCGACGTCATCACCTTTGATTACGCCGATGCCTCGCCGGACGCGCAACTGCACGGCGACCTGTTCGTCTGCGTGGAGGAAGCCATCCGGCAAGCGCGCCAGTTCCGGACCACTTGGCAAGCCGAACTAGTCCGATACATCGTTCATGGAATTCTGCACTTGCAGGGATACGACGATGCGGCGCCAAGCCGTCGCCGCGTGATGAAACGCGAGGAAGACCGGCTGCTGCGCCGGCTGGCGGCCCGCTTCCGCTTGAGTGCGCTGGGCGGGAAGGCTAGAGTCGGGGCATGAGAACGCTCTTTGTCCGATGGCAAGCTAACTTCGTGACCGGTCTGGCGGTGGTTTTGCCGGCGGTCATTTCCATCGCCGTGATCCTCTGGCTTTTCGGAACGGTATCCAACATCACGGACACGCTGCTTTTTTTTGTGCCGACCAAACTGACGCACCAGCGCGGCGGGGAAGGGCCGATGTATTGGTATTGGAGCCTGTCGGCGCTGCTCCTGGCCGTTTCGATGGTGGGCCTGATCGGCTGGCTGGCCCGGCACTATTTCGGAATGAAAATGATCGAATGGGTTGACTCCATTCTGCTGCATGTGCCGCTGCTCAACAAAATTTACGGCACCCTCAAACAGATCAACGAGGCGTTTACCTCCAGCAGCCGGTCTTCGTTCAAACAGGTTGTGCTGGTGCCGTTCCCGCGCCCCGGCCTGTACTGCCTCGGCTTCATCACCAGCGAGGACAACCCCGAAGTCCAAGCCAAGACCAAGGAAAAGGCCCTGACCGTCTTTGTGCCGACCACGCCCACGCTCACTTCCGGCTTCCTGCTTCTCATGCCCGAGCGAGAGGTGATCAAACTGGAAATGCCCGTCGCAGACGGCATTAAATTCATGTTCAGCCTGGGAGCGGTGGCGCCGGGCTACTCTCCGGTCGAAAAGGCTTCTTCGCCCTCTCCTTCGTGACCCACATGGACGAGCGCAGCACAGGACTGATCCTTCGCGTCTATCCATTAACCGAAACCAGTCTGATCGTTCATTGGCTCACGCCGGACGCGGGCCGCATCGCCACGGTCGCCAAAGGAGCGCGCCGGCCCAAGTCCCCCTTTCTCGGAAAACTCGACCTCTATTTTCTGGCCGACTTTGCCTTCTACCGCAGCCGGCGCAGTGAACTGCACACGCTCAAGGAAGTCCGCCTCCGTGAGACGCACCGCGCCTTGCGGGAAGACCTGGCCTGCCTGCAACAAGCCGCTTACTGTGCCTGCCTCATCGAGCAAACAACCGAAAAAGAGACGCCTCTGCCCGGTCCTTACGAATTGCTGCTCGGTTTGCTCGTCCAACTCACGCGGCACCCCCCGCAGGCGCTCACCATTTTCGCCTTTGAAATGAAGCTGCTGCAGCTCCTGGGCCTGCGGCCGGATTTCCGGAAAGCCACTCTGAGCGACGGCGGCCGGCAAATCCTGGAAAAGCTTCTCGTGGCGGAGTGGCCCCTGCTGGCCCGATTGAAACCAAGTGAAGCCCAAAACACGGAGCTCGGCCAGTACTTGCATGATTTCTTGATTTTCAACCTCGGGAAAGTCCATCGCAGCCGTGAAGGCGCGCTGAGCTTCGTTCACTCCAAAACTCAAAGTTCAAACCGCGACGGGCGCGCAACACACGAAAACAGAACGGCTTAGGCAAAGTTCCTTCGCCCAAGCCCTTGCTATTGGCGTCTTCTCGCGTCGTGTAGCGCGAAGCTCCGGCCCGCCATGTAATCTGGACTTTTCCGTCCCCGGAAGCGTTGGCTGGCCTGCCGAAGCTAAGGCAGAGCCGAGGCACGCCATGAAGAGGCGACGGCCAACCAGCCCAGAGCCAGTGAGTTCGCAGAGCGTTGCCCCGGGTCGCGGTTCATGCAATGGCGCATTCGTCAAACAAAGGACCATTTTGAATGGCTCGCCGACTTTCAAACGATCGTGGGCGAGGAGAGCCTCACGCTGACCTCGTGTTTTGTCACGAACAAGTGTCCGGTCTTTTAAAACGTCTTCATGCATACGCGCTGTCGGTCGCCCGGTTGTCCAATAGCCAGATTTTCGCCAGATTTTCGCCTTGCACCAACTGCTCCTTTAGGATTATTCTGAAGGCAAGCAAAGGATCAATTATGAAGAAAGACAAAAGGTCATCGCTTCTCTCTCTCTCTCTCTCTCTGCGCACTCGGCGCGGTGAGCGTTCTGTCGGCTCAGGCGCAAGCGCCTGAGGTTATGTCGCCCGTGACGTCCGATCCAAGTGCCGAAATCATCGACCGTGGACAGGACTTCGCGGTTTATCGGAGTATTACCAGCAGTACCAATGAGGATGGGCAGGTCAGTTTCTCCACAAATCAGTTCACCCTGATCGAAAATGGCCTGCATTATCTCGAGAATGGCGTCTGGAAAGCGAGCGAAGATCTCATCGAGGTTTTTCCCGGTGGCGCCATCGCGCGGCGCGGGCCGACTCAAGCCATCTTCAGCGCCGATCTCAATTCTGACGCCGTGTTTGACATCGGCTCCGATGGCGTGCGCCTGCGCGGTGGCGTGCGCGCCGTTCAACTGACCGATTTTTCCACGGGCAAAAGTCAGGTGATTGGCACGGTCAAGAAATCGGTCAAAGGCCAACTCCTGCCGCCGAATCGGATTCTCTGGGCCGACGCATTTGATGGGATTCCAGCGGACGTGCTGGTGGTTTGGAAACACAATCTCTTCAGCCATGATATTATCCTCCGCGCGCAGCCGCATCTTCCGGCCGATTGGAACCCGGAAGCGGTGCGGTTGGAGGTGATCACGGAATTCATCGTCGATGCGGAACCGCAGTTGCGGGTGCAAACGGTCCGAGCCGCGAACCAGCCGGAGTTGGAAGACGATGTGGTGATCCACTTTGGCTCTTTGGCAATGGTGATGGGCAAGGCGCTTCCGGTGGCGGATGATAAAGCCTTGGCTCTGAGCACCGGGAATTTCACGAATGAAGGCGCGCCCGTGCTGAAACAGTGGCGCCGGACGGAGGACGGGAGGCGATTTCTCATTGAATCGGTCAGTTGGGCCGACGTTTGGCCGCACTTGAAGGGCTTGCCGGTGGCCCAGCGGGCGAACAACACGGATCGCCCTCAGCGCGAGGTGGCGTCGGTTCGAACCTGGCCCGATCGCCCGAAAGCAGCGCTCCAGAGTGAACCGATCCAGATCGCCAGCGCGGCGTACCAACCCAAAGGGTATTTGGTGGATTTTGTCATCATTCCAGACCAAGGCACGCCCACCACATTCACGACGGGAACGACCTACTACATCAAGACCAGCTACTACTATGGCGGGTTTGTCACTTTCCAGCCGGGCTGCGTAATCAAGTACAAGAACAACGCCTACATGCTCCTGTATGGGCCGGTCTCGTTCCCGCAAGCTGGCCAAACCATGCCAGTGTTCACTTCGCGCAACGACAATAATTTTGGCGAAGTGATCCAGGGGGTGCCGGGCGAGGCGAATAGCAACGGCGATCCGACGTTGCACAAGGCAGTCCCAGCCATTTGGATTTATTACACGGATTACAGCAACGAGATTCGCAACGCGCGTATCCGCTGGGCCAAGACCGGCATTCAAAACGACCGGAATGATTGGCAGACCGCCACCCTCACCGTGCGGGATTGCCTTTTTGAACACATTATTGGCACGGGTTCAATCGGCATCGCTGGCGACCAAACTTACGTAACGACGATTAACCTGAAAAAGTGCAACGTCACCAATCCCGGTGCGTACATGACCGAGGATTGCGGCGTAGTTTCGATTGCCAGAGTGAATGATCCCGCGCAGGACACGGCTTCGGGAGACCCGAACAAGAACAGCCAGTCCGAGTGCAGTTTTGTGGTGGTGGACAGCTCTCGGATTGTCGCCGCCTTCTTTGACACACATCTGAGCGAGTACGCGTTGGGTAATATTGACTTTCCGGGAATCGTGTCGCCCCGCTCGACCGGGTGGGCTGTTTCGACCGATGGCGGAGTGAGTTTCACGGATCAAGGAGCGCTCCTTCCCAACCCGCCGACAAGCACTTTACAGGGCGATGCGGGCGATCCAGTGATGGCGCGCGACACGGCAAACGGCACGATCTACTTGCTGGTCAATCCTTCTCGTGAACCGTCCACGTGGCGGGGTTTTCGATTATGGAAATCGACTGATAACGGCCAGAGCTTCGCCTTGGTGAATACTGATGTCTTCGGTGGCGCTTACACCAGAGGTGACAAGCCCATGATTGCGGTCAACAATTTTTCTGGTCTGAGCAACTCCCAGCACCTTTATGTCGCGGGGAAAACGTTCCAGGGGATGTTAGTTACGCACTCCGCAGACGGCGGCGTCAATTGGGATGCCCCTGTGGTTTTATCTGGGATTGGCTTTAGTCCCGACATTGCCATACGCGCGAACGGCACCGTTTACGTGTTCTACGTGGCGGAAACTTTCGTTTCTCCGCCGGACACGTGGCAGAACTCGATTCAGTACCGCTGGCTTCGCCCCGGTCATACGTACTGGGACGGGCCTGAGACTGTTCCCGCTCATCCGGATAGCCAGTTGCTGTACTCGGTCAACGGGAATGCCAGCGGGAATCTGAAGCGGTCTAATTCGGCCGATCCAGACGACTACTTTGTTTCCAATGGCTTCCCGCGGGTTGCCGTCAACCCTGTTAACGGCCGGATTTATCTCGTCTATGCTGACCTGCCATATCCCGGTTCGAGCACGGACCGGGGTGATGTCTTTGTCCAAGACGCCTGGCCGCACGGAGATGGCTCTCTGGACGGACACTGGAGCGGCGCGATCAGGGTCAACAACGACGCCACCCAGACTGACCAATGGAATCCGGCTGTGGCAGTAAACCCGGCCGGAACGGTTCTGTTTGTT
>ERZ1292640.3342-Hain-H43-02um-R1-3342-length-12504-cov-8_pt1 | contig 12504 bp, 13 predicted proteins | sample MGYA00564404_ERZ1292640 | MGnify/ENA primary metagenome ERZ1292640 (study PRJEB36523, sample SAMEA6512636) | groundwater metagenome | collected 2019-01-08 | study: AquaDiva: Metagenomics assemblies of 32 groundwater samples | reverse complement strand
CCCAGCAAGCTTTGTTCGGCTTCCGTATTCTGCGGAGGTAATTTGTCCGGCAATTGATTTGGCATACTTTTATGGTTAAGTTTAGCAAAACCCAAACTTCGCCGCAAGTATTGACAATACTTTGTAAAAGGTTTATAATTAAATTATACAACGACATTGTGTCGTTGGAGTAAATTCTTGGTCTTTCACAATTAGAGGACTAGTTATGGACACCGAAATGGTCACACCGTTTCAACTGCACCGAGTGCTGGATCACGGACAGGCGTTGGACACTGACCAGCGAATCAGTGTTCTGGGGCAGATTCTAAACACAGGTATCCTTGCGGTGATTCGCAGGATCCCGCAGACGATGTCTCCCTTTTCCGATCAGGAGAAGGAGGTGATCGCTCGATGGGCGGACAGAGCGACCGGAGACGAAGATGTCTCTGACCGTGACTTTGCCTTTCACTTGATGGCAAACTGTAATGTCCCTGCGACGAGAATCCTGGGGATTCTCGAACAGAATAAGACCTTCAGCCGGAGCGCGCTGGAACACATTCAGACCGCGCTCGGCAGTGGAGAGGCGCTTCTGCGGCTTGACGAATATCTTTCTGAAGTGGCGGAAAAACTGCTGGCTGAAGAGAGAATTCCGTCGCGGGATCGCGGTCGGCATATGCTGATGACGTTGGCCCGCAGTTCGGAACGTTGGGCGCAACTTGCTTTTCAGTTTTCGGATCGCGAAATTTCCGATCTTCGTCAGCGGGTGATTGAACGCTTCCTGGCTGAGTGCCCGGAAGGAGACGCCCTCACGATTTTCGCCGACAACGTCGTCAAGATGTGTCTTGGGAAAATCGGCAGTGAAAGCGGCGCGATTCCTGAACGGATCGATGTCACTCATATGCACTGGGTGTTTATGTGCCTGGAGCGGATAGGAGATTCTGGTCGGATTTTGGCCAGCGCTCGAGCGTTCCGGAAACGGTTCGTCGGGCTTCCGCTTTCCATCCTCGACAAGGTGGAGACTGCTTTGGCTTTTACTTTGCCAGAGAAGGAAGTGGCGCCAGTTGTTCTTCCAAAGTCCATTGCCAAGCAAGCGGCGCCAGCGGAAACGTTGGTGCCTGCCCGGGTTTGGAGGCCAAGAGATGTGAGGTCTGTGCTGAGTATCGGGATTACTCACATCTATTCCCCCGCAAGGAATCAGGTCACCCCGCCAGCGGAGGTAAAACCGCCATTGGTGCGGAATTCACGACCAGATCTCGGCAAGGTTCCGGTAATTGGCAAGGATGGCAAGTTTATCACTCCTCGCAAAAAATAGATAGCGTGCCTTGATGTACGCACAAATCAAAAGCCGATTGGGATTTTCTCGCAAGAGAATCTCTCAACCGGCTTTCTTTTTTTACATATTTTACATGATGATATTTTTTTAGTGCGGTCAAATTTCTACGATCGTGAGAATTTGACCACGCTCGTTTTTAATTTGCAATACTAAATGTTGACATGGACTTATCTTGGACTATAATTAAAATATAAATAAACTATAAAATTATGGCAAAGAAAAAAATTACAATAGAAGGTTTAGCTCTAATGATTGGAAAAGGATTTTCGGGGATGGACAAAAATTTTAAGGAAATCAGAGGAGAAATGGACAAAAATTTTAAGGAAGTTAGAGAAGAATTAAAGGGCGTTAAAAAACAGCTCACGGGAGTTGTTTACCGGCATGAGTTTGAAGAACTGGAAACCCGCGTTAAGGAATTGGAGGGCTTTCTTGCGATGCCCGGAAGAAAATAACAGTTAGATTTTTTTGATGGCTGGGCCGGAGGGGGTGTCTTCAACAGTAAATCCTTGTTTTTCAATTTTCGCCCGAAGTTCGTCGGATTTCTGCCAGTTTTGTTCCTTACGGAATTTTTCTCGCTCCTTGGCGAGTTTTTTTATTTTTGCTGGAATTTTTGCATTGACTTTTTTAAAATCTATAATTCCAAAAATGCCGTTTATTTCTTCAAAAAATTTATAAACCTCACCAGCCTCTTTTTTTGCAAAAGAATTTTTTTCTAATAATTGGTTTGTCTTGTTGATAAAATCAAACATTACAGCAAAGGCTTTTGGCGTGTTAAAATTATCAGCCAACTGTTCATAAAAATCTTTTTTAGTTTTTTTGAGAATAACGCTAATTTTATTATTTTTTATTTTAGACTCGCTATTTTTAATTTTTCGTAAAAATTCTTCAATTTTATCTAAAGCTGATTTTACTTCAAGCATTGCGGAGTCAGAATAATCAAGGGGCGAAGACCACAAATTTTTAACTATTAAAAATCTTAACTGCGCAACAGAATATCTTCTTATAAAGTCGCTGATTAGTATAAAATTTCCCAATGATTTTGACATTTTTTGCCCGTTTACCGTTAAAACTCCAACATGCACCCAATATTTTACCATGGGACTTTTATCGGATATTGCTTCCATTTGCGAAACTTCGGCCTGATGGTGGGGAAATAACAGTTCTCGAGCGCCGCCGTGAATGTCGTATTGAGGGCCAAAAAATTTTTCAGTAATGGCTGTGTCTTCAATATGCCAGCCCGGGCGCCCCATGCCCCATGGGCTTTTCCATTTTGGCTCGCCCTCTATTGAAGAAAATTTCCATAAGCAAAAATCGCCCCGGTTTTTTTTCTTACTGCTATAATCAATTCTGGTGACAGCATCTTCAGCATCTAAAGCAGTTCTGCCAGCAAGTTTTCCATAATCTTTGAATTTGCTTATGTCGTAATAAATTCCATCTTCTTCAATTTTGTAAGCAAAACCTTTATCTTGCAGTTTTTTAACTTGGCCAATTATTTCTTTTATATATTTTGTGGCGGCGGCGTATTTTGTGACGCTATCAACGCCAAGGGCTTTCATGTCTTTGAAATATTCTTTTGTAAAGGCATCGGCCAAATCTTTTGGCGGAACTTTTTTTTCACGCGCCCGAGCAATTATTTTGTCGTCTAAATCTGTAATATTTTGCAGATAAAAAACTTTGTATCCCACATGCCTTAAATATTTTACAAAGACGTCAAAAGCAACAAAAAGACGCGCATGGCCAATGTGCGAATAATCATAAACAGTAAGCCCGCATACAAAAATATTTACTTTCTTGTTTTTTAAAGGTTTAAACTGGTCTTTTTTCCCTGAAAGCGTGTTATAAATTTTCATACTTATTTATTTGTTTAGCGATAATTTTATTTTTAATATGCCCTTTCGTATTTAATTCTAACACTTTTGAAAAAATGCTCAGAAACGAGAAGGGGATAGTGAGCCAGAGAAGGTAAATGAATATTTGCGGGGGCAAATGCGGCCAGACTATCAAGATTGCTATAAATACAATTGACAGCATGGTCATTTTTGTCTTGCCAAAAATATCTGATTCAAGATATATTTCCTTTGATTTATAATATATTGAAGCTAATGCGTTGATTATTTCAACTAATAACAAAATTAGAAGGAGCCATTTGTGAAACGTAAACAAGCTGTAAAAAGCAATTGGAAGAATTAAAATTCTGTCGGCAGTAGAATCTAACATGGCGCCCAATTCTGTAACTTTGTTTGTGCCTCTTGCCACCGGCCCGTCTAAAAAGTCGGTAAGAACGCCAACAATAAACAGCCACATTATTAAAGACTTGTCTTCAATTGAAAAAAAGAAAAGCAAAACAAATAGCAAAACGCCTATGATAATTCTTATTGAGGTTATGTAGTTTGGTATAATTTTACGCGGCCAATAAGGTTTAATAAAAGTAAAAAGAGTTTTGTCTCTATAGCTGTCAACTTTTTCTAAAAAAAGCTGCAGATCGTTTATTAGTTTTTTCATATTAATCAATCTTATCAGACTTTTAAAAAAAATGGAAATATGATAGTCTGATTTAAAGATATGAAATTTATCAGCCAATTAGTAAAACATTTGATTGTTGGAGGTTTTGCAACAATAATTGATTTAATATTTTTCAAGATTTTTATTTTCTTTTTGCCAGGATTTTTAACAATTCCGAAAGCCGTTTCGTTTTTGATTGCCACATCGTTAAAATATTTGGGAAATAAATATTGGGCATTTGAAAAATACGAGAAAGAAAAAATAATCAAGGAATTTTTGCAATTTTTTGCCGTTACGCTGGTTGGTTTAATCCTTGATGTCGGATCTTTTTTGTATTTTACTAAAATAATGCCATGGATGGAATTAAACGTAATTTTTGCCGCAGCCGTTGCCGCGGTCTGGAATTTTACAGCATACAAATTTATAGTATTTAAAAAATAAAAGAAAATTTAATACATATAAAAATAAGTATTTAACCTTAAACAGTACCATAGACCAGTCTACGGTACTAAAAGAATATGACAACATTTCATCTCAACGAGATGCCCAAGGACAAAAGGATTCAAATGATAGGTGAGTTTTATGATACAATTAGTTCGCTGAAAGACAGAAACGAGGTTCGTTTGTTTTTTAAAAGTTTACTAACGGCAGACGAAATAGCAACACTGATGAGGCGCATAGAAATAGCGGTTTTACTATCTGCAAAATTAACATATGATGAAATAATTAAAATGTTAGGAGTTGGAAAAACTAAAGTAGCAAACGTTCATAAAAATTTGCTGCAAGACGATAGTGGTTATAAAATAGTTGTAAAAAGGCTGATTGAAAATAGAAAAAGACGATTGAGAAGAATCAAAAAAGAAAACAAAGGAAGTTTATCGCCGATGGATGATGTAAAAAAGAAATATCCCGGGTACTTTCTTTTGCAAAATTTGCTTGACGTTGCTATTGAAAAAGTAGAGAAAGATGACAAATCTTTGGAAAAAGAAGCATTATTATTTACGCCTTCGGCGAGTTTTTTCAGAGATAATAAAAAGAATATAAGACATAAATAAAGATCCAATGGCAGTACTGTGGACTGGTCTACGGTACCAAGTTATTGTGCAACGATTGTTAGTTCAGCGGTTGTTGTTGAAATCAATAGTTGTTGAAATCAGTGGTTGTTGAAATGTGAAAACAACAATACAAATACCAAAAATATGAGCGAAACACCAAAAAAACAGGAAACAACGGAAGAAGAAGCTAAGAGCGATTGGAAAAATAATTCTTATTGGCAAGAAAAGGGAGAGCCAAGACAAAGCATTGAAATAGGCTTCGCAGACAAAAAATTAACCATATTAAATTTTGGAGAAATACCGTTATCTAGCGAGCAACAAGAGGAGATAAGAAAAGTTGCCAAAGATTTTTCCAAAATTAAAGGAGGATGCGTTTTTGATATTGTTCATTTTGTTTTAATTGATGGCAACCAACCAATTAATGCAGATACAGGCGAAAATTTAAATGGTTATGGATTAGAAAACGATGATGCTATAAAAACGAAGATTATCAGGAGTGGATAGAAAAATTCGGATGGAAACTAAACATGGATAAAGTTATTGGGTATCATAAACTAAGAGAAGAATCGCCCGAATTAAAAATTCGAGAAATGGGAAATACGGCGAGGCTTTGGTATAATGTTCATCCTGAAAGATGCATTAATAATTATGCCAGGCTGGGTCCAGAAGATGATTTTTCCGAAAGCATGGTAGCCGCATTAAGAAAGCCCGAAATTTTAGATGGCGAAAGACTGCGTTTTATAAAAGAAAAATTTTTAGCAGAAAAATGAGAAGGAATAACTATAAAATAAAAATATGAGCAATTTGGTTTTATATAGAAAATACAGGCCGCAGAGTTTTGCGGAAGTGGTGGGGCAAGAGCATGTGGTGCAAACTCTGACTAATTCAATTTCTGGAAAAAATATTTCCCACGCCTATTTATTTTCAGGGCCAAGAGGATCGGGCAAAACTACAATTGCCCGGCTTTTTGCCAAAGCCATAAACTGCCAAGACCAGTCTTTCTTTGAGCCGTGCAATAAATGTTCTTCGTGTTTAGAAATTATGGGAGCAAAGTCTATGGATTTAATTGAAATTGACGCCGCCTCGCATACAGGAGTAGATGACATAAGAGAATTAATAGAAGGAATTAAGTTCGCTCCCATAAAATCAAAATACAAAATTTTTATAATTGACGAATGCCACCAATTATCAAAATCGGCGGCAAACGCTTTGTTAAAAACTCTTGAAGAACCGCCCTCGCACGCAGTATTTTTATTGGCAACAACCGAAGCCCATAAAATGATTCCTACAATTACTTCCCGTTGCCAGAGATTTGACTTTAAACGTTTAAAGGTTCCAGAAATTATAAAAAAGCTGGAATTCATTTCCAAAAAAGAAAATATAAAATTTGACGAATCGGCATTATCTTTAATTGCTTTAAATTCCCGCGGATCTTTTCGCGACGCAGAGTCGCTTTTAGACGAGTGCGTAAATTTTTCCGGAAACGGCGGAACAATAAAAACAGAAGACATAAAAGAATTATTGGGAGTTGTTGAGGTTAGCCAGGTTTCAAATTTTGTTGATTTTTTAATTTTTAAAAAAACCAAAGACGCAATTTCATCTTTGGACTCAATGCTGGATAACGGAGTTGATTTGCAGGAATTTGCAAAAACTCTGGTTTTTTATTTAAGGCAGGCGCTGTTGTTAAAAATAAACCCCGATTTTTTAAACCCGCGCGCGTCCGGATTTTCTGCAGAAGAAATTGGGAAAATGAAAATTCAGACGGCAAATTTGCAGGAAAGAGATATACAAAAAATGCTGGAGTTGTTTATTGACGCCGAAAATAAAATTAAATATTCGGCGCTTCCGCAGCTTCCTTTAGAGCTGGCTATTTTTGATATAACACACATTGTGGTATAATTAAAAAATATTAATCTAATTTTTAATTCCATGTCTAATCCACAAATAAATGAACTCGTTGATTATATTAAAAAAGCAAAGCAAGCGGGACAGTCAGATGACCAAACCCGGCAGATATTGTTAAAGAACGGCTGGTCTGACGCAGAGGTGGCAGAAGCTTTTACTGCTATTATTCCCGTAGATAAACCGCAGCAGCAGCAGCCACAAGCGCAGCCGCAGGTTGTTAGCCAGCCTAAGCCTCAGTCATTGGCGCAACCGCAAGCTCAATCCCAGCCAACGCAGAGCAGAACGTTTGAAACAAGAAAATCTCATTCAGGGATGTTTTTTGCAGTTTTAATTATTTTGGCTGTTTTAGGAACCGCAGAATATTTTATTGTCTGGCAAAATGATTCGATAAAAAATTATCTCGATAAATTTTTATTGCCTTCAACAAATTTGCCGGCAGTTGAAAATGAGGTTGTAAATACGCCCAAAACAACGCAATTAAATTTAGCAACTGTTAAAATAACCGCTGTTCTTCAAGACTATGACATAAACAAGGGTGTTGTTTCTACGCTGTTCAGCAAAGCGGCAGATAAGGTGGCTTACTGCGCGCCAAAGAAAGCGGGAGGCAAAATAGATTGTTTTTTAAATGATGAAAAGTTAAGCAACGCATATAGTTATAAGCCTTATTGGATTGGAATCAGCCCAGACGGAAAAAGAGTAGTTTTCCTCTATTTAGATTCTGTTAAAAAACAATCATTTATTTTTGAAAATGGCGTAGAGGGCACGCGATATGACGGAACTATAACTTCGCCGGCATTTACTGATGACAGCCAAAGTTTTTTTTACACAGTAATGGGTAAAGATAATAAGAGCTTCATTGTCTTTAATGGCAACGTTTATGCCCCGCATGATAAAATATACGGCACGCCCCAATTAAGCAGCGACGGCAGGTATTTGCTCTATGGCGCCAGAGACGGCCAAGATATATTCTGGGTGGCAGACCAAATAAAATAAATTAAAAAATAATTTTAATAGTCCCGCTGCGGCGGGACTGTTTTTATTTTGATAAATAAATATTGATAAAACCATGCAAAAATGATATTATGAAAATACATTCCGGGGTCGTCTAATGGTAGGACATGGCCCTTTGGAGGCCAGTATTTTGGTTCGAGTCCAAGCCCCGGAACAATGCCGTTGGATTTATCAAAATTAAATAAAGAGCAAAAAGAGGCGGTTCTGCATGACAAGGGGCCAATGCTAATTGTGGCTGGAGCCGGAACAGGGAAAACAACCGTTATTACGCAAAGAATTGTGAACTTAATTGAAAAGGGTTTGGCGAAACCTGAAGAAATTTTGGCTGTAACTTTTACTGAAAAAGCGGCTGGTGAAATGTCAGAGCGGGTAGACAGATTACTGGACATTGGATATGTTGATTTGTGGATTTCAACATTCCATGCTTTTTGCGAAAGAGTTTTAAGAGACCATGCTTTAGATATTGGACTTTCTTCAGATTTTAAAATTTTAGACCAGACTTCTGGCTGGCTTTTGGCGCGCCAGAATTTAGATAAGTTTGAATTAAATTATTATAAGGCCCTGGGAAACCCGACAAAGTTTATACAGGCATTAATTTACCATTTTTCGCACTGCAAAGACCAGGACCTTCGGCCTGAAGATTATTTAAAATATGCGGAAAAATTAAAAACCAGAGACGACGCTCCAGAAAACGAAGAAACAGAAAGAATAAAAGAAGTGGCAAACGCCTATTATGCTTACCAGAAAATACTTTTAGACAATAATGCTCTAGATTTTGGAGACCTGATAAATTATTGCCTGAAGCTTTTTCTTAAACGCCCGCTGATTTTAAAAAAATACAGAGAAAAGTTCAAATATATTTTAGTTGACGAATTCCAAGACACAAACTGGTCGCAATACGAATTGATAAAACTTTTGTCAGAGCCGGAAAACAATTTAACTGTTACAGCCGACGACGACCAGGCAATTTACAGGTGGAGGGGAGCCTCTTTTTCAAACATTGTTCAGTTTAAAAATGATTTTGAGAAGGCCAAACAAATTTCTTTAATTAGAAATTACAGGTCAGCTCAAAACATTTTAGATTTGTCGCATAAATTTATAAAAGCCAATAATCCTGACAGATTGGAATTTGTGAACAGAATTGATAAGAAATTGATCGCAGAAAATTCGGGAGAAGGCGTTATAGAACACATCAGCGCCCAAAATTTAGATGAGGAGGTTGGAGGTGTTGTTAAAAAGATTTTAGAAATTCTGAAAAAAGATGGTTCGACGGGCTCACCACAAGTAACTTATAACGATTTTGCAATTTTGGTCAGGGCAAATGACTCGGCAGTTCCGTTTATCAAAGCATTGGAAAGGGCAGGTCTGCCTTACCAGTTTTTAGCTTCCCGCGGTTTGTATTCCAAGCCGATTATTTTAGACGTTATTTCGTATTTTAAGCTTTTGGATAATTACCACGAAGGCTCGGCTGTTTACAGAATTTTAAATCTGGCGGTTTTTGAAATTTCTGATTTAGATATTGCAAAAATAACCCAATACAGCCGCAAAAAAACAAAGTCGCTTTTTGAGGCGTTAGAAGAGCTTCCTTTAATTGGCGGAATTTCGCCTAAAACCCAGGAAAAAGTTGTTTTTATTTTAAGTTTGATTAAAAAGCACAGTTTTCAGGCAAGAGAAAAAGGAGTTTCTGAAATTTTGGTTGCGTTTTTAGAAGATTCAGGATACTTAAAATATTTAGTAAAAAATAACGACGACGAAAAAATTGATCTGCTTAACCAGTTTTATAAAAAAATTAAAAGTTTTGAGGAGGCAGCGCTAGATTCTACGCTGAAAAATTTTATGGAAGAAATTAATTTAGAGCTGGAATCTGGCGAAGAAGGGAAGTTGCAATTTGACCCAGAGCAGGGGCCCGAAATGATAAAAGTAATGACAATTCATGGGGCAAAAGGATTGGAATTTAAATATGTTTTTTTGGTGAGCATGGTTGATAAAAGATTCCCGACAATTGAAAGAAAAGACCCAATTGAGCTTCCAGATGAATTAATTAAAGACATAAAACCAAAGGGAGACGTTCATTTGCAGGAAGAAAGAAGAATTTGTTATGTGGCGATGACAAGGGCAAAAAAGGGGCTTTATTTTACTTCAGCAAAAGATTACGGCGGCCAGAGAGAAAAGAAGCTGTCAAGATTTTTAGTAGAAATGGGGTATAGCGACAATTTTCAATTTCCAATTTCTAATTTTCAAAACGGGGTACTTGCTGAAAAAGTAAAAGCCCCCGAGTTTAAGAAAAAAATAAAGCCCATTTTTTTGCCGGAACATTTTTCATATTCCCAGCTGGCGGCTTTTGAAAAATGCCCTTTGCAATACAAGTTTAATTTTATTTTAAAAGTTCCGGTGCGGGGAAAAGCAGTTTTTTCTTTTGGAAAAACAATGCACAACACGCTTTACGAATTTTTAAAAGAAATGAATGAAAATTCAGCAATAGACCAGGCATTGCTGTTCGGAGAAAAATCAAAAATAAATTTTAAATTTCAAAATTTAGAAAAAATTTATGAAAAAAATTGGATTGGCGAATGGTATGAATCAAAAAAACAAAAGGACGAATATTATAAGCTAGGCAAAAAAATAATTAAAGAATTTTACGATGAGTTTGAGAAAAATCCTCCGGAAATTTTAAAAATTAACGGGCAGATTGCCTTAGAAATGCCGTTTAATTTAAAAATAGGCGATTATAAATTATTCGGAGTGATAGACCGTATAGATGCAGTAAAAGGTAGTCCCTCGGATGGCTCGGGACGATTATGTTCCATAATCGACTACAAAACAGGCCGGTCAAAAGACAAGCTTGATTTTGAAAATAAAGAACAGCTTTTAATTTACCAAATAGCGGCCGAAGAAGTTTTTAAAATAAAGCCCAAAGAATTAACTTATTATTATTTAGATGACGGCAAAAAAGCTTCATTTTTAGGCGCAGAACAGGATTTAAAAAAGCAAAAAATAAAGATTATAGAAGAAATAGAGAAAATAAAAAACAGCGAATTTGAGCCCACTCCGGGCTGGCAGTGCCAGTATTGCGATTTTAAAGACATCTGCGATTATGCTGCAAGATAAATACAATTCGGTTTGGGTTTCGCATTCGTCAATTGCGGACTTTTTAAAATGCCCGAGGCTTTATTTTTTGCGCAATGTTTATAAAAACGAAAATGGCAGGAAAATAAATATAGCCAGTCCGAGCCTTTCTTTGGGTATTGCGGTCCACGAAACATTAGAGGGATTGTCAAAATTTAAAGCCGAGGAAAGATTTAAAAAACCATTGGAAGAATTTTTTGAAGAAGAATGGAAAAAAATTTCTGGAAAACTGGGCGGATTTAAAAGCGATTCAGAAGAAAAAGCGGCAAAAGAGCGCGGAAGGAATATGATTTTAAGAGTTGCAAAAAATCCGGGGCCCTTAGCGCAAAAAACAGTAAAATTGCAGCCGGCGCGCAATGACATGCCCCCAAATTTTTTCTTGTCTGAAGCCGAAAATATTGTTTTAAACGGAAAAATTGATTGGTTAGAATATATTGAAGCAGACGACAGCATACGGGTGATTGATTTTAAAACCGGCAAAAATGAAGAAAAAGAAAATTCTCTTCAGCTTCCCATATACCTTTTGCTTTTAAATAATCTCCAAAAAAGAAAAGTTTCGGGCGCGGCATATTGGTATTTAGAACGCGATGACGAGCCTATTTCAGTTAATTTGCCAGACGCTAAAAAAGCTTATGAAAACGTGATAGAAGCCGCGAGAAAAGTCAAAATTGCAAGAGAAAAAAAAGAATTTAACTGCCCGAGGGGCGAGGGAGGATGTTTTGCCTGCCTGCCTTTTGAAAAGATTTCGAAAGGCGAGGCGCAATATATTGGAATTAGCGGACACGGGCAGGATATGTACATAGTTTAAAATTTACTTTATAATAATATTATGAATAAAAAAATTTTAATAACAATAATTATAATAGCATTAATAATTTTAGTTGCCGGTTTTTATTTTTTACAAAATAAAAATTCAGGCAGTTATAAAATGATTCAGGGCATGAAAGTTGAAATATCAAAACAGGGAACGGGAGCAGAAGCAAAAATCGGAGACGTAGTTACAGTAGATTATGTGGGCACATTGCTTGACGGGACAAAATTTGATTCAAGTATTGACAGGGGAACGCCTTTTCCGTTTACTTTGGGCGAGAACAGGGTGATACAAGGGTGGGAACTGGGAGTTTTGGGAATGAAAGTTGGCGAAAAAAGAAAATTAACAATTCCGCCTGAATTGGCATACGGTCCGGCAGGCCGCCCGCCAGTTATTCCTCCAAACGCAACACTGGTATTTGAAATTGACATGTTAAAAATTGGCCAGTGATGTAAATAAGCCATAAAAAGGAGTACCATTAAATTAGGTCATTGACATAACCAGAGCGGAGGCAGTGCCATGACAATCCAGAGAACAATGCTTTCTTCGCTTTCGGAATTAATCTGGAGAGCCGAAGAAAAAACTAAAGCTAAAACGTCGGACAGTCTTATAGTGCTTTTGGTGAGCATTGAGGCGCGGCGGTGGTTCAATCGATGTCCGCTGGAATCGCCTTTTAGCATCTTTGGGCCAGGAGCCTTGTTTTTGAGGCATTCTTTGCTTCAATTTCACAAAATGGACGCAAACTTGTTCTAACAAAGGAGTGTTGCCATGGTCGCCGCAGT
>ERZ1292640.3-Hain-H43-02um-R1-3-length-297188-cov-19_pt1 | contig 12507 bp, 8 predicted proteins | sample MGYA00564404_ERZ1292640 | MGnify/ENA primary metagenome ERZ1292640 (study PRJEB36523, sample SAMEA6512636) | groundwater metagenome | collected 2019-01-08 | study: AquaDiva: Metagenomics assemblies of 32 groundwater samples | reverse complement strand
TCGTGTTCCTGGATTCCCGCCTCCGGTTCACTGAGGTTAGGGCGGAACAATTCGTACAAGCAGTCCTCTTTCATGAGCGGCTTCTCATCCCGAGGGGCGTACCGATGAACCACTTGTACCTGGATTGCAGTCTGGATGGAAGTGACCGGCGACTCGTCGTGGCAGACTATGACATTCTCAAGCGTGGGCCGGGTGAGTGCTGTGCGATGTATAGGATGGAGGATACGAGTTCGCCGGATGGAGTCTTAGAGATCATGACTACCATGTGGGACGTGGTCGTCAAGCCAGTCGGAAGCATGGCTGAGGGGCAGTCGCTGGACTTGGCTCGGCGGAAGTTATGGCCTGCCTGCTATGCTTGGTCTCCGGACGGGAGGTCGATTGCGGCCGCGGGCCCGGCGATCTACATCCTCAAGTTGCGCATTTGCGACAAGCCGTGCCCAAGGGCCGAGAAGCGCGGGAAGATCAGATACGGGGAGTTTGGCGATCCCTGAGCCACGGAAAGGAGGACGACCTGCTCATAGAATGCCCGGGAAGCGCCGCTGGTTTGTCCAGACCACCATCCAGTATGGTCGGTGCCCAGGCACCATACCAGTACGTTGGGTGTCTTCCCGTTGGCGTGCCAACTCTCATGAAAGGTGAATCGCAGAAGTTAGGTTCTGCTCACCAGGCTACTGAACTCCTTCAGGAATGCGGCGAAATCATCGACCTCCTCTGTTGTCCCATTGCGATGAAGTCGGATGAGTTCAGCACTGGAGAAAGCCCCAATGTACTCCCTCTTCCCATCTGGGGATTTGGGAAGTAGCCACCATAACGTCGGCTTCATGCCCAGATCAAAAAGGACTGGCGCGCTGCTAGTCGACCATTCCTGGAGTAGCGCGCATCCGTCCACTCGAACTCTACGGATATATTGCCGCCCACCGACCAGCCTGCCCTCTTTCCATACACTTGCGAACTGCGGGACGTCCTTCTTTCGTCTCGTTCCATCCACGATCCAAATCAGCTTCGGGTAGAAGGCATCGCGAGCTTGGCGTTCTTCCGGCTTGATGCGGGAATGTTGGAACTCAAAGACCCATCCTTTGTCAGTCTCCACATCTGCGATGTGCTTTTCGCCAGTAGCTTTGTCTACGTGGAGAACTTCCTGCCATTCGGCAGGAAACAGGGCCTTCCAGTCCCGATGCCATTGCGTTTCGCTCTCCCACCAGGGATCACAGGTATACGCTCCGAGATGCGCCCAATGCGGCTTCCTAATTGGCCCGCATCTCGCCACCATCGGATGCCCGTCGAACTGGCACGTACCCCTAAGGCCAGACTTGTCTGCCTCACGGCGCGTTCCGTCTACAAGAGCGTATTTTGTTCTTACATCCATCAGATTGGCCTCCAGTCTAGCGCATGTACCAGTGATCGTCCCAAGACTGTTCCTCCTCTGTCCACCAGTATGCCTGGGTGTCCTCCATCCGCCCCGACCCCGATCCGCTAACTAACCCCAGCTTCAAAGCCTCTGTGCCCCCTGACCCTTCAGGGGCACACGAGGCGAACTGGCGAGCCTAGGACTTCTTCTCAACCGGCGGATGGAAGCACCACACCAGTCACGGAGGGGCCAAAGGGCTCTGGAATGCCAGGAAGGGCGCAGGATTTCGGCGAAAACGATAGAATCCTATTGTGCACCTATGAGAACACTCACTTTCACGGTCGATAGCGCCCTCCTTAGCGAGCTGGGAGAGAAGCTTGTTGAGAGCGTTCATCTCGCCCTTGTCGAGCTGGTCAAGAACTCGTACGACGCGGATTCGACAGAGGTCACCATCCGCTTTGCGCCCGCTGGCCAGAAAGGTCCTCGCATCGATGTGGGTGACAACGGAACGGGAATGAGCGTCGAGGACCTCGAGAAGTTCTGGATGCGCATCGCGACTACAAACAAGGTAGAGAGCAATCGTTCACCTATCTTTGGCAGATGGAAGACCGGTGCGAAGGGCATCGGCAGGTTCTGCTGTCGACGCTTGGGTACTCAGCTGAAGCTCACTTCCACTGCCAAGGTCAAGGGAGGCCATTTCCAGCGTACCGAGATGAACTTCGCGTGGAAGGATTTCGTACCAGGGACCGACGTGGATTCTGTTCAGTGTCCGGGATCGGTTGCGACGCTGTCGAGCGCCGTAACTGGGACCATTCTGACCATCAGCGGCGCGGAAACGGATGAATGGAAGCCAAGGGGGTGGGACTACCTCAAGCGACAGCTTGCTGTCCTAGTGGCGAACAGAGGTACCCGACGCACTGGATTCAAGGAAGATCCGGGCTTCAACATTAGGTTGGAGGCGCCGGCCCTTGAGGGGCGGATCATTGACTTGAGGCAAGAGTTGATGAAGGGCGGTTGGGGGACTCTCTCTGGTCGGGTTGCTGGCGATGGCGAGGCCAAGTGTGAACTTGATGCCAAGGGAATTGGCAAGAAGTCAATGACCTTTTCCAAGACCTATCCGGGGCTCAAGGGGATCAGCTTTCAGATAGGAATCATCACGGACCGCAAAGATCAACTGCGAGACCCGCGACTGTTCACTAAGGATACGATCAGGAAAGTCCTTCCTGAATGGGGTGGCGTACAGATCCGTGTGAACGGATTCCGAGTCTATCCGTATGGCGACGACGACTGGTTGTTCATTGATCGCGACCGTGGGCTTCGTAAGGGCACTCCGGAGAGTGAGCAATTGGCGGCCTTCGCTGAATCCTTGAAGGGGATCGACCCCCGCCGCGCGCTCTTGCCGCTCCTTTCGATGAGAAGCCACGTTGGTTCGGTTGAGATTCAGGGCAACGCACCTGGCTTTGAGATGAAAGCTAGCCGGGAGGGGTTCATCAGCTCGCAAGCGGTCGATGATCTTCGCGAGCTCGTCCGCAATGCAATTGACTGGTCAACGATTTGCCGCGCGCGCTATGTCGCCCAGCGGAGCAAGGACCAGGCCGCTGATGCCCGCGTGCACTTGGAAGAGGCGATGAAACGGCCAATCACTTCGGAGAACCTGGTTCAGACCGCCGTGGAGTACATCGATCGGGAAGTGCGGAACATCGCCCCGCTCCTCCCGTCAAGGGCGGTTCAGCAAACATTCCTCAAAGCGACAGATGCAATCCTGAAGAGGACCGACCAGAGCAACGAGGAGCTTCGACATTTGAGGCTGGTTGCCTCGACCTCCACTTTACTGCTCATTTTCTCTCATGAAGTGAATGCACTGCTGGGCAGCCTGGAAGCGGCAAGAGGTTCGCTTGATCTGATCGAAAAGAAGCTCAGCGGTAAGGATGCTACGCGCGTGTCCGAGATTCGCAAGGGCCTCTTGGGCGCCAAGACGCGCTTCGGAGATCTACTGAAGATGACGTCCCTTGTCGCAACAGATGGTCGGAAGACGGCTCCGGAAAAGCTTGCAATCCACAGCAGGGTTCAGGCTGCCGTTCAGTGCTTTGATCTCATCAAGGAGTCCTACCAGATTGCGATTGATATCGATCACGTTCCCGAGAATGTAACTGCTGGCCCCATTCAAGAAGCGGAACTGCTCGCGGTACTTCTGAACGCACTATCCAACTCTATCAAGTCAGTCATTGCCGCCGATGGGCCTCGCAAGATTGCAGTGGAGGCCGGGCGCTCCGACGGCCGCTGTAAAATATGCATTCGGGACACTGGACTCGGCCTTGCGCCCAAGTACTTTGAGGAAGTCTTCACTCCCTTCGTCGCCGATCCTGGCGGGAAACTATATCGTAAGTTGAAGCGTAATCTCAATCCTCAGGACCAGTATGTAGTTGGAACGGGAAGCGGGCTCGGTCTAAGTATCGCAAAGGAAATAGTGCAAGCTCGCGGAGGCCAGATCCGGTTTGTTTCGCCGACGTCCGGGTGGAACGCTGAATTGGAGGTCATGTTGCCCTGATGAATACCTACCGGTTCCTCTGGATTGATGACGACCATGTCCGGAAAGACTTCTGCGACTCAATTGAAGCCGCTCGCTTTCCGGGCCTAGGCCGGGCGAAGGTCGAGTTTGTAGATGTCAGGAACAGAGATTTGACCGAGGTCATCTCTGGCGAACTGAAGACCCAGAAGCCCCACTTGGTCATATTGGACCACTTCCTCAATAATGCAAAGGGTCTCGTCAAGTTGGGTTCTTCACTTTCGGAATTACTGAGGGAGAAGTGGCCGCGCTGCCCCATTGTCGCTGTGACAGGAGCCCAGAAGGAAGCAGACATCGGAACTCTAACTCGAGATCAATACGACGAAGTATTTTCGATCAGCGACATGTTGGACAACCGCCTATCCTTGTTTTCATTGACCGTCGGTTACCGGCGTCTCGGGAGGAATCGTCCGAGGTCCATTGAGGCGATATTGAGATTGCTGAAGTGTCCGCCCGAGGCTGCAGAACTCGTCAAAGTCATCCTGCCTTCGGATCTCAGGGATCGTTTTGACGATGCAACACTCGTTAGGAGGTTTTCAACGTGGGTCCGACACACCCTGCAGGCCAAACCCGGCCCCTTGTACGACAGAAAGTGGATAGCGAATCATCTCGGACTCAACGAAGATGGCTTTCGCAAGGTGGAGAGCAAGTTTAGGTCTGCTAAATACGATGGTATCTTCTGCTCTATAGATCTCTGGTGGACGAGCAAGGTACGCAACCTTCTATACCAACTGACAAAGGCTAACTCCCAAGATCTGCCCTGGATTGCCGGACGCAAGCTCCCAGGCGTTTCTCCATCGGATCAGAGTAAGTGTCGTCGGTGTCAAAAGAGATCCCCCGAACTCCTTGGATACTCAGACCTAGCAGAGAACGCCAAGTTGGTACCGCTCCACCTCGCATGCTCGAAGCCACATCCCCGATTGAATGCGCCTCCCCACTTCGAAGAATGGCGCGTTATGGTCAGCGACTAATGCTCAGGACGTGCCTGCCTTCCCCACGAATCTACCAAAAGCATGAATTGGCAACACTCAACTTTCTTAGGACAAGTCCGACGGTCGCCACCAACTTCTCCATGCTTGCAAGGGACGCTGAGTATGCGTACTTCCGTATCAAAAACGCTCAGGCAGGCTATGGATTCGAATCTTGGCTGGAGGCTGATCTTGACGGCACCCGTCGGCGTATCTTCTTTGGTGGGAAGGTCGATGTAGAGAACGGGCTCCACACGGGGAGTTCCTACTATCTCGCGTTCGGAAAGAACCTGCAGACGCCCGAGGCTTTGATTCGGAAGATTCACTTTGATTTTCAGCCACAGGCAGGCCAGAGCGACAAGCCCGTATTTCACATGCAGTACGCAGGTCAGCTTTCCCGAACCCTCAGAGATTGTGGATGCACCGATCAGTCTCTTCAACCGAAAGAGTCCAAACCGAGGATCCCGTTCATCCCCGTTTCTCTCGCACTGCTCTTGGACATCATCTTCGTTGAGTCTCTGGATGGTAACTGTAGCCGTCTGCACAATTCAAGTGAGTGGTGTGACTTGGTAAAGAGCAATGAAACGGCATTCCTAGATCCTTTCTTCGACCGGATGAAGTCTCCCGGCGGTCTTAGAATGCGTCATTGGTATGCCAGAGCTTGAGCTTCGGCGCAAACAGCGCAACGGCATTTTCTATACGCCCCGTCCCTTGGCTCATTCGCTGGCGAGACCCCTAATCACGCGCGGCTGCAACTCTGTCCTGGATCCGGCTTGTGGTGATGGCACACTGTTGCGGGCCGCACTCGCCATTCGTCAAGAATCTGGAAGAACGGGATCCATGCGTCTTTTGGGGTGTGACCGTGCATTGCCTCGCCATTCGCGCAGGTCTCTCCCTGATGCAGAACTCAGGCAAGGCGACTTCTTTGATCTCAACTCTGGTCCGCTTTTCGATGTCGTTCTAATGAACCCGCCATTCATCCGACATCACCGTCTGAGCAAAGCTCAAATCTCGAAATATCAGAATGCAGTGAAAGACGTTCTGCCCTTGAAGAGGACCGCTGACCTCTGGGCTTACTTTCTTGTTATGGCGTCAAATCATCTCAGAAAAGGTGGGAGTCTGGGGGCAATCCTTCCTTGGTCCTTTCTGGCTGCGGACTACGCAGTTGAAGTCCGTCGCTGGATTTCCCAACGATTCCGGAGTGTTCGGATTAGGGTCCTCTGGACGAGCCAATTTGAAGAAACACGCGAGCGCGTTGTCGTTCTTTGGCTGAAAGGTCACGGCGCTCGAGCTTCGAGAGTTTCTATGGAGTACGCCCGTGAAGTGGGTGAGCAATCGGAAAGAATGCCATTGTCGATCAGTAAGTTGGTCTCCGGGACAATCAATACGGGTCCTGATGGCGTGGACCCCAATGACATTCTCCGCGAACTCTTAGACAAGAGAGGTTTCACTTGTCTTGACCAATACGCGAAGATATCGATCGGGGTTGTAACGGGCGCCAACAAGTTCTTTGTCATGCCGCCGGCAAGGGCACGAGAACTGGGCATACCCTCTCGATGGAGAGTCCCCATCCTTTCAAACTCAGGGGAGTTTCGCGGGCTTCATTTCAATGGGTATAGACCTCTATCTTCCCTCATCCACTTCCCGAGCACTTCGAAAGTAGACGCGGTAAAGAAGTACGTCCAGAGGGGGAGGAGAGCAGGCATTGACAAGCTGACCCATTCCTTGCCGCGGCAGCCCTGGTTTCACATCCCACGTGAAGATGCCCCTGACGCATTCTTTCCTTATCGCGTTTCTGATACCCCGTACCTCGCAATGAATGATTCGGATGTCCAAAGTACCAATGCGATTCATCGGGTCTACTTCAAGGGCCTGACTCAATCGCAACGCGGCTGGATCCAAATGTCCCTTCTAGCAGATCCGGCTCAGATGTTCATTGAGGCAAAGAGTCGTGTCTACGGCAGAGGCTATCTCAAGATGGAGCCTGGAGTACTCAAGGGAGTACCAGTCTTTGTCGCGGATTACTCGCCACCGTCCGGGATCATTCGGTCGATAGACAGATGCCTTGCGTTGGGAAAGAAGGGTACTGCTTCTGCAATCGCAACTGCGACCCTGTGCGCTGTGGCGAGATTGGATGAGAGGCTATCGAAGAGAATCGCTGGCGTCATAGCCGAGCTTAGGCTCCGCCGACTTGGCAGGAAGCTGGTGCGGAGTAAAGGCACGTGTAGGGGGCGCGAAAGCCCCTCCGCTTACTGAAGCGCCGGAGTGCCCTCGTCACGATTGCCATCCTTCACCCAACCCCAGTTCCAAGCCTCTGTGCCCCCTGACTCTACAGGGGCGCACGAGGCGAACCGTGGGACTCAAGAGAAACGTGGATCCTTTGCGCGAAGAGAGGGGTGCGCCGCAAGGACCTTTTGCTGAGCGGCACGCCCCACAAGGTGAACCGACGGCGAGCCGCCGGCCTATAATGTCCTTCATGAGCATTGTCGCGGTTTCCAAGAAGGGGATGCCCTACCTTCGCCAAGTCCTTCGAGAGAGCCCGCAGGTTGTCTCGCGAGCCCGCCGGATCATCGGACATCCCGTCGCTCGGGTCACTGCGCCGATCGTCGTTGATCAAACAGAGATCACGGATGGCAACTGAGGCAAACGGCAAGTCGAGAATTGACCGTATAGGAGGTACCGGACCGTGGCGAAGCTGACCAGAGAGCAACTCGCTGAGATCAAGTCTTACCTCGATCAAGGCAAAGACTTGCCAGATGACTACAGGCATGTCCTCTTCCCTCCTCAGAAGGCGGAATACGACCTCGTTTATCGTGGGAAAGAACGCTTCGAGGATATCCTCGCGAACTCATGGAGTGTTCCTCTCCAGCCGATTAGGACGTTCAATCTTCGTGCTGGCAGTCCCTCTCCCTCGTGGACCAACAGACTGATATTCGGTGATAACCTTCAGGTAATGAAGCGCTTGCTCGATGACCCGCAAGTCAAAGGGCAAGTGAAGCTCGTCTACATAGACCCGCCTTTCGCCACTCGTAGAGAATTCCAGGGCGCGCAGGAGCAACGGGCCTATCAGGACAAGGTGGCTGGTGCGGAGTTCGTGGAGTTTCTCCGAAAGCGGCTAGTGATGATACGTGAGCTTCTGCACCCCCACGGCAGCATCTACGTCCATCTTGACCAGAAGAAGGCTCACTACCTTAGGGTGATCCTCGACGAGGTACTTGATGAAGGAAGCTTCCGGAACGAGATCATCTGGAGGAACACCAACGCACACAGCAAGGCCGAGACATTTGGCCAGATTCACCAGAACATCCTTCTGTATGCTCCGCGTTCGACATTCACCTTCCGCAAGACGAAGCGTCCTCGGTTCAAGGAGTATGAGGCGCAGCACTACAAGCATACGGACGAACGCGGCGTCTACCGCTTGTCTGACCTTACAGCTGATGGCATCCGCTCAGGCGATTCCGGGAAAGATTGGCTGGGCTATAGTCCGACTGCCATTGGCAGGCATTGGAGCATTCCAGGATACGTCTACGACCTCGTCGACAAGGACATTGCATCTCTGCCGGTAATCGAACGGCTGAACTACCTCAAGAAGGCTGGCATCATTGTTCCGCCCGACAAGCCTGGCGGCCAACCGCAGGTTAAGCGATACAAGACCGATGACGATGGCATATTCCTCCAGGACATTTGGGCCTATCAGCCGTACACTGACGGGATCTACGCAGACAGTGACGAGTGCATCGACCAAGATGTCTCTTGGGCCATAGCCAAAGACGAGCGAACCGAGTATCCCACCCAGAAGCCCGAAGGCCTTCTCGCTCGGATCATTCGAAGCTCATCCGATGAAGGCGACCTCGTCCTTGATGCCTTCGCCGGATCGGGAACCACGCTGGCGGTGGCAGAGAAGCTCGGGCGCCGATGGGTGGGAATCGATTGCGGGAAGCTTTCGATCTACACGATTCAGAAGCGCCTTCTCAATCTTCGAGCCAAGATCGGCAATGAAGGGAACCCGTGCAAGGCAAAGCCTTTTACCCTCTACAATGCAGGTCTCTACGATTTCGACCGCATCCGCGAATTGCCTTGGGAGGATTACCGCCTCTTTGCAGTTCAGTTATTCCAGATTCGTGATGAACCGCATGCTGTGTCTGGAATCGAGCTAGACGGTTATAAGGGGGCCAGTGATGTCTTGGTCTTTCGTTTCCACGACAGGAAAGGCGTGCAGCTCGACACGGAGTTCATCAGTGAGTTGCACCGCCACTTGGGAGGGAAGTCCCGCAAAGAATTCTTCATCGTCGCTCCGGCCGCCTGCGTAACGTTCCTTGAGGATTACATCGACCACGACAATACACGCTACTATGTTCTTCGGATTCCGTATTCGATAATCGATGAACTCCACGATCGGCCGTTCCACGAGATTGTGCAGCCAGTAGATGAAACGCACGTGAATGACACCGTGGATGCCGTTGGATTTGACTTCATACAGCTTCCCACCCTGCAGGCGAAGTATTCGTTCTCCAAAGGAAGAGGAGACCTATTCGGCTGGGCCACGATCAAGATCAACCGATTTGAGAGCGAGGCGATGACGAAAGCCCCCAGGACGTTCAAGAACCGCGAGACACTATCCATGGTAATGGTAGACTTCAATTACCAGGGCAATGGCGAAGGCGTATTCGACCTTGATGCCGTGTTTTACCGCGACCAGATCGAGAAAGACGACTGGGAGGTCCGCATCAGCCCGCAGCTTCTGGGCGCCAAGGCCATGATCATCTACATCGACATCTTCGGAAATGAACTTCGAGAGATAAAGACGCCTGCGGATTTTGGCATGAAGAAAGCCAGTGGGGCCGAACGCGAGAGCGCTGGGAAGTGACCTGCGCCAATCCCACCCACCTGGACGACTACGCCGACCTCCATGCGTGACGTCGCCCTCTACAGGAATGTCGATCTCGTCCTCAAGGTTACCCCAAGCATTGACCCATCCATATTCGATGCTTCAGCTTACGATCCATTCCTGGAGGCTCTCTGCGGTGAGCGAGAGTACCAGCGTCTCGCGATCGTAACGGCATGTAACTATCTTTTCGGCCAGGCGTATCGAGACCAGCGCGCCTTGGCCGAGGAGAATTACAGCACAAATCCTCACCTGCAAGACAAGTACGCTGACTTTCGCAGGATGGCAGCGCTTCTCGAATTCCCGGATCAGCTTGCATGTTCGCTCGACCTTGCCACGGGAACAGGGAAGAGCTACGTCATGCTCGGAATCGCCCGGATCGCCCTTTCATCCGGCGTTGTGGATCGCGTTCTCGTCCTTTGCCCCTCCAACACAATTGAGGCAGGTTTGACGAGCAAGTTCCTCGGCCTATCTGCCGACCGCGACCTTGCGGACTTGCTGCCTAGGGCATCCGTAGTCCGGAATCCCCGCATCATCCACGCCACTGAAACCGTCACAAAGGGGGACATCTGCATAGAGAACATTCACGCCACGTACAAGAGAACCAAGAGTGCGATCGAAGACTCATTCAAGGGTAAGGGCCAACGTACTCTGGTCCTGTGCGACGAGGCCCACCACATGTACTCTCCAGAGGGTGACATTGGGCTCAGAAAGTGGAAGTCCTTCATAGTGGATCCTGACTTTGGTTTTCGCTACATCGTTGGCCTATCCGGTACCTGCTATATCCATGATGAGTACTTTCGGGATGTTGTCTTCCGCTACTCTCTCAAGCAGGCGATTGACGATGGCATTGTCAAGACCATCGACTATGTCGCGGAAGACTCTTCAGGAGACGAGAACGAGAAGTTCCAGAAAATCTACGCAAATCACCAAGAAGCGCGTCGCAAATACAGACGCGTGAAGCCGCTTTCCGTGCTAATCACGAAGGATATCGCATCTTGCAGGAAGCTCGAAGAAGGTCTCGTGGGATTTCTGGCAAGGACTGAGAAGACATCCCGGGAAGACGCGGCGAAGAAGGTCCTGCGCGTCCACACTCCCCGGACTTCGGGCTACGGTGCGAAAGAAGACAAAGCCATCCACTTGAACGTCGAAAGACTCCGTAGCGGAGAGCCAGACAAGAAGAGCGATCCCACGGAGTGGATTGTGTCCGTCAGCATGCTCACGGAAGGTTGGGATGCGCATAACGTATTCCAGATCGTCCCGCATGAGGAACGGGCCTTTAACTCCAAACTCCTCGTCGCCCAGGTTCTGGGCCGCGGGCTACGCATACCAGACGCGTATAGAGGGGAACGTCCAGTTGTAAGAGTGTTCAACCACGACGCTTGGAGTAAGGAGATCAAACACCTTGTTGATGAAGTCCTTGAGAGAGAGAAGCGGATCGTGTCATACCCGATTACGAAGCCCGGGAACTACGACTTCAGGATCCACAACATTGACTATGCAAAGACTGAAAATGTAGTCGAGACCAAGCAATCCTCTGAATACAAGTTCAATATGGCATTCGTGAATCTTTCGACTCAGCTGAAACGTGTGGACAAGGCTACGGTCTACGAACGCGCCGTTACCGGGCGTCATACTGAGAAGACCACCCGCATCGAGCTCGACATGTACGATATGGACCAGGTGGTTTCGGATGTCCACAACAAGTTCAAGGCAATTGACCTCGAAACCAAGTCCAACTACGCTAAGCGCTACCCACGCGACGCGATCCGCAAGCTGATCCGTGCATCGCTTGACCGAATCGGGTACAAGGGCAATGAGGTCAGTAGAGAGAACCGTCAGCGCATACTCAGCGCCTTCGGCAATCTCAAGCGGCCTGGTAGCAAGAGCATCCGGTACCGTATCACGCCGAAAAGTCTGGCTACCCTTCACGCAACGGCGCGGCACAAAGATAGCGCGTTCATTGGCGCCATCCGTCGTGGCGGCGCCACCGTCTTCTACGATGACAACTCCAAGAAAGCCGACCCCGAGCTGCGGCAGATCATCACGGAATTGGAAAAGGATGACTCCCTGCCCCGATCTGCTACCCAGAAGATCGACAACGCCTTCAACTTCAGGACTTGCCTCTCCGTAGTGATCACTACGTCTGAGCCGGAACGTCGCTTCGTTCGTCTCCTAACCCAATCCGAGAACGCCAAGCACGCCGCCGCCTGGATCAAGAATCCTGATACAGGCTTCTATGGCATTGAATACTCATACTCCCGTGGGGATTTCTCCAAACGCGCGGTATTCAACCCCGACTTCTTCATCTTTCTCGGAAAGGCCGACATGCTCGTTGTGGAGGTCAAGGGGGATGAGGAGATTGCTGATCCTGCTCCGGACAACAAGGGTAAGCGCAAGGCTGCCATTGAGCATTTCAGAGTACTCAACACCCTCCAGAGGGGAACCAGGTACCACTTCTGTTTCATCAGTCCCAGGGACTACGATGTCTTCTTTGCCGAACTCCGCAAGGGCAAGGCTATGAACTACCAGAGCCAGCTGGATGTCGCCCTTGCTGGGAACGGAACTACGAAAGTACAGAAGCCGGTGAAGAAGCCGCCGAGCAGATAACCCCCCGCAGTTCGACACCGCTTGGTGATGCCCCGCACTATCTCGTTTCGATCGAAAGATTGATAAACGGGAGTACACATCCGGACTACAAGACATAAGTAGTCAGGGGTGGTAGTAGATTCATGGCACA
>ERZ1292640.2343-Hain-H43-02um-R1-2343-length-15179-cov-7_pt3 | contig 12507 bp, 4 predicted proteins | sample MGYA00564404_ERZ1292640 | MGnify/ENA primary metagenome ERZ1292640 (study PRJEB36523, sample SAMEA6512636) | groundwater metagenome | collected 2019-01-08 | study: AquaDiva: Metagenomics assemblies of 32 groundwater samples | reverse complement strand
CCACGCGACGGAACGCGGCGACGAGTTCACCGCCACCGTGTCGTGGCACGTTCAGGATGAGTTTCAGTTCGTCGAACGCGGCAACGCCACGCGGCAGGAGAACGATGTGAACGTGGACACGCTCGGACTTTCACTGCAAGGCGTCAGCCCGTCGCGCCTCGGCAAGTGGACATACGGCATCGAGCACTACCACGATTTTGTCGGCACGGCGCAGCGCAACTATAACGCCGCCGGCGCATTGACTTCCGTGGCCGTGCAAGGCCCCGTCGCCGACGACGCGAGCTACGATTTGCTCGGCCTCTACGCGCAGGACGAAATCCCGCTCGCGGAACGCCTGAGCTTCACGCTCGGCGGACGATTCACCTGGGCGCAGGCCGACGCCGGGCGCGTGCGCGACCCGGTCACGGGCAGCGCCACTTCCTTCCGAGACGATTGGACCGACGTGGTCGGCAGCGGACGCCTGCTCTGGCATCCCGACGAAAAGGAACGCTGGAGCCTTTACACCGGCGCGTCGCAAGGCTTCCGCTCGCCAAACTTGAGCGACCTCACGCGCTTCGACATCGCGCGCAGCGGCGAACTGGAGACCGCCGCCTTCGACCTCAAGCCGGAGAAATTTCTCACCGTCGAAGTCGGCGCGAAGACCGTGCAAAAGAACTGGGAGGCGGGCGCTGCCTACTACCACACCTTCATTGACGACCTCATCGTGCGCACGCCCACCGGCGCGGTGATCGGCGGCGCGAACGAAGTGACCAAACGCAACGCGAGCCAGGGCTGGCTGCACGGAGTCGAGTTATCGGGCCGCGTTTACGTGGGCGAAGGCTTCAGCCTGTTTGGACAAGGCGCGTGGCAGGAAGGCGAAGCGGACGCCTTCCCCACGTCCACCGCCGCGAGCGTGCGCGCGCCGTTGAGCCGGCTGCACCCGCTCATGGGACTGGCCGGCGTGCGCTGGGATGCTTTCCGCACCGGCTTCTTCGGGGAAGTCTTCGGCCAGGCCGCCGCGAAGCAGGACCGCCTTTCGCCCGACGACCAGCGCGATACCCAGCGCATTCCACCCGGTGGCACCCCCGGCTGGACCACGCTCAATTTCCGCGCGGGTTATGATTGGAAGGGCAAGCTGTATGTGACCGCCGCGCTCGAAAACGCGCTGGCCGAGGACTACCGTCTCCACGGCAGCGGCTACAACCAGCCCGGAAGGAACTTCAAGTTGAGCGCAGAATGGCGGTTTTGAGCTTGTGAAAATGACACTTTCAAACACTTGAGGCCAAGTCTCCGTCAACGCCGCCTTCGTCATCGAAGGCTGCGTTGCCCCGCGCGAGCCGCTCCGCGACGAAGGCCCGTTCGGCGACCACGCCCACTGCGCGGGAAATCCGAAGCTCAAAATCCGAAATTCGAACCGACACGGCGAGGTTTCTTCGTTGGAATTCGGGCTTCGGCCTTCTTTCGGATTTCGGTACTCGGCTTTCGGATTCCTCTGTCGCGTCACCGCCATCACGCATCGCCAAGTCGCGGTCGATCACCGGCGGGGCGGACGCGCGGACGGCAGGGAGTAAGCGCCGCGATTCGGCGGCGGCGGGCGCGGCGCCCAGCGGTGACAGGGCGCAGACGCAGAAGACCGCCAAGCTTGGCGCCCAGCTTCCCAGCACCTGCGGTCGGTTCGCATCCGCGCGCATCGGTTCAGAGCGGCTGGCCCGGGGATTCTGTAAATTGCAGGCCCTCAGAGCGACCCTTTCATGAACACCCTGCTTCAGCGGGGTGCGGACGGGCGGATCGAGACGCCGAACCGTTTCAACCGGTTTCACCGCCACGCGCCAAACCGCTGAAGCGGTTCCAAGGTCCGCGCACCTCGCCGCACTCTGCTGAAGCAGGGTGTTAATGAGCGGACAGTTCCCGGAACTGAAGCCGCTCGTGATCTGTTCAGCGTTCACAAGTCGGGAACTTGATCGTATTGAACGGCGTTTGGTTTCTGGGCCGGGCTTGAAAGCAATCTGTCATTGGTGTCGCGCCCCAATCGTATCTGCTCAATGGTTCGAGGCCGAGGATCATCTCGATCGTGCGGAGGATGCTGGGGAACGAGTAGTGATGAGAGTCGATGTGTCCGCGTTTCACGTGCGGGCCGACCACGAGACAAGGAATCCGGTGGGTGGAGACGTGATCAATGAAGTTCCCCGCCGGGTCGTCCTGCACGATGAAGACCGCGGTCTCCTTCCACCAGCGGCTGCGGCTCAACGCCTCGACCACGATGCCCGTCGCTTCGTCGTTGTCGTGGACGAGCGGTTCGTTCTTCGCGCGGCCGCCTTCCTCGGGGTGGTCGCGCCAGAGCGTGATGTAGGTGAAGCGCGCGAAGACGCCTCGGGCCACGTCGTCCGCGAAGATTTGCGCGAGCGCGGCATCGGTCGAATACGCAACCTTGTAGGGCATCGGGCCGCCGGGGTCTTTCACGTAGCCAGGGACGATCTGTGCGCCCTTCAAGTGCTCCATCAGCAGCGCGCCGCCGTAGATGCGATAGCTCACTTTGCGGCGCTCGCACTCGTCGAAGATGGAGCCGCGCACGGGCCAGTAAGTCGGATCGTTCACGTCGTGGTGCGGACGCGCCAGCCGCCAGAAGCGCTCGAGGACATCAGCGAAATTAGCGCCCTCGACCCACGAGTGGCCTTCGACGCTCATCTCCGCCTCGGCGTAGAAGTTGTCGCACAGCGCGAAACGGTCGGCGAGCGCGTGCTGGTTCGGCGTGTCCGCGCGGCCCCAGAAGCAAAGCGCCGGATCGCCGTCGCCGCGGCCCAAGTCGCCGAAGTAATCGTCGTAGGTGTGGTTTTCTTTCAGGATGAAGACGACGCGCTTGAGACCGGAGGGAAGTTTCGGTGCGGACGCAGCGGCCTTGGATCGGGAGCGCGGCTTGCCCCTCACCCCATCCCTCTCCCCTCGGAGGGGAGAGGGTGCCAGAAAGGCGGGTGAGGCGTTGGTCCTGTCGGATGGATCGCTGCCCAGTTCCACGAGACCGAGATTCTCCAACGTCACCTGCGTCGCCGCGGCGTCGGCCAGGCTGGCGGTGGCGATGACCGATACCATTCCCTGCTTGCCGTAGCGCGCGTGCCACAGTTCCGGATGGCGCTCCGGGATGAGGTTCATCGGCGACTTCATGTTGGCGACATAGACGCTGCGGCTGTCCGGTGCGAGCGCCACGTCCACCGGATACCAGCCGACCGGCGTGAGACCGATCACACGCCCCTGCCTCAGCGACACAGTGGCGAGCGCGTCGTCGCCAGCCAGGCACACAAAAAGCCGGTCGCCGTCGGGATGAAGCACGGCTGAAGTGGGAGAGGAACCCGGTGGCAGGTCGGGACGCGGCGCGACAGAGATGCGCCGGCGCACCAAGCCGGTTCCCAGGTCCACCTCCACGAGTTCGTCCTGGCCATTGACGACGACCAGGATCGCGCCGCCACCGGGCAACTCGACGATGCCTTCGGGATGATGGCCGACCTTCACCGTCTTGACGGCGCGCCGCTCGCGCAAGTCCACAACGGAGACCGTCCCGTCAGTCCAATTGCTGACGAAGGCCCGCGCGCCATCGGCGGCGAGCACCACCCGCCCCGGAAAAGCGCCGACGGGGATTTCCGCAGTGACGTTTCCTGTCGCGCCCTCGAACTCGATGAGTTTGCCGGTGAGATTGGCGACGGTGAACACCCGCGCGCCATCGGGGCTGACCGCGAGGCCGACTGGAAACGAGCCTTTCGGCAACGCCATCTCGCGCTCGATCTCGAGCGTCGGCGTGCGCACCGCAATCACCCGATCGCCCACCGGGTCGGCGAGAAAGAGCCGCTTCGCGTCAGCGGCGTAGGCCAGGCCCATCCCGACCGAGAGCCGCTTGTCGAAGCGCACGGTCCGCGTGACCGAACGCCGGTCGAGGTCGATGCTCGCGAGAATCGTCGCGTCCGGCACCCACGGGTCTTGAAAGCGATTCGCGGCGACGAGGAGAAAGCCCGTCTTGCCGTCCGGCGCAACGACCAGCGAGAAAGGCTGGCCCGGCAATTCGATCTGGTCGCCCCAGGGCCGGAGCAGCCGTCCGTTCGAGAGCACCCAGCCGCCGGCGATCGGCCCGACCTTCCGCAAGCCGGCAGGGACGCCCAGCGGTCGTTCTGTCGCGGCGCGAGCGTTCGCCAGCAGCGCCGCCAGCACGCCGATCGTCGCGAAGATCGTTCGCCTTGAAGTTCGTTTCGTCAACCTGAAGTCCCTTATCATTATTCTCTGCGCGCGTCCGCGGAACCGATGGCGCCGAGCATCACAGACAAATCACCCTGGAAAAATCGGTTCAACCACGGATAAGCCCAGCGCGACGGAGCCGCAACCGAAGTAGCGCAGACTTCCAGTGAATCGCGGATTTCCAATCCGCTGGCGCTGGAATGATCGAACGGCCTGCCGACTGGAAGTCGGCGATACAGCAGGTTGGAAACCTGCGCTACCTTGGCTGCAGTTGCGCCGCGCTTTGTCCATCTGGGGTCGTTCAAACAGGTGGCTTTTCGACCGCCGATTTCCGGATCACCACTCGGCCAGCGCTTTGACTTCCGCGCGCGAGCCGGCAACCACTTCACCCTCGCGCAACGGCGCCAACACCACAACCAGTCGCAAATCGCTCACGCCTTCCAGATGCACCGCCAGCTTGCGCACACCTTCGTTTTTGTTCTGGCCCTCCGGCTTGGGCGACGAAGCCAACGGCTGCGCGTCAATGACGGTGAACTTCGCTTTCGCCGGTGAGAGCAGCCGCGCCGACAGTTTCTTCTCGCCTTGGATGAGCGTCGCCGTCGCGCCGTCGTCGCTCACCTTCACCTGCGCGGGTGTGTGCAGGAACCACCACACGTCGGCTGGCTTGTCGCTCCGCACCTCATCTTGCACCAGCACCTGGTTGCGGTTCAGCAGAGCCAGGCCGCGCGCCACCTTTCGCGCGTGCTTCGCATACGCCGGCGTGAGGTCCGTGACAGCGAAGGCGCGATCGGTCTTCGACTCAAAGCGCGTGATCTTGGCAGCGACCTTCGGATCTTGATCGGGTTCAGCACCGGGATTGAGGACGAGCACGTTGTGGCCTTCGGCGCGCATCCGGTAATAGGTCCAGCGTTGGCTGCCGAAGTAACCGGGCATATTGTAGTTGTCCGCGCCGAGATCGACGGCCCAGCGCACGCCCAGCGCGTCCAGCACGAACGTGCCGAGGTCGAGGTTGCTGTGATTGGCCTGATTGTCGCCCCCTTTGAAGGCGACGAAGAGCGCGTCGCGGTCGTCCCACGCGCTGCGCATCGTCACGACTTCGGCGCTGCGAAAGTATTTGTCGAGCGGCAGCGGTTCCGCTGATGGCTGGTCGAGACGCGGATTGTACCACAGCAGGTCAAGCGGTTGGGCCGAAGCGATGGCGCGTTGGTAGCGCAGGTAGGCGGGACGCTCGAACGTCCCCGCCAGCCAAAACATCTGCGGCGCGCGGATGGTGCCGTCGCTGCCGTCGGCGTAGTTGAAGGTGCGGCCGAGTGGCCCGGTGATGTAGATGGGGAACAAGCCGGTATCCGCAAATGCAGGGAGGCCTGACAAGCCGAAGTCGGTGCCCAGCGCCCGCTCCAGCGCCGCGAGGAACACGACGTTGTAGCTCGTGGCGTAGTTCCAATAGCCCGGCCCTTCGCTCCACGCGCCGTCGGGGGCGAACTCGGCCATCGCGAGTTGGATCGACTTCAGCGCGGCCTCCAGGATTTCGCCGGCGAGCGCTGGTTCCTCGTCGCCGATGGCGAGCGCGCCCACGCCGATACCGCCGTTGCAAACCTGGTTCCAGTTGTGGCGCGATTTCATCCACCAGCCGTAGTTCGCCGTGCCGCGATAGGACGCGAGCGCCGGCTTGAGACCTTTCTCGATCATCGCCGCGCGGAGCGTCGCGCGTTGCTCGACCGTCCACGCGTCGTAAAGCCAGTCGTAGCCGATGGCGAAGGCGTGCGTCATTTCCGCCGTATCGAGGAAGTGCCGCGGATTCCAGTCCGGGAAGTCGGCAGCGGCCTCCAACTCCTTCCACGCGCGCTCGACGTTACGTTTGTCCCCGTCGAGACGGTAGAGCAACGCGAGGGTCTGCACGCGATCGAGCGCGCGCCGGCTGGTGGAGAGCAACCGCAGGCCGTCGGGGATTTCATACTTCGAGGGCGGCTGGTCGAGGATCCGTTGGGCGCGCTCGGTCAACTGCCCGTGCCAGCGGCGGCGATTCGGCTCGGCCTTCACCTGCTCCCGCACGTAATCGAAGCCCGGTCTCGTGGCGAGCAAGCGCGGGTGTTCCGGGCGGAGCTTCGCGAGAATGTCCGCCGCCGGAGGGATAGGCACTGCGTGGCGAACGGTGGTTTCATCCGCGGCCTGGCTTGTGGTCAAATGGCCAGCCAGCGCGGCCAGAAGGAGAAATGTTGCGCGCGTCTTCATCTTTGGTCAGCGGTGTTGATTGAGGCTAAACGGCCTGCCGAAAACCAGCTTCGACTCTACGGAGCGCGCCCATCGGCAGCCTTGATGTCGGTCAAGCCGGCGCATCTCGTGGGTGCGAAGCCCTGGCGAAGCCTTTTGCCACTTGCTCAGGAGCATCCGAATTCCCCGTTCGAGCGAGGAACCGAATTCGGATTCAATATTCTGGCGCCGCTCTCTGGAACAGCAGGAGGCGGAACGAAGGCTTCTGATTTGTACTTTCTTCTGCTCCCGGCTTCGGCACGCGCATTGGCATCACCGTCCTACTGAGAAAACACGATGCCGGATGACCGGCCTGTGACCGCTTGAATTCAGTCGGCCGCCAAGGGATTGAGGAAGTGCTCTCCCTGACGGCCACAAACGTCTTTGCTGCCAATCCGCCCACGGCACACCCTCCCATCGCAGTGACGAAAGGAACCGCGAGAGGAATCACTCCACCGGTATCCTGGGCCCTTCTGGAGCCCGAACAGTCAAGGCTCTGTTCCCGCGTCCTGGCCAGAGAGAAAGCGGTGTCAGCTCCGTTCCCCGCCAGCCACCGCACTCCAAAACGCAGAAGCGTTGACGAGCATGACTAGCCTTTCCGCGAGGTTTTGGAGTGCGGTGGGTGAGGGGTTGAGGGCACACACCGCTTTGGAGGCGGAGGGGCCAGCAGGCCGTGACGTGAAAACGGGAAATGACCGGGCGTTTGGCTCGGACCGAAACCCGCGTTTTTGCTGAGATCACAGTGTGCTTCGACAACAGTCACCGGGCGCGCTGCGAATCAATTCCACTCCAGGGCCACAACCGATTTAGCCGGCAGCGTCGCGGTGAAACCTGCTTCTGTCGCTTTAAACGCTTTAAACTCGCCTGGTTGAACGGTTTGCGGCTTTTCAAAGGTATTGTGCCCGGTCATTGCCGACGCCGTCAGCACGCGGCCGGATAGATGGCCGGCTTTGGCGCCCTGCAACTCGCACGTCACTTCAGCCGGAGCATTGGGGTTGAGGTTGCAGAGTGTGACGTGAATTTTCCCGGCCTTGTCGCGCGAGGCGGAGGCGTTTATGGCCGGAATCTTATCCTGCCCAACCTCGTAGTCAGCGCATTGCAGTTCGGCCGGCAACAGATTGGCGTCATGGTGGACGGTGTACATTTCAAACACGTGGTAGGTCGGTGTCAGGATCATTTTTTCCTTGTCGGTCAGGATCATGGCCTGCAACACGTTGATGGTCTGCGCGATATTGGCCATTTTCACCCGGTCGCAATGCTGGTTGAAGATATTGAGGGTCACGGCGGCGACGAGGGCGTCGCGCAAGGAGTTCTGCTGGTAGAGGAAGCCCGGATTCGTGCCCGGTTCCACGGCATGCCATGCGCCCCATTCGTCCACGATCAGCGCGACCCGTTTCTGCGGATCGTATTTGTCCATCATCTCCGAGTGTTTAGTGACCAGTTCCTCCATGCGCAGCGCGCTTCTGAGCTGGTGAAACCAATCTTCTTCGCCAAACGCCGTCGCTGATCGGCTCTTCCGGCCGGTGCCGCAGTAGTAGTGGAGCGCCAAACCGGCCATTTGTCTTCCGGCTTCGCGCATCAACACTTCGGTCCAGCGGTAATCGGAGCCGTTCGGGCCGCAAGCGATCTTAAAGACCCGATTGCTGCCAAAATTCCGCACGTAGGTTGCGTAGCGTTTGTACTGATCGGCGTAATATTCCGCGGTCATGTGCCCGCCACAGCCCCAGTTCTCGTTGCCGACACCGAAATATCTGAGTTTCCAGGGTTGTTCCCGGCCGTTTTTCTTGCGCAGATCGGCCATGGGACTGACGCCATCAAAGGTGATGTACTCGACCCACTGCTGCATTTCCTGGATGGTGCCGCTGCCGACGTTGCCGCAGATGTAAGGTTCGCAACCGAGCTGCTCGCAGAGGTCGAGGAATTCGTGGGTGCCAAAGTGGTTATTCTCCGTCACCCCGCCCCAATGGGTGTTGATCATGGTCGGCCGCTGGTCACGCGGGCCGATGCCATCCTGCCAATGATACTCGTCGGCAAAACAGCCGCCCGGCCAGCGCAGGACGGGGATTTTGATCCGCTTCAAGGCCTCGACGACATCGTTGCGAATGCCGCGGGTATTGGGGATCGGACTCCCCGCGCCTACCCAGATTCCTTCATAGATGCAGCGGCCCAGGTGCTCGGAGAAATGACCGTAGATATTGCGGTTGATCGTCTCCTTGCCGCGGTCGGCGTGAATGACAAGTTTGTTTGCCACCGGCCCGGTCGTCTGGCTTTCGGCGGCCTGTGGTTGTCCAGCGCCAAGGCTGAGCAATGATGCCAGTGAAAAAAGGAAACAACTTTGTTTTGCGTTCATATATGTCTTTCACTTTTCTAAAACAGCTTTAGCGGGTCTCCGTCCGGCAGCCGAGCTTTTATGAGTCCTCTCCACTTCCAGAGACTTTCGCGTTAAGCCGGATTATACGTGATCTTCGCCCGGCGACAACGACGAATTGGTGTGACACAAAGAACTGGTGTGAGGTGTTGGACACGAGTTTCATCCAGCAACAAGAAAGGAGGGCGTTGAACTCTAGCAACGAATCCTTGAGCGGCTCCGCGCGACCAAATCATTCAACGTAAATCCGGCAGTTGGATATCCGCAAAAAGGCGCAACGCAGCGGACCCGCAGCCGAAGGAGCGCTGATTTCCAATCGGCTTCTCGCACCCCATGCGACCAAAGCCGGTTACAAACCGGCGCTCCACTCCGCGGGAATCCTTCGCGGTCTGAGCAGATTCGGCGCGACCGCCATGCAAGAAAGCCTCGCGGCAACTCCGTCCCTTTCATCCCAAACACCGCAATTGGAACCACGGATGACGCGGATGGCACGGATAAAGAAACACTTCTGACCCATTCGCGCGTGGTGGGCTTCATCCTGAAAGGGGCATTTGATGAACCACAGAGATCACAAAGAGCACAAAGAGAGCAGGTTAAAAACGGCGCTGGACACTCCCCGTGGGTGACGAGGTTGATACATGCAATTCATTGATTCTCTGCGATCTATGCGTTCTTTTGTGGTTAAACTGCCTTTTCTGCGCTCATACATTACTTTGCCCTTGGCCATGATTTCCTGGACGAAGCAGTCGCCCCAACGGAGCCTTTTCGCCAGTTCGGACGGAGTCCTCACCAGCAAATCGAGCGGGAAATCGCGCGGGATCGCATGCCGAATCCGTACCGACATTCGTTCTCCGCGGTCACGTGTGCGGGGCATGATGATTAACAAATCGACGTCCGAATCCGCTGTGGGACGGCCATAAGCGTAGGAGCCAAACAGGATGATCTGCCGAGGGCGGAACTGTTTCGCTACGGCGTGGCAGAACGATCGGATTTTGGCCAGCTCAACCATGCGCTGCAGCCTGGCCCGCCAGCAGCGGATTGGCGAGCAGATTTTCCCCGTCTTCCTTTACGCTGCGACTCGGTCCCTTTCATCTCCGACCCAGTCAATTGTTCCATTTAAGGCGCTTAAGGGACTGCTTGGCGCCACCGCACAGCATTTGGCGGCGTGATGAAGAAGATGTAGGCCCTGCCCGGTTGCAGCGGGAAGTCGTTATTCAGCACTCCGTTCGCATCGTACCATCCTGCCGGCTGTAGGATGCTTCCATCATGGTGAAATACGGACGGTCCGAACGACGTGCCAGTGATGAGGCGCAGGAGAGATGCTTTGGAGAAGTCGCCCGCAGCGGCTGACCCATCGCTGTCGCTCACCCAACCCGATTCTTTCAAATTGCTCGATCCAATCGGCGCCGCTCCCGCAAACGGCGAACCAATCACATTGGGGCCAACTTTCAGATATTCCGTCAAGCGGCTGACCTGGACCTGGCCATTCACCAGCACGGTCGTGGCGCTCGAGCCGCTCTTACGGAAGACCATGAAGCCTTGTCCTGGCAGCACCGTGATCGTGGACCCATCCAGCGGACCAACATTGCCACCTTGAGTATAATAGCCCGCAGCCAATATGGTTCCGTCATGGTAGAATATGGGTTGACCGAATGACGTGCCCGAGATGAAGCGAATGACATCTGCCTGGGAGGAATCACCCGAAGCCGCGTTGCCATTCGAGTCTTTATTCAGGATCAAGGTTGTGCCGGTGCCAAACAGATCCTTCATTGAACTTAAGCGGCGGATTTCAATCTGATCGCCACTGCCCAAAAGGCTGCTCAGAACATCCGTTCCGGCGCTGAGAGTGAGAGTATTGCCCGTGTTGCTGGCAATCGTCCACCAATCGCCTTCGATGCCTGGGCTGGCCGAGGCATCCTTGCGCACCAGCATGATGTATTGGCTAAAGCCATTTTGAGGCGCGAAGGCGTTCGCTGTCCAGCTTGGATTGCCGGTCACGGTCACGGTACTTCCACTGACGCTGTCAACCAAGCCGCGTGCCGTCGCGAAGTTATGCAGCGGAACCGAGATCGCATTAGCGCCTGCATTGAGCGTGACACGATAGTATCCTGCCGGATCGGTGACGACCTCGCCATTCGGACCAGCCTTAATGCGGTAGAACTTGTTGGTCTGCGTGACAGCACCTTCGTGAAGAACGGTTTGGGTCCCACTAACGGTACTTGTGAAAGCATCGATCTGCGTCCACGTTGCATCGCTGAGGGAATTCTTGCTTTCGACTCTGTACGCCACTCCAGCGACAGCCGTAAAGCTCAGATATACGTCGTTTCCACTTTCCTGGATGTCGGTAATGCTTACCGTCGGCACCGTTGTGCCCTTTCGGATCGTGTGGCTACCGTAATCTGCCACATAGACGTTGCCTGCGCTATCCACCGCCACGCCGCTCGTACCGTTAAATCGCGTCGCGCTCCCCGACGTCCCGTCCACACTACCGGTGCTCCCCGCCACACCAGCGAATGTGCTCACCACCCCGCCCGGCGTGATCTTCCGTATCGTGTAGTTCCCCCAGTCCGCCACGTAAACATTGCCCGCGCGGTCCACCGCTACCCCTCTAGGATGATCGAATCGCGCCGCGCTCCCTGTCCCGTCCGCACTTCCTATACTACCTGCCACACCCGCCAGTGTGCTCACCACTCCATCCGGCGTGATTTTCCGAATCGTGTCGTTGTAGCTATCCGTCACATAGAGGTTCCCCACACTGTCCACCGCTACGCCAAAAGGATAATAGAACCGCGCCGCGCTACCCGTCCCGTCGGCACTGCCGCTGCTGCCGGGCAACCCCGCTAGCGTGCTCACCACCCCGCCTGGCGTAATCTTCCGGATCGTGTGGTTATTCTGATCCGTCACATAGACGTTGCCTGCGCTGTCCACCGCCACGTCGGTTGGATACGAGAACCGGGCCACGCTCCCCGTCCCGTCCGCACTTATGGGTTGTCCCCACGTCCCACCGCTCCCCGGCAACCCCGCCAGCGTGCTCACCACCCCGCCCGGCGTAATCTTCCGTATCGTGTGGTTATTCAGATCCGCCACATAGACATTGCCCGCGCTGTCCACCGCCACCCCAAACAGTGCGTCAAACCTTGCTGCGCTCGCCGTCCCGTCTGCGCTGCCAGTGCTACCCGCCAGACCTGCAAATGTGCTCACCACCCCGCCCGGCGTGATTTTCCGGATCGTGTGGTTCCCGTATTCCGCCACATAGACGTTGCCTAAGCTGTCCACCGCCACCCCATGCGGATAGGAGAACCTCGCCGCGCTGCCCGTCCCATCCGCGCTGCCAATAGTACCCGCCAGGCCAGCAAAAGTGCTGATCACCGTCACCGTGGTTTCAGGGCTGAAGTCGGCCGTCACGCTCTTGTTGCCGTTCATCGTCACGCTGACCGGATTGCCCGAACCCGAAGCGTCACCGCTCCACGCGCTGAAACTGTAGCCGGCTGCCGTGTTCGCATTGGCCGTCAGTTGCACGCCGGTCCCAGAGGCATACTTGCCATCGGCGTCGGGCGGCGGACTGGCGCTGATCGATCCACCCCCAGACGGACTGGGCGTCAGCGTCAGCGTGTAACGCGGCGGCGTGAAGGTGGCGGTCACGCTCTTGTTGCCGTTCATCGTCACGCTGACCGGATTGCCCGAACCCGAAG
>ERZ1292640.3341-Hain-H43-02um-R1-3341-length-12510-cov-5_pt1 | contig 12510 bp, 1 predicted proteins | sample MGYA00564404_ERZ1292640 | MGnify/ENA primary metagenome ERZ1292640 (study PRJEB36523, sample SAMEA6512636) | groundwater metagenome | collected 2019-01-08 | study: AquaDiva: Metagenomics assemblies of 32 groundwater samples | reverse complement strand
TTGGCAACCAGACTGCAACAGTACCTAACAATGCGTCACAGCTTTTCTGGGTGTTGTGGAATATAACTGAGGGTTACCACACAGTTTACGTTTCTGCGGATCCATTTAACACAATAAGCGAATTGAATGAATCCAACAATAATGCTACAAGAAATATCTCCACATTAATAGCAAGGATAAACGACCCGCAAAACGATTCCATATTCTCTGTGACAAATATACCACTCAACTTCACAGTTGCTGACTTCAACGGCTCAACAGTGAATTTCACAGTTTACGACGGTAATTCTGCAATCAACAGCTCATTTGCGCAGGACAACCTGAGCACCCTGATAAACATAACCTTGAATGACGGCATACATTCTGTGAAAGTCCAGGCGAAAGACTTACTCAACCGTTATAAAAATTCAACAGTGTTCAGATACATTATAGACCTGACTCCTCCGTTCACGCGATTCATAACAGTAAACTCCACTTGGTTCACTGACTCGACACCCCAGATTGACTTCAATATGTCGGATAATCTTTCCATCAATATTTCTTATTGGATTTTCGTCAATGCCGTTCAAGACGGGTTCGGAAATACGACAAATAATTCTCTCAATTCAGTCAACCTGAGCCAACTCGAAAATGGTTCTTACGACATTATCGTCCAGGGATCAGACTGGATGAACAATACCAGAAACTCCACAACATTGAGAATTTATGTTGATACAGTGCCGCCATTCCCTAACATTACAACGCAGAACAATTCGATGTTCAATACGCAAAGCCCTCAGATTTCGTTTATTATAACTGATAATCTAGCGCCAACATTAAACTACACTTTCTTTATTGAGAGTACGGCAAACACCACTGGCTCAATAAACAACAACACAGCAACACAAGCGGCTCTAACAAAAGTTCCTGAAGGCTATAGCAACGTGACTCTGCAAGCAAAAGATATGGCAAACAATTATGCAAACTCGACTACAATAATCATTTTTGTTGATGTTACACCTCCAAACATCAATCTACTGGGACCAGCAAACGCTTCTAATTTCTCGTCGTCAAGTGTACAATTGAATTTCAGTGCGAATGATAATCTGGCTTCAACATTCCTATGTAACTTATCGATCGACGATATCGTAGTCGACTCAAACATAAACACAACCAATGGAAGTCTTCAGGTAAGAAATATTACAGTCCAAACTGCTGGAATACATTACTGGAATGTAACTTGCGCTGATAATGTGGGAAATTCAAATAAAAGCGTAACGTGGAGATTCGATGTATTGCCAGCAGACATAGCGTTATTCGATTCAAATTTTTCCTTCAACATTTCTGACCCTATCGAGGGTGACTTGGTAAATGTAAGCGCAGTTGTGCACAATACCGGATACATTGATGCGTTTAACGTCACAGTTCACTTCTACGATTTCGGTCCGTCGGGAACTTCGTTGCTCGGAAATTACACACTTCCAAACCTTAGCGTAGGAGTGTTTGTGAATCTCAGTGTTCTTTGGAATGTGACTCTAGGAACTCACACCATTTCTGTTTTCTCTGACATAAATAATACTGTACCTGAAGTTAATGAGTCCAACAACAATATCAGCAGGCAGTTCAATATCTCGAGCTATGACATCAGGGCGGGAAACATAACTGGTCTCCTTGTCGTAGATGACCATCTAAATTCAACGTTATATACTTGGGCTGAAGACAATTTTACTGGCACTAACATCTTCGCAATAGACGCCGATGATTTGCCGTATTTTGCAGGATTACACCCCATTGGGCTTAACACGACCAATGGCACTGAAATAAATGATTTCACTGATGCTGACAATACGCTGGGTTCAACTAACTTTAGCGATTCCTTAAACAGGACGTATACCTTTGGGGGTCAAGTCTTGGAGAAAAAAAACTTTACAGTTTACAAAAGAGGGGTGTTTGATGTTCCGATAGTCAATTCAACCAACTCTTCGAATTTTGTAACAGGCCTTCTGTGGGATGCGCGAAATTCAACGAGCTACAATGGCACCCAAACTCTTTACATTGTTTCTGAAGTCAACCAGTCCTCTTTCGGCAGGTGCGGGCTTTGCGATTTCGAAATAAAAATACCTAGCAATTTGCGAAAATACAGGCCAGCTGACCAGAGCAGAGTGATAATCTATGTCGAGATTCGCTAGCCTGATTTTGGCGGTTCTTTTTCTGCTGCTTATTCCGATAGCCTACTCGCCTCCTCCATCACTTCACGGTGTTGCAGGTTATATTTTTCATTGGAATGGAACCCCGCAAGTTCCTTCAGGGACTTCTATTCGCATAAATGAGTCGGTAACACCAGAAATTGTGCTTGCTTTGACTGGTGCAGGACCTTTCAGCGGAAGATATTCTGTTGTTGTTGTAGGTGTAGATGGGGACTTTATTGTTTTTGAGGCTTGGAACCTTACTGCTTATGGGCGAAGAAACAAAACACTCAGCGGAGACATGGATAATATTAACTTTAATCTTTCGTACAACCGAAGCGGAGAATCAAATGTATCAATAATTTTTCCTTTTAATAACTCAAAATACAACCTTTCTGATATTTTCAACGTTACAGTAAATACCACTATAATCGGGCCGCTTGGTTCCACGAATTGCACAACATTTATTCTTCGCGGAAACGAGTCGAAAGCCAATTTCACATATAATGACACAAACAACCATTCTGTTGGCGACATTTCACTTGGGGAGACTGTCCAGACGATTTGGAACCTTACAGCACTTCACAATGGATCGCTCCAGATTTCAGCTTACACAATTTGCACATCAGACACATCAAATCTCGAGCGCGAGAATTGGGATTCCATAAAAGTTTATCTTCAGGATATTATTCCGCCGAATATAACCTTGGTTACACCTTCGAACAATTCAGTAAATACAACAACATTTCTTATGAATTTTTCCTACATCGCTCAAGACTTTACATCTCCGCTAATCTGCACCTTAACTATTGACGGAAAAGCAAATGTCACGAACTATTCGGCTATTTCCGGAGTCGAAACAAAACTCCAAATCAGGGTTCCTCTCGGCGTTCATACGTGGAGTGTAAATTGCACGGACGAAGCATTACAACGAGGCAACTCAAGTAATTACACTCTTGAAATAGCAATTCCAGAATTTCAGATTTCAAGCAATAATATTACATTTTTTCCGTCAAATCCTGCTTTCAATACAACTGTAATTGTCAATGCATCGATATTCAACAATGGAACAAATGCTACAAATGTTATAGTTGAGTTTTACCAAAATGATACTGTTTATCAATCTCTTGCAAACAAAACTATGTCATTATTTGTAGGCAATTCATCAGTCACCATAAATGCTTCATTTATCACGCATGTTGGCCTAAACAGGATTTTTGTGAAGGTTGACAGGGACAATCTATTTTTGGAGGTGAATGAAGACGACAACGAGGCGAGCAACTCTCTATTTGTTTCTGCATGGCAGATTTATCACGGGAATACAACGGGAAGGATGGCGCTTGCAAATCTTCTGAATATTACCGTAATTAACTGGGAAACTAAAATGCAAAACCTTTATTTCGTTGAAACAGGAAGCACAATTGTTTGGTCGAGTCTTCATCCCATGGGATTCGATTTATCCAATGTAAGCACAATCAATGATTTCCTTCAAGCAGACATTGCGATGAACACCACCAATTTTACTGATTCGCTAAACTTGACTTTTACAGAAAATGATCAGATTCGCGCGAATGGGACCTTTAGAATTTTTAACAGGACTTACGACAATGTGCCGATAATTAATACCACCAATACTTCCCTTTTCGTTACTGGCATAATGTGGGATTCTGATGATGGCGGGTTAGAGTTTGATGGCAGCCAAGACCTTTTATTCATCACAAAAATAAACCGAAGCGGCGCAGGATTATACGGAACTTATGATTATGAAATAAGAGTTCCGCCTGGCTTGAAGGATTACAAATACCCCGCCTTTGATACGCTCACTATTTACGTGGAACTTGCATGAGCCTTTATGTATACCAGTAGCACTAAAAAAAGACTGTTTTAGTGAATGACTGCTTAGAGCAACCATTGATGTTTTTTTAGACGGCAAAATAGCTTTTTGTATAACGTAATATTTAAAAAGCGTCAATGAATGGTTTTTTTGGGAACAGTGACTGTAATGGGAGCTCTCGGAACACCGCGAATCCTAAATTCGTTAATGCTCTTTTTTGTACTTGGTGTAATGCTTTCTTCAACGGCTAAAGCTCAATCTAATATCCTAAGTTTAGAGCAAAAAATCTTTATCGGAGATCCGCTGAGAATAACAATAAATGATCCCCAAAATATTTCTGTTGAAATTTCCTTCCAAGACTTTAGATATTTTTACAATAATTTTGAACAAGGTTTCGTAGAATTCAATCCAACCGCCGTTGGAAATTACACAGTAAATGCTGTTGACAAAATTACTGGCAACCTAACTGAGACGCATCAAGTCGAGGTTGTTGATAATGTTGTCTCGGCGGTCGTTGCCTCTGAGCAACCGGAGCTAACAATCGAAAAAGGGGAGTACGTACTGGGAGAAACTGTAACGATTTTGCTTCCTGCTTTGCCAAACCTTTCGTTAGTGATAAAGACTTCAGAAGCTGCCTACAAATATTTTGAGCTACCAGAAACATCAGTGAATTTTGTCCCTCAAAAAATTGGTCCATACATCGTCACTCTGCAAAAGGATGGCATTCAGATAAGCGAGGCAGGATTCAAAGTAATCGCTTCTAATCCTGAAACTTCAAAAGTCTTTCCAGCTGATAAACAGGATAATCTCCACATCAAAACTTCGCATAGAGATTTGCTCGCTTCTGAAACACCAGAATTCAAGTTCAATTCTAATTCTTCAAAAAAGAAGCAGGGATTAGATGCATTAGCAGTTGCTGTTCTTGGTCAAAAAAAGAAAGTGACTGCAAGACTGATTGGCGATTCAGGCACAGACCTTTCGAGTTCAGTGGAATCCTCTGTTGATGAGATGGGTGAGGTTACAGTAAATATCAAACGGCCTAAAGCATTTAGGCCGGGCAGGTTCACTCTCGGTGTGACTCTTGAAGAAAATGGAGTGACTGAAACGTTCTCACAAGATTTCACATGGGGAGTCCTCGCAATAAACCCGGACAAAGATAAATATCTCCCCGGTCAAAACGCATTTATCGGCATTGCGGTTCTGGACAATCTCGGAAAAACTGTTTGCGCTGCCTCAGTAAAATTGTCAATGGCAAAACCAGACGGTTCAACCGTCGATTACTCGACTTCCGATGGCTCAATCCAAACATCGCCCCAATGCTCCTATCTTGGCGTAACTGAACTTCCAGATTACTATCTTACAATTCCAGTCGAAACTTCTGGCAATTATGTCATGAACCTAACGGCAGATATTTCTGACGGAACCCGAAGTATTATTTCAAATTTTACAGCTAAGGATTCGCTTGATTACCAGATAACTCGCTATGGCCCGACCAGACTTTATCCTTATTCTGTCTATACAATGAACTTGTCGGTGAAAGCATTCAAATCTTTCAATGGTTCAATTACAGATGAGGTCCCAGCCGGATTTTCCCTTTCAGCCGAAAATGGTGACGTAATCTCCATGCCCGAGTCACAGCTGATAAAATGGGATGCATCACTGTCTGAAGGAGAAAAAAAATCTTTCATTTACCACTTCGACCCGCCTGACATCTGGCCATTCCTGTTTGAGGCTGGTGCAGCAAAAATAGGCGATTACTCTGAAAACAGGACTTGGATGCTTGCCTCAGACGCGGGCTCTGTCAACAGCAGGGCGACAGGAAGAATATTCCATCAAAACTCAACTGACCTTCAAACCTTATTTTCCAGCGACTATAACGGTACAAGCTATCTGGTCGCGAGCAACCTAAGCATTCCAATAAGCCAGATATTCGAAATGAACGTTCGGGCGAACCCTAACAAAGACGAGCAAATAGTTATCTTCTCACATACTGCCACAAATGTTTCGGCAGTAGTGTGCAACCCTATCTGTGGCAATCTAATCACTTTTACAACATCCAATTCCAACCCAAGTACCCGAACCTTTGATGTCGCATATGAGGATATATCTGGCAAAGCCATCGTCACATATTCTCTTAATGCTGACCCAATCCCGAGATACCGCATATGGGACGGAAGTAGCTGGAGTCCTGAGAATAGCGTAAGAACTGACCTTTGTACAGGAGAAACACGCTGGATTTCCATGACATCGAAGCCGCGCTCAAACGAAATCTCTGCAATATTCGACGATGCCAATAGTGACATGTGCTTCCAGGTCTGGGATGGCAAGAACTGGATATTTGACCAAATGATCGAGAACAACTCTTTATCTGTAACATACAGGAACTTTGCAATCGCTTACGAGTCAATCGCAGGACGCGCATTAATCGCGTGGTCAAACTCGACGTGGACAGGGCCGATTTACAACATCTGGAATGGAACAAACCTGACTTACTATCTAAATCCTACAAAGGCAATGTCGGGACTTCGTGGCCCGACAACAGACGTTGCAACTATCCGCTGGATCCGGCTGTCCTCTGACCCAACAAGCAACAGGATAATTTATGCCTCGCTCGACCAGTCATCAGACATAAACCTCCTGGAATGGAGCGGTACTGCTTGGGGCGCAAGAACCGGCGGAGCTGATTATGATGGGTCTGTCGAATTGTCTACCTCTCCTATAATTGACGTTTCTTACCGCGGAACAACAGGCATTGGCACAGTATTCTACGGCAACCTCAACAACAATTTCATCCATTACGGAACCTGCACAAATCAGGCAAACTGCGCGGCAGGAACCTGGTCCGCATCAGAAACTCAATGCCCTAGCGCATCCGACGCCGGCAGCAACCTGGCATTTGTCGAAGTTGCAAATTCGCTGCGTAGCAACGAGTTGATGGTTGTCATAAGAGGACAAAGCGCGCCTGCAAACGCGCTTGCAGAAAAGTTCGACGGAAGCACTTGCAGCGCAACAAATTTCGGCAGCGGAACAGCGACACATGCAGCGGGGAGAACAGCAGCCTTCACATACGATGATTATCCGGACATGACCCCTGCATACTATTTGCAAGCTCTCAAACAGCTCTGGAATTTCACTGCAGGGAATGAAAGCTCAAACTTTTCATTGAGCAATAAAAAGCCTGTTTATCAAGCTGACCCGGCAAAGCTGAGGATTACAACCCAAATAGGCCAATGGTCTGCGCCGAACTGCCATTATCTTTGGCCGAGATTCAATCAGACTTTATTCGCCACAGGCAACGCGACCACCCGGCTTTACCTTACAAGCAATATTTCATCTGCATTTCAAGTAAATGTTAGCCTAGCAGAAGTTTTAGGGATAAATGGTACAATCCGATTTGAGAACAATTCGATTACCACAACTACAGTGGGTATAACCGCGATACCTAAGCTGCACAATTTTACAGACAATGAGCTTTATTCACATGCGTTTCTTGAAAATAGCACTATACGCCTCTGCTACTCTTTTAACACTTCAGCAAAAGGTTCAATAAATATAACGTTCGATAATGCTTCCCTAAACTCCAGCCTTGATTTTGGCAGCCAGTTCACTGATACATTCCCCCCTTACTGGTCAGGCAATGCTACAAATGCTTCGGATTTACATCCGCGGTTTAACGGGATTATCCAATTAAATGTAACTTTGCTCGACAATTTCAACCTTTCTAGATACATCTTCAGCACAAACCAAAGCGGAACATGGCAAAACCAAACTTATGTCAATATCAGCGGTGAAAACTTCAAAGTTTCAAACATCCTCACCCTGAACAACAGCGTGAACAATACCAAAGGCAAAATTATAGCCTGGATGGTTTTCTTCAACGACTCATCAAATAATAACAACCAGACCTCAATTTTTACATTCGACATCAAGAATTCTCCCCCACTATTTAACGGAACTTATTCTGAAATGACTGCATATAGCAATGAAGCATTCAATTTCGATGTAAATTGTTCAGACATAGACACGGCCGACACTTTGACTTATTTTGTGAATGGAAGCGTAGTAAGCATTAACCCGAGTACAGGAATTATTTCTGATACCCCTGCAGAGATAGAGAACGGAACTTATCTTCTTAATATTACCTGCGGAGACGGGTTTGAAAATTCCAGCCTTCTATTGAATTATTCCATAAATGATAATGACCCGCCCACTGTAACTCTTGTTGCTCCCGCAAACAATACCAACATTTCGAACGCGTTTATTTCTTATAACTTCAGCATAAACGACGGCGGGCTTCTAAAAAATGCCTCGTTTTGGGCGAACGACGTAGGCGGAGAGTTCGCTCAGAGGCAAAACAACGGGACAAATCTTCTCATCAACGGAACCACAAACACAATTAATTATTCGACACCCAGCCAAGTTAATTTCGTATGGAATGTACAAGTCTGCGACTGGATTGGCAACTGCGCATTTGCTCAGGCAAATTATACTCTGTCTGTCGATACGACATCGCCAACTGTCGGAACAGTATACCCGCAGGCAAACTCGGCAATATTCAACACTATTTACCTAAATACTTCGGCGAACGACTCCCTGACAGGCGTTAAAAGCGTCAGGTATTCTGTTGCGAACACAACTTTTTCAACTGCATTAGCAGAGATGTCACTTGTTCAAGATACAATAATGCAGGGCTTCTGGAATGTTTCGCTAGACACAACAACTTTTAATGACGGCGAGTACAACTTAACTTTGAATGCAAGCGACTACGCAGGAAATTTTGCAGTATCTCTCAGCACAATTTTCATAGACAACAACCCCCCGCAATGGTCGAATCCGACAAAAAATGATTCGCCAGTAATCCAAAACGATACTATAATGTTCAACACAACTTGGTTTGACGCTGTAAACTTGTCCGGATTCGTTTTTTCAATAAACCAATTCGGTGACTGGACAAACCAAACCTTTCAGCCGATAACAGGAAGAAACTACGTTGCAAGCGGCAACGCCACAATAACAGCGGCTGAAGCAGTCGTTGTTTACTGGATGTTTTTCGCCAGCGATTCAAGAGGCTTTTGGAATCAGACTGATGTCCAAAACTTCACAATTGGCGATACAATGTCGCCTGAAGTAACGCTCAATTACCCTCCGCACACGGGCTTCTCAATCCAGACAATTTTGATTTTCAACTTTACGCTAAATGACAGCTCACCGTTAAGCAATGCTTCAGTTTACGGGAATTTCTCGGGAGCATTCGAGTTAAAACAATCTAACGGAACTGCACCTTTGCTGAACGGCACTTACAATTACATAAATATATCTGGACTCTTGGAAGGAGAGTATATTTGGAATGTGCTTGCTTGCGACTATCCTGTTTCCACCCCTCCGAATTGCGACTTCGCACCTGCGAATTACACTTTCATTCTCGACCGAACTTACCCCGCTTGGTCGGACAACAATACCAATCAGACAGTAGACACACCAAAGCAAGGAGATGATATTCAGCTGAATGTCACACTAACGGATAACCTTGGACTTGTTCAATACATATATTCAACGAACGACTCTGGAGTTTGGCAAAACTTCTCATACTCTGTAAGCTCAACAACAGTTCTCGTTTCAATAACGGAACTGGTGACATCGATAACCGATAAAATTGTAGGTTGGACGGTGTTCTTTTCTGACGGAGCAGGAAATAGGAACCAAACTGATTTGTTCACCTATGTTGTCAGGCCCGGAGGAGGGGATAGGTCCAGGCCAGAAATAACCCTTGTTTCTCCAGCCAATAACTCTAAACTCAATCTATCTGATATTTCTTTTAATTTTACGCTTTCTGATTTATCGGGACTCTCGAATGCAACGCTCTATGCGAACTTCAGCGGAAACTTTGACGCAAACCAAACTATACTAGTCATTGGCAATGCTTACAACGGTTCAATAAATGTCACAAATCTTCCTGAAGCCCGCTATATCTGGAACACCCTAGCGTGTGACAACGTTACTCCCGATCCAAATTGCGGCTTCAGGTCTGCAAATTTCACCCTTCTCGTTGATAGGACGCCGCCAAGTTTCACAAACAACATTACATCGCCTTCTAATTCACCTATTTACACCGAAGGATTGCAATATTTTTTCAACATCACGTGGAACGATCTCGATATCGAAACAGTCCTGATTGAGAGCAACTTTAGTGGGATTCTTATAAACCAAAGTGCAACCACAATTTCAGAGAATGTTTATTCCTTTACCCCCGGTGAGCTTGCGGGAGGAATTTACCATCTCAAATGGTATGCAAACGACACTGCAGGGCACTCAAACCAAACAGAAATTTATTTGTACGAAGTCCAAAAAAATCAATCAAACATATCTCTGTATCTCAATTCGGCTCGAGGGGATACTTCTATAACTGTTTATCAACTTTTGAACTCCACGGCAATCCTAGAAGGGCAAATTAACAAAACTATAACTTTATCCTCGAATTTCTCGTTTTGGGAATCTCAAAGTGGGCCAAGCCCTTACACGAATATTTCAAATGCAACGGTGTATGGAAAATATTTTGTGAATGCCTCATTTGCAGGTAACAGGAATTACACTGCGACTTTTGAAAACTGGACTGTGACAGTTTCAGACTTAATAGCTCCGTCCTGGTCAAACCCATCAAAAAATGAATCTGCCGTCACTCAATTTTCATTTGTTTCGTTCAATGCAACGTGGAATGATAATTTTAATCTATCGCATTACTTATTCAGCGACAACCAAAGCGGGGATTGGGTTAACAGCAGTGCGTTCTTATTCACAGGTGAGCTGAATTATTCATTTAATATATCTCAAATAATCGCATACCAGGGCAAGCTCGTTGGGTGGATGTTTTTCGCGAATGACTCAAGTGGTAATTGGAATCAAACTGATATCCAACTTTACACGGTACTCGATACGCATGCGCCAAACGTCAGCCTTGTCACACCCCTAAACGCAAGCAATTATTCCGGAACTAATCTTGTTCTCCAATTTGTTCCTATCGACAATGTTGAATTACTGAACGCGACACTTTATATCAACGCTTCCGGAATATTTGAACAAAATGTTTCTAATTTTACTCTAACGAATGGAACTCTTAACACATTAACAGTTAAGAATATCGCAGAAGGATTTTATGAATGGAATGTCCTCGTCTATGATACGGCAGGAAATAGTAATTTCTCAACAATTAACTTTACAGTAACGGTAGACAACACCCCTCCAGTTGTTGATTTTATCACCGCTAATGACACTTACTTCCCTGATACAACAGGTTTTCTCAATTTCACTCCAACAGATATCAGGCTCGCGAACTGCAGCTTGTATTCAACCGTTAATGGAAACTGGGCGCTCAATTACACAGATTTTGAACCAGAAAGCGGGCAAAATAACAATTTCTCATTTCGAAATTTGCAAAATGGGACTTACCTCTGGAATGTCCTTTGCTTCGATAGTGCAGGAAACAGTGCTTTTAATCAAACAAATTTCACATTCACAATAGATACAGATTTCCCGAATGTGACATCTCTATCCCCCTCTAACAACACACTTAAAACAAGCTCTTCAAGTGTTGATTTCGATTTCAACGTGTCTGACACTAATCCGATAGGAAACTGTAGCCTGGTAATCAACGAGCAAATCGCTGATACATTAACTTCGATAACTCGTAATGAAAGCAACAGGATTACAAATTCGCTCGCAAATGGAGTTTTCAATTGGTCTATTAACTGCACGGACCTTGCAGGAAATATTGGCCAATCGATCCTTTGGAATATCTCAATAAACGTTCCGACTCCAAATCGAAAAGCGTTCATAGGTTATTACACCAACTTATCGCCAGAAATAATAAAGTACAGAAGATATGAAGATTTTGTATGGGGAAGTGAATATAACGATACAATAAACCAATCTGTTAATTCGACAAACTGGGTAGTTGTCAGGACATCGCCAACCAGAGATGAAGCTGTTCTTGTTACTCTCGACCAAACTGGGTCAATAAAAGGACAAGTGTGGGACGGCATTTCTTGGGAAAATAACCTCACGTTCACAACTTCTGTAAGTTCGACCCACACAGGAAGAAGAGGATACGACATTGCTTATGAGCAAAATACAAGCCGAGCCATGGTTGTTTATACAGACAATACTGCAACACCAAAATTCAATATATGGAACGGTTCGGGATGGCACTATCCCTCTGGTCAGCCTCTTCTCGCGGACAGCTGTGCTGCGGCGCCAGTATGGATCAGGCTCGCATCAAGGCTGAACTCAAGTGAAATAACTGAAGTCGATCTCGACACCACTGGTGATATATGCGCGCAAATCTGGGACGGAACTTCATGGGGTAATTCAAAATTAATTGACGGTAATCCAATTTTCAAGGGGAACGAGTCTTTCGACGTAGCCTACGAGCAACTTTCGGGAGATCTTATGATTGCATGGCAGAATAATAATCCAGGCCAGCCCGCCTATATCAGGCATTTTGCGAGCAACGACCAG
>ERZ1292640.3340-Hain-H43-02um-R1-3340-length-12510-cov-6_pt1 | contig 12510 bp, 16 predicted proteins | sample MGYA00564404_ERZ1292640 | MGnify/ENA primary metagenome ERZ1292640 (study PRJEB36523, sample SAMEA6512636) | groundwater metagenome | collected 2019-01-08 | study: AquaDiva: Metagenomics assemblies of 32 groundwater samples | reverse complement strand
AAGAAGACGATGCGCGTCTGCAAGAACTGTCAAGAGATGTTCTAAGCGGTACTAGTGCCACTCCCAAAAAGAAATATTGTGCTTTCAGAAGTCCTGGTTCCTAACGCGGAGACGCTGAGGTCGCAGAGCATCGCAGAGGGGGTCGGTTTTTCTCCGCGTTTCTCCGCGTTCTCCGCGACTCTGCGATGTAAAACACAAGATGATTTATTTGAACTGGCACTAGTATCCTGTTGGGAGAATTGATTCATGGCAAAAGAGAAAGAGCAGAAGAAGGTCGACGACCCAGCACGGAAGGGGAAAGGCGGAAAGGGTGAGAAGGGGGGAGGAGAGGGAGGTGGGAAGAAGCAGGCCGGATCCCGAGAGGCTGGCGTGCCCGCGCGTCTGTTCGTTCAGTACAAGAAAGAAGTGATCCCTTTATTGATGAAGCGGTTCCAATACAAGAGCGTGATGCAGGTGCCAAAGTTGGAAAAGATTTCGATCAACAGCGGCGTCGGCATTGCCACGCAAGATCCGAAGATCCTCGATACGACGGTGAAAGAGCTTGAGGCTATTACGGGACAAAAAGTTGCCGTCACGAAATCGAAGAAGGCCATTTCGAACTTCAAGCTTCGTGAAGGGCTTCCGATCGGCTGCCGCGCGACATTGCGAAGAGCCCTGATGTATGAGTTTCTTGACCGTTTCATCAGCATTGCGCTCCCTCGCGTACGAGACTTCCGCGGCGTCTCCGACAAGTCCTTCGACGGACACGGCAACTATACGCTCGGTATCAAAGAGCAGATTATTTTCACCGAAATCGACGTCGACAAAGTCACGCGCATCAGCGGTATGGACATCACGTTTGTGACCACCGCGAAAACGGACGCTGAAGCGTACGAGCTGCTCAAGGCGCTCGGAATGCCGTTCGTGAAGAGGCAAGAGGTTCTTCAAACAGCAGCATAATCTTAATCGAGAGGATCACCGTTGGCACGGTTAGCAATGAGGGTAAAGGCGAAGAGAACGCCGAAGCACAAGGTTCGTCAACACAATCGGTGTGCAATCTGTGGTAGGCCCCGTGGATATTTCAGGAAATTTGGTGTGTGCCGCATCTGCTTGCGAAACCTTGCGCTGGAAGGGAAGATTCCCGGCGTCCGCAAGGCAAGCTGGTAAGGGAGCGGAATCCCCGGCCTGCCAACGACATTGCAAGACTTAGGCGGGTAGGCAAAGAGCGGGACATCCCGCTACGAAGCGCTCAGCGGGATCTGCTGTAAGAGAAATAGGATAGTAATAGTTCGACTTTCAGGAGAATCGATTCGATGTCTATCACAGACCCCATAGCAGATTTCCTCACTCGGGTTCGAAACGCATCAAAGGCGAAACACAAACGCGTGGACGTCCCCGCCTCGAATATGAAGAAAGCGATTGCGCAAATCATGCTGGCAGAGAAGTTCATCTCGAACTTCACACTGCTCGACGACGGGAAGCAAGGCGTGTTGCGCATCCATCTGAAGTATCAGGGAGGTAAGTCCGTCATCGCCGGTTTGCGCCGGGTCAGCAAGCCCGGAATCCGGCATTACCGACCGGCTGATGAACTTCCCCGCGTACTTGGGGGCCTGGGGGTAGCCATCATCTCAACGTCAAAGGGCGTCATGACGGACCATCAGGCGCGCAGACTCCAGGTCGGCGGCGAGGTCCTCGCCTTCATTTGGTAAATCGAGGAGATTTGAAACGTGTCACGAGTTGGTCGTAAACCGATACCCATCGTCAAAGGGGTAAGCGTCTCCAAGAAGGATGGGATGATTGTTGTCAAAGGTCCCAAAGGGGAACTCTCGGCAATTGTCCATCCCGACATCAGCATCGACCTGAACCAGTCGGAGGTTGTCGTCACGCGGCATTCGGATGAGAAACCTCAGCGCGCATTGCATGGGCTATGGCGGGCGCTGATCCAGAATATGATTTTTGGTGTCACCCAGGGTTACACCAAGAAGCTCGAAATCGTCGGTGTTGGATATCGAGCGGAAATCAAGGGAAAGAAGTTGCAGCTCATGGTTGGCTACTCTCACCCGATCGTGTTCGGTCCGCCCGAGGGCATCATGCTGGAGACACCGACACAGACGAACATCGTTATCTCCGGCATTGACAAGCAGCTCGTCGGTCTGGTCGCCGCAAAGATCCGATCCTTCCGACCGCCCGAGCCGTACAAGGGAAAAGGCATCAAGTACGAAGGCGAGTATATCCGTCGCAAGGCCGGTAAAGCTGCAGCAGCAATTGCGACGAAGTAAAGGGCTCATCGCCTGAGAGTGTGAATCTCGTTCCGTTCAAGGACCAGAAGCATGATACAGAACAAAAAGCTCGACCGTTGGTACAAGAAAAAAGTCAGCATTCGAAAGAAGGTGCTTGGAACGCCGGAGCGACCGCGGTTCACCGTTTACCGCAGCGCAAAGCATATCTACGCGCAGATCATCGATGACACGACGGGCAAAACGCTGGTGTCAGCCTCCACGAATTCGAAGGACTTGCGCGAAGAGCTGAAGAAGGCGACATCGAAGATGGAGATCTGCAAGAAGATCGGGATGTATGCTGCGAAGCGCGCTCTGGAGATGAACATCCAGCAGGTCGTGTACGACCGCAGCGGATACTTGTACCACGGCCGCGTGAAAGCAGTAGCCGACGGTGCACGGGAAGGTGGACTTAAATTCTAATCTATCACTTTAACAACAGATCACGCGATGGCGAAATTCAAAGTAGGTGAGCTCGAACTCAAGGAGAAACTTGTCCACATCAACCGGGTTGCGAAGGTTGTGAAAGGCGGACGCCGATTCAGCTTCAATGCGATCGTTGTCGTGGGTGACGGGAACGGACATGTAGGGGTCGGCTTGGGGAAGGCAAATGAGGTTGCCGACGCGATTGCGAAGGGGGTCGATGATGCCAAAAAGAACGTCGTCAAGGTTCCCATCGTCAAGGGAACTATCCCGCATGAGATTATCGGGAAGTTCGGCGGGGGGCGCGTGCTGTTGAAGCCCGCGTCGCCGGGGACGGGCCTCATTGCCGGTGGCGGTGTGCGTGCCGTTCTGGAATCGGCCGGGGTCAAAGATGTTCTGACGAAGCAAATGGGTTCGTCAAATCCTCATAACGTTGTCAAAGCGACGATGAGGGCGCTCTTGAGTCTTTCTGATCCGAGCATGGTTGCCGATCGTCGCGGGATATCTCTCCAAGAACTCTTTCATCAGAACTAACAGGTTTGCGAATGTCAGCACCTAAGAAAATCAAAATTACGCAGACTCGAAGCATCATCGAGCAAAAAGAGAACGCGAAGCGGACGATCAAGGCCCTGGGGCTTGGCAGGCCCAACTACAGCGTGATCAAGAATGACACGCCGCAGATTCGCGGCATGATCGTCGCTGTTCGTCATCTCGTGCGGGTCGAGGAAGTGAACTAGGTCAAGGAGAAAGACCTGACAGGTTTTGGTAACCTGTCAGGTCTCAGAGGAAAATACAATGGCAAAAGATATTCTCAGCAATCTCACGCCGGCACAAGGTTCTCGGAGGAAGGTCAAGCGTATCGGACGTGGCCAGGGCTCAGGTCACGGTGGAACCGCAACGAAGGGGCACAAAGGTGCCAAATCCCGCTCGGGCCACAAATTCAAGCTGTGGTTCGAAGGTGGCCAAATGCCGTTGTCGCGCCGAGTGCCCAAGTACGGCTTCAAGAGCAGAAACCGCATCGAAATGCAGGAGGTGAATGTCGAGAGCCTTGATCGTCTCGTCATAGAAAAGAAATACAGCGGTGGTGTCGTCACACCGGAGGTGATGTATCAGACGGGGCTGATTTCGAAGAAAGATGGTCCCGTCAAGATCCTCGGCAACGGAGAGCTGAAGAGTAAATTGGAGGTGACCGCCCACGCATTCAGCAAGTCGGCCGTTGCGAAGATTGAGGCAGCGGGCGGGAAAGCGACCGTTCTCAACACAAGCAAGTCGTAGACGTGTCAATGAGCTAACGTAAGCATGAGCAGACTGACTGAAACGTTTACCAACATTTTCAAGATCCAGGAGCTTCGGGAGAGGTTGCTCTTTACCGCTGCGCTCCTGGTGGTTGTTCGTATCGGTTCGCACATCACGCTGCCTGGCGTTGATGCACGAGTGCTCGCGGACTACATGCGTCGTTCGACCGAGGGAACGCTTTTCGGTCTGTATGACCTGTTTGTCGGCGGCGCGTTCAGCAACGCGGCGATCTTCGCGCTTGGCATCATGCCCTACATCAGTTCCTCGATTGTGATTCAGTTGTTGGGAGCTGTTGTTCCGTATTTCCAAAAGCTCCAGAAAGAGGGAGAGGACGGGAGAAAGAAGATCACGCAGTATACGAGATATGGGACAGTTTTCATCTGCCTGCTGCAGGGAAGCGGTGTCGTGGTGAAGCTTCAGAGCACGGTCACGCCGCTGGGTCCCATCGTACCCGTGGGAGTGTCGGGCTTTGGATTCGCCCTCAGCACGATTTTGATCCTGACCGCCGGCACGGTCTTTATGATGTGGCTTGGTGAGCAGATCACGGAGAAGGGCATTGGAAACGGCATTTCGCTCATTATCTTCATCGGCATCATCGCGAGATTCCCGGCCTCGATCCTCGATGAGTATCAGCTTATCCTCGGTGGCCGAAACATCATCGTCGAGCTGGTGATTCTCGTTTTGATGGGGTTCATCGTTGCGAGCGTTGTGCTGGTTACTCAGGGCACGCGTAGGATTCCCGTTCAATATGCCAAGCGCGTGATCGGTCGAAAGGTCTACGGCGGCGTTACGCAATACATCCCGCTGCGCGTGAACACGGCAGGGGTTATGCCAATCATTTTCGCTCAGGCAATCATGTTCGTCCCGCAGATCTTTTTCCAGTTCTTCCCGGAGAGCGAGTTTGTAGCGATGCTCTCGAGCGAATGGTTCAGCTATGATTCGTGGACGTATTCGTTCGTCTACGGTTTGATGATTGTGTTCTTCACGTACTTTTACACCGCGATTGCCTTCAATCCAAGGGACGTCGCGGACAACATGAAGAAGCAAGGGGGATTCATTCCGGGCATTCGTCCGGGAACGCATACGTCGGAGTTCGTTGACAACATTTTGACCAAGATCACGCTTCCCGGGTCGATCTTCCTGGCGATCGTCGCCATCCTTCCGACGTTGATGATCAAGATGGGCGTGACGCCCGGGTTCGCCTCCTTCTTTGGCGGCACGAGTCTGCTGATCGTCGTCGGTGTCGCGCTGGACACGCTCCAGCAGGTGGAATCGCATTTGTTGATGCGTCACTACGACGGGTTTATGAAGAGCGGCAAGCTTCGAGGGAGACGGGGATAGGTGATCGCGTTCGATGCTGCGTATCAAGTCCAAACGAGAGATTGAGTTCATCCGCGAAAGCTCAAAAATCGTCGCTGATGTGCTCAAGATCGTCGGAGCCCACGTTAAGCCGGGAGTTGCAACCATCGTCCTCGATCGTCTCGCAGAGGACTACATTCGATCCATGGGGGCTGTGCCGGCATTCAAGGGGTACGGTCACGCGAAATCGAATCCGTACCCTGCAACGCTGTGCACCTCGATCGATGATGAGGTCGTGCACGGCATACCGACCAATCGAGTTCTCCGCGACGGAGAGATCCTCTCGATTGATGTTGGGGTGAAGAAGGAAGGCTATTACGGAGATGGAGCATACACGTTCGCAGTTGGCGAAGTCTCCGAAGAGAAGCAACGGCTCTTGAAGGCGACGGAAGAATCCTTGTACAAAGGCATTGAACAAGCGGTTGCGGGAAATCGGGTGCACGATATCTCGCATGCGGTTCAAGAGCATGTGGAGGCAAGAGGCTTTTCGGTTGTAAGGGATCTCGTGGGGCACGGCGTCGGAGCTGAGCTGCACGAAGAACCTGCGGTGCCCAACTTCGGCAAGCCGGGAACAGGGATGAAATTGCAGAATGGGATGACCCTCGCCATTGAGCCAATGGTGAACGCAGGAACGTGGAAAATACGTATTGCGCCAGATGCCTGGACCGTGCTGACGCAGGATGGAAAACCTTCGGCGCACTTTGAACATACGATCGCGATTATCAACGGAAAACCTGAGATCCTGACGCAATAGCATTTCACTATGGCAAAGCAAGGCCCGATCAAAGTCGATGGTGTGATTACCGATACGTTGCCGAACGCAACGTTCAAGGTAAAACTTGATAACGGGCACGAGATCCTAGCACATATCTCCGGCAAGATGCGGATGCACTTCATCAAGATTCTTGTTGGAGATCGGGTCACGGTGGAAATGTCACCGTACGACTTGACGAAAGGCAGGATCACGTACCGGTATAAATAATTCGGAATGGAGCAGACCAATGAAAGTCCGATCATCAGTAAAGAGGTTGTGCGACAACTGCAAGATCATTCGTCGCAAAGGGGTCGTTCGCGTCATCTGCAAGAACCCCAAGCACAAGCAGCGGCAAGGATAACGGAGCCAAATTCGAAATGCGAAATTCGAATTTCTCCGCCAACGGCGGATGCGCCTCCCCAAAGGGGTCCTTCGGACTGGCGCAGAAATTCGAAACAAGTTCAAAGCACGAGACATCCGAAAAGGGGCGCACGATCAGACGAAATTTGGGATTTGAGTTTTGATATTGTTTAGGGTTTCGTGCTTCGAATTTCAATATTTACTCAACAAGGAGAACCTATTACGTGGCACGTATAGCCGGAGTTGATCTACCAAAGAACAAGCGCGCGGAAATTGGCCTGACGTACATCTACGGCATTGGCCGCAGCTCTGCGAAGGAGATTTTGACAAAAGCTGGAGTGGATTTCAGCAAGCGCGTTGCCGAGTTGAACGATGAGGAAGTTGCCTCGATCCGCTCCATTATCCAGAGCGACTTCAAGGTCGAAGGCGCGCTCCGCAGTGAAGTCCAGATGAACGTCAAGCGGTTGATGGATATCGGGAGCTATCGCGGCTTGCGCCACCGCAAAGGATTGACGGTCCGGGGTCAAAGGACTCGAACGAACGCTCGCACCAGGAAGGGTAAGCGCAAGACCGTAGCCGGAAAGAAGAGAGCCATAGAGAAGAAGTAATCACACTGTTTCGTAAGGAGAACTCGCTTGGGTAAGCAAGTAGCCGGAGCGCCGGTCACAAAGAAAAAGAAGAAAGTCCACGTTGATACGAACGGCAAGGCGTTCATCAAAGCCACGTTCAACAACGTGCTTGTGACGTTGACGGACACGTATGGCAATGTGATTGCCTGGTCGTCTGCCGGGAGGAACGGTTTCAAGGGGTCGCGCAAGAATACCCCGTTTGCGGCGCAGATCTCTGCGGAGGCGGCTGCCAAAGAGGCGTACGGTCTCGGACTCCGCCGCGTCGAAGTCTTCATCAAAGGACCCGGCGCCGGACGCGAGGCCGCTGTTCGCTCATTGCAGACAACAGGGCTGGAGATCACGATGATCCGCGACATCACGCCCATTCCCCATAACGGGTGCCGACCGCCGAAACGCAGAAGAGTCTAGAAGATTGTCGATTTGCGATTGCCAATTGTCGATTTCTCATTTCGTCGTGTGGCCAATCGCAAATCGGAAATCTCAGCCGAAGGCTGGTGCGCCTCCCCAAAGGGGTCCTTCGGACTGGCGCAGAAAATCAAAAATATCTAAGGAGAACCATGGCACGATACGTTGATGCCAGCTGCAAGCTGTGCCGAAGAGAACGACAGAAGCTGTTTCTGAAGGGGACCAAATGCTACACAGAGAAGTGCCCGATTGAGAAGCGAAGCTACCCTCCCGGACAGCATGGACAGAGCCGCCGCCAGAAGATCTCGGAATACGGCGTGCAGTTGAGGGAAAAGCAGAAGGTGAAACGCTCCTATGGTCTGATGGAGGCGCAGTTCCGAAATTACTTCGAGCGAGCGTTGAAACAAACTGGCCGCACGGCCGAGACGCTGGTAAAAACGCTCGAGCGCCGGTTCGACAATGTCGTCTACCGAATGGGCCTGGCCCCGTCGAGAAAGTCCGCACGCCAGCTTATTCTTCATCGCCATTTCTTTATCAACAATAAGATCGTCGATATTCCCTCCTACCTCCTGAACCCCGGAGACGTCATTCAGGTTCGAGAGAAGAGCAAGAAGTTGGAGCTGATTCACTCCTCCATGAAGCGGGTGAAAGATACGGCGATGTTACCGTGGCTCAGCCTGGACAAGGCGGCGATGACCGGGACGTTCTTGCAGGTTCCCGAGCGAGCCGACGTACCGTTGAACGCAAACGAACAGTTGATCGTCGAGCTGTATTCGAAGTAAGAGAGTTTTTGTTTCTTGACAATTTCATCATGACCCTCGGTCCTTCTTTCTGAGAAGAGTCTAGAGGTCCAAGCACCTCGCCCCGAGCGAGAGGAAAGAGTCCTATGAGCAATGCATTAGTTCAAATGCCTGAGAAGATCGAACTCGATGAGAGTTCTTATACCTCCACGTTCGGACGGTTCACCGTCCAGCCGCTGGAGAAGGGCTTCGGTGTCACCATCGGCAATTCGTTCCGTCGCGTTCTCCTCTCTTCACTACCGGGAACAGCGATCACCGCGATACGGATCGATGGAATCCACCACGAGTTCTCCACTATTAAGGGTGTGGTGGAGGATGTTGCTGATTTCATACTGAACTTGAAACAGATCCGCATCAAACCCATCAACAAAAAGCTGGCGAAGCTCACCGTCTCCCTCAAAGGGCCCGGCGAGTTCACTGCTGCGGACATTCAAAATGCGTCGCCCGAAATCGAAGTCTTGAATCCCGACTTGCACATCGCGACGCTCAACAAGGATGCAAGCTTCGATCTCGAACTTCGTCTCGGCCGCGCCAAAGGGTATGTGTCAGCGGAGGAGAACAAGACTCCCGACCAGCCGCTGGGGATGATCGCGATTGATTCGATTTTCACACCGATCAAGAATGTTCGGTACTTCGTCGAGCCGACGCGCGTTGGCGGCCAAACGGACTTTGAAAAGTTGATCCTCGAGATCGAGACGGATGGCTCGATCACACCGCAGGAGGGGCTCACGCATGCCGGCAAAATCCTGCGCGACCACATCCAGTTGTTCATCAATTTCGATATGGAGCCGGAGACCGAGAAGATCGAGACGGAGGAGGAGACAAAGCAAGCTCAAATCCGGAAGACCTTGCGGATGTCGGTCGATGAACTGGAACTTTCTGTTCGGTCGCACAACTGTCTCCGTTCGGCCAACATTAAGACGATTGCCGACTTGGTGAGAAAGGACGAGGGTGAGCTGTTGAAGTTCAGGAACTTCGGCCGCAAGTCGCTCGCTGAGCTCTCCGCGATCGTCGAGGAGCTGGGATTGAGCTTTGGTATGGACGTCGACAAATACTTGAAGGACGGAAACGAGTAAGGGAATTGACGATCGGGTGATCGAGTCATTGAGTGATTGTGTGAAATGGTTCGATGACCAGATGACTCTCAGCCAGAGGCTGACCAGCCCGCCTGAACGACCAGCCCGATAGACTCGGTCTGGCGGGCGAAGTCGGGCAGGCCCGCCGGGCGTTTGCCGCTCTTCGGCATCCCGCCTGTGTGATATCCTTAGAGCGGGACTGGCGGGTGCGCCTATGGCGCAAATGAATCAATTTCCACAGTTCGATAAGGGACTTCTACCATGCGTCATCTGAAATCAGGTCGAAAACTAGGGCGAACACGGAGTCACCGGAAGGCAACACTCTCTGCGTTGAGTGTCTCGCTGATTCAGCACAAGAAGATTCGCACGACGACGGCGAAGGCCAAGGAGGCGCGAACTGTGGTGGAAAAGCTGATCACACGCGCAAAGCGAGCAGTTCAAAAGGAGGTTGATGGCAAGGCGAAGGATGTCCATGCCCGGCGTGAGGTGTTTGCCTTCCTGCGAGACCGAACTGCCGTGACGACGTTATTCAACGATATTGCCCCCAAAGTTGCCAACCGTCCCGGCGGATACACCCGCGTGGTCAAGTTAGGCCAGCGGCGTGGTGATGGGGCTGAAGTCGCTGTCCTAGAGCTCGTGGATTACAATGTTGGCCAGGAGAAAGCTGCAGCGAAGGCAAAGGCAAAAGGTGCATCGGCGCCCCGGAAGAGGACGACGAAGAAGGGAAAGACTCAGGCCGCCGCGGAAGCGGCAGCCCAGCCCAAAGCAGCTGCGACGGGTGCGGACCGTGCTGAAGCATCAGCCTCGGGGGCGAAAGAGACTGAGTCAAAACAGGGATAGTGTCGACTATCCTTTCTTGTTTCATTTAAGAGAGGGACGTCCCTATGCTTAAGATTGCTACTGCTGAATTTCTGCAAGGCGTGTCGGACCTCCACCAGCTTCCGAAGAACGAGCTGAGGGAAGTCTTGTACATTGGCCGTTCAAACGTTGGAAAGTCGTCCCTGTTGAACAAGATGTGCAACCGGAAAAACCTTGCGCGATCGAGCTCGACGCCGGGGAAGACGCGGGAGATCAATTACTACATCATCAACAATGCGTTCTATTTTGTTGATCTTCCGGGATACGGCTATGCGAAGGTGCCGGAGCAGATGCGTGCCGGATGGAAGCGTCTGATAGAAGATTTCCTGAAGCGCGGCCACCCGATCGCGCTTGCCATGCAATTGATCGATTCGCGGCAGGAGCCGACTCCTCTTGACCTGATGATGATGGATTGGCTCGACTATTATGAAATCCCGTACCTGCTGGTTCTGACGAAGTCGGACAAACTCCCCGTGAGCAAGCTGACCAAGCAGCTCGAAGCCTACAGGGCGCGGTTTGGCAGCCAGCTCACGGAAGGATGCTGCCGGGGGATCATTCCGTTTTCGATCGTCACCGGCGAGGGCAGGGCGGAGCTTCTCAAGCTGATTGAAAACCACCTCAACCACGCGCCGAAACAAAAGAAGGAAGCTGTCTAGCGATTCTTCCATGCAAGTGAGTTTTCCCCCAGAAGGACCTCGATCACCGTCGAGGTCTTTTTGTTTTCGGAGCCTCTAAGCTGAAGAAGTCGGGTGTTTTGGTATGGAGATCAATCCTTCTCTGATGGAGAAATGGGCGCAGTCTCGTTGGGTGAAGATTTTTCTTGACTATCTCGTGAAAGTTAGCTAGAGTTCGTCAGATTTCTCTCCCGCATCACACCGAAATGCCGCAACGGAGGCCCGTATGTTCATCCGCTGTTATCGCGTTTGCCTCTTTCCTGCTCTCCTTCTACTTTTCAGTTCAGCTGTGGCTCAGGTGATAATCAAAAAGAGAGGGTGGAGATCAAACCCAAGGCACCAGACAAAGCAAGGAGCAATGCACAGCGTCAGGCACGTACGGCTGGTGCCTCCGGCCGTTTCTACAATCCTCCGCTCTTCGTGTTGGACCCATTTTGGGAACAGATGGGGCTAACGCTTCCCAGCTCAGTCACGATCAGTGGCACAATAGATATCACAGGTCCGATCGGCGGCAACCAGCGTGCGGCTGTTGTCTATATCGACCCGTTCGGCACAGAGCACGAGATCGCTTGGAAGGGGCGTGAGCCCAGTGGCTGGGGAGGGAAAATGTATGAGGGAGAGAGCCCCTATAGCGGGACGCTCGACAAGGGATCTTTTCCGAGTGTTGGATTGTATCTCTTTGACGGCCAATGGGGCTCCGGAGTGGGAGAAGTCACGATGGGCGAGAATGCGTTGACCTATAACTTCAAGGGCATTCTTTATCAAGGTACATTTCCACCGGTACCGGTCACAGCCACGGCAACTGTCACTGGGAGCTTTCTGCCGGGTGTTCTGTTGGATCATTGGAACATCTTGGCTCAGGACATGACCGTCACAGGTCTTGACTCAACTTGGGTTCGGTTTGCGCCGATTGATGGTACTGGAGGGACTGATAACGAAGAAGGGACTCTAGTGGAAGGCATCTACAGACCTTGGGGCATCTCACCACGTGAGGCTGAAATCACAGCGCGTGTTGACGCCAAGGGAGATTACGCATTCCTCGCCTACAAAGAACACGTGGACGAGGGGGAAGAACGTGGTAGCGGAACATACCATTCAGGAAAAGAGCTGACGATGTCGCTGATGTATGCGCCATTCTTGGTGTATGATGAGAGGCGGGGTACGTTCAATGGTCCGACGGACACTGTGTATGTGACGGTGATCGGAGGGGGCAAGAGCAAGACGATTCCTGTGATTTTGAAGAAGACACAGATCTTGCTGGGAGAGACGAAGTATTATTACGTTGCGGATGATCGAGGGAAACCGAAGGTAAAGGAGGCAGCCTCAACGTCTTTACCCAATGACATCATTGCGGAATTTGAATGGGGCAACGAACCGGCGAGCAATGTGCAAGACAGGCCGAATTCGGGAAGAAGGCTTGGCGTTTATTGGGAGAAGGAGAAGCCGATTCCGAATGGAACTGGGAACTTGCCGCGTGGTATGATTCGGTTGGTGGGGCGCTATTGGCACGCTGATTCCCTATATAAGGTTCGCTTGATCGCCACGACCTCGTATGACGACACCGCAAGCCTTGTTATTGAGGTGAAGAAGCCGGCGAGACTGATAGATTGGAATGCAGTAC
>ERZ1292640.1419-Hain-H43-02um-R1-1419-length-19773-cov-12_pt1 | contig 12511 bp, 12 predicted proteins | sample MGYA00564404_ERZ1292640 | MGnify/ENA primary metagenome ERZ1292640 (study PRJEB36523, sample SAMEA6512636) | groundwater metagenome | collected 2019-01-08 | study: AquaDiva: Metagenomics assemblies of 32 groundwater samples | reverse complement strand
AGGATATTAAAATATGGCAAAAAGCAAGAGAATTAAATTTGCTTGTGTATAAATTATTCATAAACAATGAAGATTATAGATTTAGAAATCAAATACAATCTGCTTCTGTTTCAATTATGAATAATGTTGCTGAGGGGTTTGAAAGACAAGAGAATAAAGAATTTTCAAAATTTTTATTTATATCCAAAGGATCAAGTGCAGAAGTTCGTTCTATGCTTTATCTAGCGATTGACTTAAAATATATTTCTAAACTTGATTTTGATAACCTTTATGGCTTATCAGAAGAAATATCTAAAATGCTATCTGGTTTTATTAAAACTTTAAAAACTTTATGAACTTTTGACTTTATGAACTCAATTATTGAAGTAAAAAATTTAGGTAAAAAATATAATATTACACATCAACAAGGCGGGTATGTTGCTTTGCGCGATGTTTTGACTAATGTTTTTAAAAATCCATTTCAATTTGCCAAACACAAAGCAAAACAAATCACTGGTCAAGAAACCAAAGAAGAATTTTGGGCATTAAAAGATATTAATTTTACAATAGAAAAGGGCGAGGCTATTGGTATTATCGGAGCTAATGGAGCTGGAAAATCAACTTTACTAAAAATTTTAACTGGCATCACTCCCCCAACTACTGGCGAAGCAATTATGCGAGGCAAAGTCGCTTCTTTATTAGAAGTGGGGACCGGATTTCATCCAGAACTTTCTGGACGTGAAAATATATTTTTAAATGGAGCAATTTTAGGGATGACAAAAAAAGAAATTAGTGATAAGTTTAATGATATAGTAAAATTTTCCGGAGTTGAAAAATTTTTAGATACACCTATTAAATATTATTCTTCTGGAATGAGCGTACGTTTAGCTTTTTCCGTGGCAGCTCATCTAGAGCCTGATATTTTAATTATTGACGAAGTTTTAGCTGTTGGCGACGCTGATTTTCAAAAAAAATGTCTAAGAAAGATGGATGAGATTACTAAGAAAAATGGAAGAACTATTCTTTTTGTAAGTCACAATATGGCGACGATAAGGCAGTTGTGCGGGAGATGTATTTTGTTAAAGGATGGGGAGATTAAAATGATTGGAGAAACAAACGGAACTTTAGATACTTATTTAAACCAGACGAACAAAGAGAATTATATTAAAGAATGGACAGATAAAATAGCCCCGCAAAACAACTCTATTATTTTAAAAAAAATTGCTTTGGTTAATGTCAACGGTCAATATTTAAATACTCTTTCCGTTGGTCAACCTTTTGCGATTGAGATTGAATACAATATTAAAGATGGTAGGGGCACAACTGGCTTTACTTTAGGATTTTGGGGTGATAATAATAATTTAATCTTTATTTCTATTAGCAATTTTAAAAATAATTTTTATAATAAAAAATTAACTCAAGGATTATATAAAACTAGATGTTTAATTCCCGCTAATTTATTAAATAATGGAATTTTGTCTTTATCGTTGTCGTTTTTTGAAAAAAATTTTGCAAATTCTATTTCCTTGAATCCAGTTTTAATATTTAAAATTACCGATAGCCATGTTGGGCGCGGAGATTATACTGGCAACTATCCTGGCGTTATTAGGCCGGTTTTAGATTGGGATACAGAATTAATTAAATAAATATGAGCTTTATTAAACCGACTCAAGATGATTGGGATAAAAATTATAAAAATATTAATTTTTCACTGATAATGAAAATTATATAGGCAATTTAATTAAAAAATATTTTTTTTTAATCGGACAATTATTTACTATCTTTTTCGCTTTAAAAATTATTTTAAAGAAAAAAATCAACACCTATAAATTTTATCGAGTAAAATTTGCTAAAGTTGCTCATCAAAATTGTTCTTTAAAATTAATTAACAAAAATATTATAGATATTGTTTCTATAGCTTTTAATAATGAAAAAGTGATTGAATATCAGATTAAAATAATTAAAAAAAATATTTTAGATCCTTATATTTATACAGTGGCGGATAATTCTTCAATCCCTGAAAAGCAAGTTAAAATTTTAGCTTTGTGCCAAGCCCATGGGATAGCTTATATAAAATTACCTTACAATCACTTGCGTGGCAGTTTGTCTCATGGCTCATCTATGAATTGGGTATGGAAAAATTATTTAAAACTAAGACAACCAAAATATTTTGGTTTTATTGATCACGATATTTTTCCTATGTGTCCTTTGTCAATTGTGAGTTATTTAAATAAACAAAATATTTATGGGCGTTTGCAGGAAAGAAATAATAAATGGTATTTATGGGCTGGTTTTTGTTTTTTTAAATTTAATTATACTAAAAATAAAAAAATTAATTTTTTGCCGAAAATCAACATGGACACCGGCGGTGGTAACTATAAATCGATCTATCGTTATATAGATAAAAACAATCTATTTTTTCCTGATGAAAAATTAAAAAAGATTCGAGGTGGAAATATTCATCAATCTGATTATATTGAGTATATTGGAAATTGGATTCACACGCTTAATGCTTCTAATTGGATGAAAATTGATAATCAGAATGAAAAAGAAAAGATTATAGCTAATATTCTAAGTAATTTAATCAAAAAATAATCTACTTATGAGAATACTTCATACAGTTGAACAATATTCTCCGTCAGTTGGAGGAATGCAAGAAGTTGTTAAACAACTTTCAGAAAAATTAGTTGATTTAGGTCATGATGTAACAATAGCAACGTCGTATCATTCTAATCGAAATTTTAATAACTTAAATGGCGTTAAAATTAAATCATTTAAAATTTCCGGAAACGTTGTTCTGGGATATGAAAGTGAAACAAACGAAATTAAACGTTATCAGGATTTTTTATGTAACTCTAATTTTGATATTATTACTAATTTTGCCGCTCAACAATGGGCTACTGACTTGATGTTGGAGATATTAGATAAAATTAAAACTAAAAAAATTTTTATTCCAACTGGTTTTTCCGGACTTTATCATCCACGCTATAAAGAATATTTTAAAAAAATAGACAAATGGATGAAGCAATATGATTTAAATATTTTTTTATCTAATAATTATCGCGATATTAATTTTGCCAGAGAACAAAAAGTAAAAAAAATAATAGTTATCCCTAATGGTGCTAGCGCTGATGAATTTTTAAACACTGAATTTATTGACATAAGAGTTGAATTAAATATTCCTAAAAACAATTTTCTAATTCTAAATGTTGGCTCTCATACCGGCACAAAAGGACACAAAGAAGCAGTATCCATATTTTCTAAAGCCAATATTAAAAATTCTACATTGTTAATAATTGGCAACTATTTTAATAAATCAAATAATTTTCATCCGACATTTAAAAACAAAATTAAAACAATAATTAAAAAATTAATTTATCCAACTATTGGTTGTTTAAATTTTTGCCAAACAGCATCTACTCATTTTAATAATTTATCAAACAATAAAAAAATTGGAAAAAAATTAATTATTGTTAGTAAATCACGTCTTGAAACTATTAACGCCTATAAACAAGCTGACTTGTTTTTATTTCCTTCAAATATTGAATGCTCACCATTAGTACTATTTGAAGCCATGGCTAGTAAAATTCCATTTTTAACAACTGATGTTGGCAATTCCAAAGAAATAATTAAATGGAGCAATGGCGGAATGCTTTTGCCAACAATAAAAGATAAAAAAAATTATAGTCATGCTCAAATTAATGAGTCGGCTGATTTGTTAAATAAGCTATACAACAACAAAGCATTAAGAGAAAGATTGGCTCAAAATGGTTTTAATGCCTGGCAAAAAAAATTTACTTGGGAAAAAATTACTAAAAATTATGAAGAACAATATAAAAAATTAATAAAAAATTTATGATTATCACTAAATTATCCGGAGGATTAGGAAATCAAATGTTTCAATACGCTGTTGGTCAAGCAATTGCTAAAAAAAATAAAGCTATTCTTAAAATGGATTTATCAGGTTATGACAATCAAACTGGCGTAACCCAGCGTAAATATGAATTATATTTGTTTAATATTCCAGAAAATTTTACTACAGCTGATGATAATAAAAAAATTAAAGGGCGCGAGCCAAACAATTTATTTAAAAAGATTTTAAATAAACTGCATGTTAAATATAACAGTCCTAATTATATTAAAGAAAAACATTTTAATTTTGATCCAAAAATTTTAAAATTAAAAGATAATATTTATTTAGATGGTTATTGGCAAACTGAAAAATATTTTAAAGATATAGAAGATATAATTCGCTCTGAATTTACCTTAAAAACCGAGTATAGCGGCTTAAATCCAGAATTAATTGCTAAAATCAATAATTATAATTCAGTATCCATGCATATTCGTCGAGGCGATTATGTTTCCAGTCAAAGCACTAACAAGTTCCATGGTATTTGTTCCTTGGATTATTATAAAAAAGCAGTTGATTTAATTGCTAAAAAATTTCCTAATCCAACAATTTTTATTTTTTCTGATGATTTAAAATGGTGTGAAGAAAATATAAAAATTAAATTCCCTATAATTTTTGTCCAAGGCAATAAAAATTATGAAGATTTAATTATGATGAGTAAATGTAATCATAATATTATTGCTAACAGTTCTTTTTCTTGGTGGGGGGCTTGGTTAAATAATAATCCAAATAAAATGGTTATTGCTCCTCAAAAATGGTTTAACAACCCAAATATTAATTATTCTGATATTATCCCATCAACTTGGATTAAAATTTAAAATTATGTCTAGTCCGAAAATTACAGTTTTAATGCCTGTTTATAATTGTGAAAAATATCTAAATGAAGCTATTGACAGTATTTTGAATCAAACTTTTAAAGATTTTGAATTCTTGATTATTAATGATGGCTCGATAGATAAAAGTTTAGAAATAATTAAAAAATATAAAGATAACAGAATAAAAATTATAAACAATGAAAAAAATTTAGGAATAGTAAAAACTTTAAATAGAGGACTTAAATTAGCTTCTGGCAAATACATTGCTAGAATGGATGCTGATGACATTTCAATGCCAGAGAGATTTGAAAAACAAATAGAATTTTTAGAAAAAAATACAGACATTGTTTTAGTTGGCACAGCCTTTAATGTTATTAATGAAAATGGTAAATTAATAGAAAAAAGAATTCTTCCAACTTCTCCTGAAGAAATTAAAAAAAAGCTTATAAAAGCTAATATTCTTTGCCACCCCTCTGTAATGTTTATAAAAAAAATTTGTAGCCAAATAGGTCTCTATGATGAAAACTGGCAATATGTTGAAGATTATGATTTTTATTTCAGAGTAGCCAATAAATTTAAAATGGCTAATTTAAAGCAGGTACTTTTTTCATGGCGAGTTAATATGTTTGGCACCTGTACTACACGAACAAAAATTCAAAAAGAAAAAGCATTAAAACTTCAACTCAGAGCTATAAGTGATAGACAATATTCTTCTTTTTATTATTATTTAATAATACGTTCATTCATAATTAACATTATTCCATATTTTTTAAGAAAATTTATAAAAAAATATATCCTTAAAAGAAAATTAATTATAGAGGACATGTAAAATAAAAAATTATCATTTAAATTCTTTTAATTAAAATTATAAAACAATGACAATAAATTCAAAACATAAAAAAATTTTAGACCTTGGATGCGGAGATAGAAAAAAACATGTACTTGGAGCTCAAATAATTGGTATTGATAAAATATCATTACCGGGAGTTGATGTCATTCACAACCTCAACCAATTCCCCTACCCATTCTCTGATAACTATTTTGATGAAATTATTGCCGATGATGTAATTGAACATTTAGACGATGTAATAAAAATTATGGAAGAATTGTGGAGAATGGCTAAGCCAGAAGCTCTTATTAAAATCTCTGTTCCTCATTTTAGTTCTGATAATTATTTTACGGATATTTCTCATAAACATCCTTTTTCTTCACGAAGTTTTAATTTTTTTGATAAAGTTTTTAATAAAAAAATACATAACTTTTACACTTCTGCTAAATTTAACATAATAAAAAAAATTATTGGTTTTAGTGAAATTTTACCTTCCGGCAGAAAGCACTTTTTGAATATTCACCAATTTTTAGGCATTCAATTAATAGTAAATAAATTTCCTCGTATCTATGAAAAATTTTTTGCTTTTATCATTCCTGCGACTGAACTTTATTTTGAATTAAAAGTCGTTAAAGATAGTGAAAAAATAAAAATTTTAGTAATTAATCCAACTTCTATATTAGCTGGGGGAACTGTTATTTCTAATAATTTAATAAATGGGTTAAATAAAAATCAATTTGAAATTTTTTGTTATTTTCCGGAAAAAGGAAAAGCCACAGAACAAATAAAAAATAATGCTAAAATTATACTATTTCCTAAGCTAAATCTCTTTTCAGCCTCTAAATTTTTAAGAAATTTTATTAAGAAAAACAAAATAAACATCATTCATGTTCATGGGACTAGAGCAGCGGTTTGGGGAAGATTAGCAATTATTGGATTAAAAAACCCGCCTCGAATTATTTACACATTACATGGATTTCATATTATAAGAAGAAATTTTTTTATCAGTTGGATTTCTATAATTTTAGAAAGAATTTTAAATTTTTGGGTAGATACTTTAGTTTGTGTAAGCGAGGCAGATAAAAAATTAGTTTTAAAATATAAAGTAATTTTACCAAAAAAAATAAAAATAATTAAAAATGGAATCAATCTTGAGAAATTCCAAATAGATCAAAATAAAATCCAAAATATTAAAAAAGAATTAAGATTAGAAAAAAAATTTATTTTATGTTCAATTAGTCGACTACACCGCCAAAAAGATATTCCCACAATATTAATGGCTTTAAAATTAATTATTTTACAAATTAAAAATATTAAATTATTAATAGTAGGCGATGGTCCATTACAAGAATATTTAGAAAAAGAAGTAAAAAATTTAAATTTAAAACAATATGTGGAATTTTTAGGATTTCAAGAAGATACCCAATCTTTTATAAATCTTTCTGATATATTAATTTTATCAACAAAATGGGAAGGATTACCATTAACGCCTTTAGAAGTTGGGGCTTGTAAAAAACCAATTATTGCTTCAGATATTGAAGGCGTTAGAGAAACAATAATTGATGGAAAAACCGGAATTTTATTTAAACCTACTTTAGAAAAAGATCTAGCTAATAAAATTTTAAAGCTTGCCGAATCGAAAGAATTAAGAGAAATAATAGGAAAAAATGCTTTTAAATTTGTTTCAGAAAATTTTGATCAAAAAATAATGGTGGAAAAATATAAAAAATTATATTTGAATTTATATGAGAATTCTTCAAGTTAATAAACTATATCCACCTTGGATCGGTGGCATAGAAAAAATTGTTCAACAGATTAGCGAGGGATTAAATAAAAAAAATAATTTAGATATTGAAGTTTTATGTTGCCAACCAAAAGGTAAAAGAAAAATAGAAGAAGTTAATAATGTAAAAATTTGGCGAGCAGCAAGTTTTGGAATTTTTTTTTCAATGCCTTTGTCTGTGGATTTTTTAAAATTATTTAAAATTTTAATTAAAAAAGCTGATTTAATAGATTTACACCACCCTTTTCCATTGGCAAATTTAGCTATTTTTTTATTTAGACCAAAAACAAATTTAATTATTCATTATCATTCTGATATTGTTAAACAAAAATTTTTTGCTTTTTTATTAAAACCATTTATTTTTTATAGTCTTAAAAAAGCTAAGAAAATTATTGTTTCCAATCCAAATCTAATTAAAAATTCTCCTTATTTAAAAAAATTTCAAAATAAATGCCAAGTCATCCCCTTCGGAATTGATTTAGAAAAATTTAAAAAAACTTCCAGCCAAGAGCTGGAAATTCAAAAAATAAAAGAAAAATATGGAAATTTCGTTTTATTTATTGGAAGACTTACATATTATAAAGGAGTAGAATATTTAATTGAAGCAATGAAGAATGTTAAAACAAGTTTAGTTATTATCGGACAGGGAGCGTTGGAAAACAAGTTAAAAGCAAAAAGTGAAAAATTAAAAGTTAAGATATTTTTTATACCTAAATTAGATGAAAAAGATTTAATTAATTTTTTTCATGCTTGCCAACTTTTTGTTCTTCCGTCTATTTTTAAATCAGAAGCTTTCGGAATTGTTTTAATTGAAGCAATGATTTGCGCTAAACCAATAATTTCTACGGAATTAGGGACAGGAACTTCATGGATTAATCAAAATAATAAAACAGGATTTGTTGTAAAACCAAAAAATAGTCAAGAGTTATCTTTAGCTATTCAAAAAATAATTACAAATAAGAAATTAGCTGAAATAATGGGCAAAAATGCCTACAAAAGGGCAAGTACGATATTTGATTTAGATAAAATGCTAGAAAACACAAAAAAATTATATTTAGAAACATAACTTTGATTTATTTAATTTTATTTCCTTACCTCCCAATCAATAGTATTTTTTAAACCTTGCTCAACTAATTATAAATACTAACGAAAAAAATAGTCTTAAAAAAATTTTAAAGTTTTTGTTCGATATATTCTCTAAAAGTTAAAACTCTGTCAATATCTTCTGTTTTAAATAAAAAAGGAAGAACCTCGTTTGATAATTCTTTCATATTTAATTTATCTATTCTGATAAGTAATTTTTCTTTGATTGTTTTTTGGTCTAAATTGCGATTATTTTTAAAATACTCATAGTCTGGTTTAGCGATACCAAGCAAATATGAAACATCATAAAAATCACGGCCCTTTTCTCTCTTTCGTTCAAGAATGGTTAAAATTTTTTGTGATAAAATAGTTTCAATCGGATTAACTAATATCTTACGATAAACACCAAAATTATTAATGATGAAAATATTCGGTTTTATTTTTTTTTCTTTTTCCACTGTATCTATTCTAATTAATAACTTTTCATCATCATTTGGGCTTAATTTGTTTAAGAATAAAATATTTGGAAATTTTATATAACAATGAAAAGCCATTTTTTCCACAAATCTAAATTCTAATTCAAACCCTTTCAAAACCATATCCTCCGCAACAGCATCTAAAAGTTTTTTAAAATCTAAAAAATTCAAACCGAAATTATCAAAATCCAAATCTTCTGAAAAACGCTGGCTCTGATAGACTATTCTAATCGCCGTTCCTCCGATAAATGAAAGTTTTTCGCTGTTTTTTTGTTTAAAAAGAGAATCAAGAATTTCATATTGTAAATATTCAATAAGCGCCGCTTTAGGATTTTTTTGAAAAATATCTATTCTAACAAGATTTTTTATTTGTTCTAACGTAAGCATATATTTACGATTATTTTGCTGATTTTTTTATTTTTAAAAAGTTTCGTATATTTTTTTAATTTTTTAACATCTAATTTTTTTATCATTATAGGGTTTAAACGGAGTTCTTCAATATCAGCATCATTTTTAATTTTAGGTAAATTAAAATAAATATAATCAAGAAGCGCCTTCTCAGGTTCAGCTATTAAATAAATTTGTCCGTTTTTTTCTTCTTTTTTATATCCCCAAAAAAGTTCTTTTTTTATTTTTCTATAAATAAATAGTCCAAAATAATTTTTAAATTTTCTGGTAGCTTTTGTGGAAATTGAAGTTATATTATAAACTATTTCAGGAATAAAACCATAATGATATAGCGCCCATTCTAAGCTAATATAACTCGGCTCATACATTTTAAACGCGATATTTTCTTTAATAGCAAAGTTTTTTTTGTCTGCTATTAGATATAATCCATTCTTTAATTTGATTATTTGTCCTTTTTTTGAATATGCTGAAAACTGAGAAGGAATTATTTTGTATCCAATTAATTTCAAATCTTGAATTGAAAATATAGGCTCTTTTATATTTTTTAATAATTCTATGTATTTCATTTTTTTATATTTTTATATAATAAACTGAATTAAGTGTATAAGTATAGCTGATACAGTTTATTACTTTTTCATCTCTCAATCAATAGTATTTTTTAAACCTTGCTCAAGTTTCACTTTTGGCTCCCAGCCTAATATCTTTTTCGCCTTGTTGCTATTAAGCACGCTTCTTTGCGCTTCGCCAGCCCTATCTTTTTCTTGCTTATAAATAAATTTTTTGCCAGCAACCTTTTTTATAGCATTAATAATTTGCAAAATACTTATCTCTTTGCCATTTCCTATATTAAAAACTCCTTGCTGTTTAACTGCGATAGCTTTCAAGCAAGCGCAAACCACATCAGACACATAAACAAAATCCCTTGTCTTCGCGCCATTGCCATAAAGCGTGCTGGGTTTGTTATTAGCTATATTATGCGTATATATCCCAATAACACCGCATTCTCCTCCGCTATATTGCCTTGGGCCATAGACATTTGCTAATCTCAAAACAGCATAATTCAAATTGTACAACTCATGACATAATTCTAAATATCTTTCTGCTGAGTATTTATGAATTGCGTAAGGAGAAATAGGTCGGATTAAAGTTCGCTCAGTCGCTGGTTTTAAACAATCGCCATAAAGCGCTCCGCCAGTAGAAATAAAAATTACTTTTTTTACTTTATTTAATCCGCTATTTTTAAAAATATTATAACTTCCCATTGCGTTAACTTTATTATCAAATTTTGGTTTAACAACAGAAACTCTTACATCAATCTGCGCGGCCAAATGAAAAACATAATCAAACTTCTCGCTTTTAAATATTTTATTAATTACAGACGAACAGATATCAACATTATAAAATTTAACTTTTGGATTAAGATTTTCTTTTTTTCCAGTTGATAAATTATCAAGAACAACAACTTTATTGCCTTGCATAATTAATTCATCAACTAAATGCGACCCAATAAATCCGGCGCCGCCGGTAACTAAAATCTTAGACATAATATTTATTGTTTTAATGTTTTAATGTTTTCGCGTTTTAGCGCTTTAATCACTGGCGAGCCAACTGCGATAATATTATATCCAGCTTCTGCTAATTCTTCGTATTTATTCTGGAGTATTCTTCTGCCATCCATAATAATCGCGCCTTTAGCTAAATTATTTTTAATTACATCGCTCAATTTTCTAAACTGTGGCCAATCTGTAGCAATTATTAAAACGTCCACTCCAGAAATTGCTTTAATTTCCGAGTCAATTAAATTAATTTTACTAACATCTTTATTATTCGCAAAATATTTTAAATAATTATTTCCAGCAATAGGATCAAAAGCCTTAATCTGCGCCACATTTTGATCGAATAAAAATTCGGTTACTTTTAAAGACGAGGAATTACGGATGTCATTTGTATCACGTTTAAAAGCTAATCCTAAAATACCAACTGTTTTACCATGCCAATCAAAATTTAATTCATCTTTTGGTCTTGCTAAAAAATTATCTAACTGCCGTTGATTAGCAGTTAAAATACTGTCAATTATATCAGTATTCACACCTTGACTTTTTAATTGATAAAACAATGAACGAGCATCTTTAATAAAACAGCTACCTCCGGCAAACAAGCTATCGTAAAAACCCCATTCACCAATTCTTTTGTCTGTTATTAAAACTTTACGAATATTCTCAAAATTTAAATCGTCAAATTTTTCACAAATTCGCCCAACAACATCAAAGCAATTTGCCAAACGATTAAAAAGAATATAATTAGCCAATAATTTACTTGCTGCTGCCTCTAGTGGATTAACTTCAATATATTCAGTGTTAGACGAACTTACAAAACGACTATAAATATTTCTAAAAATAGCGAAATCTTTTTCATTCCAAGCACCAACAACAACACGATCTTGTCTCGTTGATCCCTCTATTGCTTTTCCTTCAACTAAAAATTCAGGATTAGAACCAACTCCAAAATTCTTAACTCCTAATTTATCCATAATCTCCTTCATCTGGTTTACCATATTAACTGGCACAGTACTTTTATTAACTAACAAAACATATTGACTTTGATTATTATTGTTTCTTTTAGTTAAAATTTTTCCTAATGTTTTTGTAGCTGTTTCATAAAAAATTAAACTAGTCTCACCAGTATTATCTTTTTCTGGCGTTGGCAAACACATAAAAACCGCTTCAGTAAAATCAATAAATTTTTCTACTTCAGCTAAATCAAAAGTAAACTTAATTTTTGATTGATTCTTTATAATCAAATCTCCTAAACCTCTTTCATGTAAACTAAATTCTATTTTGTCTTTTTTCAAAGATGATAAATTATTAACCAACTCATGATTAATATCATAAACCAAAACATCATGCCCGCTATCAGCATTAACTACTGCAGAACAAGCGCCAACAAATCCAGCGCCAAAGTATAAAATTTTCATAGTAAATATTAAAAACCTATCGCCGAATACTGTATTCTGCGACAGATCCATTAAATATGGCATTTAACAACAAGTCTTTTATAAAATTATATCACAAATAAAGTTCGTGTCAAAGAAAATTATATTTTGTATTTTTTATATTTTTCAGTGCTTTTAATAATCAGGGTCTGTCGCCGAATACTCTTTCGAGTATAAAATCTCAAATTTTTAGGAAATTTTTTTAAAAAGTTTTGAGGGAATATAGTTATATTAGC